>Ga0181535_10001523_pt1 | contig 30154 bp, 32 predicted proteins | sample PEATcosm2014_Bin_44_FD_119774 | JGI IMG/M metagenome (GOLD analysis project Ga0181535, IMG submission 119774) | Peatland microbial communities from MTU Mesocosm Facility, Houghton, MI, USA - PEATcosm2014_Bin17_30_metaG | ecosystem: Environmental > Terrestrial > Soil > Wetlands > Peat | place... | reverse complement strand
TCGACAGCGACAGTCCGATGGAAGACCCTGCTGGACTACATCGTAGCCAGAATCGTTCCGCGTAGGACCCGAAAACTCCTCCAAACATCCACCCTACTAACCAGCAACTGCTGTTTTTAGGTTTATTGAAGTGCGCGGACTTGCGGTGAACAGAAAGCGCTTCCTCATCCTTGTACTGCTCGTAGACCACGATCATGTCGGGATCATCTTCCAGATGATGCGGAATGTAGTGGACGCACCCCGGTTCCTTGCGGGTTTCGGCGGCCAACAGGCGCACAGCTTCCGCCATCTCAGCGCGATCTTCGGGGGTAAAGGTGAATCGGATAACAAAGCTGACCATAGCAGCAATTTCCTCTTCGCCTGAGCTGCCGTGCCTCAGCGCGTTCTTCTTGCCAACTTACATTTCTTTTCCAGTCTACTTGTGGATGCTGTCAAGCGCAGCGGCAAAGTCCGGCAGCACCATGGTCTGATTACGATCCGGGCCTGTGGAGACCATCCCGATGCGGGCGCCGCTCTCGCGTTCCTGAAAGCGGAGATACTCGCGCGCGGCCTGCGGCAGCTTATCGAACTCCGTAATCCCTTCGGTGGACTGCTGCCAGCCCTTCAGTTTGGTATACACCGGCTTGATCTGTTCTAGGCCCTGCACGTCGGCGGGAATCTCGTCCGTAACCTTGCCGCCAATTTCGTAGCCGATGCAGATGGGAATCTCGGCTAGCGTGTCGAGCACGTCAAGTTTGGTGATCACCAGCCACTCCGCGCTGTTCACCTGGTTGGAGTAGCGCAGCAGCGGAATGTCGAGCCACCCGCAGCGGCGCGGGCGTCCGGTCACGGCGCCGTACTCGTTGCCGCGAGCCCGCAACTCTTCGCCGGAGGCGTCGTGAATCTCGGTGGGGAACGGCCCTTCGCCGACGCGGGTCACATAGGCTTTGGTCACGGCGATCACCGTGCCGATGGCGGTCGGCCCCACGCCGGTTCCCGTCGCCGCGCCACCTGCCGTGGACGAGGACGAGGTCACAAAAGGATAGGTGCCGTGGTCGATGTCCAGCATCGTTCCCTGTGCGCCCTCGAACATGATGCTGCCGCCCTGGGCAAGGATGTTGTTGAGCAAGCGTCCAGTGTCTGTCACAAAAGGCCGCACCTGCTCGGCGGCTGCGGCGTACTCCTCGTACATCTTGGCCGGGTCCAGCGGGTCGGTGCCAAACAAGGCATGAGCGATTGCGTTCTTCTCGGCGCAGGCGGCCTCAATGTGGGTCTTCAACAGCGTAGGATGCAGCAGGTCCACAACGCGCAGCCCGCTGCGGGCCATCTTGTCCTCATAAGCAGGGCCAATGCCGCGGCTGGTGGTGCCGATCTTCTTGCGTCCCGGCGCGCTCTCTGCCGCCAGTTCGATCATGCGGTGGTAGGGCAGGATGACCTGGGTGCGGTTGGAGACAAACAACTGCTCATCGATATCCACGCCCAGCTCGCGCAGGCGGCCAACCTCCTTGAGGAAGGCCAGCGGGTCAAGAACGACGCCATTGCCGATGATGCCCTTGCATCCGGGCCGGAGCACGCCGCAGGGGATCAGTTGCAGCACGAACTTCTGGCCGCCGATGATGACCGTATGGCCGGCGTTGTGACCGCCGGCGTAGCGCGCCACGGCAGAAAACCGCTCGCTGAGCACGTCAACAATCTTGCCCTTGCCTTCATCGCCCCATTGGGCGCCCAGCACTACAGCCGTCTTTGCTCGCATTTCAGTCCTGTCCTCGAATCCTGGATTCCCGCCCGTGTTCTTAAAGAGATATGCCGCACCGAACGCGGCGCATTGAGCCCGCGCACACTCCCGCCGGGTTGCAAAACAAAGGCGCAGGCGCACGGCCCACACCACCTCCGATGATAAACCCTGCCTCCATGGAACAACCCTAAAAGATGCATTTGCCCTGTCGCCCCTGCTCATCCACCGAGCGACCTGCGGGTCCTCTCTGGTATAGTGGCTCGACGTTATTTTCGATCGTTTTTCGTAAACGTTAACGTAAGACAGAACTGGCTGGTCGGCCACCGAAAAAAGTGAGGAGAAATCATGGATTGGAGTGAGAGCACGAGACGGTCGTTTCTGAAGCAGTTCGGCGCTGCCGGAGCGTTGGCGCTGACGGCCGCAAATGCCGAGGGATTGAGCCTGGCAGGTGCGCAGAGCGCGGCAAAGGCCAGCAGTTTCGCCGCTGACCAAAAGCAGGCGGCCACCCGCGAACAGCGCATGAAGTGGTGGCATGAGGCCAAGTTTGGCATGTTCATCCACTGGGGCCTCTATAGCTTGATAGGGCAGCACGAATGGTCCAAAGAGGTCGAGGGAGTTCCGATTCCGCAGTACGAAATTCTCGCCAAGCACTTCCATCCCAAACCGAATGCAGCCCGCGACTGGGCTCGCCTCGCCAAGAAGGCCGGGCAAAAGTACATGGTGATGACCACCAAGCACCATGAAGGTTTCTGCCACTGGGACTCCAAACTCACCAACTACAACGCCGTCCAGCAGGGCCCAGGGCGCGATCTGGTCAAGGAATTCGTTGAAGCGGCGCGCGCCGAGGGACTGCGCGTGGGCTTCTACTATTCGCTGATGGACTGGCACCACCCCGATGGTGCCAGATGCAAAACAGATGAAGCGGCCCGCAAAAGGTTCGTCGAATACACGCACGGGCTCATCCGCGAACTGCTCACCAACTACGGCAAGATCGACGTCCTCTGGTACGACGTGAACTGGCCGTTGACCGCGGAGGAGTGGGAATCCGAGCGGATGAACGAGATGGTCTTCGAGTTGCAACCCGACATCATCGTGAATAACCGCAACGGGCTACCGGCCGACTTCTCGACGCCGGAACAGCATATCCAGGCTGCCGAGTCGGGTCGCGCCTGGGAGACCTGCATGACGCTGAACGACAGTTGGGGTTTCAACCGCGGCGACGATGCGTGGAAGACTCCCAAGACGATCGTCGACAACCTGGCCACCTGCGCGCGCGGTGGCGGCAATTATCTGCTGAACATCGGGCCGGAGCCCGACGGATCGATTCCGCCCGAGACCGTGACCTGCCTGGAGTCCGTCGGCGAATGGCTCAAAACCAACGGCAAGACGATTTACGGTACTGATCGCGTCAAAGCGGCCTGGAATACGAACGCCAATTACACGCGCCGCGGCAACACGCTCTACATCCATCAGCACTTCTGGCCAGGACACACTCCGGCGGCAGAGTGGCTCGATTTCTATCGTCCTGAAGTAGTGGTCGCAATCGGCGGCCTCAAGCCGAAGGTGCTCTCGGCTCGGCTGCTCAAGACCGGGCAAAAAGTCGAGTTCACGCAGGATGAATTCACGCTGCGGCTCACGGGCCTGCCACTGAAAGCGCCCGATCAACCGGCAACGGTCATTGAGATCGAGTGCGACGGAGAGCCAACGGTCGACCACGAAGAGAAGCGTCCGCTCTGGCCGCGCTACAAGGCGGACATCAGCATTTAACGTGTTGTGCGTGTCGCAAAAGAAACTGTGGGTGCCCCAGGTCCCGATTCTGGGACCTGGGATACCTTGCCTCTATGCGTAGACAGCCGTTGCCCTTGCATACGTGTATGGGCCGTCCGGCACCAGCACCACGCGCGCGTTGGCTGGAAGGCCCTGCAGTACCGCTGCGACAGCTTCGTTCAGATGGCTGAATGCTTTTGCGCCAAGACAACCGAGTTCCGTCTTCGCGACTCCCGGCGTGTAGAAGAAGAGCTCGTGCTTCAATCCCGTCAGCGCCAGTTTTTCCAACTGCCATTGGTCCACTTCAACGGGCGTCTCGCGAATCTCGTCCAGAAAATCCTGAAATCCCGTGAGCGTACGCATGCGGTGAGCAAACTCGGGCGATCCCACTCCCTCCGCGCACTCGCCGACGATCAGGATTCTTCCTCCGCGCTTTGCGATGTGCTGGGCGGCCGTGACGCCTTTCACTATCTGGTAGAAGGTCAGGTCCAGCGGATAGCCGGCGGCGCTGGTAATCACCACATCCGCCGGCTCGCCAAGATTTTCAAGACAGGTTGTCTGCACAAACTCCACACCTGCCGCGTGCGCCTTCATCGGATCGCCTGCGAAGGCGCCCGAAATCTTGCGGTCCTGCGTGAGCGTCACATCGAGCATGAAGTCGTGGTGTGCCATGCGCGCAATCTCAAGCAGTTCGGCGTGCAGCGGATTGTTCGCGATCGAGCCCTCGGTGGCCAGCGGCTCGCGCATGAAGCGCGGCGCGTGAATCGCCTTGATGGTTTCCTGCGCGGCCAGTCCTGGGGCGATCAGTTTGCGCCCGCCAGAGAAGCCCAGCATCAGGTGTTGCTCGATAAAGCCAAGCGTAATGCGCAGATCGGCGGCAATAAAACGCTCGTCGATATAGACCGGCGTTCCACGCTTCGTCGAGCCGAGCGGACGATGCGACGCGAAGTTGCGCGCATCGTGACTGACGACGCGATACTTCTTCGCGATCTCCGTTCCAACAATTGTGTCGATCTCTTCAGGAGTCGCCGCGCGATGCAGCCCGGTGGCAATCAGAATAGTGACGCCTTCGACGGGAATTCCGGCGGCGTGCAGACGCGCGAGCAACGGCGGCAGCGTGAGCGCATTTGGCGCGGGGCGCGTAATGTCGCAGACAGAGATCGCGGCGGTTTGCTTGCCGGCAGCTAGTTGCGCCAGCGGTTCACAACCAATCGGGTGATCGAGCGCGGCAGCCAGTCCTGCGTTCACATCTGCGAGTGCGGCGGCGCTGTGGCTGCGCACCACCCGGCACGCAAAACTGTCCGGAACTGAAACCTCAATGCCGCTCTTGCCGAAAGAAAACTCTGATTTCATCTGTAGTTGACACCGGCCGCAATGTTTTCGAGCGGCTTTATCCTTGTCGCTATTCTATTGAATCTGGCGCATCGAATGTGGTTCTACGGCTGCGATGCGGCAAGAATCGCGTCGGCGATGCGCGCTGCCTCAACAGCCGTGCGCACCGCATGAACGCGAACGATCGAAGCTCCATGGAGAATCGCCGCAGTCATCGCGGCCAGGCCAGCGGTCTCTCTTGCCTCCACTGGAACTTCTTCGCCGCCATTCAGCGCCGCAAGCGTACGACCAAGGAAGGACTTGCGGCTGACGCCCGCCAACAGCGGACGACCAAGCTCAAGCAGCTCTGCCTGTCGCGCCAGCAGCGCGTAGTTCTCGTCGAATCGCTTGCCGAATCCATAACCGGGATCGAGAACGATTCTGTCGAGCGGGATTCCTGCGGCTCCTGCGGTTGCAAGACTGGCAGCCAGCCCTTTGCGCACCGCGCTCAACAGCGCATCGGGCTCGAGTTGCAGTTGCGCGCGCCAATCCTCAGGCCGCCCGCACGTGTGCATCAGCACCACCCCCGCGCCAAACTCGGCGCAAGCAGCGGCCATCTCCGCATCCCACGCGAAGCCGCTCACATCGTTCACAATCTCAGCGCCGGCTTGCAGAGCCACACGAGCCGTGGCTGCTTTGTAGGTGTCCACAGAGACAACCGCATCCGGTCGCGCGCGAAGTACTCCCTCCAGCACCGGAAGCAAACGCGCCTGTTCTTCCTCACTGCTAACAGCGGGCGCGTGCGCGGAGCCAGCGCCACCGCCTGCGTGCGACCCGGGCCGTGTGCTCTCTGCGCCCAAGTCGAGCAGGTCCGCGCCTTCGTCCAGCAACTCGATGGCATGCGCAATAGCTGCCTCAGGATCGAGAAAAACTCCGCCGTCGCTGAACGAGTCCGGCGTGATGTTCACGATGCCCATCACCCGCGTGCGCGCGCCAAGCGAAAGCGTTCGCGTGCGCACGCGCCAACTGGCGACTTCTCTCTTCGGTGCGCTCATCCCCGTATACCCGTCCCTTGCCCGCCGGCAAAACTCACGTTTTAATGTTACGTCGCGGGAACACGCCGCAGCCTGCTTGCCGCCTGCTACACTCCGGGCATGAAGATTTTGCGGCGAATTCTTCCAGTTGTTCTGGTGGGTTTTCTGGCTGCATCCGCCGGGCTGCCGGCGCAGACCGGGCAGGCGCGCCCTGTCGTGGCCAAAGGCCCGCTCAGTGATCGCATCGAGGCAATCCTTGCCGATCCAGCGCTTGCCCATGCCGAGTTCGGCATCAGCGTCGCCACGCTCGACGGCCAATCGCTCTACGGACTCAACCAGGCGCGTCTCTTCATCCCCGCTTCGAACGCCAAGCTCACCACCACGGCTGCGGCCTTCGCGTTGCTGCCGGTGGAAACACTCTCCTGGACCACAAGTGTCATAGCCACGGGCGATCTGGACGCGGCTGGCGCCGTGCACGGCGACCTGGTCATCCTCGGTGTCGGCGACCCCACCATCAGCGGGCGGCACTACCCCTACCAGGCGCCCGCAACAGCCACAACCGCGCCCACCCCTGCCACACCCGAGGCCAGCCCTGCAGATACTCCGCCGCCGCCCACCGCAACCACTGCGCTTGACCTGTTGGCCCAACAAGTGGAGCAAACCGGTGTACGCTCCGTGAGCGGCGACATTATTGGCGACGACAGCTTCTTCCTCGACCAGCCCTACGGTATGGACTGGGGCTGGGACGATCTGCAATGGGATTACGGCGCGCCCGTCTCCGCGCTCACCTTCAACGACAATGCCGCCAAGCTCACCATCCGGGCCGACGCATCGGTGCCAGGCGCAACACTTGCCGAGTGGTCTCCCGATCTCGATTACTACGCGGTCGACAACACCATGACGCCCGCGCCCACCGGCGACACCGCCCATCCCGGCATCGAGCGCCGCCCCGGTTCCATGATGGTGCGCGCCTGGGGAACGGTCGGCAGCAACGGCCTCCACGTCACCATGTCGATCGAAGACCCGGCTGTTTACATGGCGGCGGCCTTCAAGGAAGCGCTGCGCCGCCGCGGAATCGCTGTCTCCGGCACGGCCGTCTCGCGGCACAGCGTCAATAACGGAACCAGCGGCTTTGCCGAAGAACGAGCCAAGCCACTCCAGTTGACCCGCTCCGATCTTGCCAGGGTCATCGTGCCTACGGCTGGCCATCAGGTGCTGGCCATGCGCTTCTCCGTGTCCGTGGCCCAGGACATCACGGTCACCAACAAGATCAGCCAGAATCTGCACGCCGAGCTGCTGCTTCGTCTGCTCGGCAAGGTCTTCGCTTCGGAGGGCAGCTTTGAGCAGGGAACTCGCGTAGTACGGCAGTTCATGGTGAATGCGGGCGTCGATGACAAGGACTTCTTCCTCTACGACGGCTCCGGCATGAGCCCTGACGACCGCATCGCTCCGCGCGCCTTTACCACGCTGCTGGCCTATGCTTCTCGGCAGCCGTGGGGCGAGGGCTGGCGCGCGTCGCTGCCCGTAGCGGGCGTGGACGGCACCCTGGCGGGGCGCTTCAAAGATTCGCCGCTTAAAGGCCGCCTGTGGGCCAAGACAGGCACACTGAACGAGGTAAACGCGCTCTCCGGTTACCTGACGGCGGCCAGCGGCAAGACCCTGGCGTTTTCCATTCTCGTCAACGGACACCGGCCAGACAGCGACGCCGAGGCCCAGGCCGTCGATAAGATTGCCGAGGCAATAGCCGCGGCGGAGTAAGGCAAGGGCCTGACCGCTTGTTGATGTACCAACTGCGGGTGCCCCAGGTCCGGGGTCCCCAAGGATAGGTCTTCGTCCTTGGGGTGGAGGTCCCGATTTTGGGACCTGGGATTGCATGAACCCAAAGTACAAAATTATGCGGTCAGAGACCTTGTATCATCGTAGGCAAATGCGCGTACCTTCTTTTACTGCTCTTATCCTCTGTGCCGCGAGCCTCTCCATCGCACTCGCCGGCTGCCGTTCCTTGCCACCGTCCAAGCCCTCATCCGAGTGGACGCCCCAGGAGGCGAGCGGCGCGCAGGTCTACCAGGCCAAGTGCGCACGCTGCCACTACCCCACCACTACCCATGGCCTCAACGGCCCAGGACTCCAGGCAATTACCAAGGTCAAGGCCATGCCTTCCGGCGCGCCGCCCACTGATGAGCGCATGACCTCCGTGGTTTTGCGTGGGCGCGGAATGATGCCAGGTACCCAGCTTGACGACAGTCAGCTTCAGGATTTGCTGGCCTATCTGCATACTCTGTGACAGACTTATCCTGAAATTGACCAGAGTGGAGAAGGAGCGGATGGGATCATGACCGAAGATGCCGGCACAGCAACCGAAAGCAGCGAAATGCCCAGCGAAGCGTCTGCCGCACCGCCTCGGCGGGAGCTTCTGCAACTGCCAGGACTGGCGGCTATCGGCCTCTACCTTTCGGCGCTTGCCGGAGTCATCGTCGTCGGTGTAGCCAAGGGTGCTTATCCGCCGCTGTTTCTGGTCTTTTCCGCGCTTTTCTTTGCCGCCGCCGGGGGGCTCATGCTGCTGTTCCGCTGGGCATGGGCGCTTGCCCTGTCCGCGGTTCTCCTGCTCGCCGTCTACAACATGTGGATCTTCTCAACCCAGCACCTCGCGCCTTCCCTGGTGCAGGCGGTCCTGAACTGGGTCTTCTTCCTCTACATGGTCCGGGTCGAGGTGCGCAGCAAGCTCAAGTAGAAGGCTGACCGGATTCGCCAACAGCTACAATTGAGTCGTGATGGAACTGGTGCAGATTTCCCCCGTCCGCAGTATCCCGGCCCCCAAGCCCGAGTGGCTCAAGGCCCGCGCCCCGGTGGGCGAAAACTACCACGCCCTCAAGCGCCTGGCCCGCTCGCTGGGGCTCAACACCGTGTGCGAGAGCGCGCAGTGCCCCAACATTGGCGAGTGCTGGCACCACAAAACCGCCACCTTCATGATGCTCGGCAACCTGTGTACGCGCCGCTGCGGTTTTTGCGCCGTGCCCAAGGGCCGTCCCGAGCCCATCGACTTTGACGAGCCGCGCCGCGTGGCCGAGGCCGTTGCCACGCTGGGCCTGGAGTTCGCTGTCATCACCAGCGTCAATCGCGACGATGACCTGGTCGGCGGCGCCCGCATCTTCGCCATGGTCATTGAGGAAATTCGCCGCCAGGCTCCCAGTTGCCGCGTTGAAGTGCTCATCCCCGATTTCCAGGGCAACCAGGAAGCGATCCGCATCGTCGTCGATGCCCAGCCTGAAGTGCTCAACCACAACACGGAAACGGTGCCGCGCCTCTATCGCGCCGTCCGCTCCGGCGCGCGCTACGAGCGGACGCTTGAGCTATTGCATTACTCCAAAACGCTAAGGCCCGGAGGGCTTACTAAATCCGGCGTCATGGTGGGTATCGGCGAGGAGACCTCGGAGCTGCTTGAAGTCTTCCGCGATCTGGCCGGTGTAGGCTGCGACATTCTCACCATCGGCCAGTACCTGCGCCCTTCGCGCAACCACCTGCCCATGACGCGCCTCTACACCCCCCGCGAGTTCGCCGAGCTCAAGGCTGAAGCGCTCCAGATGGGCTTCCGCCACGTCGAGTCAGGCCCTCTGGTGCGCTCCAGCTATCACGCCCACGAGCAGGCCGCCTCAACCGGGATGGCTCAAGTTACATAGAAGGGTCGCAGGCACCCGCAGTCAAGGCTCACGGGTTGTAGAATAGCCGTTGGCAGTTCGCCTGTACGGAGGAAGAATCCCATGGCAATCTCGATCATGGCCGGTATTCCGGCGCTCAAAGAACTCAACGCCGACCTGCGCCGCAGAATGGACCAGGCCGTAGCCGCTTTTCAAGCCAGCCTCGCCTCCACCCGCACCGGCCGCGCCAGCGTACACATGCTCGACCAGATCAAAGTGGACTACTACGGCACGCAGACGCCCATCAGCCAACTGGCACAGGTCTCGGCCCCCGAGGCGCAGCTTATCCTGATCGCCCCCTGGGACCCGACCATCCTGAAAGATATCGAAAAGGCCATCCAGGTCAGCGATCTCGGCTTCAACCCGCAGTCCGACGGCAAGGTCATCCGCATCCCCGTTCCCCCCATGACCGAGGAGCGCCGCCGCGACGTCTGCAAGCACCTCAACAAGATCCTCGAAGAGCAGCGCACCGCTGTCCGCAACGTCCGCCGCGACGGCAACGACGCCCTCAAAAAGCTCGCCAAGGAAAAGAAGATCAGCGAAGACGAAGAGAAGCGCTCGTTAGAAGAAATTCAGAAAATGACCGACGAAGAAATCCGCCGCATGGAAGAGCTTTGCCAAAAGAAAGAAGCAGAAGTCATGCAGGTGTGAGCGGGGCATAGTGACTCCGGCCTCGTCTTTATTGCAAGTTGCCTAAATTGTGGGTAATGTCCACTCGTCGCAAAAGGCGTGTCAATAAGTGAGACGCTCACCTTTGTATAATCCTCGCGAGGAAATTCCCATGGCGATTGAGAATAACTTTCAACGGGTTGGATCAAAAAGTAACACGGATGTAGGACGTGAATTTCAGGAAGAGGCACAGCGTTATTTTGCCACCGCAGGAATTCGCCTAGAGTCTAACATCAGGATTCCGATAGGAGATCCGCCGAAATCCCGGCAATTCTCTCTGGGCAGTGTAGATCCACCGATGCTCGTAATATGCAAATCGTTGACATGGACGGGAAGCGAAAATACCCCAAGCGCAAAAATTAAAACTATCAACAGCGTCATGCAACTGTTTGGGCTTTGCGATAAGCGCTTTAGGCGTGTTTTGTTCATGCTTAAAAGCATGAGAAGAGGTGAGAGCCTCGCAAGGTATTACGTTCGAACCCAAAGGCATTTAATCGGCCCGAACATTGAAGTCTGGGATTTTGACCCAGAAACGAAACAAGTGGAGCAGGTTCTTTAAAAGAGATTCGGTCGGACGCGGACCAGAATGCTTTGCCTATCTTCAGTCTCACGAGAGATGGGCGAGAGGCCGCAAATCAGCCCTCACGCGCAGCGCCTCTGCGTATCCACATAGGCGCGAAGAACAGAATTCATGTGGGTCAGGTGGCCTTTCCCCCGTGATCGAAACCACTCAACCACATCGCTATCCACACGCAGATGAACCGAGGTCTTTCCGGGCGGCACAACCACATGCGCCGACTTCCAGAACTCCTCGCCGAGAGATTCCGCACGGGGGGCGTCGGAGCGGGTCTTGTCGAGCCCGCCCTCGCGCATGGAATGAATCTCGCTAAGAGAATGCTTCACGATAGTAGATTTCCTGCTCATCTTTCCCCGCTTTCTGCGCGCTGACGATACGGATCAGGTTCTCGCCGCGCCAGGTGAAGACAACGCGGTAGACCTCGATGCCTACCCGGCCCAGCGCAATCCAGCGAACTTCGCCGTAATCCTTGCGGTCGTCGATGCGCTCCAATCTCTCGTTCGAGAAAATAGCCGCGGCGGTCAGAAACGAGACGCCGTGCTTCTTGAGGTTGCCTTCGGCTTTCGCCTCGTCCCACTCGAACTCAAGTTCGATTTCTTTCATCGACCACCATTATTATGAGCACAAATGTGTACACAAATCAATAAAATTAAAATATCGAGCGTCGCGGCCCTACTTCTTCACCCGCTTATAAAACGGCAACGCCACCTGCTTCGCCCTCACAGCATTGGCGCGGCATTGCACGATCACATCGGCCCCACCAGCGGCTACAGCGGTAGGCACCAGCGCCAGCGCAATGTTGGTCTTCAAGAACGGTGCAGGCGAGCCAGAAGTGACCGTGCCGATCGGCTCCCCATCCAATGACAATACGGCGTACCCGTCCCGCCCAATCCCGCGCTCAACCATTTCCAGACCCACCAGCTTGCGCTTCGGCCCACCGGCAGCCTGCACCGCCAGCAACGCCTCCCGCCCAACAAACTCACCCTTGTCCAGCTTGAGCCAGCGTTCGAGTCCCGCCTCAAACACATTGATCTCGTCAGAGATTTCGTGCCCGTAGAGGCTCATCCCGGCCTCAAGCCGCAGCGTGTTGCGCGCCCCCAACCCGCACGGCCGAATGCCGAACTCCGCGCCCGCATCCATCAGCGCATTCCACATCTTCACCGTGGTTGGCTCATCGGCGGGGACGTAGACCTCAAACCCGTCTTCGCCCGAGTAGCCGGTCCGCGCAATCAGCACGTTGGGAATCCCCGCCACCGTCCCCCATGTAAACCAATAGTTCTTGATCGCGCCCAGGTCGACCGTAGTCAGCTTCTTGAGCGTATCCAGCGCCCGCGGCCCCTGCAGCGCCAGTTGCGAGTAGTAGGCCGAGTAGTCGCTGATATGAATGCCGGGCCACGCTCCCACCTGCTTCCGAATCCACGCGTAATCTTTGTCCTTAGTCCCCGCGTTCACCACCAGCAAGTAGTCGTTCTCGCCGAGCCGGTGCACTAGGATGTCGTCAACGAACGTGCCCTCTGGCGTCAGCAGCGCGGAGTAGTGAGCCTGCCCATCCTTCAGCCGTGAAGCGTCGTTCATGGTAATGTGCTGGATGGCAGCCAGCGCGCCCGGCCCGCGAAACTGAATCTCGCCCATGTGGCTCACGTCGAACAGCCCCACGCCGGTGCGCACGGCGACGTGCTCGGCGATCAATCCACCGCCGGGTCCCGGATATTCAACAGGCATATCCCACCCTCCAAAGTCCACCATCTTCGCCTTCAAGGCGCGGTGCGTGGCGTTGAGCGGGGTCTTCTTGAGCGGCGAGGCGGTATCAGACATCGGGAGATCCTTTCAGCAATCCTGCTTTACCCTTCCCACGATAGGGACGTGGCCGCTGCGGGGTCAAACCCGCCTCCCCGCGCGCTACGATAAGAGGGACCGCGACGACCAAAGAAAACCCGGAAAATCATACCGGAACGGACGAAAGAGGATAAGCGCATGAATCATGTACGAGGAGCCCTGATGCTGCTGGCCGCAGGCGTTGCCTTTTGGCGCGGATGGAAGATTCATACCGGCCACGTCGCTCTGCTGGCCTACGCCTTGGGGACTCTGGCGCTGGGCCTGGCCGTCTGGCACCTGACACGCAAGCCCGACCGCCCACGCGTCTGAACAAGCGATTCCGGCGGCCGCCCTTACCTGCGCCGCGCCCGCCAAAACGAGCTGACCCCAAGATAAAGAAACACCGCCACCACCCCGGCAGTCACTAGAAACATGCCATGATCCGGCCCGTGCGCCCAACTGGCCCTCATGCGCCACAGATTTGGCGTAAAGGCGATGACCGGCAAAAGAAAGAAAACACCCGTTACTTCCAGCCACAGGATGCCGCCCACCCGCCGGAAGGGGCGCAGAAAGCCGCCCACGCCGCGCGCAACGCTGCCGCTGCCCTGTCTGACAGCTTGCCCCGCCATTCGCCCCGGAACTGCCGCATTTGCAGCCGGTTGGGGTGCTGAGGCTGACTTCGCGCTGCCCATCAGCCGCTCGCCCACCACGCGGCCGGCGACGCGCAACCCCGATCCAAGAACCCGCCCAATGAACTGTGCTCTCATTCCGTTTATGATGGTACCAGCGACGCGGGGTGAGCCGCTTTCAGCCGCCTGCCGCCGCTTTCCGTTTGCGCCTGGACGGAGATGGCAGTAAGGTAGATAAATCTCACGCCGCAACCCGCGCCTTATGCTCGCGCCGGCCGCCGCTCCTGGAGGAACCTGTGACATCCCGTCTGCGCGAACTCATTCAGCAACTGGGCGAGGCCATCCACGAGTCGGTCATCGAGAGCGAGCAAATCGCCGGAGTTGTGCAGGATATCCGCAAGCACGGTTTTGACGTGCTGCTGATGCTTGAAGCCACCATCGGCCTCAATGAAGTCGCCGCCAAGGAAGCCGAAGCTGCCGCCGCCCTCGCCGCTGGCGAAAGCGAAGACGAGCCCACAGGCTCCTTCACCCCCAACGACCTCCACTTTCTCCGTTCCCTCCGCATCTCCGTCGAAGGCGAAGAAGAAGGCGCATCCGCCACGGACACCGAGTAAGCTGGGGCGCCCATCGCGAATCGATTTCGCCCTGGCCCATCAGGGAAAAGTCTCAGCTCTTCAGCGCCACCCGAATGTGCAGTTCTTTCAACTGCTGTTCGCTCACCGTCGTTGGTGCCTCGGCCATCAGATCGATCGCTTTAGCCGACTTCGGGAAGGCAATCACCTCGCGCAGACTCGCCGCGCCGGCCAGCAGCATCACAATGCGGTCCAGGCCCAGCGCAATGCCGCCATGCGGCGGCGTGCCGTACTCCAGCGCATCCAGGAAGAAGCCGAAGCGCGCCTTGGCCTCCTCGTCCGAAATCCCCAGCGACTGAAAAATCTGCTGCTGCACATCCTTGCGGTGAATACGGATCGACCCCGAGCCGAGTTCGAGCCCATTCATCGCGAGATCGTAGCAGTTGGCGCGCACGCTGGCCGGATCGGTCAGCAGGTTGGCCATGTCGGCTTCCTTTGGCGCGGTGAACGGATGGTGCGCCGGCATCCACTTCGCCGTCGCCAGGTCGTACTCGAACATCGGGAAGTCGACAATCCAGATAGGGTTAAACGCAGCCGCCCCGTCCACAACCTTGCCGCTCTTCGGATCGGCCTCGCGCACAACCTGTTCCGTCACGCCAAAAGCGCCATGCTTCTCCGCGTATTTCTTCGCCAGCTCGGTGCGGAAGTTGCCGGCAGCCGAGTAGACGTTGATTTCGCGCTCGCTCAGCCGACCCTCGAACTTGGTGTCGCTGGCCTTCACCGGGTGCGCCGGGTCGCCGGCCACAATAATCACAAAATCGCCATCCGCCGCGCCGCACAGCTCGCGCACCTTCACCGCGGCTTCTGGGAAGCTCTTGGCCAGCCGCTTGAAGTCGTCGATAAACTTCGCGCCCTTCTTCTGGTCAAATTGCGGATGGTTGTCCTCGCGTTCCTTGCGGCTCAGCTCGCCCACCTTGGGAATGCGCAGCGCCACCACCGGCAGCGCCGGATCAATCTGCAGCGTGGCTAGCGCGGCGTCCGTAAAGGCCGGCCGCACATCGGTCAGCCCAGGCAAGCGCAGGTCGGGCTTGTCGCTGCCAAACTGCCGCAGCGAGTCGTCGTACGTAATGCGCGGAAACGGAATGGGCAGCGTAACGCCCGCTGCCGCAAACCCGGCAGCCATAAACTTTTCCACCACGCCGAAGACCGTCTCCTGCTGCGGGAAACTCATCTCCAGATCCACCTGCGTAAACTCAAGCTGCCGGTCGGCTCTCAGGTCCTCGTCGCGGAAGCAGCGCGCCATCTGGAAATACCGGTCGAACCCGCTGATCATCAAAATCTGCTTGAAGATCTGCGGCGACTGCGGCAGCGCGTAAAACTCGCCCGGATGCACCCGGCTCGGCACCAGAAAATCGCGCGCGCCCTCCGGTGTGCTCTTGGTCAAAATCGGTGTTTCAATCTCCAGAAAACCCTGCTGGCTCAGGTTCTCGCGGATGGCGAGCGTAATCTGGTGCCGAAGCCAGAAGTTGCGCTGCATCTCCGGGCGCCGCAGATCGACGTAGCGGTATTTCAGCCGCACTTCCTCGTTCTGGATTGCCTCTTCCGACGGCGAAAACGGCGCCAGCCGCGTGTCGTTCAGCACCCGTATCTCGGTCGTCTCAATTTCGATCTCGCCGGTAGGCATCTTGGGGTTGGTGGCGTCCGCGCCGCGCAACCGCACCTTGCCCACGGCGGCCACAACGTACTCCGGCCGCACCTGCTCGCCCTTTGCATGCCCCTCGGGCGTTAGCTCCTTGTCCAGCACAATCTGGGCAATGCCAGAGCGGTCCCGCAGATCCAGAAAGATCAGGTTGCCGTGGTCGCGGCGCCGGTTTACCCAGCCCATCAAAACCACTTGTTCGCCAGCGTTGGCGGCGCGTAAATCGCCGCAAAGATGCGTCCGTTCGAGATTGCCTAAGAAATCAAGCACTACCTGTGTCCTTTACTCGCCTGGGGGTGTTGAGAGGAATAGAGCCAGATCCGCACGAGGAACCTTGGTCTGTATGCCGGTGGCGAAGGTCTTCACAGTAAGGATACCGGATTGAAGCTCGTCCTCGCCCAGAATCACAATGTTACGGGCTGTTTTGTCCGCCGCCTCAAACGATTTTTTGAGCCGAAAACTTCCCTCGCCCAGCTCAACCCACAGTCCCTTGTGCCGCAGTTCGCGCGCCAGAACGAGCGCGGCGGGATTCAGCCCTTCGCCCAGCGGCGCAATAAATGCATCCGCCTTGAGCGCCGGAGCCGCTTCCAGAGCCTGCAGCGTCAGCACCAGCCGGTCCTCGCCCATCGCAAACCCGATGCCCGGTGCCTTGGGGCCGCCGATAGCTTCGCTCAACCCGTCGTAGCGCCCACCGCCCAGCAGCGCATTTTGCGCGCCCAGTCCCCCGTGCGTGAATTCGAAGGTAGTGCGCGTGTAGTAGTCCAGCCCCCGCACCAGCCTGTGATTCCGCGTGTAAGGCACAGCGGCTACGTCCAGCGCTGCCGTCACCGCGGCAAAGTGCGCCTTCGACGCCTCATCCAGCGAGTCGGCAATCACCGGCAGCGTCTCGATAATCGGTTGATCCGCCGGAACCTTGCAGTCCAGCACCCGCAGCGGATTCGTCACCGCCCGCCGCTGGCAATCCGCACACATCTGCCCCACCACCGGCACCAGCGCCGCCCGCAGCGTGTCGTTGTATCTAGCCCGATCCGCCGCCGACCCAACAGAATTCAGCTCCAGCTTCCAGCCCGTAATGCCCAGCTCGTCCAGCAGCGTCGCCAGCATCTCCAGCACTTCGGCGTCGCGCAGGGGGCTCTCGCTGCCCGAGGACGGCGGCCCGATCACTTCGGCCCCAATCTGCGAAAACTGCCGGTACCGCCCCTTCTGCGGCCTCTCGCGCCTGAACTGCGGCCCAATGTAATAAAGCTTCTGCAACTGCCCCGTCTCGCCCAACTGGTGCTCGATGTACGCCCGCACCACGCCGGCGGTGTTCTCCGGCCGCAGCGTCAGCGACTGTGTCTTCTCCGACTGCGCCCGCGCCCGATCCTCCCACGTGTACATCTCTTTGGAGACAATGTCGGTCTCTTCCCCAACCCCGCGCGCAAACAGCCCCGTGTCCTCAAAGACCGGCGTCCGAATCTCGCCAAAGTTGTACCGCGCAAAGACGTCGCGCGCCATAGCTTCAATCCGGTTCCAAAGCGCGGTCTCCGGCGGCAACAAATCCCGCGTCCCGCGTACAGCTTTCAGTGTCTGACTCATAGTGATAACCTTTGGGGCAACTTCATAGGATACAAGGTGGGAGCCATGATCCTTCATGCCGTCTCAATGGTTGGTAGTGGGCTACTTTGAAATCTGAAAGCTTGAACCGTTTAAGCATACGTGTCATGCTTGAAGTATGGCAAAACCCATATCTGAATCCGGCAAACCCCAAAAACTCCCGAGAGACGCGAACCAACGGATGCACTCCATAGCTTCGCAGTTGACCCCCGTGGATGAGGCTCCAAAGCCCCTAGACGTGACACAGGACGACATTAGCCGGGTCATGAGCGCCCTTGGGCGGCGGGGCGGAAGGAAGGGCGGAAAAAGGCGTCTGGAGACCATGACGCAAGAGCAGCGCAGCGATATAGCGTTTAAGGCAGCTCGGGCGCGATGGGATAAGACTCCAAAAGCGTAAACGCCATTTGCTGCGTCAAGTAGCAAGATCGGTGCAGATCGGCGCAGTTCCACCCTTGTTTTATTGACATTAGCTGAATTTTCCACAATCCTCACAGGAGAGAAGAAAGAAGAGGAATTACTCTTATGGTTCAACTTCCACCAAAGAAAGGCCCGCGCATGACGGTTGCGTCGCAGAGGACAGACAAGACCCAAGACTTCGGGAGAGATGAGCTGGAGACCGAGCTGAACGCTTTCGCTCTCAACGTTCACACCGCCATAGAGGACGCTCGCAGCAGGATGAGTGACGAGCGTAGGGAAGAAGCCGACAGGAAGGCAGAGGCTATTTTCGAGAAAGCCAATTCCGCCTCAAAACGTTCTCAGCGGACAGCTTGAATTGTCTGATCAATTCTTGCTTGACCTCTTCTGACAGTTCTGGCTGATAGGCTGAGAGAAGCTCCTCGAACCCCTCCAGGCTGTTCTCAACAACCAAGGCGTGGTACTTGCCTAAGAGATCATGCGTCAATCGTTTGGCGTCACGGCGTGTGTATTCGGTCATTAGGGCTCTTTCACTGCATAGTAGTTTCCATCGTCTCCGCGTCTTACAACACCCTTCTTAATTAACCTGACCAGCGAGAAATTTACCACTCCGCCCTGCACCCGCAGCGCCCCTGCAAGATCCTTGCTAGCCGTTCCGTTGGGTGCGGGGAAATTCAACAACTCCATGACGCGAGCGTCAATTCCCGTTGGCGGTGCAGTGCTCGCCTCCGGCGCTGCGTGAGTAATCGGCCTGGGTTCTAGCCGCGGCCTCGGTGCCGGTGCCGCTGTCGGCGCGGACTCCGGCCCTGACGGTTGAACAGCCGTCTCTTTCTTTGGAGTAACCTTCCGGTGCCTCGCCTTTGCGCGTTTGGCTGGCTTCTTGGTGACGACACCTCCGACTTTCGCGCGGAATGCCTCGTTGTACCATTCCGACAGCCCCCAACCGTCATCGAATCGCAGTAACGTGCCTTCCTTCTTCAGACGAAACAGGGCGCTCGTAATGTAGTTTCCGAAGTCCCCGGCGGATTCTAATCCCCCGTCACGAAGAGCTTGAGCGATCTCCTTGTTGGTTTGTTTTCTGCGGACGGTGCTGAGGTAGAGCTTGATTGCTTCCGTGGCCGACTTTCCTAGAAAAGCACCGCGCGGAAGATCGGCAAACCCTGCTGGTTGGACCGTAGAGCCTGCGCTGGTTGGGGCTGGTTGGTAATCGCCAGGAGCACCCAGAGCGCCGGCCACAATAGCGGCTCTGATTGCCACCATCGCCGCGTCTAGCGCGGCTTTCTTCGCCTCCATGTCTGCGAGAAGAGTAGCTAAGTAATCGTTCGTTTGAGGCTCCCGTTCCACGTCGTTTTTCCTTTCATTGAGGGTTCAATTGTGGTATAAAAAACGCAGGGACACTGATGCGGTACGGCCCCTTCCGGGGCCTCGCCGTTATCATATGTATCACCACCTCGCTCCCGACTTAGGACAGGGGTTCAGTTCGCCCGCAAAGTTGACCTGAACCCTTCCTAGTTCTCCAAAGGATAGCACACACCTCAGTAGGGATTGCAAGCGATTTCGCGCCTGCAACCTCAAGATTCCTCTTTTTCTTTCTTGACATGCTAAAGCGGAGTTAGTATTATAAGTCCTATGAACAGGCTAGATTCTCAGGCGCGAACCCAAGTAATTTCGGCACTCCTGGAAGGGTGCTCGATTCGCTCAACCGTAAGAATGACGGGGGTTTCAAAGAAAACTGTCATGCGGCTATTGGTCGAAGCCGGTACGGTCGCTGCGGCCTACCAAGACCACATCTTCCGTAATCTTTCATGCCGTCGCCTACAGCTTGACGAGATGTGGGCTTTCATCGGCGCGAAGCAAAAGAACGTCACGCCAGAGATCATAGCTAAGAATCCCAACGCTGGCGACGTATGGCTTTGGGTAGCCATTGATGCTGATACCAAACTGGTTCCCTGCTGGACTCTAGGCGGACGTGACGCTGGCGTTGCAAAGGATTTCATTGACGACCTAGCTAGCCGCTTGAGGAATCGCGTACAACTGACCACGGACGGCCACAAGCCCTATATCGAAGCGATTGAGAGCGCCTTTGGCTGCGCTGTGGACTACTCGATATTGCAGAAAATCTATGGTTCGGCCCAGGTCGAGACGCGGTATTCCCCAGCTACCTGCATCGGGGTTGACGTGCGCCACATCAGCGGAAACCCTGACCCTAAGCATGTGAATACCAGCTTTGTCGAGCGCCAAAATCTGAGTGTTCGTATGTCGATCCGCCGCTACACGCGATTGACGAATGCATTCAGTCGGAAACTAGAGAACCACGCGGCTGCGGTGGCTCTCTATTACTTTTCGTACAACCTGATTAAGATTCATGGAAGTCTACGCTGCACGCCAGCAATGGCCGCTGGGGTCGTGAACAGGCTGTTCGAGATTTCAGACTTAGTAGCGTTGCTCGAAGCGGAAGAACAAAAGGCAGAAAGGGCTGCTTGATTCAAAGTAGCCCACTACCCAATGGTTGCCGTTTTTGCCGACCAGATTGCTCAAACGCCGTTTGTGGTGCAGTGTCCGCAGGCCTCTCCAGAACCATGGTGGAAATGGATAATTCAGAGCGCCATTCCGGTCGCAGGTGGCACGTTGATTGCGGTGTGGTCGTTCGTTCGGAACCGGCAATCAGAACACGAACAGTGGGTCCGAAACCAGAAGGCTGAGCATGAACAGTGGATCCTGGATCAGAAAAAGGTGGAATGGAGAGAGCTTCTGGATGTAGTTAACGAATGCCAACTTGATATCTTGATAGCTAGCACTCCTGTCACGCAGGCTCCGGCCAGAACAAGAGATGATCTAGTTTCGGCAAATCTGAAGCTATTAAAAGTCGATCGGGCACTTGATGACAGAGTGTTTATTGATCGGGCAATTCTAAAGCCTCTGAGTTCTAAATGGCATATAGCGGTCAAAAAGACGGAAAAGGCATCACAGTCCAATGACCCGTATGTCACTTCAGTCGAATCCTATGTTGCGTTCAAGCAACTAATCAAAGCAGTGCGCGAGGCAGCCAAGAAAGACCTGGGAATTGATGACGGGCAGGACAACCTAGCGACCGAGGGAGATAAGTCTTAACTCAGTAGCTCCTCCTTTCATTTCAGAGCTTCCGTGATCAACGTCTCAAATTGTCCCGGTAGCACAAGCCCCGGCGGAGGATCGGCGCAAGCGCACAGGAATATCCTCAAGTTCAAGGCAAACTACGCGCGCGGCCTCGGAGATGCGCAGTTTCGTCACGGACGCTCGAGTTTCTCCCGCAAAAACGATACCAGGCTGCGCCCTTGCAGTTCCTCGGGCGAGATTGCCAGCTCGCGTGTCTGCAAGGCGTCCAGCAGTTCGGTTTCGAGGCGCGAGCGCCGCGATTCCTTGTCCTGGCGGATCAGGTTGCGAACGAACTCGCTCGGCGTGCCAAAGTCGCCTGAAGCAACGCGGTCCTCCACGTACGCCTTAAGCGGGTCAGGGAGCGAAATATTGAGGGAAGTCATCGGCATGACCTCATTTTATGACAAATTATGACGCTAGGATAGTATTTTGTGCCGGATTACTGCGATTAGCCGGGAGCGCGCTGGGGTGGATGAAATGTTCACTCAGCCCTCAGCAATATTGACTTCGCTCCAAACCCTGCCCATACTGGGCTTATGGCCTACTCTGTCCAACAGGCGAAAGCTAATCTTCCCCGGCTCTTGAAAGAGGCCGAAGAGGGTAAAGAGGTTGTGATTGCGCGCGGGAAAAAACCCGCCATGCGCCTGGTGCCTGTGGAGCAACCGCCAAAACGAAGAAGGATTCCCGGTAAATACGCCGGCCAATTCCAATATCCGGACGATATATTCAAGCCGCTCGAAACGGACGAGGAACTGCGGGAATACGGCTTCGATATTATGGTTGACGCGAAGGTTACTGGCGAGCCTGCCGCGTGAGGCTGCTGATCGACACGCACACCGCGCTCTGGTGGCTTGACTCGCCGAATAAGCTTGGGAAGATTGGCTATGGCTTAATTGCCGATCCTGCGAATGAAATCCTGATTTCTCCGGTCGTCCCTTGGGAAATCGGACTCAAGATGAACACAGGAAAGATGTCGCCACACATCTTGGTTACCGACTTTCTCCGTGTCCTGCGCGAAGAGGAGTTCACGCCCATTCAGGTTCACCCGCTCCATGCAATTCGGTCTGCGCTGTTGCCCCTCCATCACCGCGATCCATTTGACCGGCTGCTGGTTGCGCAGTCGCTGGAACTCGGAGTGCCGATCATCAGCATCGACGCAATCTTCGATCGATACGGCGTTGAACGGATCTGGTAGCGCCAAATTTTTCGCTTGCATCCTCCCATAACCTCCCGCATCCAAACAGCCATGGAATACCGTCTTCTTGGAGGCTCCGGCCTCAAAGTTTCAGCCTTGAGTTTCGGCACCGCCACCTTTGGCGGCACAAACGAGTTCTTCAGCGCCTGGGGCGCAACCGAAGTCGACGAAGCGCGCCGCCTGATCGATATTTGTTTTGACTCAGGCGTAAATCTTTTTGACACCGCCAACGGCTACTCCGACGGCCGCTCGGAAGAAGTCCTCGGCAAGGCTCTGGAAGGCAAGCGCGACAAGGCGCTTATCTCGACCAAGTCAGCCTTCCCCACCGGCCCAGGCCCCAACGATGAGGGTTCTTCCCGCCACCATCTTCGCCGCGCGCTTGAAGACAGCCTGCGCCGCCTCGGCACCGACTACATCGACATCTACCACCTGCACGGCTTTGACGCGCTCACGCCCATTGAAGAGGTGCAGGACACGCTGAACACCTTTGTCCGCGAAGGCAAGGTCCGCTACATCGCCTGCTCCAATTTTTCCGGCTGGCATTTGATGAAGTCCCTCGCCGTCGCCGAGCGCTACGGCTGGACGCGCTTTGTCGCCCACCAGGTCTACTACTCGCTCATCGGCCGCGAATACGAGTGGGAGCTGATGCCTCTCGGCCTTGACCAGAAAGTCGGCGCGCTCATCTGGAGCCCTCTCGGCTGGGGTCGCCTCACCGGCAAGCTGCGCCGCGGTCAACCCTTGCCGCAGGTGAGCCGTCTGCACAAGACCAAGGAACAAGGCCCGCAAGTGGACGACGAGTTTCTCTACACGGTGGTCGATGCGCTGGATAAGGTAGCTGCGGAGACCGGAAAGACCGTCCCGCAAGTGGCCCTGAACTGGCTTTTGCAGCGACCGACGGTTTCATCCGTCATCGTAGGCGCGCGTAATGAAGAGCAACTGCGCCAAAACCTGGGAGCTGTGGGCTGGAACCTGACCGAAGCCCAAGTGGCGGCTCTCGACAAGGCAAGCGAGCAAAAGATCGCCTATCCCTATTGGCATCAGCGGTTCTTCTTTTCCGACAGAAATCCACCGCCCGCGTAGAGGGCCGCAATCGAACCGGAGGGAGTAGGGGCCTGTTCAGGCCCCTCAATCAGGCGGAGGAAATCGTGCGGGCTTTAGCCCCGGGCCTTGAAGTCTCAATGATTGCGCCCGATTTTCGTGAGACTGAAGGCGCATGCGGAGAGAACTGCTCTAGTAATCCTCTACAACAAAGTGCCGGTGCTTGTGGTAAACATATCGGCCCACAAGCCATCCCAATCCGCTGGCAATCACCACGTCAGAAGGGAAGTGTTCGCGGCCCAGAACGCGCGTCGCGCTTACCCCTGTGGCCAGGCCGTAGATACCCAGGCGCGTCCACGTGCCGTCGTACTCCGAGGCGAGTACGGCCGCTGAAGACCATGCGATAAAGCTATGCGTCGAGGGGAACGAAGAATCAATCCCCACGCTGGTTTGGAAGAACTTGCCCTTGGCGCCGTCAACCGCAGGCCGCTCCCGCATCGCGACCGCCTTCATAACCTCATCCACCACCAGACTGTCCACCATCGCCTCTCCGCCCAGGAGTCCCGTTTCCGTGGCGTGTTCGTTGTGGCGAAAGTGTCCTAGACCATAAAGTGCCACCGGTGCGGCCACAAAAGCTCCCAGCAGTCCGTTCGACGCGGTCACTGCGTGATTGTTCAGTGACGTGTTCTGGAGCTTGCTCGAAGACATCACCTGGTGATCCGTCGTAATGGCCAGCGTGGTGGCAAGGCCCAATGGCAGCAGGTACACAAAGTTGTGTTCGCGGACGCGAACAGGGCTGGTCCAGATCGCTTCCTGGTCTTTCAAAATGTTGAGAGGGGTGGAGCGCAGGCTCACAGCCACCTTCGCCGTAGGCTCGTAATCGTCGCCGAACTGCGGCAGCGGCGCGTCCGGCACCGCCTCGGCGCTGCGCTCGGCATACGGCTGCGGATTGGGGCCGCCAGCCGCCTGGCTTCGCGCGGTAACGCTAAGGCTAAGCAGCAGCGCTGACGTGATCCCGGCCAGCAAGCGCGCGCGCATCGTCGTTCTTCTCAAGCGGAAACTCCTCACCATCACCTCTTCCAGCTCAATCGTCAACATTTGACCAGTCTAATTCCCTGGCTCCTTCAGGTAGATCTCAACGTAGTCCAGGTAGTTCTGCGCGTATTGGTGGATCAGTGCGCGGTCCTCGTCCGTCAACGCGCGGCGCATTTTGGCCGGAACGCCGGCCCACAGGGTTCGCGGCGGAACAACGGTGTGCTCGGGGACCACCGCGCCGGCGGCGATAATCGATCCCTCGCCGATCCGGGAGTTGTTCAGCACCCGCGCGCCCATGCCGATCACCACCATGTCTTCCACCGTGCAGCCATGGACGGTTGCGTTGTGGCCGATGGTGACCCAGTCGCCCACAATCACCGGGTAAAGATTGCGCTGGCCGTGGAGCACGGCGCAGTCCTGAACGTTCGAGCAGGAGCCCACGCGGATCGAGTTCACGTCGCCCCGCAGGACGGCATTCATCCACACCGAAGACCGTTCGCCGATCGTCACGTCGCCTATAAGTTGGGCAGAGACGTCGATGTAACAACTCGGGGGAAACTCGGGCCGCCGCCCCTGGTAGCTGCGGATCATGGTTATCAAACCTCCGTCGGGGGCAAGCGCATCCCCTCCTTAAAGTGTAACTTGCGAGCGGAAAAAGGCATCTGTACATACCAAAACGGGGTAATCCGCGTCTATTGCGTTAATTCATGGAATGGGAGCGACCGGTTTTCTCGTCGTTTCTGACAGATCCAAGGCACGGACGAGGGTATGAACTTGTATTTTGGGGTGATTCCAGCGGCGGTAGCTGGCCACAGTATCCTAAATCTCCTCTTTCGAGTATCCTAGAAGAGCCCCTTGGCAGGTTTGGAGGTGGGATTTTTTGGCAGAGGTTCGCGTACAAGAAGGCGAGCCGCTCGAAAACGCGCTACGCCGGTTTAAGCGGAAGGTACAGCAGGAAGACATCATCAAGGAAGTCAAGCGTCATTCCTACTATCTGAAGCCCGGTGAGAAGAAGCGCGTTAAGGCGGCTTTGGCCCGCAAGCGGAATCGTAAGAAGGCTCGTAAAGAGCAGGACTAACTTTTTAACCACTCGTGCACGCGCCGTCCCGGCGACTCCCGCTCAATGACAGCGGGAGTGGCCAGCGACATCAGGCAAGATCGGGACGGCCCGTCACGATTCATTCGGCTGAATCACTTCGCACTGGCCGATGCGCTGTAGCACTCTGTCACGTTCCCAAATCATTGGGTAGACATAGTTATCGCCGCACCTTTTCATGCGGCCCGGGCCCTTGTTGTGTGTCACGAACGGAAACAGGGAACCGGGACCGGCAAGACTCTCCCCCCAACGGCCGATTTCGGTGAAAGCCCCTGCTTTGGGGAAGCCGGCCATGGAATACAGCGATCGAATACTCAAATGCATAGACTGCGGCGCCGATTTTGTCTTCACGGCTGGCGAGCAGGTTTTCTTCCACGACAAGCAATTCACGAACGACCCCAAGCGCTGCAAGCAGTGCAAGGCGAAGCGCGTTCGCGGCAATCATAAGGTTCGCCCGGAGACCCGGACCACCTGTTCGGAGTGTGGGGCGGAAACTACGGTTCCCTTCAAGCCCACCCAGGGCAGACCGGTCCTGTGCCGCACCTGCTTCCAAAAACAGGGCCAGGTTGTTCTGGCGCAGAAAGCCACAGCCTAGCCCAGCGCCTGGCTCAAAAGCAGATCCCCTCTGAATCCTGAGGAAAACCCTGCGTCACGCACCAGCGTGGCCACTTGTGCCCAATGGGGCTGGCTGTGGAAGAGCGCATGGGCCGTCACCTTGCGCCGCGAAACCGTCCTAAGGCTTCAGCGCCCGATGCCCGATGTCGCGCCGGTAGTATATTCCCTCAAAGTGAATCTCCGCCATCGCCTGGTAAGCGCGCGCCAGCGCCTCCTTTAGCGACTCGCCTTGAGCTGTCACGCCCAGCACCCGCCCCCCGGCCGTCAGCAACTGCCCGCCCACCTGCGCCGTGCCAGAGTGGAAGACCTGCACGCCCGGAACCTGTGCGGCCGCGCCAAGTCCGCTGATTGGCAATCCAGTCTTGTAGCTGCCCGGGTAGCCCGCTGAGCTGGCCACCACGCAGGCCGCCGCGCCGCGGTTCCAGCGCAACTCAGTCTCCGCCAGCCGCCCGTCGACGCACGCCTCCAGCGCCTCCACCAGGTCGCTCTCCAGCCGCACCAGCAGCGCCTGTGTCTCCGGATCGCCAAAGCGCGCATTGAACTCCAGCACCTGCGGCCCGCGCGCCGTCATCATCAGCCCGCAATACAGCACGCCTGCAAAGGGCGCGCCCTCTTCCGCCATCCCGCGTATTGTCGGCTCCGCAATGTGGTGCAGAACCCACTTGGTCATCGCTGGCTCCAGTAGCTCGTCCGTCGAGTAGACGCCCATGCCGCCCGTGTTCGGCCCGGTGTCGCCCTCGCCTATCTGCTTGTGATCCTGCGCAGGCACCAGTGGCGCCACATGCGTCCCATCGCTCAGGCAGAGAAAGCTGACCTCGTCGCCTTCCAGAAACTCCTCAATCACCACCTGCTGCGCCGCCTCGCCCAGCAGTACTCCCGTAAACAGTCCCTGCGCCGCTTCGACGGCAGTGCGTCGCGACGTGCAGATAATCACGCCCTTGCCCGCGGCCAGCCCATCGGCCTTCACCACAATCGGCGTATGAAAGACCTCGATTGCCTTCTCCACCTCGGCCACGGTACCGCAGACCGCAAAGTCGCCCGTGGGAATCTTGTGCCGCTGCAAAAACTCTTTCGCAAAACCCTTGCTCGACTCCAGCATCGCCGCCGCCCGCGTCGGCCCAAACACGCGAAAGCCGCGCTCCTGCAGTGCATCCACAATGCCCAGCGAAAGCGGCAACTCCGGCCCCACAATGGTCAGCTCGGGCCGCTCGTCCTCAACCAGCCGCACCATCGCGTCCAGATCCTTCAGGTTCACCGGAACACACCGCGCCACCTGCGCAATGCCGCCATTGCCGGGCGCGCAAACGACATCCGTAACCCGCCCACTCTGTCTCACCGCCCAGGCCAGCGCATGTTCGCGGCCCCCCGAACCAAGAATCAGGACTTTCATAAAAGCACACCTTCCCACAGGGTCCTGCCAAGACCCAAAACGTTATGGTCTGCAATGCGGGTGGTGGAAGTCAAACGACGACGGCGAAACAGCTAAACTCACCGCTCGCCTATACTGATGCGTGGTGCGCCAGCTGTCTGGCCAACAGGCAATCCAGAGAGATCCGGAATGGTTGAAACCCGCATCAAGCCGTATTACGAGCAAGTAGCCGAAGAAGCGCACCGCGCCGAACAGACGCGCCGCTATCGGCGCAACCAGGTGTTTGGCATCTTGCTTGTCGCGGCGGCGATCATAGTCTGGACGCTCTTCCATACCAACCCCAAATGGATCTTCCCTCCCGGCTGGTGGCGTCCATGAGTCCTGCACAGACGTTGAACAGCGGCTCCGCCGCGGCCGAGCCCTTAGCCCTCCTCCTCCTAGGCCCCACCGGCAGCGGCAAAACCGCGCTCTCCCTTGTCCTTGGCGAACGCTTCTCCGGCGAAATCGTCAGTTGTGATTCAGTCGCCGTCTATCGCGGCATGGACTTGGGCACCGCCAAGCCCACGGCCGAAGAGCGCGCCCGCCTGCCCCATCACCTCATCGACGTCGCCAACCCCGACCAGCCCTTCACCGCCGGCGAATACAGCCGCCAGGCCCGCGCCGCCCTGCGCGCAATCGCCTCTCGCTCCCGCCTCCCCATCGTGACCGGCGGAACCGGCCTCTACCTCCGCGCCCTCACCGATGGCCTCTTCGCCGGTCCCTCCCGCCAGGACGATCTCCGCGCCCGCCTCGCTCAATCCCAAGCGAAGCACGGCAAAGATTGGCTCCATCGCCTCCTGACCAAACTCGACCCAGCCTCCGCCGCCCGCATCCACGCCAACGACACGCCCAAACTGATCCGCGCCATCGAAGTCTGTCTCGCCGCTCGCAAGCCGATGTCAGAAGTCATGGCCCGCGACCCCCTCACCGGCTTCCGCATCCTGCGCATCGGCCTCAACCCGCCCCGTCAGCAGCTATACGACCGCCTCAACCACCGCGCCGCCGCCATGTTTGCCTCGGGCCTGGTCGAGGAAACACGCGCCCTCCTCGCCCGCTACGGCCCAGTCAAAGCCCTCGACTCACTGGGCTACCGTCAGGCAATGACTGTCCTCTCCGGAACCTCGACCGTCGAAGCCGCCATCCAGGCCGCCCAGCAAGGCCACCGCAACTACGCCAAGCGCCAATTCACCTGGTTCCGCCGCGAACCGGAGGTCCACTGGCTCACCACCTTCGGCGACGACCTCGAAACGCTTCGCGCCGCCGCCGAATTGGTCGAGCAAAGTCTCAAAGGAACCCCTGAATAGGCGCACGTTTTGAAAGGGCACGGCTTCACAGACTGCGAAATAACTCGAGCCGATGAAGGGTACGGGCTTCAGCCCGTACATAAACCTCGAAAAAATGATCGCGGGCCTTAGCCTCCGAGGGAATGCTCGCAATGGAATGTAGATTAAGCTGAACTTCCTTAAGCGCCCATTCCGCACAATGTCTTCAATCCCAATCAGAACCGCAATCGTCCCACCACTCATCCATTAAACTGAATCTTGGAATGTGGCGTTTGCGGCAAGTCAGCAGCGCCCCGGAACGGAGTTCCCCTTGGCAGACACAGACACAATCTACGACGTAGCCATCATCGGCGGTGGCCCGGCCGGTTACACGGCAGCCATCCGCGGCGCAGAGTACGGCCTCAAAGTCGCCCTCATCGACAATGCCCCAAAACTCGGAGGCACCTGCCTCCACGTCGGCTGCATTCCCACCAAGGCTCTTCTCTTCAACGCCGAAATCTGGGACCACCTCAAGCACGCCGCCGAATTCGGCATCGTCGGCATCGGCACCCCCTCGCTCGACTGGTCCGCCGTTCTCACCCGCAAGAACTCCATCATCACCAAGCACGTCAAGGGCCTAGAATTCCTGATGAAGAAGCACAAGATCGCCGTCATCGTCGGTTCCGGCCGTCTCACCGGCCCGGCGCAATCCGGTGTCCACACCGTCGAAGTCACCCCAGCCACCGACAACGCCAGCCAGGTCAAAGCCAAAAACGTAATCCTCGCCACCGGCTCCTCCGCCAAAATGCTCCCCGGTCTCCAACCCGACAGCAGCATCCTCACCAACATTGAAATCCTCTCCATCGACAGCGTTCCCAAGTCCCTCATCGTCATCGGCGCCGGCGCGGTCGGCATGGAGTTTAGCTCCATCTTCCGCAGCTTCGGCACCGAGGTCACCATCCTCGAATTCCTCCCCCGCGTCGTCCCCGTCGAAGACGAGGAAATATCGAAAGAGATCACCCGCCTCTTCAAGAAACGCGGCATCGACGTCAACACCGGCGCCAAAGTTGAAAAGGTCGAGAAGACCCCCACCGGCGTCAAAGTCTCCTACACCGACGCCAACGGCAAGTCCCAAATCAAGGAAGCCGAAAAGGTTCTCATCGCCGTAGGCCGCGCCGGACGCACAGAAAACATCGGTCTCGAAAAAACCAAAGTCGAACTCGAACGCGGCCTCATCAAAGTCGACGAAGCCCAGCAGACCGCCGAGCCCGGCGTCTACGCCATCGGCGACATCGTCTTCGGCCTACCGCAACTGGCTCACGTCGGCTCCATGAGCGGCATGGTCGCCGCCGCCAAAATCGCCGGCCGCCCCTTCCGTCCTCTGCGCCGCGACCGCATCCCCGGCTGCACCTACACCGAGCCGCAAATCGGCTCCGTGGGCCTCACGGAAGGGCAGGCAAAAGAAAAAGGCTACGAAGTGAAGGTCGGCAAGTTCCCCTTCGCGGGCAACGCAAAGGCCACTATCCTTGGCAATCACGACGGCTTTGTCAAAATCGTCGCCGACGCCAAATACGGCGAAATCCTCGGCGTTCACATCCTCGGCCCGCAAGCCACCGAAATCATCGCCGAAGCCGTTGCCGTCCTCGAGCTCGAAGGCACAGTCGAAGACATGATGTTCACCATCCACGCCCACCCCACCCTAGCCGAGTCCATGCTCGACGCCTACGGTGCCGTCCAAGGCATGGCCATCAACGCCTAAGAGCCTGTTTACGATCTTCTGAGCAGCAGGCGGAGGAATGCCAAGTGGATCATTTGCAGGCTGGTATTGAGCTTGCGTTCGCAGTTTTTCCATAACCTTCGGCACTTTTCCAGCCAAGC
>Ga0181535_10001521_pt1 | contig 30170 bp, 29 predicted proteins | sample PEATcosm2014_Bin_44_FD_119774 | JGI IMG/M metagenome (GOLD analysis project Ga0181535, IMG submission 119774) | Peatland microbial communities from MTU Mesocosm Facility, Houghton, MI, USA - PEATcosm2014_Bin17_30_metaG | ecosystem: Environmental > Terrestrial > Soil > Wetlands > Peat | place... | reverse complement strand
CCACGCAAGACGTCGTCGATCGCCTGGCGATCGAGCTCGAACGGAACACGCAGTTCGACCAGGGCCTTAACTTCCCGTTGTTTGGCGACGACGCCGGTGGACTGGGCCCGAATCCTCTTGAGGTGGCCAGTGCCGACAGCGGAGAGGCCTACACCCGCCGGTCCCTGCACGTCAACGACGTGGCGCGCAGCCAGGTGGCGTTTGAGGGTACGCGTTGCTTCCTCTTCGAACTGTGCCCAGGCAGCATCGGAAACAGGGGCAAGCTCTCGATGAAGATTATTCATATCAGTTGTCTCCTTTGAGGGAACCAATACCAAGCGAACCATCTTTTGCCGGAGTGACGGACGGAGCGGGTTCGCGGGCTGTCGACACAGCGGAAAGCTCCGGATCCGGGGGCGAATCTTCGCTTACATTTTCAAGAAATGTCGCGGAGGGAACGAAGAACAGGTTTCCGGTGACGGCGCGGCTGAAGTCGAGGATCCGGTCGTAGTTGCCGGGCGGGCGGCCGATAAACATGTTCTCGAGCATTTGCTCAATCCTGCGAGGCGCGCGGCTGTAGCCAATAAAGTAGGTGCCAAATTCGCCTGATGCGGCGCGGCCGAAGGGCATGTTGTCGCGCAGAATCTTGACCTCTACGCCATTTTCTTCGATGGTGTTGAGCGCGCTGTGCGCATAGGTTGGTTTGACGGCGTCGTCCAGTTCAATGTCGGAGAGCTTGGTGCGGCCGATGATGCGCTCCTGCGTCTCGGTGGACAGCGCATTCCAACCATTGAGATTGTGGAGATACTTCTGCACAATGACGTAGCTGCCTTGGGCGAACGCCGGATCTTCGGGGCCGATGAGTGCAGCCTCGACGGCCGCTTCATTCCGCGGGTTCTCCGTGCCGTCAACAAAACCCAGGAGATCGCGGTCGTCAAAGTAACGGAATCCGTGCACCTCGTCGACTGGCGTAACGGCATCGCCCAGCCGCGCCACGATGAGCGTCGCCAGCTCGAAGCATAAATCCATGCGTTTCGCGCGGATGTGGAACAGGAGGTCGCCCGGGGTAGAGACTGCATGGCGCGCGCCGGCGCGAATTTCACGGAAGGGATGTAGGTTCGCTGGGCAAGGATCTCCGAAGAGGCGGCGCCACGCATCGGACCCAATCCCCATGACGCAGGAAAGACTCCCTTCAAGGTCGCGAAACTCCACCGCGCGCACCAGCCCGGCGAGGTCGCCGCAAAAGGACCGAACGGCCGCGCGACTGCCGGGCGCTGAATTGACGGTTACGACCAGAAAGATCGCGGCGCGAGTGAGTGGCGCGACGACCGGTTGCGCAACCGCATTTGCGGGACTTGGCAGTTCGGGCGCGCGATTCGGGTCGGATTCCATTGGATATCATCCCTTTGGGGGCTGGCGGGATCTGAATTCCTTGAGATTTAGGGGCGCTTCGAATGCGAACGATCAGACCGCAAGATTACCATCGCCTCCCCGTGAGCGTAAAAGCGGTTTTCGAGACGGTTGGCAGGGGACGCGATGGTTAAGCTTTCCCGAAGGCCCCGATCGCGCGGCTGGCGGGGCTGGCCGGATGGCGGAAGAATTTGCTTGCAAAGGCGGGCGGGACGTGAGATAACTACGTCATGCGTAGTACGCGAGACGTAGTAGATGAAGAAAGCGAGATGGATCCCGGATATTATTCCGATCCACCTCTGCTGGTGCTGGCGAGCCTGGCGAGCGGGCCGAAGCACGGGCACGCGATGATCGAGGACATCGAACGGCTGTGCGGTACCCGGCTGGGGCCAGGAGCGCTATATGGAGCGATTGCCCGGCTGGAACAGCAGGGGTGGATCAAGCCGCTGCCGGTTGAAGAGCGACGCCACCCCTACAGGATTACTCCGGATGGGCTGAGGGTGCTGCGGGCGAAGCTGACGAGGCTGAATGAATTTTCGAAAGCGGGACTGAAGAGGCTGGAGGCGCGATGAACCGCAGGCTTGCGCATCTGCTGACACGGATGTATCCGCGGCGCTGGAGAGAACGGTACGGCGAGGAGTTTGAGGATTTCTTGCTCGCACGGCGCGGGGATGTGAAGACGTGGATGGACGTAGTTCGTGCGGCGATGGGTGAGCGCATTCACCCGAGTCTAAATACGTGCGAATCAGGAGGCGCGATGATCGAATACCGTACGACTTTTGGAACGGTGGTGAGGCAGCCCAGCGCGCTGGTTCCCCTGGCGATGGCGCTGACGGCGCTGGCCGTTGTGATGGTTCATATTGCGGTGTATGGCGCAGCGCGCGAGGCGGATGAGGGGGCGACTGCGCACATATGGCAACTGCTGATGGTGGCGCAGTTGCCGGCACTGCTTGTGTTTGGGATTCGATGGCTGCCAAAGGCGCCGAAGCAGGCGATGGGCGTGCTGGCTCTACTGGTGGCGGCGATTCTGGCGGCGATAGCGCCGGTGTATTTGCTGCATTTGTAGGCCGGTCGGGGCTAAGCGCGCGACCGGGAAGGCTGTTCGCCGTAGCCGCTTTGGAATCTGTCGGGAAGTATCTTTTGGATCAATCATTTAGATGATCAGTTGGAAAGTCCGCGAGGCCGCGGAAGAATTTTCTTGACATCGAGTACTCTAAATTGTAGAGTACTCTTCACGTGAGGCCAGAGAGCAAGGGATCAAGTAAGCATTGGACATGGAACAGAGAGGGACGATGACGGCGACTGTACAAAAGTTGGGAACTGAGACGGCGCTGGAAGTGACATCGCTGGTGAAGCGGTTCGGCGATTTGACGGCGGTGGATGGGGTGAGCCTGACAGTTCGCGCGGGCGAGTGCCTGGGGTTGCTGGGGCCGAATGGGGCGGGCAAGAGCACGTTGATTCGGAGCATGGTGGGCCGGGTGATCGCAGACAGCGGGCGGGTGATGGTGATGGGGAAAGCGGCGGGATCGACCGAGGCGCGAATGGCGCTGGGTTGGGTTCCGCAGGAGCTCTCGATTTATCCGCGCATCAGCTGCAGAGAGAATCTGGGATCGTTCGGGCGGTACTACGGGCTGAAGGGGCACGCGCTGACAGAAGCGACTGCGTGGTGCCTGCATTGGGCGGCGCTCGAGGACAAGCAGAACGAAGTGGCGAAGACGCTGAGCGGCGGCATGAAGCGGCGGCTGAACATGGCGGCGGGAATGCTTCACCGTCCGAAGGTGGTGCTGTTCGACGAGCCGACGGTGGGCGTCGATCCGCAGTCGCGAAACCGAATCTTCGAGATGATCGAGGCGCTCAGGGATGCGGGGACGGCGATCGTGTACACGACGCATTACATGGAAGAGGCGGAACGGCTGTGCGACCGGATCGCGATCATCGATCACGGACGGATCATTGCCGAGGGCACGAAAGAAGAGCTGGTAGAGGGGACGTTTGGAAGACGAAGCCAGGTGCTGGCGCGGCTTGCGGGAGAGAAGGATGCGATTGAGGCGTGGGCCAAGCGTCACGGCGGGCGAGTGACGGAAGAGACTGTGGAGTTCACGATCGAGCAGGCGGGAGAGATTGCTCCGCTGCTGGATGATGCGACGAAGGCGGGGCTGGAGCTGGTGGACGTTTCGCTGAGGCGGCCGAATCTGGAGTCGGTATTTCTGCACCTGACGGGAAGGGAGTTACGAGATTGATCTGGAATGTTGCAAGGACGGCATTGATTGCACTCAAGCGAGACCGCGGCGCGATGGTGTTGAGCTTCGTGTTGCCCCTGGCGTTTTTCTCGATCTTCGCGGTGATTTTCGGCGGAGAACACGACACGACGCCGCGCGTCACCTTAATCGTTGTTGACCAGGATAAGAGCGAAGCCTCGGAGAGCCTGGTGCGGGCGCTGGAGCAGGACGGCTCGCTCTGGGTGCATCGCACACCGGTGACCAGCAAAGGCGTGCCGTCGGGTCCTGAATACACAGCGGCGACGGCGGAGGCGGCGGTGAAAGCAGGAGACGCGCCGGTGGCGCTGATTATTCCTGCGGGATTTGGGCAGCACCCCATCGCGTTTGGGCCCGAAGCCGGGGGAAGCACGCTGGAGCTCCTGAACGACCAGAGCGACACGATCGCTCCGCAGATTGTGGTGGGGCTCTTGCAGAAAGCGGCGATGACTTCGATGCCCTCCGCGATGGCTGACGAAGGGATGAAGTATGCGGACGAGTACGTGGGTGGATTTACTCCGGCGCAGAAGGCGAAGGTGGACGAGGGGTTGGATGCGCTAAGGAAATTAGAGGCGGAAGGAAAAACGGATACAGGAAGCGGGTCGAATTCGGGTGGCTTGAGCGCGGGGATTGTCGCGGTGAACGTGCGCGCGGTGGTGGGCGAGAACAAGAAGAGCCCGATGATTTCGTTTTATGCAGCGGCGATCGGAGTGATGTTTTTGTTGTTCACCGCAAGCGGCTCGGCGGGAGCGCTGCTGGATGAGGCGGAGAGCGGAACGCTGGAGCGGGTGCTCAGCACGCGGGTGACGATGACAAAGCTGCTGGCGGGAAAGCTGGTGTTCAACACGCTGCTGGCGTTTGTGCAATTGGTGGCGATGTTCCTGTGGGGATGGGCTGTGTTCAAGCTGGACTTCTTTAGCCATTTGCCGGGGTTTGCCGTGATGGGGATCTGCACGGCGTTTGCGGTGGCGGCGTTCGGGATGCTGCTGGCAAGCGCGTGCCAGACGCGAGCGCAACTCGGCGCGCTGTCGACGCTGGTGATTCTGATCATGTCTTCGATCGGCGGGAGCATGTTTCCACGGTTCCTGATGCCGGAGGCGATGCAGAAGGCAGGACTGCTGACGATCAACGCGTGGGCGATCGACGGGTTTACCAAGGTGTTCTGGCGGGATCTGCCGGTAACGGCGCTGTGGCCGCAGGTGTCGGTGCTGTTGGGGATCGGAGTGGTGCTGTTCGTGGTTGCGCGGCGAGTGGCGCGGCGGTGGGAGTACGCGTAAAGCAGCGGGGCTAGCGGAGTTAGCGGGGTTGGGCAACCGAAATTGAGTGTCGGGAGAACGCCGGGAGGAATGGTATGAGTACAAACAATTTGGATTTGACGGAACGGCTGGAACTGATTCAGAACATGATGGCCGCGGGACGGCGGAGCACCACGAGATGGGCATGGACGATCGTGCTGTGGGGGGTGGCGTTTTACGTGGCCATCGCGTGGTCATCGGGGTTCTTTGGCGGGCCCATCTGGGGCCAGCACTACATGGCATGGCCGGTGACGATGGTCGGCACGTGGCTGCTGACGTGGGCCCTGGCCAGCCGGATGCACAAAAGCGCGCACGCGCCCAAGACCACAGTGGGGCGGGCGATTATGTCGATCTGGACCGCGATGGGCATTTCAATGTTCGCGCTGCTGCTGCCACTGGGATTAAGCGGCAGAGCCGATCAGCAGGTGTGCGTGGCCGTGGTGGCGACGCTGTTGGGAACAGCCAACGCAGCTTCGGGCATCCTGGTCAAGTGGAAAGCGCAAATTGCGTGCGCGGTGGTGTGGTGGCTGGCATCGGCGGCCTCGTTGTTCGGCACGGTTACCGAAAGCACGATTGCGTTTCTGGCGGCCATTTTCTTGTGCCAGATCGTGTTCGGGATTTACGCGATGATCTGCGAGTCGCGGGAGCGGCGGCGGCAGGTGCAGGGAGCGGTCAATGCCTGAGCTGCCGGAGTTGAATCCTGTGATTCACGGGAAGCTGCGGCTGGCCTTGCTCTCGCTGCTCATGGGAGTGGAAGAGGCGGAGTTTACCTGGCTGCGCGAGAAGACTGGCTCGACCGATGGAAACCTGGGCGCGCAGTTGATGAAGCTGGAAGAGGCGGGGTACGTGGCCGTGGAGAAGCGGTTTGTGCTGCGCAAGCCGCAGACGCTCTACCGGATGACGGATGCTGGCCGCGCCGCGCTGAGCGAATATGTGGACGCGCTGAAGCAGCTGCTGGGAAGTGCAGTGGCTGGTGATTAGTGGTTCGTGGTGGGCGCGGGGTGCTCTGCGTGGAGGGATTCGCGCACGCGGGACATGATGGCGAGGTAGTAGGCGAGATTGTGGATGGAGTTGAGCGTTGCGGAGAGTGGTTCGCCGGCGTTCATGAGATGGCGCAGGTAAGCGCGGCTGTAACGGCGGCAGACGGGGCACTGGCAGGCGGGGTCGGGCGGAGACTGATCTTCAGCGAATTGCTTGTTCTTGATGTTGAGGCGGCCTTCGCTGGTGAAGAGCAGAGCGTGGCGGGCGGCGCGAGTGGGAAGAACGCAATCCATCATGTCGACGCCGAGGCGTGCGTACTGCTCGATTTCGTCGGGGTAGCCGACGCCCATGACGTAGCGCGGCTTGTTTTTGGGTAGCAGCGGCAAAACTTCAGAGATCATTTCAAGGGTCAGTTCGCGGGGCTCGCCGACCGAGAGGCCGCCGATGGCGTAGCCGTCGAAGTCCATTTCGACCAGGCGCTCGGCGCATTGGCGGCGGAGATCGCGGTACATGCCGCCCTGAACGATTCCAAAGCATTGTATGCAGCAGCCCTTTGGATCAGTCCACGGGACTTTGTGCCGGTGGGCGCGGAAGTGATCGAGAGAGCGGCGCGCCCAGGCCATGGTCAGGTGGAGGCTTTCTTCGGCGCGGTCGCGAGAGGCTGGGTACTCGGTGCACTCGTCGAAGGCCATGATGATGTCGGCGCCGAGAGCGATCTGCACGTCGATGGAGTGCTCGGGCGTGAAAAAGTGCGAACTCCCGTCGAGATGGGAGCGGAATTGGACGCCGTCGGCTGTGACTTTGCGGAGGGAGTTGAGCGAGAAGACCTGAAAGCCGCCGGAGTCAGTGAGAATGGCGCGCGGCCAACTGATGAAGCGATGCAGGCCGCCCATGCGGCGGATGGCTTCGTGGCCGGGCCGGAGATAGAGATGGTAGGTGTTGCCGAGGATGATTTCGACGCCGAGGGACTCAAGCGTGTCCTGGGGGACGGCTTTGACAGTGCCCTGCGTGCCGACGGGCATGAAGACGGGGGTCTCAACGGTTTGATGGGGCAGGAGGAGACGGCCGCGGCGGCCGCCGGAGGCGGATGCAGCGAGGATTTGGAATTGCAGGCTCACGAGAGAATTCTATCGGTGCGATCCGAGAGTGCCGGGAAGCGGGGGACTAATTTGCTGAGCCGCCGAGGTGGACAAGGAATCCCGCGCGGGCGGTGCGCGGCTGGCCGAGCGTGGTGGTTGGGGTCTTCGAAACTTCGATGGAACGGTTGAAGAGATTCTCGCCGGCGGCGAAAAGCTCGAAACGCTTGCCGAAGTTGTGCGAGGCGTAGGCGTCGAGGCGAAAGTAGCCGTGGAGAAGATAGTCGTTGGCGTCGTCGTCGAACTGGCGGCCGCTGAGGCGGCTTTCGAAGCTGATGGTTCCGAGAGACGGGCGGGATGCGCGCAGATTGAGAGTGGCCATGTTGCGAGCGACCTCGGGAATCCAATTGCCGAGGTCTTGAGTGCCGCGCGAAACGACAGCGTGGGCGTATTGATAGCCGCCGTCGACAGCGAGCCAGGAGCGCGGCTCAAGCTCGTAGTCGAGAGAGACGCCGCGGCTTTCAATTTGTCCGAGATTCTCGCGCATGAGCAGGATGGGCGAAGAGGTGGGCTTGATGGTGAGAGCAACGATGGGGCGATTGACCTGGGTGAGGAAATAGCTGGAGCGGATGCTGCCCCAGGAGCGCTGTGCAGAGATGCCGGCTTCCCATCCAGTGGCGCGCTCGCTGAGGAGGCTGCCGTTGGGAAGAGTGAGCTGGTTGCCGACTTGCGTGGAGCGGTAGAGCTCGCTTGGAGTGGGAGCGCGGAAGGCGCGAAATCCCGACGCGGTGAGGGCCCAGTGCGGCGACAGCTTGCGCGAAAGACCGAGGCGCGGATCAGGTATGCGTTCATCGCGTTGCGGCGGTTGGGTGGCGGTGGGCACCCACGCTGATCCGTTCCACTGCGTTTCGTGGCCGTCGTAATTCTGGAACCAGTCCATGCGAGCCGAGGCGACCAGCGTCCAGGCGTTGTGAACCCACATGGCCTCGGCGTAGGCGGCCGAATCGCGCTGATGGTCGGCGACGTTGGTGAGCGCGGCAGTGCTGCCGTAGGTCTGCTCGCGGTCCCAGACGCGGACATCGTGGGCGTCGGCTCCGGCAATGAGCAGCAGGCCCGCGCCGAAGGGCCGGCTCCAGTGCGCGGCTGCGCCGAGTTCGTTGTCGGGGACGTAGGAGAATTTGCTCGGCGTCTCACCGCAGCGGTAACTGCAGGCCGCGTCGCCAAAGTTGGGAAGGTTCGAAATGCTCGAAAACGTCTGGCGATAGCGTTCGTCCGATCCGTAGAGGCGCAGGGCGAGCGCTGTGCTGCGCGCATTTTGCCAATCGGCGCCTGTGCTGTAGCGAATGAGGCGAGTGGCGTTCCGCTGGTAAGGAGTTCCGTTGTGGCGCGACTCGTTGAAGCCGGCGGCGCGCGCGAAGAGCTTGAGATCGCCGAAGTCGCGGCCTGCGGTGAGCAGGGCGTTCTGGCTGTGAACGTTGCTGGCGACATCGACCGGGCCGCGCTGAGACGGAGCTTCCTGAATGTAGCCGTCAGTGCCGATGAGGCCGCCGGCGGCGAGGAGATTCCACGGGCCGACGTGATCTGCGGCAAGCAGGCTGTTGTCGTAGGTTCCTTCGCCGCCGAAACTGGAGTTGAGATCAGCGAAATTCGACGAGGGGCGGACAGGGATAATGTTGACCACGCCGCCGATGGCGCTCGAACCGTAGAGGTCGCTGGCGCCTCCGCGAACGAGCTCGACCGATTGGATGGAGAGCTCGGGCTGTTCCTGCCAGTGAATCCACCCCCCGAGCGGGTCGTTGAGAGGCACATCGTCTTCGGTGACGAGTGTGCGGCTGGCAGAGGTGGAACCAAGGGCGCGAAGGCTGATTCCCTGCGAGGTTGGATTGGCGACGAGCGAGCTGGAGCGGCGAAAGAGCTCGACGCCGGGAAGCGTGCGCAACTGGTCATCGAAAGTGATGGCGGCGGTCGAGCGCAGGGCCTCGCTGGTGAGCAGGCGCGTGGTGACGGGGCTTTCCAAAACGCCGAGGGGAGCGCGATAGGCGGTGACGGTGACTTGCTCGGGTTTGGCGACGGGAGCGGGCGTGGCCGCCTGGGACGCAGGCGGCGGCTGCGCAGGGGATTGGGCGGCGAGGGCCGGCGTTAGCAGCGGGATCGACAGAGCAAAGACCAGCACGTGCGCGCCACAGATCGCGTTGTGTTGGAACCGCCGCATGGGTTGCACTCTTGGGAACGGGAAAAGGTTCTTCAACCATTGTGCGACAGCGGCGTGGCTTTAGCGACGGTTACGGCGAGAGTGATATATTGCGTTGCAGCCGAGAGGCGAAGTGGGGATTCCGGACGTGGATAGCGCGCCGCAAACGAGGAGGGATGCGAGATGAGGTCGCGAGGATATCCCCCGAAGGGCGCGGAGGCAAGGCGAAAGGCAGACGGGCTGGCGGGAACAGTGTTTGTGAGCAGCCCAAGGACCGACCTAGTGGCGGTGCGCTGGACGGGCGAGGATGGGACGGGGACTCTGCTCTATAGCGGAGAGCAGTTTGCGCGCGACTGGGAGCTGATGGGAGCCAGCGGGCCTAAGTGGAGGTTGCGAGCCGGCGCGATTGCTTTGGCGGCGATGGTGGTGATCGGGCTCGTCGGCGGAGTGAGAAAGTGGGAATCGATCGCGGCCAGCCGAAGCCAGGCTGCAACCCGGCAACCGGGGAGCGTAGGGACTCTGCCCGACAATGACGGAGCGGTGGCGGCGAAGGCCTGTTCGAGGGGCGCGGATGCCTATGTAAGGTCCATCGCAGGGAAAGGGTTCTTATGGGTTGGCGCCGATACGCCGGATGAAAGGTTCAATGGGGAAGTGTCGGTTCATGTTGCTCCGGGGATTACAACGAGCGTGTCGGACAAGCTGCTGCTTGAAGACAGGGAAGGCGCGTTCAAGCGCGTTGAGCTGGTTTGCAGTTACAACAGCGCGGAGAACGAAGTTCTGAAGTATTGGATCGCCGATAGCGGGGAGTAGCGAAAGACAGCGGGGTTAGCGGTGTTTGCGCTCCGAGAAGAGCGGCGAGTCAGCAAGACAACAAGTTCACAACTCTGAAAGGCCGAGGTAGCGGGCTCAAGGTTGAGGCAGCGCAGGACGGACACTGGGCGAAGCGGACGGCTGCGCGGCGACCGGGGCGTTGGCGGTGAGAGCGGCGCGGACCTGCTTTGCCGGGGTGACTTTTGGAGTAGCTGGAGTTGGGCTGGGCGCGGCGACTGGATTGGTGGTTGGCCCAGCGGAAGACGGCTGTGCGGCTTGGGTCACCGCTGGTTGCGCGGCGGCAGAAGAAGCGGGGATGGAGGCGCTGCTCACGGGCGGATTTGAAGCTGAAGACACTTTTGATGCTGACGGCTCATTCGCAGTTGAGGCGTTGGGATGAATGACGGCTGCAGCGGGTTTGGGGCTGGAGGCATCGGCGTGGTGCGGCCTGGAAGTGGAGACGGTCAACGGGGCGGCTGGGGAGGGCTTGGGAATGGATGCGCTGGCCTGCATAGGCTTGGGGGCAGCGGCGGGCGCGGAGACAGGGTTGTCGGCCCGTGATCCGGCGTCAGAAGGTGAATTGGATTCAGTCGCTGCGGGTTCGTCGGTGTCTGGCGCGGGGGCTGAGGGCGGAGCAGCCAGGACCGTGGACTGGTCGACGCCGGTCGAATGAGCCGGAGGGGCCCAGATCTCAGTGAGGCGGAGCACGCCGAGGAAACTGGCGACGAGGATGATGGCGGCTGAGGGAACCCAGAGCATGACGCTGCCGGTGGTGGCCGGAAGCAAATGCAAGAGACGCAGTTTGGTCCGCTGCCAGAACTTGGGTTCAGCGGGCTGGTCAAGCGATTCGTCGGACGCCTTGGCTGCGACAGCGTTAGCGGGCGCCGCCGTCTCGTAGGTTGAAGGAATCAGTCGCAGGCCGATATAGCTCTTGCTTTCCCTGGGCCGCTCGGGCGCTGCAGCGACGGGCATTTCAACGGCAGCGATGGGCGCACTCGGTTGCGGAACCAATTGCAGGCTGGCAATGACTTTGGCGACCATGGAAGCGTCAACCTGACGGAGCTTCATCTTGCAACACAGAGCCAGCGCGTTAAAGCAAAGGTTGTTGATGGTGCGGGGTGTGCCGTGGCTGGCCTCGGCGATCAGACTGACTGCGCCCGCGGTGAACAGGGGCTGGCCCAGATAGCCAGCCATTTTGACCCTGTAGTCGATGTAGCCGACTGTCTCTTCGGCGGTGAGCGATTCGATGTGGCAGACCGTGGAGATGCGCTGGCGAAGCTGAATGAGAGAAGCGTGGAGCAATTTCTCAGAGAGCTGCGGCTGGCCGGAGAGAACGATCTGAATCATCTTGCCGCGCGAGGTTTCAAAGTTGGTGAGGAGGCGAACGCGCTCGAGGACGGCATCAGAGAGGTTCTGCGCCTCATCGATGACGACGACGAATTTACGGCCGGCGCGATTCTCCTTGATGACAGCGTTGCTGAGCTGATCGTGCATCTCGGCGCTGCCATGCGCGGGAACGATGCCGAGGTCGCGAAGGATGTAGGCCACGAACTCCCGCGGCTCGCATTGGGGATCGAGATCGAAGAGAAAGACGACGCGAGCGGAGTCGCGAATGTCCTCGAGGAAGCGGAAGAGGAGGGTCGTCTTACCCATTCCGGGGGGCGCGATCATGGCCGTGAAACCTCGATCGCTGGAGAAGCCGAGGTCAAGCGTTTCGAGCGCCTGCTGATGGGTGCGGCTTAGATAGAGGCAGCGCGGATCGGGATTGACTCCGAAAGGTTCTTCTTTGAATCCGAAGTACTGCAACAGCATGATGCGAACCTCCAACCTGCAACGGGGCAGTGAGCACCGGCGTGTGCGGAGCCGGGAAGCTCGTGCGGCACGTAGAACTTGGACTCATGTTATCTGGAAATTCCCCATATGCTAATGGGGTTCGAACCAATCCGGTTAACTCCAGTGGAAAACTCTTCCCAATATTGTTCCGGGCCGGAGCGTCTCGGGGCGCCAGAAGGGGGTTGGACGGGAGGCGGGCGCGTGAGCATGCCTCGTGGCTGGTCCCCCGATCTTTTCCACTGAAACTTTCGCCTTGAGCTTGCGAGACTTTCCTGAGGCAAGTAGATTCAACGAATCGATGTTGGAGGAGGCAGATGCCGGCGGGGGCCTGACCTTTCCGACGCTAAAAAAGGAGGAAATCATGGGAATACTCGAAGAATTGGCTGGAGCCGCGGTCGCGGTTGAAGGCGCCAAGAAACTGGATCCAAACGCGGGAATCATCACGGATGGCATTGCCGCCGTGGTTGGCTTTGAAGGAACAAAAGACGTGACTGAACTGATCGAGAAGAAGGAAGAAGAGAACAAGCAAGAACAAGGCTGAAGCCTGAAACGACAATCTCCGGCTCATTCAAGGGCAAGGTGGAAAGCGTCGTCAATGAAAGACAAACTAAATCGGGTACAGGCCAGAGCCAGTACCCGATTTTCGTCCATGTGCAAAAGGGCCGCCGCGAGCCCTGCGAAAGCTGCGGAACTGTTATTTGGCTGGTTGGTTGGCAATGACCAGACTGGCGATCTTGCTGTAGGTGGCGGCAGGGATGATGTTCTTGGTCTTCAATTGCGTCTTGTTGGCATAAGGACGCCCATTGATGATTTTCTGGGCGTAGGCGTCACCGATGCCAGGAAGCGCCTTGAGCTGACTGAGTGTGGCGCTGTTGATGTCCACAAGCTTGGATGCCGGCGCTTGAGCCGCGGGCTTGGTGGCGGGCTTGGTTTGGGCGATGGCAGCCGGAAGGACTCCGAAGAGGACGGAAGCTGCCAGAGCCACGAGGGCGGTTGTGAGACGATTTGCTTTCATGCCTTTCTCCTTGTGCTTTCTCAATTCGAATTGTGCCGGATGAACCAACGGAAATGTTAAGCCGCTGCCGCATCCCCGGATTGCGGGACTGGCTTCGACAAACTTGATCGGTGCAGAGCGACGTGGCGAATGCGAGTCATTCAGCCCTCATTACCCTCCGAACAGCTTGGTCGCCTCGCCGATCAGGCTACCCATCCCGCCTGAATCGGCAGCCGCGGATTGACCGGCGTCGGCGCCTGCTCCCGTGCCGAGCACAGAGTTCAACACGCCCTGAAACTCGGGAGGGACTTTCGATGTGAGGTGTTCAACAACAACCTGTTCCGCTTGCTGGGCCTGGTCTGGACTCAGCCCAACCTTCTGCTGCAATAAATCCGCAATCGCACTCATAATCGGTTTTGAAACCTCCATGCGAACATCGAGTTAAGGGTACGGAGAAGGGCAATTCCTGCCTACCCAACACGCACCGTGGTTGTTTGTCCTTATTCCGAAATTTGTCGTGGGCGCGGCGCGTGACGGCCATGGTAAATCACCATCCGAAGCGCCAATATTCGCGAGCGGTCAAGAAGCATTTCCGCCAGAGGCTCACGAGTGCTACGCAGGCAAACAGGCTGAGCCGCCTTCGACCCAGCCCGATCTCTTCACAATTGATTCTTGCTCAGAGATTCACTTGCTGCAGGGCTTGCCTCCATTGGCGTGTGCGCCTTTGGCCTTCGCCTGATCCTCCGTCATGTATGCGCCGGCTTTCGTCTTGCCGTAGTAAGTACTGCCGGGACAGTGGTAGACGTTGGAAGCGGTGTTCAACCAGACGAGGCCTGGTCCGCCTCCAGGAGCAGGCGCGGTAGAGGCAGTTGCCGGTTTGGATGCGGGCGCCGGTGCGGACGGTTTGGTCGCCGGAGGAGGTGTTGAGGCGGCAGAAGGAGGTGGGGTTGTTTTTGCTGCCGGGGCCGGAGTGGATTTGGGTGGCGCAGTGGTCTTGGCAGGGGTGGTTTTCGCAGGGGTGGTCTTCGCGGGAGTAGCTTTTGGAGCGCCCCACCAGGTTTTGAGCCCCTTATGACCGGAGCAGGCACCCAGCTTGACTGATCCCTTGAAGTAGGTTCCATCATTGCAAAGCCCGGTTGTGCCAGCTGGGGCACCGGCGGGTGCCTGTGCCATGCAGAGCTGGGAAGTCAAAAGCGCTCCGAAAAGCGCGATAAGGCTAACAGTCTTCATCATCGAACTTTCTCCATTCGGCGCCTCTAAAAGCTGGCGAACCGACGGGTTGGATCATTTCATAACAATTCAGAACCTGTCCAGCGATTCGTCGCGGGTTGCATGCTTCGCATTCATCGATCGAATTGTGCCGTGCAGCGGCGAGGATATGGAACCCACGCTCGAGAGGCGGCAACAGGTGTAGAGCTATCGATGCCCGGGCCTGATCCTCAGCGCCAACTCGAGTTGCGCGGCCGATCACTGGGCCGGCCGGGATCATGCAACGCTAGGGCGGTTAACTTAATCTGCTCGACCAGAGGGGAGAGTGGATGCGAGTGACGGCGGGGCTGGCAGGAGAGTCGGCGGGCGGGAGGTTGGCGAGGAGTTGGGCAGCAGTGAGGCCGGAGCGAGGATCCTGGAGAGCCGGAGCGATTTCGGCGAGAGGGACAAGGACGAAGGCTCGTTGGGCGAGGCGGGGGTGAGGGATTTCGAGGTCGAACTCCGAAAGGACGAGGTCGTCGTAGAGGAGGAGATCAAGATCGAGGGTGCGGGGACCGTTGGGGACGGAGGCGGCGCGATCGCGGCCAAAGAAGCGCTCAAGGGAAAGGAGCGCTTCGAGGAGGATGCGCGGGGGCAGATCGGTTGAAAGAGCGACGACAGCGTTGAGGAACCGGGGTTGATCGGCCAATCCGACAGGCGCAGTGGAGTAGAGGGAAGACCGGGCGGCGATGCGCCCGTTAGCAGCGAGGAGCGGTAGAACGGCGGCGAACGTGGCGTCGGGTGGGCCGGCCGTGCTGGGAAGGTTGGCGCCGAGGGCGACGTAGGCCAGGGGCATGCGACCAGACTAGCCTAGTTAGCAGCGGTTGATCTGGTAGCATCGGTGTTCGGAGAAATGCATATGGACACACTGAGCAGCGCAGGGCTAGGAGCCCGGCGCAATGAAGATATTGCGCTGGATCTGATGAAGTTTGTGGCAGGAACGGCCGGCGTGGGCAAGACCGCCGTGCCTTCGACGGGATTTACCGGAGCGGGCGGGGCGAAGCCCGAGGAGCACGTGAACCAGTTGCTGGCGCTCTATAGCCGCTGCCTGAAAGCAGTTGAAGGAAAAGGGCCGGAAAAAGAGGCAGCGAAATAGCGGGCGAAAGACAGTTGCGCGTGGCAGTGGCCGGCGCCGGGGCGTTCGGACGAAACCACTTGAGGGTGGTGCGCGAGCTGGAAACGGCGGGCGAGGGCGTAGCCCTGGTGGCGGCGGTCGATCCCGATGCGGCGCGGGCAGAAGAAGTCAGGAAGCAGTACGGGGTTCCGGCATTTGCGACGATCGACGAGCTGCTGAAGGCGGACCTGAAGCTGGATGCGGCGTGCGTGGCCGTGCCGACGGTGAAACATCATGAAGTGGCCGCGGCGCTGCTCGAGGCGGGACTGGACCTGCTCGTCGAAAAGCCGCTGGCTGCGAATTTGCGCGAAGCCGACGATCTGATTGCGTTCGCGGAGCGGAGCGGAAAGATTTTGCAGCCGGGACATCTGGAGCGGTTTAACCCGGCGGTGCTGGCGGTGGAACCGAATCTGAAGCGGCCGATGTTCTTTGAGGCGCACCGGCTGAGCGTGTTTACGCCGCGGGCGCTGGACGTGGACGTCGTGCTGGACCTGATGATCCACGATCTGGACATCGTGCTGACATTTGCAAAGTCGGCGGTGCGTGAAGTGCGCGCGGTAGGGCTGCCGATTCTGTCGCCGAAGGTGGATATTGCAAATGTGAGAGTGGAGTTCGAGTCGGGTTGCGTGGCGAACTTTACGGCGTCGCGCGTGTCGACGGAGCGGGTGAGGAAGCTGAGATTCTTTGAGCCGCGTCAGTATGTGTCGATCGACTATGCGAGACGGGACGTGCTGGTGATTCGCATCGAAGACAGCGTGGCTAGCGGAGTTAACGAGCAGCATCGTCTCCCATCCGGTTCTTCGGCGCAACTGGCGCAGGCAGCGTCGGAATTCCTGGCGACGGGAAAACTCGATTCGGCAGTGATCCAGAAACTGCTTGCATCGGGCCAGATTCCAGCGACGCTGGCGATGAAGATTGCCGCCGCGAAGAACGATCCGGAGAAGCTGAGAGCGATTGCGAAAGGGCTGGCCGGGAGCACGGATCGGGAACAGGATGGGCCAGCGCCGGGGCTCAGCTTCGTAAAGCCTGAGGTGAAGGAAGGCGAGCCGCTGAAGCTCGAGATTCTTTCGTTCCTTGAGGCGGTACGGACGCGACGCGAACCCAAAGTGACGGCGCGTCAGGGACGCGCGGCGCTCGAGCTGGCGCTGACGATTCAAGCGACGATGGCGGCCCATGCGGAGCGAGCGGGGCTGGGGGACTTCTTCAAAAACTAGGGGTCAGGTTCTCAGCTCTCGGTTTTCAGCTCTTAACACGGACGCGCCCTCAGTGTTCGTGTCTAGCGTAGACGGGAAACCAGCGGTGGACGCGCTGACAGTAGGTCAGGTATTCCGATCCGAAGAGGCGGCGGAGGGTCGGCTCCTCGTAGAGCACGACGAAGAGATGCGTGACCAGGAGGAATCCGGCTACGAAGGCGAGCAACTGGATGGACTGATAAAAGAGAGAGGCGCCGGCGACGGCAAGAGCGGCACCGATGTACATGGGGTTGCGAACGAAGCGATAAGGTCCGCGGACGACGAGATTGCGAGGCGGATCGAAGGGCGCGGGGGTTCCTTTGCCGATGAACGCGAAGGCGCAAACGCAGGAGAGAGCCACGACGGCGCCGGCAGTGCCGATGACGAGGCCGGAGACCTGCGGCCAGCCCATGGCGGAGGGGCGCATGATGCCTGACCAGGCAAGGATGCGCGTCGGGAGATAGACCAGCAGCAGGCCGATGAACAAAGAAGCATAAGTGATGGTGCGAACGATCACGAACATGGCGCTCCTCCTCTAATCAGGCGATGGCGAGGGTCCTGTTGAGGAAGCCGACGATGTACTTCCAGACGAGATAGTAGACTGCGACACCGAAGCAGAAGCCGACGGCGAGGAGTGCGTACGGAAGCGTACAGGCGTTGAACCAGGTGGCGCCAGAGACACCGAACGAGAGAACGCCGAAGCAGCGGGCGACTGTCGCTCCGATGGGCAAAAGCAGGAATGGGAGAATCGCGCCGTGCACGCCGACGGCGAGATGCGTGCGCTCGTGCGAGGCCAGCCAGACCATGTTCCACAGGCCCCAGCCTGCAGGCACGAGTGCCATGGGAAAGATGAGCCCGCGCTCGATGGGCACCGGCACCTGAAGGACGATGCGAATGACGATGAACGCCGTAAGCATGACCGGCAGAATGAGCGTAGTGACGAAGACTCCGGCGAGATAAGCGCGAAGGTAAGGGTGCGGGGTCATGGCGAAGCTCCTTTCAGTCACTTCGAGTGGTTAGTGGTCGGCGATCAATATTCCGATCACAAGTAATAGAGAAAAACCGGAATCGTGGCCGGGAACGAGAGAGCAAAGACGACGAGGCCGGCGAGGAGCGCCCAGTCAAACCAGTTGTGGCGAAGCAGGCCGGCAGCCGTGGCGGCGGGGTGAGCGTCGAGACGGCGGAGGACCGCAGGCCAGAGGTCGCGAGACGGCACTGAAGCGGGATCAATGGGCGGCAGCGATTGCCGCAAGAGTTGTTTGATGCGGTTCTCGTCCTGTTTCTTCATGGCGTGATTCCCTGATCGAGCAGGTCCTTTCTCAAGAATCGAATGGCGCGAAAGACGCGCAGCTTGACGGCGCCAACGGAGATGCCGAGAGCGGCGGCGACTTCCCGGTGCGGCTGTTCCTCAATGAGGGAAAGCACAGCCGCGATGCGCAGGCCGGGCGGAAGGCGAGCGAAGGCCTGCGCGGTTTTCGAACGGATCTCGGCGGCGACGCCCGGATCGAGCGCCGACTTCGAAGGCACGTCGGCAACGTCCTGATCGAAATTGGGGGCGGCCAGGCCGGACTCGAGGCGGCGCGCGCGGAGCCAGTCGAGGGCGGCGCGGGTGGCGATGCGCCGCGCCCAGGGCTCAAAGAGACGCGCGGACTCGAACCGGTCGTGAGCGCGATGGATGCGCCAGAATGTCTCGACCGTGAGATCTTCAGCGGCGGCGGGATCGCGGACGATGCGCAGGATCCAGCCGTAGACTGACCGCTGATGCACGCGGAAGAGAGATTCAAAGGCATCGAGATCGCCTTGCCGGAACCGGTCTAATAAGCTGTCCGATTGCTCCGGCATTTTTCTTCCCTTTCTGAATGGGTTTACGGGGGTGACGGCAGAAAGGTTACAACAGCAGGGGCTGGGTTTAGCATTCAGCTTTCAACTGCTGAGGGGCTGATTGAGAAAATGCTGTTGTAAAGCGTTTTTCCCCAAGCGAAGGCGTGTTGACAGCGGTTCCTGCGCTGATTAGAGTTGGCCGCTGGGGGCGAGAAAGTTCGGGTTTCGAACGATCGCCGCGGGCATGAGGGGAAAGGGTAACTCAAGGAGATGATTTCGATGCGTGGAATGCGGATGGTGGCGGGAGCGTTGCTGGGGCTTGGCGCGGCGGCAATGGTGTGGGGACAAGACGCGGAGAAACCGGCGTACCTGAATCCGAATTTGCCGGCCGAGCAGCGTGCGGCCGATCTGGTGCGCCGGATGACGCTGGAAGAGAAGGCGACTCAGCTGGTGAACCAGGCGCGCCCGATTCCGCGGCTGGGGGTGAAGGGATACGACTGGTGGAGCGAGGCGCTGCACGGCGATGCAGTGGTAGGATCGACGGAGTTTCCCGAGCCGATTGGACTGGCATCGACCTTCGATACGCCCCGGATTCATGAGATGGCGATCGACATCAGCACCGAAGCGCGCGTGGTTTATGACCAATCGGCGGCGGCGAACGATGGAAACAGTCTGATCTTCCATGGCCTGGATTTCTGGGCGCCGAACGTGAATATCTTTCGCGATCCGCGGTGGGGACGCGGACAGGAGACGTACGGTGAGGATCCGTTTCTGACGGCGCGTATGGCCGTGGCGTTTGTGACGGGAATGCAGGGCGACGATCCGCACTATTACCGCGTGATTTCGACGCCCAAGCATTTTGACGTGCACTCAGGGCCGGAGCCGACACGGCATTTTGCCGACGTGGACGTGAGCAGGCACGACGAGCTGGACACGTACCTGCCGGCGTTTCGCGCCGCGGTGACGGAGGGAAAAGCGGGAAGCGTGATGTGTGCCTATAACGCCATCAACGGTGAGCCTGCGTGTGCAAACGAGTTCTTGCTGCAGGATCAATTGCGCGGGAAGTGGGGATTCCACGGGTACGTCGTCTCAGACTGCGGCGCCGTGCGCGACATTTTTGAGGGCCACCGCTATGAGCCCACACAGGCGCAGGCATCGGCGATCAGCCTTGAGCGCGGGATGGACAACGAGTGCATCGACTTCAGAGCGAAGGTAACCGACGACCACGACTACAAGCCATATATTGACGCGGTAAAAGCGGGCTATCTGAAGGAGAGTGAGATTGACACGGCGGTGACGAGGCTGTTTACGGCGCGGATCAGGCTGGGGATGTTCGACCCGCCGGCGATGGTTCCGTACGCAAAGATCGACCCGAGCGAGTTGGACAGCGCGGCGCATCGCGAGTTTGCGCTGAAACTGGCAAATGAATCGATGGTGCTGCTGAAGAACGACGGCGTGCTGCCGCTGAAGACAACGGGCCAAAAGATCTTGGTAGTGGGTCCGCTGGCGGAGCAGACGCAAGTGCTGTTGGGGAATTACAACGGGATTCCGACACATACGGTTTCGATTCTGGAGGGGCTTAAGAAGGAGTTCGCGGGCGACACGATCACCTACATGACGGGGACGGGATTCCTGAGCAAGGAAGCCTCGCCGGTGCCCAACGAGTTTTTGAGCGTGGATGGAAAGCCAGGAGTGAAGACGACCTATTTGAACGAAAACATCGTGAGCTTTGCGAGTGCGCAGTCCTATGCGACGCAAGGGCTGGTAACGCGCATTGAGCCGGGAATTGACATTGAGGCGCAACCGGTGCCCGATGCGGCGAGTAACGTCGATCCGCTGACGGTGAAGTGGGAGACCACGTTGACTCCGAGCGAGACAGGCGACTACAACCTGGGCGTCGAGACCGACGGATTCTTCCGCGTGTTCCTGGACGGAAGGCCAGTGGTGATGGCGAATTATCCGCACGGCGTGGAGACGATCACGGGCAAAGTGCACCTGGAAGCAGGCAAGCCTTACCCGCTGCGGGTGGAGTACCAGAAGACAGGCAAATCCGCGCTACATCTGAAACTGATGTGGGGCAAGATCGACCAGAGCATGGATCCGGCGGTGGTGGCGGCGGCGAAGGACGCGGACGTAGTGGTGGCCGTGGTGGGCATTACGAGCCAACTTGAAGGCGAAGAGATGAATGTAAGCGAGCCGGGCTTTCAAGGAGGAGACCGGACGAGCCTGGATTTGCCGAAGCCGGAGGAGGATCTGCTGAAGGGTGTGGCGACGGCGGGCAAGCCGCTGGTGGTGGTGCTGACGAACGGAAGCCCGCTGGCGGTGAACTGGGCGAATGAACATGCGAACGCGATTCTGGACGCGTGGTACCCCGGCGAAGAAGGCGGAAACGCCGTGGCGGAGACGCTTTCAGGCGCGAACAATCCGGCGGGACGGCTACCGGTCACCTTTTACAAGGGTGTCGACCAACTGCCGAACTTCGAGGACTACTCGATGAGCAAGCGGACCTACCGGTACTTCACGGGGAAGCCCCTGTATCCGTTCGGTTATGGCCTGAGCTACACGAAGTTCGCGTACAGCGGGCTGACGGTTCCGGCAGGAACGGTGGATGCGGGAAGCCCGGCAGTCGTGGAAGCGACGGTGACGAATACCGGTCAGGTCGCGGGCGATGAAGTTGCGGAGCTTTATTTGAAATTTCCAAGTGTGGCGGGCGCGCCACGGCTCGCTTTGCGAGGGTTCCAGCGCGTGCATTTGGAGCCGGGGGCGTCGACGAAGGTGCACTTTGAATTAAAGCCGCGCGACCTGAGCATGGTGACGGATTTGGGCGAGCTGATTGAGGCGGAGGGCGCGTACACGGTGAGCGTTGGCGGAGGCCAGCCGGACACCGGAGCGCCGGTGGTGACGGGGACGCTTACAGTTAAGGGAACGATGGCGATCCCGGAATAGCGGACGTAGCGCTCGCATCGGACGCGAAGGGAACCAACGCAACGCAAAACGCGTATGCTTTAGGAAATGCCCAAGCAAAATGGGTTGGCTGGTCAGATTGCCGACTTCAAGGGGGCCGACTTCCTAACGGAGCGGCTGTTCGATCTGACGCGCCGGATCAAAGGGATTGACCCGCAGTTGACGCGTGTTCTGGTTCCGTGGGTCATGCGGCATCGGCGCTACCTGCCCGGCTTCATGCGCCTCGCCCGGACGGTTGCGCAGTCGAGCCGGGTTCGAGCGCGCTCGCAGGCTCGCGGTGTGCGGGTTCCTCCGTTTCTCGTTCTCAGCGTGACATCGAAATGCAATTTGCGCTGCGCCGGCTGCTATGCGGGCGCAGTGGGGACGGTGACGAACGCTCCTGTGCGGCCGGGACTCAATCTCAGCGAATGGCGCGGAGTGGTGGACGAAGCGGTTCGGCTGGGCGTGATGGCATTCATGATCGCCGGCGGCGAACCGTTTCTTTTGCCGGGCATTGCAAATTTATTCAGCGACTATCCCGATCGGTTGTTTCTCGTGTTCACGAATGGAACAGCCTTGCGGCCCAGCGATTACGAGATCCTGAGGCGGTGCACTAATACAGTGGTTGTGGTGAGCCTGGAAGGCGATCGCGACTTGACCGATTTGCGCAGGGGCAGCGGCGTTTTTGAGAAGGCCATGAGTTCTCTTGACCAACTTCGCGACGCAGGCATTTTGACAGGCATCGCCGTGACGATCGGATCGGCAAACGTCGATTACTGGTCGCAGCCCAGGAATATCGACGGGCTGATTGCCCACAGCGGACCGTTGGCCATGTTCATCGAACAGATTCCGACCGGAGGGTGCGACAACGGCGCGGTGCTGACGGACGAGCAAAGAGCGCGTTTCAGAAAAGTGGTCGTCGAGTACCGGGATCGACTGACGGGAGGCGCATACATCATCCATTCGCCGGGGGATGAGGAAACGCTCGGGGGCTGCGTCTCGGCGGGACGCGGATTCGTGCATGTGAATCCGAGCGGAGATGTGACCGCGTGTCCTGTTTCCGCGCTGGCGACGCACAACGTGAGGAAATCGAGCCTCGATGAGGCGTTAGCAAGCCCCTTGTTTGCAATGATTCGGGACAACGGGCACCTGCTTGAGACGGAGGGTCATCCCTGCGGCCTGTCCGCGCACGCTGAAGAGTTGGAAAAGATGGCGAAGGGATTGGGCGCGTACCGCACCGGCGCGCCTGAGCCGGCATTGGGTCCCCGAGAAGCGGTACTCCCGGTTTTATGATCGGACAGCGGTGTTTTGATCGACGTTCGAAGGGAAGGACGCTGGGACTCCATTCGAGTAAATAACTTAGAAACAGCAATATACAGGCAACTCGCGTGACGAATCCGGCGAGACCTTCCGGTCATAGACGGGTGAGCTGGCCCGTCCGCTAATTCATAGGGCGTTGATCCTACATTCACACAAGTGGTTTATCCCTGATGAGGTTCGGAGTTTCCCACCCCACCAGCTCCGGCGCCAAAATAAATCTCAAATCCGGAGTTCGACAATGGCCGATCTGGCAACGACGGTAGAAGGTCCGCCTGCAGGCGGGTCTCTTCTTGACAGGAAAATGAAGAAAAGTTCCGCCTGGGTTAGCGGCGCTGTGGTTGCAATCGCGCTGCTGGGCGGGTTGGGTTACATCGGGTTCCACATACAGCAGGATCTTAGCAACGTAACGGTCGTCAGCTTATGGCCCTATGTGCTGCTGGGCGTGGCGCTTCTAATCGCGCTGGGATTCGAGTTTGTGAACGGGTTCCACGACACGGCGAACGCGGTTGCGACGGTGATCTACACCCACTCGCTCGATCCAAATATCGCGGTGGTGTGGTCGGGGCTGTGCAATCTGTGCGGCGTGCTGGTTTCGAGCGGCGCGGTGGCGTTCAGCGTGATTACGCTGCTGCCGGTCGAACTGATCTTGCAGGTGAGTTATGGCGCCGGATTCGCGATGGTGTTCGCGCTGCTGATCGCGGCCATTATCTGGAACCTGAGCACGTGGTGGTTCGGTCTGCCGGCGTCGAGTTCGCACACCATGGTGGGGTCAATTATCGGCGTGGGAGTGGCGAACCAGTTGATGAGCGTGCACTCCGGGACTTCGGGCGTGGACTGGGGACAGGCCGCCAAAGTTTTCCAGGTGCTGCTGATCTCGCCCATCGTCGGCTTCGTCTGCGCCGGCGTGCTGCTGCTGCTTTCGAAGTTTTTCATCCTCACCAAATGGGCCAAGAGTTTCGCCCACCTCTTCGATGCGAACCACAGGAAGCCTCTTTGGCTGATTCCCACCATCGCCGTTACAGGAATCCCTGGAGCCTATATTTTCATGTGGGTTGCTCCCATGGTTTTCGGTCTCTTCGGCACTCCGGGAATGGCCGTATGGCAGCCGATCAAGTATTTCGCCACCTGGAATCCGCCGATGGGTCTGATCGCCACGATGGTGTTGCTGGGTATCGCCGGCTGGTACCTGATAGCCGTGTTCGCAAGAATCGTGATCGACAACGCCGACGTGCTGTTTACCGCGCCCCAAGGCGACGCCCCTCCACCCTGGCCGATCCGGGCGCTGCTGATTTTCACCTGCTCAGGCGTGAGCTTTGCGCACGGATCGAATGACGGGCAGAAGGGCATGGGGCTGATCATGCTGATCCTGATTGGCACGGTGCCGACGGCGTATGCGCTCAACCACGCGGTAACGGCGAAGGACGTACAGACGTTTGTGACGGCTTCGCAGGCGGCCGACCTTGTGATTAACAAGCATGCGGACCAGAGCGCCGTGATGGGCGCTGACGCAAGAGCAACGGTGACCCAATACATCGCCACCAAGCAGCTGCAGCCGGACACGATGCTCGCGCTGCGTGAGCTGGTGAACGATTTGAGCAACGAAGTTTCGCTCTACAAGGAGTACAAGGCGGTTCCGGCGAGCCAGCAAACCAACGTGCGCAACGACATGTACGTGGCCAGCGAGGCAATCCGGCTGATGCTGAAGAGCAAGAACCCGCAGTTCACCTCGGCTGAGACCGCAACGCTGACCACATACGAAACTCAGGTGAACAAGGCGACAAAGTTCATTCCGGGATGGGTGAAGGTGGCCGTGGCGCTGGCGCTGGGGCTGGGAACGATGGTCGGTTGGAAGCGCATCGTGATCACCGTGGGCGAGAAGATCGGCAAGGAGCACCTGACCTACGCGCAGGGCGCGTGCGCGGAGCTGGTAGCGATGGGAACAATCATGGCCGCCGATAACTTCGGGCTGCCGGTATCGACGACGCACGTGCTGAACTCTGGTGTAGCGGGAACGATGGCGGCGAACAAGAGCGGCTTGCAGTTCTCGACCATTCGCAATATTGCGGCGGCGTGGGTGTTTACGCTGCCGGTTGCGGCGCTCCTTTCGGGAGGGCTGTTCTGGCTGTTCCGGCAGATGTCGCTTTAATCTTCGGGATCGCGGGGTTGAGGGCGTCCGCCACGGCGGACGCCTTTTTCGTGCGTGAAAGAGAGTGACGCGGGCGAACAGGCGAAGAAAGAGGCGCATCCGGTAACATACAGAATGGTGCATGGAGAGGAATGAGCCTGAAAGCCAAGCTGGAAGCTGTGATTTATGCCGCCGAAGAGCCGGTGACACTGGCGCAACTGTCCGCGCTGTTTGCCGATGAGGCACTGGAATGGAAGGCGGAGCGGGAAAGTGCGGCTGCAGCGCAAGTTGCGGCGGAGAGCGAGGGTTTGCCGCAGCTGAACGAGGCGTTTCCGTATCTGGGGCTGGAGCCGGTGCCGGAGGGTGAAGCGGCGGCTGATGAGAGCGGCACGGAGCCTGCGGCCTCGAAGCCCGTGGACAGCGTCGAAGCCGACGGGGCACCGAGCGGCGAGGCGAAGGAAGAGGCTGATTCGGGCGATGAGCCTGGGGCCGACGCGAACGCAAAGCGCGTGGCGAAGTTGCGCGAACGCGAGGCGCGCGAAGCGATCAAGCAGGTTCTGGACGACTTGGTTCGGGAGTATGCGGCCGATGGACGTGGAATCGAGATTCGCGAGATTGCGGGCGGATACCGGATGGGCACGAAGCCGCAATGCCACGATGCCGTGCGGTTGTTCGTGAAGAGTCTGAAGCCGCCGCTGAAGCTTTCGCTGCCGGCGCTGGAGACGCTGGCGGTGATTGCGTACAAGCAGCCGGTGACCGCGCCCGAAGTGAACGAGATTCGCGGCGTGGATTCGTCGGGGGTGTTCGGGTCGCTGCTGGCGCGCAAGCTGATCGTGACGGCGGGGCGCAAACCGGTGGTGGGGCGGCCGATTCTCTACAAGACCACGCGGGAGTTTCTGCTGCGCTTCGGGCTGAAGGACGTGACGGAGCTGCCATCGATGGAAGAGTTCGAGAAGATGGCAGCGAGCGAGCTGGACGAGGCGGCGCTCGGAGCCGGAGATGAGACGGCAGCGGAAGCGGAGTTCAACGCGGACATGAGCGCGGAGACGGAAGAGGCGGCGAGCGAAGAGCCGGCAGAGACCAAAGAAAACACACCAGAGGCCGCGCGAAGCGGCGCCGAGTAAGTAGAAACCGAGGCTTTCCCCCATGAAAAACGAGTTGAAATCGAAGGCGAAATCGCCGACGGCCAAGCGTGCGCCAAAGGGCGCGACCAAAAGCGCGAAAACCACAGACGCGAGCAAGGCCCCGAGAACAAAGGCCAAAACGGCAACGGTGAAGGCGAAGACGCCGGCCGCGAAGACGAAGGCAACAAAGGCCAAGCCAGCGGAAAAGCCCGAAGCGAAGAGTAAAAAACCAGCCGTTCAATCGAAAACCCCCACTGCAAAATCAATTCCGACTCCACGCACCGGAAAACGTGCCGCCAAAGCTGAAGGAGCCACTCAATTCAGGATCGGCGAACCGGTGCTGGATCCAATCGGGGATGTGATCAGCGGAGAGGCGCGAACCTACCTTGGCGACGTTGAATCGCAGGGTCGGGTGGTGATTGACGCGTACCCAGAGGAGACGGAGACCGCTGCGGCGGATGGAACTCAAGAAGACGGGCCGGGGATGGCGGCAGCGAACGGAGCCGCGGAGGTTGAGGAAGAGGAAGAGGCTGAGGGAGAGACGGGCACAGTTGAACGGCCTCCGGCGAAGCTGGAACGGCTGCAGAAGATTCTGTCGCGGGCGGGAATTGCAAGCAGGCGGCACGCCGAGGAGATGATTGTAGCCGGCCGCGTGATTGTGAATGGGCAGGTGGTGACGCAACTGGGAAGCAAGGCCGACGCAGGGCGCGACCATATCCGCGTGGACGGCAAGCTGCTTCAAGGCGCGGAACGGCACCGGTACTTTGTGCTGAACAAGCCGAAGGGCTACGTAACGACGGTGAGCGACCCCGAGGGTAGACCCACCGTGATGGAGTTTTTCGCAAAAGCGCGTGAGCGCCTGTATCCGGTCGGCAGGCTGGATTACCTCAGCGAAGGTTTGCTGCTGATGACGAACGACGGCGAGCTTGCGAACCTGCTGACGAAGGCCAAATCGGGCGTGGAGAAGGTCTATCTGGTGAAGGTGGCTGGGCAGCCAACCGAAGAGGAGTTGGAGCGGCTGCGCGGCGGCGTGGCGATTGAGCGTGGCGAGGCCGGGTCAGCGCGCGTGCGTACGGCGCCGGCGCGGATCAGGCAGGTAAGGGTGGGAGAGAATCCCTGGTACGAGGTGGTGCTGACGGAGGGACGGAATCGCGAGCTGAGGAAGATGTTCGCCGCAATTGGGCACTTTGCCGAGAAGATTCGCCGCGTGGGGTACGGACCGCTGGTGCTGGACGTGGAGCCGGGCAAGCTGCGCGAACTGACGGCAGATGAAGTGAAGGCGCTGCGCCTGACTGCCGAGGGAAAGATAAAGCCGCGACGCATGAGAGTGGATATTTCGCTGCCGAAAGAAGCTGGAAGAGCTCCGGCAAAGAGGGGCGAGAGGCCAGGCCGACCGTGGCGAGACAAGCCTGCGGGAAAGCGATTCGAAGGAGCACGAGGCGGAGGGCCGAATCGCGGCGGAAGGCCGTTCGGCCAGCGCGAAGAGCGCGGACCGAGAACGGAATGGAAGCCGCGAGAATTTGATCGTGGACGCGAGGGCGGTGCGGGCCAACATGGAGAACGCGGCGGCGAACGCCCTAGGTTCGACAAGCGGGCTGGCGGGCCGCCGAGAACCGGTTCGGGGTTTGGCGCGAGGCCGGCGTTTGGCGACAGACGCGAGGGCGGCGCAGGGCGCAGTGGAGAACGGAGGGAATGGAAGCCGCGTGAAGCGACGTTCGGCGGGGGCAGCGAGGGCAAGCCGTTCCGGCGTGAAGAGAAAACCGGGTTCGGCGAGCGAGCAAGCCGGCCGCCGCAAAAGCCGTTTCGCGCGGAGGGCGAGCGACCGGCATTCGTGCGGCCTGAGGGCTCATTCAAGCGAAGCGATGGACCGAAGAAACCATTCGGAGGCGGTCGAGGCGCGGGCGTGGGCAATAGCTTCGGCAGGCGGACGGGAAGCAAGGAGCGTTGGGTTCCGAGGCCGGGTCGCGCGGGAAATGAAGAACGGCGCGGGCAGGCGGGCAGCGGAGAACGGCCCGCATCGGCATTCGGCGAAAAGCGCTGGGAGGGAAAAGGCGCGGCGACGGGAGCAGGGCGGTCAGAGGCGGGAAGAACTGGGCCCGTGTTCGGTGCGCGGCCGGGTGGATTCAAGAGGCCAAGCAAGCCGGGTGGCTTTCAAAGGCCGGGCGGATTTCAAAGACCGGGCGGATTTTCGAAACCGGGCAGGCCGAGCGGCGGCGCGAGCCGGGGTGGTGCGCGGTTTGGTGGAAAGCGGCCAGAAGGGCGATAGGTCGTGAAGCGGAGGTTTTCTGAATGGCGAACAAATTTGGCACAGACATTTTGATTCAGGCGCCGGACCCAAGAGTTGCGGCTGCGTATTATGTGGAGCAACTTGGGTTCAAAATCAGCGGGGAAGATCACAACATGGTCAGCTTGCACGGAAAGCACATTAACCTGTTCATCGAGGAGGGGCCGGCGCTGGGCGCGGTTCTTGAAGTGACGGTTGAGAACGTGGAAGAAGCGAAAAAACGGCTCGTGGCCAACGGGTGCGAGATCGTGAAAGACGAGCCGGAGTTTCCGCGGTGCTACGTGAAGGACCCGTTTGGGCTGATCTACAACTTGACGGCGTAGGTTCGTGCGCTTGCGGATCGTTCAAGGTTCCCGCTGACGGAAGCGGCGCATGCGGCCGACGAGCGAAGCTGGGCCGCTGACGGTGAGCCGGACGAGATTGCCCTCGTAGTCGCGGGAGTGGACGATCATGCCGGCCTCAATGGCGGCGAGCGCGGCGCCTTCGTGCTGAGGAACGTGCAACTCGGCTTCGACGATGGGATCGGAGTGGAGCGCCTCGTCGATTGCAGCGAGCAGAGCGGGAATGCCTTCGCCGGTGAGCGCCGAGACCGGGGCCTCCGGCCTTTGACCTTTTGGACTGGAATTGACGCGTGCCACCAGCGCCGCGCGCTCGTCTTCCGGAAGCAAGTCAATTTTATTAAGGACTTCAATGCGGGGCTTGGAGAGCGATTCGAGCTCGCCGAGGACTTTTTCTACCTGCGCCTTTTGCTCTTCGCCGTAGGTGGAGGAGGCGTCGCGGATGTGGAGCAGCACCTCGGCGTGCGCGACCTCCTCCAATGTTGCGCGGAAGCTGGTGACCAGCGTGTGGGGCAGATTGCGAATGAAGCCGACTGTATCAGACAGCAGAACCTGGCGCCGGCTTGGCAATTCGATGGCGCGGAGCTTCGGGTCGAGTGTGGCGAACATGCGCGCGGAAGAAAGCACCTGGGCGCCGGTGATCGCGTTGAAGAGCGTGCTCTTGCCGGCGTTGGTGTAGCCAACCAGAGCAACGGTCGGTACGGGGACAGCTTCGCGGCGCTGGCGTTGCTGGCGGCGGACGCGGCGGACGGCGTCGAGCGAGCGCTTGAGGTGATCAATGCGGCGCTGGATGCGGCGGCGATCGGTTTCGAGCTTGGTTTCGCCGGGCCCGCGAGTGCCGATGCCGCCGCCGAGTTGGGACATGGCTTTGCCGCGGCCGGTGAGGCGAGGCAGCATGTATTCGAGTTGAGCGAGCTCGACCTGGAGCTGGCCCTCGCGCGTGCGGGCGTGACGGGCAAAGATGTCGAGGATGAGCTGCGTGCGATCGAGAACGCGGCAGGGCAAGGCGGCTTCGAGATTGCGCAGTTGCGTGGGCGAAAGGTCGTGATCGAAGAGAACCAGATCGGCGTTGGTAGAGGCGGCGACGGCTGCAATCTCTTCGACTTTTCCGGAGCCGATGAGCGTGGCGGGATCGGGACGAGGGCGGCGCTGGATGAGTTCGGCGGCTACCTGGCCGCCGGCGCTCAACAACAGTTCGCGAAACTCGGCGAGAGATTCTTCGACGTCGAGGCCGGGCGAGACCGTTGAAGCGAGTGAGCCGCCTGAAGGCAGCGATGGCGCCGTTTGCGGCGCAGCACCACTCAACGGGCCGGCACCCAAGTGCTCGCCCGGAGTTGTCAGGCCTTTATGGCGCGGGCGGACGTCGAGGTCCACAGCGACGAGGACGGCGCGCTCAGGGCCGCCGCCCCAGCGGCCGGAGTCTCCCGATGAGATCTGCGACCGGCCAGCGGCGCTGCCCGACCTGGACACCTCGCGTGCCAATCGCTCTAACGTTGCTCAGCGGTCGCCTGGGATATCGATTGCACCGGAGCCGGAACTGCCGACGGTCCGATGCCCGATGACACTGCACCCGGACGGTGCTCGCTATGCATCACGCTCCGGTTGCTCACCACGGTTGAAATGGCGTGTTTGAAAATCAACTGTTCCTGGCTGTTGTTTTCCAGGAGCACAGAGTATTTATCAAACGACCTGATCTTCCCTGTCAGCTTGACGCCGCTGACCAGATAAATCGTAATGGGGGATTTGTCTTTCCGAACTGTATTCAGAAAGGTGTCCTGAATATTTTGTGCCGGCTTG
>Ga0181535_10001519_pt1 | contig 30196 bp, 30 predicted proteins | sample PEATcosm2014_Bin_44_FD_119774 | JGI IMG/M metagenome (GOLD analysis project Ga0181535, IMG submission 119774) | Peatland microbial communities from MTU Mesocosm Facility, Houghton, MI, USA - PEATcosm2014_Bin17_30_metaG | ecosystem: Environmental > Terrestrial > Soil > Wetlands > Peat | place... | reverse complement strand
GTGTTCGCCGGGAGGCGGGGGAACGAGGGCGAAGGGTTTGGCATGGTCGGCGCCGGCGTCGAGGCGGTCGAAGGTATTGGAGGTATTCTCCATTTGTTCCCCTTTCAAGAAGACGTTAGCACGGGTGCTGGGGCGAAGCAAGGGCGAAGAGCATTATGTGCGGATCGTGCGATCCAGAGCTGAAGAAGAGGCGCAGTCGGCCCTTGGAAGGCGGGGGTTGAACGTCTTCTCTGGCCGGCCAGACCTGCTCGTGCAAGTCGCATGCCGCCTGGACTGCCGGGAACCATCACTGTTCCCCACCATATATATGTAGCTGTACAGCCCGCAGCCAACCACATGTCACTAGCTGTTCCAAGAACAGGGTCTTGCCGCCGCGCTCGCGCGGCGGGTGGGGGGGTGAGGGGAGAAGCGCGTGCGGTGTCTGCCGAAGATGAGAAAAGACACTGGGGACGGAGGGCCTTCGGCGGTATTGGCCTTATTGGGACTGTGGGCTGTACAGCTACATGCACCGAGCAAGAAATGTGCTGCTGCTGGCAAGACCGGATTCTCTCGGTGCACCGGATTGAGTGGCAGGGAAAGAGGTGGGCTGCGGGCTGTACAGCTACATAACCGAAATGAAATTGGGGTGCTGCTCCCCGGTTTAAGACCACTTCCCAACCGCTTTCAGCGCGGTCCTGATTGTCGACAGCGGAAGCAGCAGAGAGAACGGCGCATCCAGCAGCGGCATGGCGCCATAACTGGCATACCATCCGGCTACTCGTTCATTTTTGGCGTCGATGACAAGGATAACCCCGCCAACCTCCGCCGACGCCATTAGGCACCGTCTGCCAGCCGCAAGCAGAAGCTGTCCGCCAAGTCCCTGCCCCTGCAGCTTGCGATCCACGGCCAACCGCGCCAATCGGAAACCCGGCACATCATGGCGAGCCAACCCCCGCCGCACGATCTCCGGAGTGCGCGCAAATTCAACCGATGCGGGGCTCAAACTGTAGAAGCCAAGGACGGTTTTGTTGTCGGCATCGTCGACCGCAAGAAATGTCTTCGCACCACCCAATTCGTGGCTCTTGCGGGCATAACGGTGCAGGAATTCATTCAGTGCCTCTTCGCCGCAGTCGAAGGCTTGCCTATCATGTCTCTTGTCAATAGGTTCTTCGTGCCATGCCGTCATCATTACGACCGCTGTGGCAAAGCCTGAGCTGCAGCCAGCAGGCTTGCGGTCGGCGCAGGTGGATTCTCCAGCAGGTCCAGAACACGGAGACTGTCACGCTCGGAGAGTTGCACATGATCGGCTTCCTGGATGACGGCCTTGGCAGCACTCAATGCATGGCGAAGGACGAAATCCGTTAGGTCGGTGTGATCGAGCGCCACTGCTCGCAAGAGCAGCGCCTTTTCCGTGGCACGAATTCGCAAGGACATTCGACTATTGTCTTCTACTGCTATTCTTGGCATCGCGTGATTTGTCCTTTCATGTACACATTCAAAGAGTACAACAAAACGCTGCGGGAGGCAATCCTCGGCTCCATCAGAAAGTGTGCGGCGGAAGGTCCAACGGGCCAGCCGCTGGCGAAGCACGCCAGTCAGCGGGCCAACCTTGCACTTCTCGTGTGTCCAATTCTGGGCGGGATAGCACATTCGCATCTTCCACGAGGATGGGAGCCAAAACATACAAACGAGTGGGCTTGGTGCAAATAGAAATATCGTTCGAGGCCCCCGGTTTCAGTGCGGCAGAATCCAGGACATTCGTGTTGATGACTAGTGTAGTGTCTCACGCAGTTCGTCCTTTATTGAGAGCGGTGCGAGCGCGGGTCACCTTCTCCAGGATGTCTGTGGCTTTGGCGGTCCAGATGAAGGGCTTGGGGTTTTGATTGTGGCCGTCGATGTATTGTCCGATAGCCATGATGAGCTGTTCGAGGTCCTGGAAGACTCCGCGCCGGAGCCGGTTCTGGGTGAGATCGCGAAAGAAGCGTTCCACCATATTGAGCCATGAAGCCGAGGTGGGGGTGAAGCGGACATGGAATCGTTTGTGTTTTTCCAGCCAGCGTGCGACGCGTTCATGCTTGTGGGTCGAGTAATTGTCGCAGATCAGATAAATTTCCTTGTCCGCGGGTACGGTCTGATCGATCATGCGCAGAAACCGCAGCCATTCCTGATGGCGGTGCTTCTGCTGGCATAGTCCGTAGACCTCGCCATTGGCGGTGTTGAGCGCGGCGAACAGGGTGGTCGTGCCGTTGCGTTTGTAGTCGTGGGTCATGGTCTGGCCGCGCCCCTTCTTCAGAGGCAGACCGGGCTGGGTGCGATCCAGTGCTTGAATCTGACTCTTCTCGTCCACAGACAGCACCAGCGCATGCTCGGGTGGGTTGAGATAGAGTCCGACAATCGCATCCAGTTTGTCCGCGAAGTGCGGATCGTTACTGACCTTAAAACTCTCTACGCGATGCGGCTTGAGGCCGTTAGCCCGCCAGATGCGCGACACCGAAGCCTTCGAGATGCCCATCTCCCGTGCCATGGTGCGCGTGGACCAGTGGGTCGCATTCCGAGGTTTGCTCTGGGTGGTCTTTTCGATCAACCGGACCCTGGAGATCGACGGCGTGCGGCCGGCCCGAGGCGCATCTTTCAAAAGGCCTTCGATGCCATGCTCGATAAAACGGCAACGCCACAGCGCGGCCATGCGGGGAGCAACTTTCAGAGTCGCTGCGATCTGCTTGTTCTGAAGCCCTTCGGCGGCAAGCAAGACGATGCGACTGCGAAGCACCACGCGAGCCTGCGTAGTGCGCCCGCGTGACTGCTGCTCCAGCTTCCGCCGGACGTCTTCACTCAGAACAATGGGGGGCGCCACACGCATATCGAGGTCTCCTCATCATAAGATGAGCCTCGATATATAAGTGATTCTAATAATGAGACACGACACTAGGCTGCGAGCGAGCATCAACGCTTCTTCTTGTCTGCCCTTGCCAGCTTGACTACCTCATCAATCTGGCGCGAAGTAAGAGCATGCGTTCGGTTTTGCTTGGCTTCGGCCCCAATGATCTTCAGGACCTCTGGCTCCGGAGTGGTTGCCTTGCGGCTGGATGCCTTGGCCGGTTGGCAGGTTTTCCGGTCAAGCGCCGCCGCGCGCGCCTTCATCGACTGCGTGGCGTTCTTGCCTACCTGTATCTTCCAGCCCACCTTGAGATCCCGAGGGAACTCCTGGATGTGGGTGTCCGATACGTCCAGGCACATGCCCACCTTGAAGCGCTCGGGCAGCGCCGTCAAGGGCGTCATCGAGAAGTCGGCGATGCCGTCGATAGTCATGCCGGGCGCCAGCCTGGTGCCTTCGCCGCAACCCAACAGTCTCAAGTTGCCGCGGATGTGGGTGCCGGGCGCAAAGATCGGCTCGCGATTGTCCTGGAAGGTGAGGTTGCCGGTGACTACCGACTGTGGCGGCAACGTGCCGCGCAGAATCAAGGGAGCGGCTTGCCTGGGTGTGAGGTGAAGCCGCTGCTGGCTGTGGGTGTCGCGCTGCCCCTGACGCGGAGCGGACCGCGCAGAAACAGCCGGGCGTGAAGTGTTGTTCCCGCGCATAGAATGCTCCATGGTAAGAGAGTATCGGCCTGAGAGATACGTCGCGCTACTCCGGAACAGGCATTATCCGGGATACGCGATGCCGGTTGGCAAACTCAACGCTGCACCGCGGTAAAAGCCGCAACGGAACGGTATCGAATCCCAACCTGTAAGCCATGTTTACAAGTTCGGCCGATGGAGGCTTGGCAGTAGTTCCGAGCAATCGTCGCAGTTGCCAACTGTGCTACTCGGCGCTCTTGGTTGCGACCTCCAAGAATGGGTCGGACGTCAAAACCACATCCCTGCTTTCAAGCAGACCGGACAGCGCATCCTGGATCTCCGTGTAGGAATAGTGGTCCATTTGCAGTTCGGAAAGCAGGGCGGTCGGCTTCAGGGGAGATTGCTTGATGCGGTTGAGCACCGCCGCCGTGCAGGATGCCGGATCTGGAGGACACGGAAACGTGGCGATCTTTCCCTCCTCCGCCAGTTCGGTAAGGTCCACCTGGACGGGAGTGCTCCCATCTTTCGGCAGCACCGTAAAGACAGTTGCAATGGTGTCCGGGCGTGTCTGCGCTTTGCGCGCCTGCAGTGCGGCTTCAATCGGGGTGGCAGCGTCGAACACATCGATTTCCCAGCTGACCAGATAGTCCATGGCGTTCAGTTCCTTTCTGCGGCGGCCGAGCGGGGGCAGCCCTGGAAATGCTTTCCCGCGCCGATCGTTTCCTCTGTGTGGTGTGGTCAGTGTGCCGGGGGACACGCACAGCTCCTGCACTTGCCCTCGAACAGTTGACCGGCCAGCGCCCCGCAACCGTTGCACCGGCCTGCGTCTTCGTGACTTACCCAGACACGCGCCGACACAAACGCGCCACCGTCGCCTTCGCTCACCGTAGCATTGTCCAGGATGTCGCACTCATCGTCTAGACAGCCGGACAATTTTTCTCGCGCTGCCGCGATATAGGCTGCATCGAACCTGGCATTGAGCGCAGTCTGTGCAGGAGAGGGTGTCTCCGCCGGACCCAGATTCAACCGCTCGCAGAGGGCGTCTATTTCCGCCACCGTCAAAGGGTCCACGTCCTCGAAGTGATCGCAAGCGGTTGATGTCTTCCTAAGACACCCGTAGTGCTCGGAGAACGTGCATCCGGGGTCCGCCGGAGTTCCACATAACTTTTGGCGAAGTTCCTGCAAGCACCGTAGTGCGTGAAGAACCGTTGCCAACTCCCGGTCGTTAAAAGCTTGAACCAGCCCGGTACTGCTCTCCGTTGCCGTAGCCAGTGGCTCTTCGGTTCCCGGCAGCTCCAAGTCGTCATAGTCGACATTGTAGGTGTCGTTCAGGTCGAAGCACTCGTTCTTCAAGTACTCATTCAGCTCGCCGTACTCTTCGGCTTCGATGAACGTTGCCGCCTTCTCGCGGGTCACGGTGTCCTTCTCGCTCGTGACAAGACGGGCTAGGTTCTCCCAGGCCGCCCGCTCCGTCAGATGAACGCTGGCGTAGGTGCCGTTCCGGTTGTCGTCGCAGGCTAGGGTCCAGACGCGCAAGGTCCGGTTTGGCGCCGGGCCCGTCCGCGTGGCGCTCTGCAAGTCCCTGGCGATCGCTTGCAGCCGGTCGCACTCGGTGTTCCCCGCTGCTACCAGGTTAATGAACTCTCTGATGTCCACTCTCTTCTTCTCCTCCCAGTACCTGCGCGCCGGACGGCAGCACGGCTCCACCGTCCTGAGGCCGGTGGGCCGGCTGCCGGTACGCTCAGCGCGCCGTCGGCAACCCGTCTGTGTATTGACCAGCCGCGCTCTGCGCGGTCAGCTTCTTAAGCCGCCTGTCGACCGCCGCCATGACGCGCCGATGCACATCGGTCTCAGTGTCCTTTTCCTCGACTGGAACCAGTACGGTGCGCGGCTCTCCGGCCAGCAGCGCCAGATAAATCCGCTGCACCAGGCGCTGAGCGGGGTAATCGTTCCATGCTTTTCCCGACTGTTTGCCCGCTTCGTCGTCGAGGCGCTTCCGTGCGCGGGCGAGAGCCCAGCCAATATCCGCATAGCACCCGCCCGCGCCGTCATCGACCACCCTGCCCTGGGCAAGCAGCAGAATCGTGATGTCTGGCTCCGGCCCGCGATACTTCTCCCACAGGCTCAAAATCGACTCGGGCGTGGGAGGGTTGTAGACGGCGGCGTAAGCGAAGGCGGAATCCGAATAGCGGTCGCACACCACGGTGTGGCCGGCGCGCAGGTGCGGCTCCAGGCGCGATACGTTGTCGATGTGGTCCAGCAGCAGGTAGAGCTGCTGCGCGCCTGCGGGCAAGGTGCGTCCTGAGTCCTCCAGGTGAAACACCGCTTCGCGCACAACTGCGCCCAACGGGGACCCAGTGCCGAATTTGGTGCCCGGCTCCTTCGTGAAATAGACTCTATGGCCGCGGCCTTCCAACTTCCAGCGCAGCATGTCGGCCTGCTTGCTCTTCCCGAGGCCGTCGGCTCCTTCAAACGTGATGAAGAGACCCGTGTTCATGATGAAAACTCCTGTTGTGTGCAACTGCGAGTTGGTGTCGTCGTTGCAATTAACCGTGAAATGGAAAAAACGGCGGCCCAGCATGCCAATACTGGGCCGCTCCCGGAGACGTCGTGGTGATAGGCCACGACGTTAAAAGGTGCGTAGGAAGGCGGGCGTCTGCGCGCCACATCGCTAACTGTTAGCAAGCGCAGTCTCATCCTAGTTGCGGCAGTCGGTGATCTGGTCGCCCGGGATGCCGAAGGTCTCCGCGGCCAACTGGTAGATGTGGGAGAGTTCGACCGTAGCCCGGGCGCCGGTGTGGTTCACCGCGACGGCATTGCCGTCGAGGTGGCAGCGCTTCACGTGGCCAACCTCTATCAAGACGGCGACCTGTCCTTCGACAAGATGCGCGGCCAGTTCGGCAACCATGTCAACCTCGATCGGGTCATCTTCGCTGTCGGGCCAGGTTTGCGTGGGCCACCCTCCGTCGTCGGTCTCTGAGTAGATGCCAAAGAGGGTCGTGCCGCCGGTGGCCTTGGTCTCTACACTGAGTTCGCGTTCGGCGGCCCATTCACGGAACTTTGCTTCGTCTATTACCTGGAAGAAGTTGGTTCTGGCTGCACCAATCCACTGGGACATGACAGATTCTCCTGAAAGTGGCGTGATGGCCACTGTGTCTACTGCTACTATTTGCGCGTGTTGCTGAAACACCCGGTCATCCGGTCGACTGCGGCCTGGTACGTGCTGGCGCTTTCTTTGTCGTACCGGATGCGCAGCCTCTTCACCACACCATCCTGCACAAGCGCCCGCTCAAGCATGCGGGTGTGGACACTCTTGGCGGTGATGGCATAGGCCATTGGAGCCAGTTCTCGTCCGGTCACGAGCGTATCTGGATCTTCTTCGGTGAACGCGCTCAGGTCAGCATCGAATATCTGGCCGATTCCCCAAGAACCGAGATGCGATCCATACACGCTGAATGTTGCATGGCCGTCCCGCGACACGAAGGTTTCAACATCGCTTTGCGGCGTCGAGGGCTGCTGAATGAAGAGGGCCGGGTCGTAGCACACTGAATACTGGAAGCGGTCACTGGTGTAGGTCGTGTACGGTACGCTGTCAACCGCGGCGCGGCTGTGCTCCTTGACGAGCAGCAGCAGAACTCCGAGGCCGAGCTGGGCCAATACCAACAGGAGCAGAATGAGAAGGACAGTTTTCAGAGGCCCCTTCTTCTTTTGGGGCTCCTTCTCTCCACCGGGGCCGGCGATTGTACCGGCCGTACTTGTCTGCTGGTAGCCATCGTCGAGGGCGATGTCTGCCAGCTGGGAGCGCCTGCCCGTCACCTCGCCGTAGGCGTCCTTCTCGATCCGCCGCTGGAGTGTGGCCCTGTCTGGGGCCTCAACAAGAAATTGGGCTCGTACTGGGAAATACTTCACAGGTGCCTCCCGTGTGGTGAGTTCCGAAATCTGTGGTTACAAAATAACCACTCAGATGCGCGAGGAAGAGTCCGCCGATGGCGAGACCCTCCCGGGTGTTAGGCCGCGCGGAGCGGAGCGGGGAGGATGGCGGCACTCGTGCTTCGCTGGACCCACCGTTGGTTGAAGTCGCGCAATTCTGCAAACCACACGCCCACGTCGCCGGTTCTTGCTCCAATTGCGCTGTGGAACGAATCGCCCTCCGGCTGGGCAGTATTGCGCATGTACTCGTCGATCTCCCCGGTCAGACATACCAGGGGCAGATACAAGCATGCAGGGGTAAGGGCGGTGGCCAGCTTGTCGGCAAAACACAGTTGAGACACGGGCCTCCCGGCAGCCTTTGCATAGCTGCGGGAGTGGAACAGGGTGAACTCGCCCCACTGTGCGCCGAACAGCACGCGCATCAGATGCGCTCCTCGCTCCGGGTGGCGTTCACCGCTTGCCCCGTCCATATCCGAGCAGCCGATGTACCCAATGTCGTGCAGAAAGAAGGCAAACCACAGCCGCGGGTCAAGCGGGACGCCGTACAGCTTTGTCCACGCAAGGGCGACCATGATGGGATGGAGAAGAAACTGGTGAGCTCCAAACAGGACGCTCTTTGAGCCGATCGTCATAAGGACCTCGTCAAGCACACAGCAGATGCTGGTGCTTGTCTGGTGTTGGCAAGCGATGGTTACTTTCGCATGAAGGCAACCATCCCCCGCGTGGTGTGCTCCTGCGCGCCAAAGCGCGGGGTGCCTTCGCGCTGTGCATGGGTGAGATCGTAGTGAGGCAAACGTGCGTGGTTCTAAAACCAGGCACGCGTGAGGCCGATGGCGGTGGCCAGGCCGCGCAGAGTGACGCTCTCACGTTCAGTTGCGGCCACAGCGTCCCGGTGGCCTTTGTGCAAGGCCACCGGGCCATCCTCCTACTCAAAGAGAATGCTGGCGCCTTCTTCGCCGACACATCCGTGGTTGTGCAGTTGGACCGCCATGTTCGCTGCTCAGATATGGCATACGGCGAACGCCTTCTTGAGCGCGGGGGCTCACAGGCGAAATCCGTTGATCTTTCCCCAGTCGAGCAGTGTGCCGGCCGTCCAATTCGCCTTGAGCTTCTCGAAGCCGATGAACGTGGGCTCACAGTATGGGTAAATGACGGAACCGCCTTCTACGGTCAGCTCGATTGAGCCAGTGCGCTCGAGCTTCGTGAGAAACGCGTTGACGCGCTTGTACTCGGCGTCGGTCAGCTCTACGTCTTCCTGGTAAAGCTGATTGTTGTCGGTGTAGAGAAATTCGATGGTGTACTTCTTCTTGGCATCCATCGGGGCTCCTGAAGTTGCGCAGGTCTCGTGCTGGGACCTCCACTGTGTGGAATGAAGTTGGGGTGGTGGTCGTTCTCAGTTGGCTCGCTTCGCTTTGTGCGCGTTGTAGCAGCCGCGGCAATAGACGGGCCGATCAGGCCGCGGCTCAAAAGGCACATCCGCTTCCTGGCCGCAAGTCGAGCAGGTCACACGCGAACCGGACTTTGCCGATGGTTTGACCGCTGGTTGCGGGTCTGCGCCGCCGCTCTCGGTTGCGGCGCGCTGCTGCCGCCACTTCAGTCTGCAAGCTTTGCAGCGGATAGGCGTCGAGTAGTTGTGGTCGCGGAAATAATCCTGGTCTTTGGCGGTGAACGGAAAGATGCCGCCGCAGTCGATGCAAATGAGCGTGGCGTCGGTGCTCATGGTGGTGAAACTATCGCAAAACGTGGCGAGAGGGAATGCCAGGAGAACAAAATCTGCATCTGTCTAACTTCCCCCAGTCACGCGGTTCGGGGGGACCACGCGCTGGAGGGAATAGGGCAGCCGAGGGCGGCGCGAATCATCTCTTTAGAGCAGCCGGCCCAACAGTGGTACATGCGGGGTTCGGCCACGGAGATTGAGAGATGAGTTCCACGGCGGTCTTCGCCGCGCTGGGCGCATGCCGGACACCGGGCGATGTAGTTCCTGCCGCTGCGTTTGGCGTTGGGAACGTGGCGGAGAATCTGGAAGCCTTGGTTCTGGCCTCCAACGGCGGGCAGTTGGGCCCACGGTTTCGCCGCGACTGGGTCCGGGATGGGCACCATTCCGGCGGTGAGGGCGTCGAGGTGCTCCCGTGTGACCCGTCCTACCTGGCGAAGGAGCTGGAACTGCGCGTCAAGGGTCGGTTCGGCGGCAACGAACCAGTAGCGTTGCATGCTGGCGCGATGGATCCCAAGCGGACCGCGGATTGCGTTCCCAAATTCGCCGGGCTGGAGTTCGTTCTGGCGCGGAAATACTTCGATGCCGTCCTCTTTGTCCCGTTTGACCGCGATGCCGAGACGGCGCGCGACATGCAGGACATAGAGCCGGCACAGTTTCGCCGGCAACGGCTCCGCCAGGAATATCCAGAGGTGGCCACCCCGGCGGGACTGCTCCATCAAGGCCTCTATGCCGTCTTCGCGGCAAGCCTGTTGGAACCGGAACAAATCACGGCGGGAGTCAGTGTAGTCGGCATCGATCGCAATCCACTTTGAGGTCTGCGACTGGGGATTGATGGCGTAAACACCGATGGTGAGATGGCCCGCGAGATGGCTGTGAATGGCCGCAATGTCGATGCTGAGAGGCTGCTTCGACTCCCGGTCACAAGCTTTGTAAAAGTAGAAGCGCCCAGATTTTGTGCTTGGGAAGTGGCTCTGGCGCAAATAGGCTCTGCGGTTGGCAAAGAGAAGCATGTATTCGGCGGCCTGGGCACGGGTGACCGGCAGGACCGCCACGGTCGTGTGGGTGGACATGGGCGGACTCCTGGTGCGCCGGTAAAACCGGCGAGATGTAGTGAATGAAAGTTCCATACGATGACGGATTAGCGAACCACTCTGGCCCTGGTCATGCGAAGCCGTTTGCGAAGGCGGCGACGAAGCGTTGACGGGGGAAGGTGCGATGGAAACGTGCCTCGGCGATTTAGCGTCATCCCAGAAACCCTCCCGTCGACATGGGCATTTAAGAGGACTGCTCCCGATTCTGCGGGTAATCTGCGCATAAGTGGGCAGGAGCGATAGGCCTTGTGAGGCCCCGACTCGGTGGTTTACGCCCGACTCGCTGCTGCAGGGGTTCAGGGTCTACGCATCGCGCTTGAAAATCATACGCATATCCGTACTTTCTGCAGGAGTGGGAAAGAGCACTCTTGGGAAATGGCGCCGAAAGGCCCGATAACCGAGCAGGATATAGAAGATTCCCCTGCGGTGGGTATTGCTGCACTCGATGCGAGCCTTTTCCGGGTTCAGGAACAATTTGTTGGGAACCAGCGTAGAACCTCGTTTGTGCCCTGGTGCATCTCTGCCTCGAACAAGCGATCATGATATGCGCGCAATGCCGTTTGGCGTCTGCGCACGGGAGTCCCATTGCGTCTGTATGTCGAGGATCGCCGGCAGGATGCCGAGGAAGGCGTCGAGCATCGCGAGGTCGAAGTGAATGCCGGAGCCTTCTTTCAACGTGGCCAGCACGCGATCCAGCGGCCAGGCATCCCGGTAAGCACGCTTCATGGTGAGAGCGTCGAAAACGTCCGCCACAGCAACCAGCCGCCCCGACTCCGGAATATCCAGGCCGGCCAGTCCGTTCGGATAGCCGCTTCCATCCCACTTTTCGTGGTGACTCAACGCAATTTCAGCCGCAAGCTGGAACACCGGCGCATCGCTCTTGCGCAGGATGTCGTAGCCTATGCGAGCATGGCTCCGCATGATCTCCCACTCCGCGGGGTCCAGCTTTCCCGGCTTCTTCAGAACGGAGTCCGGCATGCCGATCTTGCCGGTGTCGTGCATGGGCGCGGCCAATTCCAGGAGAGTGCAACGGTCCGCGGGCCATCCCACGGCTTCAGCCAATGCCCGGCAGTAGGCAGCCATCCTCCAAATGTGGACGCCGGTATCGGTGTCGTTGTAGTGCCCGGCTTCGGCAAGCATATAGATGGCCGAGCGATAGCTGTAGTCCAAAGTTGCCGCGCGCACCAGCGACAAGTGCGTCCGCACGCGGGCCTGCACGATCGGCGCTGAGATCGGCTTGATAATGTAGTCCACCCCGCCGGCGTCGAATCCGGCCTTCTCGTCGGTCACATCCGCCAGATTGGTTACGAAGATGACGGGAATCTGCGCGCTCTCGAGGCTGCGCTTCAACTGGCGGCACACCTCGTATCCATCCATTTCCGGCATCTGTACATCGATCAGTATTAGCGCGGGCCGGTGCTTTTTCACGGCCGTCAAAGCCTCCGCTCCGCTGCTGGCGAAGACCAGCGAGAATTCATTCTTCAATGCCTGCCGCAATACCCCCAGGTTGACGGGGTCGTCGTCGACGCACAGAATGGGCGCATTGCTCATGTTGTTTGCTCCTAAAGGGGAATCTTCAGTTTGACGGCCAGGGCCCTCACCTGCGTCTCGGCCGCGCGGAAGTCGAAGGCCTCTACGCGCTCAGCAATGCCGCGCAACATCTCTTCCGGAACCTCTTTCGCCAGGGATGCAAGAATCGGTTCGGCCGCGTCCGGATTGTCTCGGTCCAGCGCCCGAAGCAACTCGGTCAGTTGCGACCCGACCGTATCTGAGGCCGCAGCATTCCGGCTGGCGGATGCGTTCTCAGCGCTCGAACCGGCGTACAGCAGAATGGCATTGAGCGCGGCATCGAGAGCAAGCTGCAATGGCTCCAGTACGTTCTCAAGGTCGTCTCCACCGGCCAGCCGCTCATCCAGGAGACGCGATGCACGCTCTACCTGCACCAGCGCAAGCGCTCCCGACGAGCCTTTCAATCGGTGTGTAATCGCGGATGCTTCCGAACGGCGATCCTGCTCCAGGAGTGCCGCAACTTGCGGGCCACACTGGCCATCCGTGGATGCAAACCGGCGCAGATATTTTTTATAGGATGTCTCATCGCCCCAGGTGCGCAGTCCGGCCACCACGTCAAGAACTTCCGGGGGCGCCACCAAAGCAGGAACGGCCGGGGCTTCCTCAACTTTTGCCGGGTCAGGTTCGGCCTTGCAGCCGGTCAATTGTTGCAGCGTCTCCATCATTTCATCCACATTGAACGGCTTGGCGATAAATCCATTCATGCCTGCCCTGAGCGCCGCGTCCTGCTCCTGCCTCAGGACGCCCGCAGTGAGTGCGACAATGGGCAGCTTCTCAAAGCCTGCAATCCCGCGGATTTTTCGGGTTGCCTCATAGCCATCCATCCCCGGCATCTGCACATCCATTAGTACGGCGTCGATGTCCGAGCGCCCGGCGAGGATCTCAAGCGCGGCCTTGCCGCTATCTGCCACGTCTACGCTGGCTCCCTCCGCCTCAAGAATGCGGCGCGCCACCTCGCAATTGATTTCGCTATCATCCACAACCAGAATCCGGAGGCCAGGCAATCGACGCCCTCCGGCTTCTACCGGAGCAAGAGGCAGTCCTCCACTGTGGCGGCGCTTGGCCTCCGCTACGGCGTTGTAGAGTCTCGATGACGTAACGGGCTTTTCCAGGATGGCGTCTACCAGCGAAGCCCCAGGCTCGCGCAGCAGGTCATCTCGCGTAAACGCGGTAACCATGATGATGACCAGCGGAGTCCGGTGAGCAAGAGCCTCCCGCACAGCCTTTCCGGCAGCCAGCCCATCCATCCCCGGCATGCGCCAGTCGAGCAGCAACACGTCAAACGGGGCATTACCACGCAACTCGACCAAAGTCTGAGCGAGAGCAGCTTCTCCGGATGATACGGTTTCTACCCTCCAGCCCAAGCTTCGCGACGTGGCGGCAAGCATGTCGCGAGCCGCTTCGTTGTCATCGGCAACCAGCACATGTTGCAGGGCCATCTCCGGAGCGGCATATTGCAACGATCTGACCGTTTCAAAGGGGACGGAAAACCAGAATTCGCTGCCCTTTCCCGGCTCGCTGATTACGCCCATCTCTCCGCCCATCAGATGAACCAGAAGCTGACTAATGGCTAAGCCGAGACCCGTGCCGCCAAAGCGCCTTGTTGTCGTCGTATCCGCCTGGGAAAAAGCTGAAAAAATTTCCTTCTGTTTTTCCAAAGGAATACCGATTCCAGTGTCGTGAACGGAGAAGCGCAGTGTGACCTGGCCATTCTGCTGCGCCGCTATTGCGATGAGAACTTTGACTTCGCCGCGCTCGGTAAACTTGATTGCGTTCCCGGTAAGGTTGATGAGGATCTGGGAGAGGCGCTGCGAATCGCCCTTTAGAAATTCCGCTCCAGCAGGAACCGAGTCTATCACCAGTTCCAGGTCCTTTTGACCACAGTTGGCGGACATGATGGAAGCCAGGCTGTCCAACACCTCCGCGAGCCGGAACGGGGCCTGCTCGATTTGCAGCCGCCCGGCCTCGATCTTCGAGAGATCCAGGATGTCGTTGATGAGCCCCAACAGAGCCTGCCCGGCGATACTGATTTTCCTTACCAGGTTGAGTTCCTCGGAACCGAGCCGGCGCTTTTCCAGTAAATAGGCAAAGCCCAGAACCGCGTTCATCGGCGTGCGGATCTCGTGGCTCATGTTGGCCAGGAAATCGGCCTTCGCGCGAGTGGCAGCCTCTGCTTCTTCCGCCCGCCGGGCCAGTTCGGCGTTCAACACTCGGATGCGCCACCTGGACCTTGCCAGCAAATAGCTGGCCAGCATCGCCAGCACAAGCAGAGCGGCAATCAGCGGCGCCAGTCTCAGCCACACGCCGGAGCGCAACGCTCCAAGCTGTTCAGCCGGTATCTGCGTGGCGATGGTCCAGGCATATTGATACGACCCCACTGCGGGTTGAGGCTTCGTTTTTGCGCCCGCGGTATCCGAAAAGTCCTTGCCGCGCAGCATGCTTTGCAGAGGATAGACCTTATCCCAGGTCCACAAGCCACTGCCAAGCGTCACTTGCCCCTTATCGGCACCTCGCATTTGCCGCCAGGCCTCCGGGTAGCGATCCCCGAAAGTCTCCTTGCGCCCAAACATGAAACCCCACTTATCCTCGGGCTTCGGCGCCTTCAGCCAATAACCGGCATGGTTGAGCAGGATCAGGTGGGTGCGCAAATCGTCGGAACTCAACGCCGGATCGTTCAATAGATCGCGGCCATTGTAATTCAGGATCAAAATGCCATCAGGGCGATGTGACGAATCGAAAATTCTCATCGCGATGCGCAGGGTTGGCTTGAACGGCCGCTCAATGACGCCGTTCTCGATATTCAGATCGAAGGGAGACAGGAAGATCGTCCCCGGGGCAGTATGGATAGTCTGAACGAAATAGTACCGGTCGGACTTGTTCTGCAGCTCGGATTGAGGAACACGCAGCACTTGTTGCCTTGACCGGTCGTAATTCAGTCTGAGACGCTCCATGCCTGTTTCGTCGATCCAGCGAATCTGGTCATAGACGCCGTTGGCGTTCATGAAAGCGGCAAGGTCATCTGCCAGCCGGTTCACGTTATCGGGTCTCGGATCCCGGATGGTCAGACGCAGGCCGCTGAGAGTACTCAGGAACACGATGTCGGAGGAAAGGGAACCGAGATTTTGCTGTATGGCGGCGCTGCCCAAGCTCAGTGCGCCGGCCTCATTGAGGCTCAATTCTCCGATTGCCCGCTGAATCTCCAATTGCCCGTAAAAGAATGCTCCGGCAAGAATGGCTGCCGTTGCGGGAGCCGCCAGCATCAAAAAAATGTGCGAACAGTTTGACTCGGCGCTGCATATTGACGCCTCCCCCTGATGATCGAAACGGAGCCTAACCCATCCTAATTTCTACCGCGCGTCAATAGGAAGCTCTTTTTTAGCACTGATTCGCTCAACTTATACCGATCATTGGCCATAGACCTTTCCGCACCAACCATTTTGGGCGGCTCTGTGAGCAGATTGCGGGCATTATGGTCAATTCGTCGGATAGATTACACTCCGGACAGGTCCTCGAATGGTAGATTTCGTGTTGTCGAATCTACAGGGAGGCAAAGTGGCCTTCAGTCGGCGTCTGCGTGCAGCAGGATCTTTTATGCTCCGTCACAAATTCCGATTCATCGATTTCGTAATCGTAGCGGCAGCTACCCTGTTGGTCCTTTATCTCGGTCTCAAGTACAACATCTTCACGGATGTCCCAGGTCATGCTCAGGCGCCGGGGACGCTTGAGTTCGACGAATTGTTGGCGGTGATCGCTGTTTTACTCGCGGGGCTGATCTGGGCGGTCCGGAGGTTACTGCGAGAACGGCGTGAGGTGGCCCGCCGCACTGCGGCCGAGCGGGAGATTCGCAAGCTCGCATTCCACGACGCCTTGACGGGACTCCCCAATCGCAGGCAGTTCAACGATGCTCTCAAAGCCGCCGCCGCCGCTCCGCCCAGAGCCGGCGCCAGTCACTGCGTGCTGATGTTGGATTTGAACGGTTTCAAGCGCGTCAACGATGTCTTTGGCCATGCCGCTGGCGATGAATTGCTGATTCATGTGGGAGCCCGCATCTCCAAGGCGGTCCGCGAAGGAGATATGGTAGCCCGGCTCGGCGGAGATGAGTTCGCCGTGCTTGCAACTCATCTCTCCGGTCCAGAAGCTGCGACGAGCCTGGCGCTCCGTATCATTGAAGAACTTGACACAGCAATACCGGTAGCCGGCGACAAGCACGTTATCGCCGCGGCGATCGGTATCGCGCTCACGCCGCAAAACGGGAGCAGTCCCTCTGAACTTCTGAGGAAGGCGGATATTGCGCTATACCGTGCAAAGGCGCAAGGCAGCTCGGCGATGCGCTTCTTTGAACCTCAGATGGACGTCCATGTGCGGGAGCGCAACCGGCTCGAACGGGAATTGCGCGCCGCGATTGAAGCTGGTGAAGTCCTGACCTTCTATCAACCCCTCGTCGATCTGAAGAGTGGCAGGATAAGAGCCTTTGAGGCCTTGGCACGGTGGACCCATCCTCAGTTGGGTGAAATCGTCCCTGAACGCTTTATTTCAATCGCCGAAGACACCGGCCAGATTGCTCGCTTAACGGATGTGCTGCTCAAGAGCGCCTGTAGCGAAGCCACTGCATGGCCGCCGGAGGTGGTGCTCGCCTTCAATATTTCCCCCGTGCTTATGCGCGATTCCGGCCTCGCGCTACGAATTATGGAAGTCCTCGAGTCCGTGGGGCTTCCTGCCGAGCGGCTTGAACTGGAGATTACCGAGAGCGCTCTGGTGCACGATCTGAATGCGGCACAGGCGGCGCTGGGCGAACTTCGAGATGCCGGCGTTCGCATCGCGCTGGACGACTTTGGAACGGGCTATTCAAGTCTCTATCACTTGCGCAATTTCAAGCTGGACACGATCAAGATAGACCGCAGCTTCGTTGAGGCCATGGCAACCGATCATGACAGCGATGCCATCGTGCGTGCGCTGGTAGGGCTCGGCTTAGGTTTGGGCTTGGAGGTCATTGCGGAGGGCGTCGAAAACGAGCAACAACGGCGTATGCTTATCGAGCATGGATGCGATCAGGCCCAGGGTTTCTTCTATGGTGGTGCCGTATCCGCGATGGCGGCGCTTTCCCTTCTGCGATCAATAACCCCGTCAGATCCATTGTAGGTAGGCCCGGATTACCGCGCACCCTCCCGTTCTTCCATCAGTTGACGCAAACATGCCAAAGTGCGTTTCCACGACCGCTCGCCCCCGAAGCACGGTTTGGGAATCCGACCTACGCATACGTCGAGTGCATAGGTCGGACCGGCGACCGTCGTTGCCGTCGGGCTAAACAACGTCCGCATTGAGGTGAGCTTGGTCCTCTCAATGAGATCAAAGGAGAATCGCTAAGTCACCTTAGCAATCTTTTCCTGGGCCAGAGCCTTGGCTGCCTTGCGCACGTCGGCCGGCTCGACTGTAATGAATGCACCGAAGCGGCCCGCACCTGCGCTCAAGGCGTGAAGCGAGGTCACGTTGATACCTGCTTCCGCCAATTTGCACGCCAGCTCGGCAACTGCGCCGAGACGGTCTTCACCTTTTACTAGGAACGCCTTCTGCTTCTTGCCCAGGGTGAGGCCAGCTTTCTTGCCTGCCGCGCTGACTCCCGGCGTTTTCTCCTCCACAATAACGATGATTTCGGCGTTCCGAGCCGTCTTCCGGTAGCCCAGCAAGCCAGTCAAGTTGACTCCTGCCTCTTTGAAAACCGTCAAGACTCGAGCGCCTTCTCCTGCCTTGTGAGGTACCGCTGCTACATAGTACTCAACTCGTGAAATCTCGTCAGCCATAATCATTCTCCTTCCAATAGCTTACGCCAAGTCAGAGAGCAGGACCCATCTTTGATTTCAGCCCGTCCACCATGTAAGCGTGCGCCGCCCGACAACGTTATGGAGGCGGGCTCAAACCCGTCATCAAGCCGGACGGTTCCAAGAGTGCGCCCGCTGCCGGCGAGTGTATTGGTATGGCCCGCACTGCCGGCGGATGCGGCGCTGGATCGAACAATTGGCTGCTACCCCGCAGGCGCCGTAGCTCGGGTCAAAAGCCGCAGATCCTTCCGCAGATCATTGTGCGCGCGGTGGCCGGATCGATCGCGGCCCGCGCTACAATCGCCGTATGGCGCGCTCGCCTTGCCGATGTCGGCGGTCACGCTGGATGGCAGTGTGGCCGTGGCGAAGTCGCCGGTGATGACGTGGGGCCGGTGTTCTGACGCGCAATCTCGGCGAGCTCGGGGTCGATCTCGACGCCCACAACTGGCACCTCGTCGGGGATGGCTTTGAGAAAGGCTCCGGCGCCGCAGGAAGGTTCGACTACAAGGTCTGAGGACGAGAGGCCGCGGTTGGCCTGCAGCTCTGAGCTGTCTTCGGTCCCCAGTTCGTCGGGGCCGTTGTGCACGGCGAACAGCGATGGCATCAGAAATGAGCGCACTTGGCATCCTCTCCAGCCCGGTCGAAACCGGGCCGGCGGGTTAGAAGGTCATGGGCCGGATCTATCCGATCGTTTCCGGTCCTTCCCGGCAGCACAGCATGAATCGGTCTGGCTTTTCTGGGTTGTCTTGAGGGATGGTGCTACTCAGGCGAGCTGGGCACACTCGGTATGCCTTGACGGGTCCACAACGAAGCCGAAGTGCGCTCGAGCTTCGTATTCGGCTGCCGGCACGAGGAAGTAACGGTCGGTGGAGTTGTCGCGCTCAGGGTTGCGGCTGCCGCCTTTGGTGGCGAAGACGCCAACCATGTCGGCAGGAACCTGTTTGTGCCAGTCGCCCCAGGCGCAGGTGGCGACGAGCTTGTCCTTGTTCTCTTCATCGAACAGCGCCTGGTCGCGCTTGTACGATTCTCCGGGCAAAAGGCGGACTGCGAAGTGCCGCTCATACAGATCTGGGAACCAGTTCTGCAAAGTGCCTGACGCGTCGACGGTCTCTTTTTCGGAGAAGCGACTGGGAAAAGAGATAACAACCCTGGCCCATTCGCAGTCTTCCTCGTACCAGCCATCATTGCGGCGGAAGTACTCGGGCATTTGCGCAAGCATTTCGGGAAAAACGTAGAAGCCGCCATGAGAGGCGGTGCTTACGAAGACGAGGCCATCTCCGCAGGATTTGCATTCTTGAGACGGCCCCCAGGGAGTTTGCATGGAAAGTCTCCTGGCAACACGTGTGGTTGCGATAAGTTGTGGAGGATGTCGGCCTTTGGCGCATCTAAGTTGATGCGCGCCTGATCTCTTTTCTCTTGACATGATTCAGGCGATGGTTCGTAATTGGAAATGTCGAGAGACCTACCGCGAGGGGCGGCAAACGGCGGTTCGCCAGCAAGGTTAGGCGGGCACAGTCGCCAGGCACGCGGGAAGTGATGCCGTGGGAGATACCCGTTGCGCTCAGCGCACTTGGCCCGCGGAACTTGCCGGGGGTAGGCAACACCTCTCCGGAAGTCCGGTGCAATATCCGGCGTAGATGCCAGGCCCCTTGCCATGGAGTGCGTCCGGCACTGACCCCAGTGGGGGATGAGCGACAGGGCGGCTCTGCCGAAGCGGGAGAGACCTATTATCCGCGGCGGTGCAAAATGGCGTAACCCAGCAAATAGGCGAGGCGCACAGAGCCAGGCTCTGGCGCCTCGACTAGATTTGGGGCACAGACAAGATGGTGCCTAATCGTCTGCGTCGAAGAAATGATTGTCATAACAAAGTTGCATGACGAGCTGGGGTCGCCGGTGGCAGCATGCCTGTGGGTACGTAGACCGTGCGTTCGATGTAGTTGCGGGTCTTCAGCGCCTGGTGGACGCCGTAGGCCATGGCCAGCTCGTCGACCATTCCCAAGTACAGATTGCGAAACCGGGTCAGTTCCGCACGCAGTTCTTTCCGGCGTTGTGGGGTGACGCTACTGGACGGTTCCCAGCGCGCAACGAGAATGATCGTGAAACGCAGATGGGCAAGCTGTTCGGTACTGCCGGTAAGCAATGCCTCTGCGTCATCGTAGGCATACCGGGAGTCGGGGTCGATAAAGAGTACAGCGGGTGTGAGGCTGGACATGGACTCCTCCCGGTAACGTGGGCACCGGGACGGGCAAGGAGAGTGGAATCCCGTCCCGGTGGCGTTACCAGTATCCCTGGGGATACTGGACTCAAAGGATTGAAATCAGCGGATAGGACTGGAAAAGCACTTGCCGAAAAGTTGATCTTCGAGGTCGGCTAGTTTTGCCAGTTCCTTCTGGATCTGCGCACCGTTTCCGCCCCGAACCTCTCGATTCCAGAACTGCTCCCGGTACAACTGGCGTCTGCGCAGACAAATCTGATGCAGGGTCATAGCGACCTCCGCAGGTACGGGGGTGGGTTGGGGCCGAGCGGCGGTCGGCACCGCATCCTATATATAGGTGGGAGCCTGGCCGGTACCCAATCCCTATCCTTATATATGGTGGGAACCGGGGCCCGGAGCCGGGACCGGTCTGCGGCGGAACAGACCGCATCCATATATATAGATAAGAGAACGTTCCCGCCAGGGCGGCCGAGTGTGCGGTCGGCATAAGAAATGGCGACGGAAAACACACCGATGAAGACGCGTGCTGCGATCTCCTGTTCCATGGGCGGTGTTTGTACCGGCATAAGAGTGTACCTTCCGCGGGTTGCACCAAGGGGAACTGGTTGCTCCCCCGGGCTGGCCATGGTCGATTTGGTTAGGCCGCAACGGCTGCAACAGCCGAACGGTATCCGGTGGTGGGAGCAACCTGCGTGCGGGCCTTCCGGTTTCTGTGGCGGCGCCGATGGTGCGCGGCGCGCGGCCGGTCGGGCGCATTGAGGAGGGCGACAACCTTTGGCACCAGGATGTCGAGCTCATTGCGGGTGAAATCGCGGTTGACTCCCTCCGCATCCAGCAGGAACAACGCGCCGCAAAGTGCATCGAAGACATAGATGGCGCCGGAGTTGGGATGGCCTTGGACCCGGATCGCTGCAACGAAGCCGTTGTGCGTCTCCTCGACCCGCTGCAGGATTCCCACTTCCGATTTGCGCAGGAGTTCGGAAAGCACCGTCAACGGGGACTTGCCGGTCTCAAGGGACAGGAAGCAATACTCGATTTTCATGGCGATTTCCTCGGGCTGGCTCCTGAATGAGAGCCAGCCGGGTTGTCTCGCGTGCAGGGCTGAGTGTCGCCACGCATCTCCATCGGAGATTCCCCTGTCACCTGGTGAAAGGATTGCAACCGGGCCGGAAGGCACAGCAGCAGGATGTTGGCTTGGGAGTGTTAGGCCGCCTCGTCCAGGAAGCCATCGATCGGTTCGTTGACTGACTCGGAGATATTGTCGAGGAGCGCGTCGACGAAGCGGGTAGCTGCCGTAGTGCCGACACCCAGGGAGGCGCTGGCGATGATAACCGCAAGCTCTTTGCGGTCGTCGGGCAGGACAGGAATGCTTACGAGGGCGGATAGGGCTGCGCCCACACCACTCTCAAAGGGTGTGCTGTTCTCGGTGGTATGCATTGCTTACCTCGCTATCGACTTGAACCGTTCGCCCGGTTGCCACCGAAGCATCGGCGAATCATCTGCCGTATCGCCACAACCCACCCGATAGCGGCGCCAAGCATCAGAAGCGCGGTGGGGTCTTTGCCGAAAAATCGTATGGCGCACGGAATAGCTGCGGCGACAATGCCGAGTCCCTCCAGCAGGAGGACGATACAGGCAAGACGCCACAATCGTGTTTCCAGCGTTGGGCCTGAAGATGATGTGTGCATGGGGCCTCGGAATCGGGCTTCGCCGACCGGTTGGAGGCAAACGAAGCCACTTGGGTTGAACAGGAAGGTGTAGAGTCCCGGCGAAGTTGGGGCGGCGGTGTGAAAGGGTGCAGGCCGATTGGGGCCCGGCGCCGCCACTCCGGTTGGTGATGCCCTGGCTTAGTAGCCCTGCAAGAACGGGTTCAGCCGCGGGAACGCGAATGTCGGCGTGCTGGTCCGCGACAGGCCAGCCAACAGCAACGGCGGCTTGAATGGAAAGGTCGTCCGGGTCGTGGTGGGCGTGGCGCCCTGGGGCCAGAAAGGCGTGCGAGAGGGAATCGGCATTTGGCTATCTCCTGTGACGGGTTAAGGACGCGCGATCGGCGAACTCGGCCAACCGCAGGATTAGAACAACAGTGAGGCGGGCCCGGACCGGACAGCAAAGCCAGGGCCGGGTGGTTGTGGGATGGAGGAACGACGGGGAGGAAATGCCGGGCAGATGGTCTGACCGGCAGGCAGCGGTTCAGTCACCGGCCTGAGTTGTTCAGGTCCGGCAAGCAGAGAACATAACGCTTGGGCTCTGCAACGCGGGAGCCAATAGGCGCAAAGCGCCACTAGCGGGTGCTCCGGGGCCCGCTAATCGTGAGTAGTGAAGTGGTCAGCAAGTCAGACGTTCGGGCGCCACTTCGAGACCTTGCAGGTCTCCAACGAGCGCGACAACCAGTCGGGATGGGTCAATCAGCGCATTCGCAAGCAGCATCACCTGGTCTTCGGAGACGCCTTCGATGCGCGCCTGGCGTTCTTCCAGACTGACCGGGTGGCCGAGGGCTAGAAGCTGACTGCCCAGTGCGTTTGCTCTGGATGCGCTGGTTTCCATGCCGATGACCTGGTTGCCGATGAGTTGCTTCTTGACGCGCCGGAGGTCATCGGGCGAGATGGGCTCCGTCTTCAGGCGATGCAACTCCCGAAGAACAAGGTCTAGGACCGGCTTGATGCGGGAACGTGAAGTGCCGGTGTACACGCGGAAGCATCCGGTGTTCTGGTACGGCATGAAATCGGCTGCAACTGCGTAGGCCAGCCCGCGCTCTTCACGAATGGACTGGAAGAGACGAGAGATTGGTCCGCCTCCCAGCAGCATGGCCGCCAGATGCGCGATGTAGTATCGGGCATCGGTGATTGACGGAGCAGGGAAGCCAAGAACCATTTGCACTTGCTCGGTGGGCCTGTTGATCAGCGTACTTCCCGAGAATGACCTGGGAAATGCGGCGCTGGGGAGGGGCGCGCCGGCCGGGGCTCGGCCAAAGCATCGCTCCACTGTCTCCACCAGGTCGTCATGCTGGATGTTGCCGGCAGCGACGAACACCATATTCGTTCCTGTGAAGCGCTCTCTAGCATAACGCGCGAGTGTGTCGCGGGTTAAGGCGGCGAGCGTGTCCTGCGTGCCCCCAATCGGCAGCGCGAGCGGGTCGTCTTTCCAGAGCGTACGCATGAAGGCGTCGTGGGCAAGGTACTCCGGATCATCCTGGGTAGCGTTGACCTCTTCGAGGATGACTGCGCGTTCGCGGTCGATCTCTTCGGGAGGGAAGTCTGGGTTCAGGATGAGGTCGGCAAGAAGGTCGAGCGCACCGGCCACATGAGTATCGAGCACGGTGGTGTTAACCACGACCATATCCTGCGCGGTGAAGGCGTTGAGGTATCCGCCGAGCTCGTCGGTATCGAGGGAAATCTGCCGCGCTGACCGAGTAGTAGTGCCCTTGAACACCATGTGCTCGACAAAGTGAGACAGACCATTGTGTTCCGGCGCATCGTGGCGCGCGCCTGTTTTGAGCCAGATGCCCATGGACACGGAGCGGACATGCTCCATGCGCTCAGTGAGGACGGCCAGGCCATTGGAAAGGACGGTTTTGCAAACGTTACTGGTTGTAAGCACGGGTGGTCTCCAGAGTGGCAACACAGAAGTGCGGTAGGAAGTGAAGGAGTCAAGCCGGCCGTCGTGGGTGGCGGCCGGCTTGGTTGGTCGGCGTGAGGTTAGGCTGAGGTAGGAAGCTCGGCATGCCACTTCCCGTCCTCTTCCCGGACGAGCCGGATTTCGGACAGGTTGGCGGCGTTGAGCGCGTTGGTAAGAGTCCAGTCGAGCGTGCGCGTCAAAGCCAGACGGGCGGCGGCAATAGTACCGCCGAGCACTTTGGTGATGCTTTCCTCGTAGCGTTGCTGGAAGTATTCCTCCTGGGTATCGAAGCTGTCGGCGTCGGGGTCGTCGCTCGGGTCGAAGACGAGATGCTGTGCGGCAGCGATAAGACTGAACGGCAGGTAAGGTGAGCCGGTTTTCGCCCATACGCTGTCGCGGGTGATGAAGAGGGTGATCTCGTCGTAGTCGTCCGCTCCCCAGCCGGCGAAAGGCAGGTCCCACACAACCTGCTCAGGTGAGGCTTCGGACCGGACAAGATCGAAGGACAATTGAATGCTGTTGACGAGCGTGAGGTCTTCATGTGCCACAACATCGTCGGCAGGTTCGCCGTCGATGGTCAGCTTGAAGTTGGTGACGCGGGGCAAACTGTCGTACCAGGAATAGCCCTTGAACCTGGTGTCCTTGCGCACCGGCAGTCGCGGAAGCCGGTGGTCCCTTGAAGCCAGATCGAACGCGAAGGAAGAAGGGATGATGTAGTCATCCTCCAGATCCACGAGAGCGCATGTGTCCGGGTCGTGGACCGTGGCGCTGCCATCGTCATCGTCGCCATCGAACGGAGTACATGTCGAATTGGAGTCGCGGGCCGAGACGAAGAATGGCTGCAGGTACGGAGTGGCCTCCTTGAGGGGGATGCCAAGTTCCAGCGCTTCCTTGTACACCGCGAAAGGTGCGATGTGCTGCACTCTGTCGGTGGCCAGGTATTCGAGAACCGCTCTGCGCACCTGCTTCCGCAAGCCGTCGTAGGCCTCATCATAGACAAGGTCGGTGCGATCCGGCAGTTTCAAGTGGAGACTCGCGGTGGAGAGAATGTCGAGACGCGCAGTGACCTTCAGTGGCATGGTGCTGCGGTGGACCTGTGACAGCACCTGGGCGTAGGTGATGTCGTGGTCCAACAGAGTGGCGCGGATGAGGTTGCCGTGGAAGTTGCAGTTTTCCATCGGTTCGGATTTGCCGATGAAAATGCCGATACGCACGCCGCCCACTTCCTTGATGTACTCGGCGTCCGCGAGGAAGTCTTCGCGTTTCAGCAGTTCGCCATTGAGCGTGACATCCACTGGGCCGAATTTCGCAACACGGCGGAGAGTGTCTGTGATGCACGCTTCTGTTTCCTGTCGAGTGAAAACCAGCGTCGTTCCGGTTTCCGGGTCAGCGGACTCCTGGTCGCGGACTTCTACCGCTTCCTTTCCCAGAAAAGCATCGGTGGTAATGGCCGCGGTCTTGCCGCGGCTGCTCACCACTACGCCGGTGTGCAGGAGCGCGAACAGGCCCATGCCGGCCGGGTCCTCGGCGCGCTCGACGGATTCATCCCAGCCAGACGCGCCCAGGTGGAGCAGCTTGTTGAAGTCGTCGATGCCGGATCCGTTGTCCGTGAAGGTGATGAGGGTGGTTGCCTGGGTGGGCTCCGGGCTGGTGGTGACGGTGACCAGGGACGCGCCGGCGCGACGAGCATTCTGGAGCAGCTCGATGAGGACTTGGCTAGTGTGATTTGTGAAGAGCCTCCCAGCCTTGCTGAGAATCCTGGCGCTCACATGCGCCTGAATGGTTTGCACGGTGAACTCCTTGTGGTGTGCGAATGAGACTACGGGTGGAAAAGATGTGCCAGAGTGGCGACGACAACGGGGTGGAAGGGAGGCTGGTTCGGCAAAACGGCTGAGTGTTACCACGCCACCCCCACCTGCGGTGGAGATTCCCGTGTTGCCGAACCGGGCGGAAGTTGTGTACCGCTACCGGGCGGAAGCTGCCGCTGTGGCCAAAGCCACTTTGCGCGCAGCCGCCTCCGCAGCTTGCTCGTTGAAGCACGCACAAAGCAGCTTGTTCTGTGACTGCTCGTACCGGTTCCAGTCGTACCGTCTTGTTCCTTTACGCATAGCGCTCTCCTTAAAAGCAAAAATGGTTGGCGATCTGCCAGCACGGCAAACCGGGTGTGTGATTGTGGTGGGGTGTTGGTGCGAAAAAGTGCAGGGCTGTGTGTCGCCACGCGTCCCGTGTGAGGGAGTCCCCTGTCACTGGTTGCTATATGGGAGGACAAGCCGGTGTTGGGCACTCGGCGAAGGCATCTTGCCTGTCACTCCAGCGGGAAACCGGTCCTCAACGTGAGAACGTCCCGCTAGACAAGACACCCAGTCCGGCAGTGATGCGCGTAGGACGCCGTGGACTGGCAAGCCTTCCATGGCAGTAGTAGTAAATTGGTGGCAAGCTTGTCGTACTTGCCCGCCCTTAAAGCGCGAAGGGACGCTGGCAACCGCCCGGACGGCAGCTGCGGGAAAACAAAACTCGGTTGGTTGTGCCGGAACAGCGGCTGAAGGGCAGGGAACGTGACCCGCCGGCGGCTGGCCGCGGCAAGTTGGCACAACCGTTCGCCGTCTGGTGGGGACGCGGGCGACCGCATGAATAGCATGAGCTGCGGTCGCCGGTGAAATGAATCCTGGTCGGCGCTGAATTGGGAGGCTCAGCGCCGCAAGCCGGTTGGCGGGACTGCTGCGAAGCGGCAGTGGCATGAGAAGGGATTTGTGGGGCAGAGGTGCGAAAGCCGACGACGTTTCGACCACCCCCTGTCGGGGGGAAACATTGGCGGCGCATCAGGCGGCAGATGACACGGTCGAAAGAAAGTCCTGTAGCTTATCTCTCACTTGCAAGGTAGAAAGGACCAGCGACCAAACGCAGCCCTTCGGTCGCCATGGCACGGGCATTGACCTCGTCGTCGACAGCCCGGTACTTCTCCGCAACTTCCAGGTAAATCTCTCAGCGTTGCCGGGCGAGCGTCTTGCGCGCGTGGGCCTCTGCGGCCGTGCACGCGTCGCGTGTGTTCATAAAGGTCATGGCGATCTCTGATTGCAGCATTCCGCTGCCGTCAGATTGTAAGTGCATGTCGGCGACAGCCGAACAGCATCAGAACGCGGCAAGTCAGCGCGAAGGCGTTGCACATCCGAGCGCAGTTGTACGGACAAGAACCAAAACAGCAACTGGCAGATGTACCGGAGAGGCATCGGGATGGCAACGAACTCGGTCAACCGAACAGCATCAGAACGCGGCAACGCAGCGCGAAGGCGTTGCACATCCGAGCGCAGTTGCACGGACAAGAACCAAAACAGCTACTGGCGGATGTACCAGAGAGGCGCCGGGAAGGCACGGAACTCGGTCAGCCAAACAGCATCAGAACGCGGCAACGCAGCGCAAAGGTGTTGCACATCCGAGCGCAGTTGCACGGACAAGAACCAAAACAGCTACTGGCGGATGTACCAGAGAGGCGTCGGGAAGGCACGGAACTCGGTCAGCCAAACGGTATCAGGACGCGGCAAGGCACGGTAGGTTGGCGCAAGGCGAGGGCGAAGGTATGCCACAAGAGTAAAGAGAGCAAAAAAGCATGTGTGAGGGGGTTTTACAGCGATTTTTGCATTTCGAGAAAACTCCGGCCACGCACTGTTGCGTGAACTCTAACTGATAGCAGTATTAAGCATTTAGTGAACCATGGAAAAGGAATCCGGTTCCCATGCTAACAATAAGGAAGTTCGATAGGATTTCGACATCATTTCGACAACGGGTCATCTTTGAAACCTAACAATGAGTTGATGAATTGGTAAATAGTCCAAGCGCGGCTTTTGGCTCATGTGCATGAGCACATTGCGCAATCGAGCCTCGAAAAAACGGTCTAGATACCAGTACTTTACCAACACGTCGGCCCCTTTCGTTAGGAACTGATTGTAGTCAATAAAGTAGACGAATCCGCCCATGCTCTTGAAATGTGGAGCTACAGACTTGAGCAGTCCGGGTTTGTCGAGAAAGAAGAGAACCATGTGCAGGTACTTCTCCGACGATAGACACGCGCACAACTTAGAATAGCGCCGTGAACTTTGTTGCCATCTCTCATACTCGACCGCGAAGCGCACATGGCCAGTTGGCAGAACAAGCTCGCCCACCGAGTCGTAGTCTTTTGCCAGGCCATTCGCGCCAATAAAGCTGTTGTCCGAACGCACCTGGAAATCCGAGAGCCAGTAACGGGTTGAGAACTGGCTCACAAACTTGAGCATGATCCTGTTCAGGCCGACAAAATGGAAGAGGCTGGCAGGATCCTTAATCGCGTTTGTGTCACAAAGCAAATCGTCACCAGTCCCACGGATGTACGCTATCCCATTTTGTGTTGCTGCATACGCGATGGTATTTGTTGTGTCGAAAAGTCTGCGGCTTACTACAAACCCGAGCTTCTTTAGCCGACTGAGAAGTAGGTACACTCGTTTCCCTTCGCTCGTCCAAGGCACTCCATGGAAGTTGGCAATGCACCGCACCATCTCCGGTGTACACCACCCGTAGCAGTTCAGGATTATAAGCACGTGGTATTCCCGCCCGGTCAGACCGGTAACGGTACTTGCCTTCCTCATCCTCGCCGGGGCTAGTGCTACGCTCGGAACTAGTGTCTGGTCGGGCACCAGGGGCGTAGACAGCAGTGCGTTGTCGATCGTCGCGGCGAGTGTGTCGCCTTCGACAAGTACATCCGGGTTTGGATTTGGCAATTCGTTCACGGTGGTCCCCCAAGATGTCGCTGTTAGATGGCGGACAGAGTGACCGCAGAGGCCAGGACAAGTCGTGCACGCCTCCGGGATGTCCGCTCCTTCCGCCACTCAATCCGCCAGATACCTTCGTCGGTTTGGAAGGCGCCATTGGGCGGCATGAGTACGAGCGTCTCCTGCTCGCCTTTGTTGGCACTGGCGCAAACGACCCGGACACCGTTCGTCTTCCAGCAGGAGCCGAAAGCAATCCGCCCGCACATAATGCTGCGCACGACAACCAGGTACGCATCGATCGGCGCGCCAAGACGGACTGCACAACGGAATAGCAGCCGGTTTGTTCCATGCAGCGTTTCAATGCCGTTAGAGAGCGCGCTTATGTTCTGTAGGTCCGTTGGCATTGTCGCGCGCGGGAAACCGGCAACATTGAACCGGACGATGCCGGGGATTGTCCAACATCTGAGCCAATGCCTGCCGCTGGCACCGCGCTGGAAAGCGGTACTGTTGAAAAACGTGGAGCGTTCGGGAACGAAATCCCCGTCGTTATCTCTGACGATCCGTGTCCACCAGTGGGAACCGAGTTCGATGCAGTGAACAATCATGGCTCTAGAGCGTGCCCTCAAACTGTGAGAGCCGGTCCTTCAGCTGCTGTATTGTGGCGCGCTGATTCCGGAGTTTGGTCTCGAATGCGTGGACGCGCCGCAGGTGGTCCTCCGCCCTGACATAATCGGAGCCGTTGACTTTAACGATTGGTTCTCCCCGCGGCGTGCCGTCTTGCGCCTCGACAAACGGTGCGTCAGGCTCAATGGCTGGCGCCGCGTCACCGGCGTCGGCGGGGAATAGCGGCTGCGCGGATTGTCTTCCGTTCTCTATCTGCTCTGCCACTTGCTGGCTTCGTTCTGCCTCGTTGACTTTGACAAACAAGCGGTCGTATCTCTCCACCAGCGCATTGTGCTTGTTGATGGCGAACCGTGCGCTCTGGTAGGCCGTGTTGCGCTGGCCAATCAGGACCGCGGCGGCTCGGACAAAACACTCCTGGCGTACTTCCCACAGTTCCGTGTACCACCAGATATAGCCAAGGGCAGCCAGCAAGCAGAGCACCGCAATCACGCTGCACCACCAAACCCAGTTGGCGATTGTGTACTGCACCGCGGTGTCCTGCCAGCCGTACAGCAGGCCTCCGTAATCCCGCTTGCTCGGATTGACGGCGTGCCGCATTGCGTCCTCAACGGACGGTCCTTGGCTGAGCCGTTGGCTGTTGCCAGACGGGTCGGTCGGTTGCGCCGGCGGCGCCACCTGTTGCGTCGGTTGAGCCTGTAGTCTACGACCTGGATGGGGACTTGGGACCTGCTGAGTCTGCGCCGTCGCGACTATTGCGACCAAGCATAGCGCGGACACCGTGGCCAACTGTTTGTGTACTTGCATTCGACTTTCTCCTCTTTGGGGATGCATCATCGTTCGACGTCACGGCTTCTTCCAGCCGCAGATCGAGCGCCAGAGAATCTTCAAGTGACGTCCTGAGTACCGGCAACCATTCCGGCAACGTCGATAGCGATGCCTGATTGCCGCGCCGGACGTGAATGTGTTTCACGGTGACGCCCATGCGCTTGTCCGACAGCAGAGCCATCATCTGGCCAACCGGCAGCATCTTCACCTGCTGGTCTTTCACGCGAGTGTCGAACACCTCCTGCCGCGTCCCCGTTCCTTCCTCAACGTATGGTGTCGGGTCCAGGGCGTTGCCTTTTTCCACGCGCACACTCAGCCGTTCGGTAGGGACGCTGGCCGACGCCCGTATGAAAGTTTCTGCCGTGTCCTCGTCGCTGATCTTCATAATGAATTTCGTGTTTGGCGCGTTGGCAACATCGGCGGCAAACGCCTCGCCCACGTCCATGGCCAACTGCTGAATGCTTTGAAACGAGAAGATAAAACTGGCGTTCGCCTGGCGCGCGGTGTGGATGATGTCC
>Ga0181535_10001516_pt1 | contig 30219 bp, 28 predicted proteins | sample PEATcosm2014_Bin_44_FD_119774 | JGI IMG/M metagenome (GOLD analysis project Ga0181535, IMG submission 119774) | Peatland microbial communities from MTU Mesocosm Facility, Houghton, MI, USA - PEATcosm2014_Bin17_30_metaG | ecosystem: Environmental > Terrestrial > Soil > Wetlands > Peat | place... | reverse complement strand
TGGCCTACCCGAGCGGAGGCGGCGCCTACGCGGTCGCCCGGGAGAACCTCGGCACCGGGCTCACCCTGCTGGCCGGAGCGGCCCTGGTGGTCGACTACGTCCTCACCGTGGCGGTCTCGATCGCCGCCGGGGTGGGCTCGCTCACCTCCGCGTTCAGCGGCCTCTCCCCTCTCACCCTCCCCCTCTGCCTGGCGATGCTCGCCGTGATCACCCTGCTCAACCTCCGCGGCCTGGCCGACGGAGCCCGCGCCTTCCTGCTGCCGACCCTCGCCTTCATCGCGGCCATCCTGGTGGTGATCGCGGTTGGATTGATCCATCCTCTCGCCCCGCACCTCCATGCCCCGGGGGCGCCGATGGTCGCCACCCGCACCCTGGAGGGCGTGGGCGTGCTCCTGGTGCTGCAGGCCTTCGCGGCCGGCTGCAGCGCCCTCACGGGGGTGGAGGCTATCGCCAACGGCGTCCCCCTCTTCCGTCCCCCGCGGGTCACCCGGGCCCGCCAGACCGAGCTGATGCTGGGCACCCTGCTGGCGGTGATGCTGCTGGGGCTGGCGGTGCTCATCCAGCGCTTCCACGTCGAGCCCCGCGCCGGCGACGCGGTGCTCAACCAGGTCGTCGGCTACGCGCTGGGCCGGGGCTGGGCCTTCGCCGCGATCTCCATCCTGGTCACCCTGGTGCTGGCGCTGGCCGCCAACACCTCCTTCGGCGGCCTCCCGATCCTGGCCAGCCTGCTCGCCCGCGACCAGCGCCTCCCCCACGGGTTCGCCATCCGGGGCGACCGGCTGGTCTTCAACCGGGGGATCTGGGCGCTGGCCGTGCTGGCCGCCATCCTCCTCGCCGCCACCGAGGGGGACACCGATTCGCTGATCCCGCTGTTCGCGATCGGCGTCTTCACCGGCTTCACCCTGGCCCAGGCGGGGATGGTCCGTCACTGGTTGGGGGCGCGGCCCCACGGCTGGTGGTGGCGGGCCGCCGTCAACGGCCTCGGCGCGGTCGCCAGCGGGGTCGCCACCCTTATCTTCGTCAGCACCAAGTTCCGCGAGGGGGGCTGGGTGGTGGTGGTCGCGATCCCCGTCCTGATCCTCCTCTTCGTCCGGGTGAGCGGCTACTACCGCGACGTGGCCGCGGAGCTCCACCTCGGGCACCTGCCACCCCGGCCGGTGGCCGGCACCACCACCGTGGTGGTCCCCTTCACCCAGCTCTCCCGGCTCACCGGCCACGCCCTCTCCCAGGCCCTCTCGATGAGCGACGACGTGATCGCGGTGACGGTGGTGCTCCCCGAGGATCAGCCCGCCCAGGCCGAGCTGGAGGCCGCCTGGGCGCGGTGGGACCCCGGAGTCCCGCTGGTGGTCCTCCCGTCCCCGTACCACTCGCTGGTTCGCCCCCTGCTCCGCTACATCCGCTCGCTCCAGCCCTCTCCCAGCCATCGGGTGGTGGTGCTCATCCCGGTTGTCCTGCCCCGCCGCTTCTGGCACCAGGCCCTCCACAACCACCTCGACCTGGTGCTCAGCGCCGCGCTCCGGCGCCAGCGCAACGTCCTGGTCGCGCGGCTGCCGTTCCCGCTCCGCAAGGAGTAGGGCCGGGCGCCGGTGGCGGGCCGGGAGGGAGAATCCGAGCCATGGCGGAAGGGACGGCGCTGCTGGTCATCGACATGCAGGAGGCGGTGCTGGCCGGCTGCGCCGGCGTGCCCGGGGTGGTGGCGCGGATCAACGACCTGCTCGCCCGAGCCCGGCTGGCCGGCGTCCCGGTCGTCTTCATCCAGCACGAGGACGCCGAGGACCCGGAGATGACCGCCGGCAGCCCGGGCTGGCGGATCGCCGCGGACCTCGACCAGCTGCCGGAGGACGCGGTGGTCGCCAAGCGATACCGGGACAGTTTCGCGGCCACCGAGCTGGGCTCGACCCTCGACGGGTGGGGCACGCGCCGGCTGCTGGTCACCGGCGCCCAGTCGGACTTCTGCGTCCAGACCACCGCGCTCTCCGCCCTCTTCCACGGCTACGACGTCACCCTGGTCGCCGACGGCCACACCACCGAGCCCGCCGCTCAGCCCGGCGGAGAGCTGTCCGCCGACAGCCTCACCGAGCTGGTCAACAGGCGCTTCGCGACGCTGCGCCAGCCGGGGCGGCGGGTCGAGGTCGTGCCGGCCGTGGCGGTCGTGCTCTGACCGGCGTCGCCCAATCCTGGCCGTGATCAGTGCAGTCGCGTCAGCAGTTCCATTTGCGCTGCGCATCGACGGGCGGCGCCGCCGGCGCTGAGCACCGGGCCGCGCGCTCACCGCGAAATCCCCGCTCGGGAAAGCCGGCTGCCGCCGGTCACGAGCCGGTACCAGGCTTATGATGGCCGTCTCGCAGCGCGGAGAGCCTGATGGACCATCACCTGTGACTGGATGAACAGGTCGTGTCTGAGGCGTGCCCATGACCGATGAGGCGAAGCTGAGCGAGCACCCCAAGATCGGGGTCCTCTCCCCCCTGGTCGCCGGCAGCTACGCCAGCAACCTGATCGCCGGGGTCACCACCGCGACCCGGGCATCGGGGACCAGGGTGGTCGCGATCCAGACCCTGGACCTCGACCTGGGCGGCCCCCAGGAGCGGCTCAGCCGATCCGCCCCGCGGGGCGCCGGGGACGGCCACCTGGGCTGGCCCCCGGGGACCGAGGCGGTGGTCCCGCGCTTCACGCTACGGCCGGCATGGGAGCAGGTCGCGGGCTTCCTGGTGGTGGTCAATGCGGTCGAGCCCTGGTACCTCCACGCCCTCCGCGAGGCCGGGAAGCCGGTGGTGATCCTGAGCCATGAGGTCGACGGCTTCGCCTGCCCCGTGGTCCGCGCCGACAACCGGTCCGGGATCGCCCAGGCGGTGGCCCACCTGGTGGGCCACCGGCACCGGCGCATCGCCTTCGCCGGCTGCCTGGCCCAGACCGACATCACCGAGCGCCTCGCCGCCTACCAGGAGGCGCTCGCCACCCACGGCATCGAGGCCGACGAGAGCCTCATCTTCGAGGCCATCGACAACCTCGAGGGCGGAGGGGCGTACGCGGCCCGGCACATGATCGAGGCCGGGATGCCCTCGACGGCGGTGGTGGCGGCCACCGACTACAACGCCCTGGGGATCATGAGGGCGTTTCGCGCGGCGGGGCTGGTCGTGCCCCGTGACCAGGCGATCGTCGGCTTCGACGACGTGCCGGCGGGGGCGACGGCCCAACCCACCCTCTCCACGGTCCACCAGAGCTTCGAGGAGATCGCCCGCACCGGGGCCAATCTGCTGCTCGAGCTGATCCAGGGGGTGAAGGTGGCGGACGGCCCGCACCTCGTGCCCACCGTCTTCGTGCCCCGCGAGTCCTGCGGCTGCACCGCCGCCCAGGCGGCCGGCGACATCCTGGGCCCGAGCGCAACCGGCGGCGAGCCGGCCTCCCGGCGTCTGCTGCGCCGCCTCGAGCGGCTGCTCATCGAGGGCGAGGCGCCCACCGCGCCGCAGACGGCGGCGCTGGAGCGGGCGGTCAAGATCATCGTCGAGTGCCTGGAGCCGGCCCCTGGCGATGGGGTTCCCGACTGCCTCGGGGAGGCGGCCGCCGACCTCTACTCCGTCAGCCCGCGGTGGCCCACGATCAGCGCGGTCGTCGCCTGCCTGCGCGAGTATCAGCGGGAGCTGGGCAAGCGTCTCAGCCGAGGCCAGGGCGCCGCCCGCTTCCAGCAGGGCATCACCGAGATGGCCATCGAGCTCTCCCGGTGCATCACCCAGGGGGAGGCGAGCGCCCGGGCCGCCCTCCACGACGTCATGAGCGTGGACCACGAGCTGAGCGTCTCGCTGCTGAGCGGTACCGCCGGAGACCCCAAGTCGCTCAGCTGGCTCTCCCACACCCCGGCGCGGGCGGGCTGCCTGGGTCTCTGGGCGACCGACCCGGCCGCGGGGGGCGACGGCGGCCGCCGTCTCGACATCACCGGCGCGTACCGGCGGGATGGGCAGCCGCTGAGCCTGCCCGCCCAGGCACGCATGGAGCAGTTCCCGCCCGACGGGCTGCTCGAGGATCTGGATTGGGCGCCGGGAGAGCTGGCGATGGTCTTCCCCACCAAGACGCCGCAGCTGGACCTCGGCCTGCTGGCCGTGGTCAGCCCGCTCCGGCCGGCCGAGGAGTCGGGTCGCGACCGCCTCTTCGAGAACAACGCCCTGCTCAGCGTCGCCATCGAGCGCGAGGTGATCACCGAGCGGCTCCGCCGCTCCAACGCCGACCTGGCGACCTTCAGCCACGCCATGGCGCACGACCTGCGCAACCCCCTGGCGACCATCTCGATGTGGGCCGCGGTCGCCCGGATGCGCGCCGGTCCCGGCGACGACGCGGGGCCCGTGCTCCAGGTGGTCGACCAGATCAAGGACGTTGCCGACTACGCCAACGAGCTGGTCACCGACCTGCTCCAGTACGCGGAGCTGGACCGGCGGATCAGCTCGGTGGAGCCGGTCGACCTCAACCAGGCCGCCGCCCGGGTGATCGCGACCATCGGCTCGAGCATCGCGCAGCAGGGTGCGCTGATCGAGACCGGAAACCTGCCGACCGTCTTCGGACGGTCCGGTGAGCTCCAGGTCGTGCTCCAGAACCTCATCGAGAACTCCATCAAGTACCGCGGCGATCAGCCGCCCCGGATCCGCCTCGACGCGGTCCGCAACGGGGGGACATGGAAATTGAGCTGCCGTGACAACGGCCAGGGCATCCCCCCCGACTCCCGCGAGCAGGTCTTCGAACCGTTCACCCGCGGCCACACCTCGATCCCCGGCAGCGGCCTGGGCCTGGCCACCTGCCGCCGCATCGTGGAGGGCCACGGCGGCCGGATCTGGATCGCCGCCACCGGGAACCTGGGGACGACGGTGGCCTTCACCCTCCCGGCGGGCCCCGAGCCCGAGCCCCGCGCCCTCGCGGCCCCCGAGGCGGAAGCGCCGGCCCCGGCATCGGGCGGCGACGGCGCCGGCGTGCCCTCCGATCGATCCTCGCACGCCGCCTGAGCGACCCGGAGGGTTGCCGGTCGCGACCCGAGCCGAGGAGGGACGGCGCTCCGTCGACCCCACCCGCGCCCCTGACACGACTGGCAACCACCGCGGGCTGAAAGTAAAATGGGGGGGCAGGAATCAGACCCCGATCTCGCGGTCGGGCTCCCCCAGGTGCGGGCCCGGTCTCGAGAACCGGGTTAGACCGAGGTCCCGATGCTCCCCATCGACCGTCGCGGCGGTTCCCGGACCAATCAGATTCTCGACGCCCTGCCGGCGCCGGACCGCGAGCGCATCGCGGCCGGCATGGTCCCGGTGACGCTGGGCATCAAGACCGTGCTCTTCGAGCCGGGAGAGCAGATCCGCACCATCCACTTCCCGGTGGACGGGGTGATCTCGCTGGTCACCCCCCTCGACGACGGCGCCATCGTCGAGGTCGCCACCGTGGGCAACGAGGGCATCGTCGGGGTGCCCATGGTGCTGGGCGGCTCGCTCAACGTGCGCGCCATCTCGCAGGTCTCGGGCCACGCGCTGCGCCTCGATGCCGAGGTCTTCCTCGACGAGCTGGCCCGCGGCGGGGCCTTCGCCGTCATCGTCCACCAGTACGAGCAGGCGCTCTTCGGTCAGATCGCCCAGGCGGCCGCCTGCAACCGGCTCCACACCAACGAGGAGCGGCTCAGCCGCTGGCTGCTGATGAGCCATGACCGTGTGGGCGTCGACGAGTTCGCCATCACCCACGAGTTCCTCGGCCAGATGCTCGGCTCGCGCCGGGCCACCGTGACCCTCTCGGCCGGGATCCTCCAGGCCGCCGGGCTGATCAGCTACCACCGCGGCCACGTCGCCATCCTCGATCGTGACGGCCTCGAATCCGTCGCCTGCGAGTGCTACGCGGTCATCAAGCGGCAGCTCGACCGGGTGGTGGCACCGTCCGGCAATGGAGAGCGCGCCGCCGCGACCACCTGATCCGCGCCGGATCGGTACGGCGGCGGGCAGACAGGGGGCGCGCCGACCCGCAGGCTGGAGGCCTGTCAGACGCTCGCCGTTCGCTCCTCCGTGCCCGCCGCGGATGGGGAGGTCGGGTGGCCGACGTCACGTCACGTGGTTCGACGCAGCCACCGACCCAGGGAATCTGACGCGGAAGACCCCAGCCAACGCGTCGTCGGTGTCGAGCGCGCCCGGGCCCAACGCCTCCCGAAAGCCGCCGGTCCCCCACCCATGGAGGAGCGGTTCGCGGTCCTGGGGGGCAAGCGCGTGCGCTACCTCGTCGGCGGCGAGGGCAAACCCCTGGTGCTCTGCCATGGCTTCATCAGCTCGGGCGAGGAGTTCGGCGGCCGCTTCGCCGCGCTCGCCGGCCAGCGCACCCTGATCGCCCCCGACCTGCCCGGCAACGGCCAGTCCGACGCCCTGAGTTCCCGGCACAGCGCCGAGGCGATGGCGGGCTCGGTGTGGGCCCTGCTGGCACACCTCGGAGTCCGCCACTTCGACCTCGCCGGGCTCTGCCTGGGAGCGTCGGTCGCCTGCGCCCTGGCCCGCGAGCACGAGGACGCCGTCGACCACCTGATCCTGCACACGCCGCTGCTCGGCGAGGCGCTGATCCGGACCCAGTACCGGTGGCAGGTCCGGATCCTCGCCTCCCGGGCGCTCTGGCCCACGGTGGTCTGGCTCAGCCGGCAGCGCGCGGTCAGCGACCTCTACAAGCGCCTGGCCATCGAGGGGAAGGACGTGGATCCCCACACCGCCGACGTCAACTACCTCAACCAGCGCCGCGCCAACCCGCGGGCCGCCCGGGAGTGGCTGAACGACGCCCTCGGCCGCCAGGACCTGGAGCTGGTCCGCAGCCGCACCAGGCCGACCATGATCATCGTGCCCGAGCACGACCGGCTGGTCAACGTCGGCCGCCTTCGCGAGATGGTGGCGCCGCTCGACCACGTCGAGCTGGTCGTCGACGGCCAGGGCGGCCACGGTTGGAGCCCCGACGCGGTCGGGCGGCACCTGGCCGCGATGAGGCTGGCCCTCACCGACTGACTCCCCGCCGGATCCGAACCAATCCGGCCGGAACCAGCAATCGCATGCCGCAACCCCCATGATGGGGAGGCAAGCCGCCCCGCGAACCCGCCTGGAGGCCGGCCATGACGACTCTCCTGCTGGTGCATGCGCATCCGGACGACGAATCGATCCTCACCGGGGGGGGTCATGCTCCACGCCCACCGGGATGGCCACCGGGTGGTCCTGGTGACCGCCACCCGGGGTGAGGAGGGCGAGGTCCACAACATGGACGAGGCCTCGCGCCCGAGCCTGGGCGAGATCCGGACCGAGGAGCTCCTGGCCGCCTGCAGGATCCTGGGGGTGAACCGCCAGGAGTTCCTGGGCTACCGGGACTCGGGGATGACCGGGGCGGCCAGCAACGCTGACCCGGGATCCTTCGACAGCGCCCCTCTGGGGGAGGCGGCGGAGCGCGTGGCGGTGATCCTGCGGGAGGAGCGCCCCGAGGTGGTGGTCACCTACACCGCCGACGGCACCTACCGTCACCCCGACCACCGCAAGGCCCACGAATCGACGATGCTCGCCCTCGACACCCTCGCCGGGGAGGGCTGGGTGCCGGCCAAGCTCTACCTGAACGCGGTGCCCCGCAGCTTCGTCCGCGGCATCGTCGCGGTGGCCCGGGAGGCGGGGATCGAGCTCCCCGGAGAGCTCGGCCAGGCCGAGGGCGTCCCCGACTCCGAGATCACCACCGAGGTCGACGTCTGTGACGTCCTGGACCTCAAGCTGGCCGCCTGCGTCAGCCACCTGAGCCAGATGCACCCGGGGCTGGCGCTCGCCGCGGTGGCCGCCGAGCTCTTCGAGGCAGCCTTCGGCATCGAGCGATACGTACGGGCTGGCGGGGTTCCGGTCCAGGACCGCCCCGAGCACAGCCTCTTCTCCGGCGCGGGCTGATCGGCCCCGCCGAGTGTGGCCGCCGACCGGCGCGGTGAACCGCGCCGGCCGGTGGACCTCACCGAGTGCTAGGCGGCGCGAACCTGACGCGCGCGCGGGCCCTTGTCACTCGTCTCGACGGCGAAGCTCACGCGCTCGCCGACCGCCAGGCTCTCGAAGTTGAGCGACGGGTCGAGTCCGCTGCGGTGGAAGAAGTACTCCGCGCCATCCTCAGCGGTGATGAAACCAAAGCCGCGCTCCTGCACGACTTTCTTGACGGTACCAGTCATGCCTGGTCTCTCCTGTCCTTCTCGGATCACTCACGACGCGCGGGTCCGTTCGAGAAGGGGAAGACCACGAGCGACTCCCGCCCGAATTGGGCGGCTTCCCCTAGGGTACCCCAATCCCCGGAAACAACGCCTTCCGCGACCCACCCGTGCCAGCCTCGGCGCGTCCGGCACGATCCGGAGCCGGGGGCAGGGCAGCCGCGGGGTGGACCGCCGGCCCGCTCAGACCGGGGTGGCCAGCAGGACCGGGATCCGGCGGGAGGTCTTGGTCTGGTACTCGGCGTACGGAGGGTAGGCGGCGACCGCCCGCTCCCACCACGTGGCCCGCTCCTCTCCGCTCAGCTCGCGGACCTCGACGTCGAAGGGCGCCGGGCCGTCCTGGAGCATCACCTCGGTGGGGTTGGCCACCAGGTTGTGGTACCACCCCGGGTTCTCGGGGGTGCCACCCTTGGAGGCGACGATCGCGTACTGGCCGCCGTGCTCGACCCGCATCACCGGGATCTTGCGGACCTTGCCACTCCGCTGGCCGACCATCGTGAGGATGATCACCGGCCACCCGGTGTCGCGCAGGAGGTTGGCTCGGGTGCCGCCGGACGCCTCGTACTCGGCGACCTGGTCGCGGACCCACTGGGCGGTGCTGGGCTCGTATTCACCGTGAACTGGCATGAGCCGAGTCTAGAGCACGGGCCCCGAGGTGGCTCGCCCCGGGACCTCCGGCCGTGGCCGCGCTCCGGCTATCGTCTCTGGGCATGGAGGGCGGGCTCTCGGTGGTGTGCGGGGCGAGCGGCGGGCTGGGCCCCGCGGTCCTCGACGCCATGGCCGCCCTCGGTGATCCCGTGGTCGGCGTCGCCTCGCCGCGCACCGGGCTGGAGCGGCTCTCCGCACTGAGGTCGGGGGTCCGCTGGGAGCGCGCCGACCTCTCCGACCCCGCCGACGTCGCGGCGCTCTGGGTCCGCCTGGACGGCCTCGGCGAGGTGCGGCGGCTGGTCAACGTGACCGGCGGCTTCGCCCCCGGCACGGTGGTCGGCAGCTCGGCGGAGCTGCTGGGCGAGATGCTCCGCCTGAACCTGGAGACCGCGTGGTACTCCTGCCGCGAGGCGGCCCGGCGGATGATCGCCGCGGGCGGCGGGGCCATCGTCAACGTGGGCTCCGCGTCGGGGATCGACCTGGGTGGCGGCGCCGCCGCCTATGCGGTCTCCAAGGCCGCGCTCCACGCTCTGACCCGGGTGCTGGCGGCCGAGGCCGGCGACCGGGTCCGCGTCAACGCGGTGGCCCCACGGACCATCGACACCCCCGCCAACCGGGCGTGGATGAGCGCCGCCGATCTCGCCGCCGCGGTCTCGCCGGAGCACGTCGCCGCGACCATCGCCGGCCTCTGCGCCGCCGGGGAGGGTCCGACCGGAACCGTCGTGGAGGTGGGCTGACCGCCGCGCCGCGATGGAGGTGGCCCGACCCCCGGGCCTCAGAGGCGCCGCCTCCCCCGCTCCGCCCCGCCGATCAGGTGCCGGTCTTGAAGAAGATCCCCACCAGCGCCGGTCCCAGCAGGATCACGAAGACGCACGGGAAGATGCAGCCCATCATCGGCAGGAGCATCAGCACCGGGGCGCGGTGACCGGCCTCCTCGGCGCGCTGCTTGCGCTTGCGGCGCAGCTCCTCGGACTGGATGCGCAGCACGTTGACCACGCTGACCCCGAGGGGCTCGGCCTGGACCACCGCCCGGCAGAACTCGGTCAGCTCCTCGACGTCGTTGCGCTCGGCCATGGCCATCATGGCCTCGCCGCGCTGCCGGCCCAGCCGGACCTCGTTGAGCAGCTTCTGGAACTCCCTGGCGAGCAGGGACTCGTCCGACTCGCCGACCCGCATGATCGCCATGTCCAGCGAGAGCCCCGCCTCCATGCAGACGGTGAGCAGGTCCATGACGCCCGCAAGCGCGAGCTGGATGTCCTTCTGCCGCTTCTTGGCCTTCCGCTCCAGCGACATGGTCGGGTACATGTACATGCCGATGACGCCGACCACGATGATCAGGAGGTTCTCGGGAGGCTTGAGGTTCAGGAGCTCGGCGAGGCCGAGGCAGACCGCCGCACCGGCGATCGGGAGGATGAGGCGGAGCGCCAGCAGGGTCTCGGGTCGCTGCCGTGAGCCGGACTTGGCGACCAGCTTGCGCAGCTGCTGGAGCTGCCCCTCCTTGGTCCGCTTGGCGATGATGTTGCCGAAGCCGCTGAGGATCGGCAGGACCAGCCGCTCGAACGCCGGCTGGGTGAACTCGCCGGTCTCCAGGTCGATGTCGTAGGAGGCGGCGTTGGGCACGCTGGCGAGGCGCTGCTCCAGGATGCTGCCGAGCGGGGTCGACGGCACCATCATCCAGACCGCCAGGAAGACCACCAGCGCGATCACCGCGCCGGCGCCGACCAGGATCACCAGGCTGTGGCTCATACCTTCACGTTGACGATCTTGCGGATGATCCCGTAGCCGCAGAGGATCATGAAACCGGCCAGCCCGAGCATCACGTGGCCGGGGGTTGTCTTCAGCATCGGGTCGAAGTAGGTCGGCGCGATCATCATCAGGATCCCGGTCATGCCGAAGGGCAGGGCGATCAGCACCCATCCGGAGGCGCGCGCCTGGCCGGTGAGCGCCTTGATCTCACCCTTGATCCGGATCCGCTCGCGCACCGTGAACTCGATGGTGTCGAGGATGTGCGCGAGGTTGCCGCCCACCTGAGACTGGATCTGGACGGCGATCAGCATGAGGCGCAGGTCCTCCGAGTCGTTGCGGCGGACCATCCGGCTGAGCGCCTCGTTCATCGGCAGGCCCAGCTGGACCTCGCGGGTCACCCGCCCCAGCTCCGTCCCCATCGGGGCGGGGAGGTTCTTGGCGGAGAGATCGATGGACTGCGCGAAGGTGTAGCCGGCCTTCATCGAGCCGCTGAGCTGGAGGATGGTCGGCGAGAGTTGGGCGTTGAAGGCCTTGGAGCGCTTCGACTGCCGGTAGCGGACGAAGAACTGCGCGCCCATGTAGCCGACCAGCATGCCGACGGGGAAGAAGAGCAGGGCTCCGAAGCGGAGGTAGAGGAGCACGCCCACCACCACTGCGGCGCCCGCCGAGATCAGTATCCACTCGGTCGGGCGCACCTTGAGGTCGGCGCGGGCCAGACGGTCCGCCATCCGCGAGCCCCGGTCGGTGCGCTCGAACCGGCTTCCGAAGGCGGACTGGACCGCATGACGGAGCTGGCCGACGGGGTCGCGCGGGGCCTGGGGTTCCTTGGTCACCAGCGGGGCGACGTCGCCGAGCTGGCGAAGCCGGTTGTGAAGCATCGAGTCCGCCCCCGGAAGGACGAAAACGATGATGGCGAGGAAGAGGGCGATCGCCCCGACGCCGGCGAGGAGGAGGGCGGACGAGCTCATCGCGGATCGCTCCGGGCGCTCCGGCGCCTAGCCTCCGTAGTACGCGTTCGGGGTCGCCCCGGAGACGCTGGTCGGCCCCGAGCCGATGCCCGGCACCGGGGAGGCGCCCGCGCTCGGGTAGTCGTTCGAGGAGACGATCAGGTACTGGATCAGGTCACCGGCATCCGCTGCGGTGGTGAGGGCGGCGGCATCCTGGGCGGGCAGCTCCACCATCAGCAGCGCGGAGGTCTCGACCGTGCCCGTCCCGGACCCGCTGGCCGAGGCGCTGGTCGTGGGGGCCGGGACTCCGCCCGTCTCCTCGCCGATGGCGAGGACGAGCGCCTTCTGGTACGCCCAGGAGAGGGTGTTCCCCGCCGGGTTGTAGACGAGGATGTCGACCCGATCGAGGGCCTGGATGTACCCACCCGTCCCCTCACCCGAACCGCCACTGGATCCCGGCGTGTAGGGGAGCGAGACCGCGACGTAGCCGGAGGGGAGCACCGCGGGCAGCCCCGCGGCCGCGGGCGCCAGGCTGGCGGCGCTGGTCGTGACCATCGAGCTGAGGATCGGCAGCCCGGCGAAGATCGTCGTCGACGCGTAGTGCTTGGTCGCGGTCAGCGAGGCGACGGTGGTGAAGTCCGCGCCCCCGGCCGTGGTCAGGATGGTCATCAGGTCCTGGGGGACCGGCTTGGTGGTGAGGTCGGCCGCCGTGAGCGGGTCGCCGGAGGCGATCGTCGAGCTGGCCTCGACCACGGTGACGTCGGGAATCGCGGCGGCGGTGGGGTTGGCGCCGCCCCCGGTTGCGGCCGGGGTCTTGCCCGTGTACTCCATGGCGAGATAGAAGGCACCCGCCGCGATCAGGGCGGCGACAACGGCAACGAGAGCGCGGCGACGGCGCTGAGCACTGACAGCCACTGTTTCCTTCCTGTCGTACCGCGATGGGCACCGGGGTCCCGGGCCTGAGCCATGGGAGACCGGATGGGCCGGAGGGCCCTCGGATGGATCCGCTCCCGAGATCGTGCAGGGACGTCAAGGGGGGGGAACGAGCGCGTCATCGAACTGTGAATGCCCTGCGGCATCTCGGGCACCCGGTGACGGATGGGTGGTTACCGGCTGCCGGGGTGGAGGCTCCGCCCCGCTTGGTAGCATCCGGGCGTGTCGCAGCTCGCCCGGCTCTACCTCGCCCGCCACTGCGACGTCGCCAACCCGCGCGGGGTCCTCTACGGCTACCTTCCCGGCTTCGGCCTGAGTGAGAAGGGGCTCGCCCAGGCCGAGTCGCTGGGCAGCCGGCTGGCCGCCCACCCGATCCGGGTGATCCGGACCAGCCCCCTGGAGCGAGCCCGTCAGACCGCCGGGATCATCGCCCGGCACCTCGACTCCCCCGAGGTGATCCCCGACGACGACCTGGTCGAGGCCCGGTTCAGCCTCTACCTCCAGGGCGTCCCGTACCGTCAGGTCCCCTGGCGCCGGCCGCTCTGGTGGGTGCACATGGTCTACCCCGGTCTGCTCCGGCGGGACGAGACCGTGACCGCGATGGCGGATCGGGTCGAGCGCTCGCTGCAGCGCCTGCTCGACAGCCTCCCCGAGGGGAACGGGGTTTGCGTGAGCCACGGCGACCCCATCCAGGCCTTCTGGATCCGCCACCTGGGACGCCGTCCCTGGGCGCTCCACCACCTCCAGTGCGCCAAGGGGGGGATGCTGGTGGTCGATTACGTCGACCGGCGGCTGAGCGATGTCCACTACGTGGCCCCGCAGGTGGCGGGCACCCCGGCCGGCGCGGACGCTGCCGGCGCGACGCCGCCGGAGGCCGCGGCCCACCTCTGACCGGGGGTCGGATCTCCGGGGCGGGCTCGCCCCGGGCCGGCCTCACCCCTCGGCGAGCAGCCCCTGGGGATCGAAGACGGCGGCAAGCTCCTCCACGGCGCGGACGCCGGCGGGATCGGCCACCTCGACGGTCACCCCCGCCGGGACCAGGCGCAGATGGGCGGCGACGATCGCCGCCAGCCGCCCCCGGCTCCCCAGCAGCAGCGAGGTGACGTCGTAGCCGACCACGTCCTTGAGGACGGCGGCGCCGGCCATGATGGCGTCGCCCCCGGGCAGGACCGCCTCGATGCCGGTGAGGCTCCGCCGCGGCAGCTCGCCGCGGGCGACCAGCTCGCCGACGCGCTCAGCGACCGGCTCGGCGTCCAGGCCGGGCACGGCCACGCCCGCGCCGGCCAGCGCGGCCCGGAGAGCGGTCAGGGTCGCCCCCGCCTCCGCCCGGACGATCCCGCGCGGAGTGTCGATCCGGAGGGCGGTGAGCCCGGCGAGGCTGAGAACGGCCACGCCCTCGGACCCGGTCACGCCGGCGCCGGCGCCGCTGCTGATGCGCAGGCGCAGGCGGTGGTCGTGGGCGATCCGCAGGACCGCGGCGACCCCCTCGGCCGAGCCGGGGAGGAGCAGCCACCCGTCGTGGAGCACCCCTCCCTCGCCCAGGGCCTCGGTCAGCGCACGGCGGAGGCTGGCGTCCACTGGCGGCTGAGTCTAGGGTCTGCAGAGGCGCTCGCTCGCCGGCGGTGCAGACGACCCCTGACCGCCCATCCCCACCCCCGCCCGCGTCGCGGACGGGCTACGCGGTCTTGGGTTTCGCCCAGGTGACCACGGTGGTCTGGCCGGGGCGCTCGCGGCGGGAGATGAGCTGCCACCCCTCCTCGCCGAGCAGCTGCGCATCGGCCTTGAGCTCCTCGTCGCTGTCGGCACGCTCGAGGAGCAGGGAGCCGTCGGGGAGGCGCTCGGCGCTGGCCAGGTAGTCCGCTGAGAGCATGGCCAGAGAGTACGAGGGCACCTCCGGCGCTCCGGGGATGGATGTGTCACGAAACGCCGATACCGCGTCACAGCCGGTACCACGGATCTCACAGCCACCTCGCGGATGCCCGCGGTGTGCGGCGGTTCGCGGTCACCAGCCCAGGTGGGGCGGCGAATTGCGGCCGCCAGCCGGGCGTGGCGGCGATCCGCGGCCTCCAGCCCATCGGGCGGCGATTCGACGCCGCGGCCCCACACCGGGATCGAGCCTTCTGTAACATCGGGGATGGCGCCCGGATCCACGCGCGACGCGCGGCGTGGGGCGCCCGTGGGGAGGTGGGGTTGACCGGTCCTGGATTCGCGGCGCGGTGGCCGCACGGGGTCGCGACGGTCAGGTTGCGCGCCGGCGATGGGAGCGGCCCGCGCGGGAGGGACCGGCTGGCCGCCGCCCTCGCGCTCACCGGCGGGGCGCTGCTGGCACTGACGGGCTCCGGCTGCGCGTTCGGCTCCCCGAGCCACGCCGGCGGGGTGCGCGGCGCCTCCACCACCGCCACCCCGTCGGAGCCGGGCGGGGTCACCGCGGTCACCCCGGCGGGGTCGATCCCCGGCGCCGCCACCCCGGAGGCCGGGCCCGCCGCCAGCCTGTCGCTCCGGGGCGTCGCCTGCGTGGCGACCGCGTACTGCTGGGCGGTCGGATCCTCGACGGTTGACACCGGCCAGCCCGAGACCCTGGTCGCCGAGGACACCGGGGCCGGCTGGCGGCTCGTGATCATTCCCCCGGTGCCCGGGACCACGGGCAGCGAGCTCGACGCCGTGACCTGCGCCGGCGACGGGAGCTGCTGGGCCGTGGGCGACTCCTGGCAGGGGTCGGGCAGCTCCCGGAGCTCCCAGCCGCTGATCGAGCGGGAGACCCCGGCCGGCGGGTGGAGCGTCGTCTCCAGCCCCGCCCCCTCGGGTGCCCAGGAGAGCGTCCTCGACGGGGTGGCGTGCGCCGCCGGCGGTGCCTGCTGGGCGGTCGGCTACTCGTCGACCTCGTCGGCGGCGGGCGCGCGGTCGGAGACGCTGATCGAGCAGGAGTCCGCGACCGGGTGGACCATCGTCGCCAGCCCCGTGCTGACGGTCAGCGGAGCCGGTGGCCAGCTCGCCGGCGTCGCGTGCGCGGCCGCCGAATGCTGGGCCGTCGGCCACTGGGACAATGCCGCCGGCACCCCTCAGGCCCTCATCGAGGAGAGCGCGGGGGGCGCCTGGACGGTGGTCCCCGGCCCCGGGGCCACCCCGACTCCCGGTCGCGCGGCGACCCGGTCGGGCACCCCTCTTCCCGCTCGCGCCGCCGCCACCCCGGGCAGCCTGCTCTCCAGCGTGACCTGCGTCGGTCAGAGCACCTGCTGGGCCGCGGGCTCGACGGTGGCAGCCGGAGGGGCTTCCCAGGGCTTGCTCCAGGAGTACGAGGGCAGCGTCTGGATCAGCGTTCCCGCTCCCAGCTCGGGGAGCCAGCTGCTGGGCGTGGCCTGCTCGGCCGCCGGGGCCTGCTGGGCCGTCGGGGACTCCACCGCCGCCGGCTCCGGCACCCTCATCGAGCAGGAGACGGCCGGTGGCTGGAGCATCGTCCCCTCCACCAACCCCGGCGCGACCACCGACCCTCAGCTGAACGGCGTGGCCTGCACCGGCAACGGCGAGTGCTGGGCGGTCGGCGGGCCCGCTCCGCCGTCGGGCAGCGGTTCGATGATCCTCGAGCAGATGGTCGGCGGCGCCGCCTGAGCGGCGGGCGCGCGAGATCAGGTTGACGCCGCAACCGATCAGCCCGTATAGTTCGCCGACGATGCACATCGCGCTCGCCTCGAAAGCGCTCGCCGGACGCAAAGCCCTCGCAGGGGCCAGAGCCGCCGGAACGAAGTAGAGGCGCGCGCCGCAAGGCGCTCCCGCCGCCAGCGGAAGAGGGCTCCCCCAGAGCGAGGGAGCCCTCTTTGTTTGTCTCCGTCCATCTCGACCAGCCAGATCCGCGGGAGTCCCATGAGCATCCAGAACCCGGCCCGGCCCATCCGGATCGTCGTGCTGCCCGGCGACGGCATCGGCCCGGAGGTCATCGCCAGCGCGGTGAGCGTCCTCCGGCAGGCCGCCTCCGCCCGCCGGCTCGACGTCCTGCTGACCGAGCGACCGATCGCCGGAGCCGCGATCGAGGCCGAGGGACGTCCCCTCCCCGAGCCCACCCTTCAGCTCTGCCGCGAGTCCGACGCCGTCCTCTTCGGAGCCGCCGGGGCCCCGCGCTGGGACCATCTGCGCGGCGACGCCCGGCCGGGCGCGGCGATTCACGGGCTGCGCCAGCGCCTGGGCCTCAGCGTCAATCTGCGCCCGGTCCGCGCCTTCCCGGCCCTCGCCGGCAGCGGACCGCTGCGCCCCGAGGTCACCCGCGGCAGCGACTTCATCGTCGTCCGCGAGCTCTCCGCCGGCGCCTACTACGGCGCTCATGGCCGGAGCGGCGAGGGCGATGCGGAGCGAGCCCACGACACCATCACCTACAGCCGCCGCCAGATCGAGCGCGCGGTCAGCTTCGCCTTCTCCCTGGCACGCGCTCGCCGCCGCCACCTCACCTCGGTGGACAAGGCCAACGCCCTCTGGACCGGACGGCTCTGGCGGGACGTCACCTCGGAGCTGGCCGCGGCCAACCCCGACATCAGCCTCGATCACCAGCTGGTGGACAGCTTCGCCCTGCGCATGCTGCAGCAGCCGTCGCGGCTCGACGTGGTCGTCGCCGAGAACCTCTTCGGCGACATCCTCAGCGACGAGGCGGCGGCCATCAGCGGTTCGCTCGGCATGATGGCGTCGGCCAGCCTCAATCCGGACGGCGGCCCGGCCCTGTACGAGCCCATCCACGGCACCGCGCCGGACATCGCCGGGCGCGGGATCGCCAACCCGATCGGCGCCATCCTGAGCGTCGCCCTCCTCTTCGAGCACTCGCTCCGCCTCCCCGAGGTCGCCGCGGAGATCCGCGGCGCGGTGGACGCGGCCCTCGACGCCGGGGTGCGCACCCCCGACCTGGGCGGGACGAGCACCACCGAGGAGATCACCGGTGCGGTCCTCCGCGCCCTGGCCGGCGCGGCCGCGGGAGCGGGCGCATGAGCGTCGAGCGCATGGCCATCATCGACTCGACCCTCCGCGAGGGCGAGCAGTTCGCCGGGGCCGACTTCACCACCGATCAGAAGCTCCGGATCATCGCCGCCCTCGACGACTTCGGGGTCGATTACATCGAGATGACCTCCCCGGCGGCCTCGCCCCAGTCGGAGGCGGACCTCCGGGCGGCGGTCGCGGCCCGTCCCCGGGCCCGGCTCCTCACCCACACCCGCTGCTCCATCGAGGATGTCGACCGGGCGCTCGCCACCGGCGTGGACGGCGTCAACGTCCTCTTCGCGACCTCGGAGGTGCTCCGTCGCGCCAGCCACGGCCGCTCCCTCGACGAGGTGGTGGAGATCGCCTGCGGGGTGATCGGCCACGTCCGCAGCGCCGGCCGCGAGATCCGCTTCAGCTGCGAGGACGCCTTCCGCAGCGATCTCGAGGAGATCCTCGCGGTGTACCGCGCGGTCGACGCCTGCGGGCCCGACCGGGTGGGGATCGCCGACACCGTGGGGGTGGCCACCCCGCGCGAGGTCGAGGAGATGGTGGTGGCGGTGCGCGCCGCGGTCGGCTGCGACATCGAGTTCCACGGCCACAACGACACCGGCTGCGCGGTGGCCAACGCCCTGGCCGCCCTGGAGGCCGGGGCCACCCACATCGACACCACCGTGCTCGGCATCGGCGAGCGCAACGGGATCGCCTCGCTCTCCGGTCTCATCGCCCGCATCGGCACGGTCGCCCCCGAGCGGGTCGACCCCTACCGCCTCGACCTCCTCCCCCAGCTCGACGCCCAGGTCGCCGGGATCCTGGGGATCGGGGTGCCCTTCAACGCCCCCATCACCGGAGCCTTCGCCTTCACCCACAAGGCCGGGATGCACAGCAACGCGGTGCTCCGCGACCCGCGCAGCTACGAGGTGCTCCAGCCGGAGCGTTATGGACTGGATCGGCAGATACTGATCGGCCACCGGCTGGTCGGCCGCCACGCCATCCGCGACCGCGCCCTGGTCCTGGGGCTCGACCTCGACGACGCCCAGATCGCCGCGGTGACCGCCCAGGTCAAGCGGCTCGCCGACACCGCGACCCTGGCCGACGAGCAGGTGGACGAGCTCCTGCTCGGCTGGCCCAGCCCCGCGGCCTAGCCCACACATCAGGAGAGCCGAGAAGAGATGGGAACACTGGTCGAAGAGATCTTCACCCGCCGCCTGGGTCGCCCGGTGCGCGCCGGCGACACCGTGGTCGCCGGGGTGGACGCGGTGATGGCCCACGACGTCACCGGGCCGCTCGCCATCGACGCCTTCCGCAGCCTGGGAATGCCGCTCTGGGACCCGGCCCGCACCGTCTTCAGCTTCGATCACGTCTTCCCCTCCAACAGCGTGGCCGCCAGCGAGCTGCACCGCCGGATCCGGGAGTTCGCCGCCGAGCACGGCATCCGCAACCTCTTCGCCGAGGGCATCTGCCACCTGGTGATGGTGGAGCGCGGCTTCGTCCGCCCCGGCGGGGTGGTGGTGGGCGCCGACTCGCACAGCACCACGTACGGCGCCCTGGGCTGCTTCTCCACCGGGATGGGATCCACCGACATCGGGGTCACCATGGCCACCGGCCGCTCCTGGTTCCGGATCCCGGAGACCCTCCGCATCGAGGTCACCGGCGAGCTGCGCACCGGGGTCCAGGCCAAGGACGTCGCGCTCACCGTGATCCGGCGGCTCGGCGCCGAGGGCGCCAACTACCTGGCCGTCGAGTGGGGCGGCCCGGCGGTCAGCGCCATGGGGATGTCGGAGCGCCTCACCCTCGCCAACCTCTCGGTCGACTTCGGGGCCAAGTGCGGCCTCTGCGAGGTCGACGCCACCACCTGGGCCTACCTCGGCCTCCCCGACCAGGGCACCCAGCGGCCGCACGACCCCGGATACGCCGAGGTCCTGCACGTCGACGTCGGCGACCTCGAGCCACAGGTCTCGGCGCCGCCCGCGATCGAGAACGTGCGCCCGCTCTCCGAGCTGGCCGGCACCCCGCTCGACGAGGTCTTCATCGGCAGCTGCGCCAACGGGCGGATCGAGGACATGGCGGTGGTCGCCGGGATGCTCGAGGGCCGCCAGGTCAGCCCGACCACGCGGACCATCATCATCCCGGGCACCCGCACCGCCTACGTGCAGGCCCTGGAGCGCGGCTACATCGACACCTTCGTGCGCGCCGGAGCGGTGGTGATGGCGGCCGGCTGCGGACCCTGCCTGGGCCGCCAGCACGGCACCCTCGGACCCGGGGAGCGGGCCCTCTCCACCAGCATGCGCAACTACCCGGGGCGGATGGGGAGCCCCGATGCGGAGATCTACCTGGCCAACCCGGCGGTGGCAGCCGCCTCCGCCCTGGCCGGGATGATCGCCGACCCGCGGGAGGAGCGCTGATGGCCCGGGTCTTCCGTTTCGGCGACGGCGTCTCGACCGACGCCATCATGCCCGGCCGGTACAACCTCACCACCGACCCGGCGGCGCTCGCCCGGGCGTGCTTCATCGAGAACCGGCCCGACTTCCACGAGACGGTGCGCCCCGGCGACGTGATCGTGGCCGGCAGCAACTTCGGCTGCGGCAGCTCGCGCGAGCACGCCCCGCTCTCGATCAGGGCCTGCGGGGTCAGCGCCGTGGTGGCCCGCTCGTTCGCGCGCATCTTCTACCGCAACGCGGTCAACCTCGGGCTGCCGGTGATCCGCTGCGCCGACCTGTACGACGCGGTGCGGGACGGCGAGCAGGTGGAGGTCGACGTCGCGAGCGGGACCGTCGTCGCCGGCGGACGCACCTTCCAGGGCGAGCCGCCGTCGGCGGTGGCGCGCCGCATCAGCGAGGCGGGCTCACTGGTCGAGCTGATCCGCGACCACGGCTGGGCCGCCATCGAGGAGGTGGTCTGAGCCGTGTCCACCGCCCCTCCCCCATCCCCGGTGCCCGGCACCGAGGAGACCCGCAACCCGCCGGCCCCGGCGCCGGCACACCGGGTGCCCAGTCCAGAGGAGATCCCGACCGTGATCAGCCCGGCGCCGGCATCCCCGGCGCCCAGCCCGGAGGAGACCTGACGATGGCCGCAGCGACCGCCGCCTGCCCCGAATGCGACGCCCAGGTGGAGATCGGCGACGACGCCGAGGTGGGTGAGATCCTGAGCTGCCCCGAGTGCGGTGCGGACCTGGAGATCCGGGGTCTCGCCCCGGCCCGCCTCGACGTCGCCCCGCCCGAAGAGGAGGACTGGGGCGAGTGACGCCGCCCCGCATTGGCATCCTCTGCTCCCGCATCCGGGTCGAGGAGAAGCTGCTCCTCCAGGCGCTGCGCGCCCGCGGCGCCGAGCCGGAGCGGATCGACGACGACCAGGTGATCCTCGAGATCCGCGGCCGGGCCGGCCCGGGCGCCTCCAACACCGGCGCGGCCGCGGCCCCGGGGTGGGACGTGGTCTTCGACCGCAGCCTCAGCCTGACCCGCGCGCTGGCGGCGCTCCGCATCCTGGAGGCACGCGGCATCCTGACCGTCAACACCGCCCAGGTGGTGGCGACCTGCGGGGACAAGGTCGCGACCAGCGCCGCCCTGGCGAGCCGCGCCCTCCCCTCCCCGCGCACCCTGGTGGCGTTCACCCCGGAGGCCGCGCTGCGCGCCGTCGAGGAGCTGGGCTACCCGGTGGTCATCAAGCCGGCGGTCGGCTCCTGGGGCCGGATGGTCTCGCGGCTCAACGACCGGGACGCCGCCGAGGCGGTGCTGGAGCACAAGCGGGCCCTGGGCAGCGCCGCGGACTCCGTCCTCTACCTGCAGGAGCACGTCGACAAGCCGGGCCGCGACATCCGCAGCTTCGTGGTCGGCGGCGAGACCATCTGCGCCATCTACCGCCGCTCCGAACACTGGATCACCAACACGGCGCGGGGCGGCGAGGCCTCCAACTGCCCGGTGACCGGCGAGATCGACCGGCTCTCGCGCGCGGCCGCCGAGGCGGTCGGGGGCGGGATGGTCGCGGTCGACCTGCTGGAGCGGGGTGACGGCGAGCTGCTGATCTCCGAGGTCAACCACACCATGGAGTTCCGCAACAGCATCGACACCACCGGGGTCGACATCCCGGGCCGGATGGCCGACCACGTGCTCGCGCTGGCGGCGCGCGGGACGGCCGTGGGCGCCGTCTCATGAGGGCGCCCATCCAGGCAGCGCCGGTGGGACGCGTGGTCGAAGTGGGGGCTTGCGCGGGCGGCAGCGCAATGCCGCCGAGCACGAGGCGCGCACAGCGCAGCGGTTCGTCGCCGGTCCCCCCGCAGACGAGGCGCCCCGCCGGCGCCATCCCGGACCGCACCTCGTGACCGCCCCCGCCCCCATCACGGCCGCGCCCCCCCTCGCGGTCGCCGACCTCCTGCTCGAGATGCTCGCCATCCCGAGCCCGACGGGCAGCGAGTGGCGGCTCGCGGCCGCGCTCCGCGAGCGGCTGGCGGGCGCCGGCTTCGCCGCCGAGATCGATCCCGCCGGCAGCGTGGTGGCGACCCGGGGCGACGGTCCCCGCGAGGTCATGCTGCTCGGCCACCTGGACACCGTGCCCGGGACCATCCCGCCCCGCCTCGAGGCGGGCCGGATCCACGGCCGCGGCGCGGTCGACGCCAAGGGCCCGCTGGCCGCGGCGATCACCGCGGTGGCGCGCCGGCCACTGGACCCGGGGACGCGGTTCACGGTGATCGGCTGCGTGGACGAGGAGGGCGACTCCCGCGGGGCCCGCCAGGTCGCGACCCGCCCCGCTCCCGACGTCCTGATCGTGCTCGAGCCGAGCGGCTGGGAGGCGGTGACCGTCGGGTACCGGGGGATCGTCCGGGCCGAGCTGCGCCTGGAGGATGCCCTCCGGCATCGGGCCGCGCCGGCCGCGACGGTGGCCGACCGGCTGGTGGCGCTGCTGGCCCGGCTCCAGCGCGACCTCGACGAGCGGGGCGCGGGACGCAGCTCGTTCCACCGCGCCGACCTGCGGGTCACCGGGCTGGAGGTCGCCGGCACCGGGCTGCGCGAGACGGCGGTGGCGCGGCTCCAGTTCCGGCTCCCCCCGGCCCTCGGCTCGGCGGCGCTGCTCGACTGGCTGGACCGGGAGCGGGGCGAGGCCGAGCTGCTGGTCCAATTCGCCGTCGACGCGGTCCACACCCCCCGCGACAGCCGGGCGGCCCGGGCGCTGGCCCGCGCCATCCGCCACCGGGGTGGGACCCCCCACCAGAAGGTGAAGACGGGGACCGCCGACATGAACCTGCTGGTCCCCCGCTGGGGGTGCCCCGCCGTCGCGTACGGCCCCGGCGACTCGCATCTCGATCACACCCCCGAGGAGGCGGTCGACGTCGAGGAGCTGGAGCGTGCCGTCGACGTCCTCGACGCCGCCCTCGGGGAGCTCAGCCGGTGAGGGCGATCGTCCAGGGCGGCTCCGGGTACGCGGGGGGCGAGCTGCTCCGCCTGCTCTCCGGCCATCCCGGCTTCGAGGTCACCCAGGTGTCGTCGGAGCGGCTGCGGGGAAGGCCGGTCACCACCGTCCACCCTCAGCTCCGCGATCGCACCGAGCTGCGCTTCTGCGGGCGCGAGGAGCTGGAGCCGGCCGATGTCGTCTTCTCCGCGCTCCGCCACGGGGAGACCGCGCCCGGGATCGACGCCACCCTGGCCCTGGCACCCGTGGTGGTCGACCTCTCGGCGGACTTCCGGCTCCACGACCCCGCCGACTACCCCCGCTGGTACGGGTGGGAGCACCCCCGCCCGGAGCTGCTGCCCAGCTTCACCCCCGGGCTGGCCGAGCTCCACCGCGCCGAGATCGGCGGCGGCGACCGCCTCGCCATCGGCGGCTGCGTGGCCACGGCCGCCATCCTGGCGCTGGCGCCGTTCATCCGGGCCGGCCTGGTCGACGCGGCCATGCCGATCGTGGTCGATGCCCTGATCGGCTCCTCGGCAGCGGGGTCGGAGCCCACCCCGACCTCCCACCACCCCCACCGCAGCGGCGCCATGCACAGCTTCGCCCCCACCGGGCACCGGCACACCGCCGAGGTGCTTCAGGAGCTGCGGGCCCTGGGGGCGGTCGGCGAGGTGGCCCTCAGCGTCACCTCCGTGGAGGCGGTCCGGGGCGTGCTGGTCACCGCTCACCTCTGGCTCGACGACCCGCTCGAGGAGCGCGAGATCTGGCGGCTGCTGCGACCGGCGACCGCCGGGGAGCCCTTCCTGCGGGTGGTCAAGCAGGCCCACGGCCTCCACCGGCACCCCGATCCGCGCCTGGTCACCGGGACCAACTTCTGCGACCTGGGGTTCAGCCGCGACCCGCACTCGCGCCGCCTGGTGGTCACCGCGGCCATCGACAACCTGGTCAAGGGCGCTGCCGGCCAGGCGATCCAGGCCGCCAACATCCGGTCCGGCCTCCCCGAGACCGCGGGGCTGGAGCAGACCGGCCTCTACCCGCTGTGAGCGCCTCGCCCGGGGACGATGGCCGGAGCTCGCCGGCAGAGGGGACGCCGCGGGCCCGTGGCGACGACCCCGCCGGTGGCCGCGACCCTGCCGGTGGCCGCGACCCTGCCGGTGGGCCGCGGTGACCACGGTCGTCAAGATCGGCGGGAGCCTGGAGGTCGAGGGGTCGGGGCCGCTGATCGCCGAGCTGGCCGGCTTCGACGCCCCCCTGGTGATCGTCCACGGCGCCCACCTCCAGCTCGATCGGCTGGCCGTCGAGCTGGGCCATCCGCCGCGGATGGTCACCTCGGCCCGGGGCGAGGTGACCCGGTACACCGACCGCCGGACCATGGACCACTTCCTGATGGCGTACTGCGGCCTGGTCAACAAGCGGCTGGTGGAGGCGCTGCGCCGCCGGGGCGCCGACGCGGTGGGGCTCTCGGCGATGGACGGCGGGATCGCCACCGGCCGGCGCCGCCCCGATCTGCGCATCGTCGAGGGCGGCCGCCCCCGGATGCTCCACGACAACCACGCGGGCAGCATCGAGCGCCTCGACCCCTCGCTGCTCCGGCTCCTGCTCGACACCGGACGGCTCCCGGTGCTGACCCCGCCCGCCATCTCCGACCGGGGCGAGGCGATCAACGTCGACGGCGACCGGCTGGCGGCCGAGGTGGCCATCGCCACCGGCGCGGAGCGCCTCCTGATCCTGATGAACGTCCCGGGGCTGCTCCGAGACCCCGCCGACCCCTCGTCGCTGGTCCCGCGTCTCGACCGGGGGCAGATCGAGGTCCACCTCCCGCTGGCCCGGGGTCGGGCCAGGGTCAAGCTGCTGGCCGCCCGGAGGGCGCTGGAGGGAGGCGTGGCCGAGGTCGTTCTCGGCGACGGCCGCGGCGAGGGGCCGCTCCGCCGCGCCCTCGAGGGGGCGGGCACCCGGATCACCGACCCGGAACGCAGGCCACTGGCGTCCGGAGGCCAGGAGTTGGAAAAATAAGCGGCTGTGAGCCCACACCCGATCGCCCTCGGGACGATCGCCCATGAGCACGTTCGCCCTGGGCCGGCCGGGCCGGCCTCCCGAGGAACCCGGCATGAGCGATGACCGCCTCAACCAGGCGCTCCAGCTGGTGGTCGCGGCGGCGTTCCTGCTGATCGGGCTGCTCGCCCTTCGCGACTGGCTGCGGGGAGGCGAGCGCCGCCGCGGCTACCTCGCCCTGGCCCTCGGCTCCCTGGGGCTGGTGGCCATGGCCGGGGGCCTCGAGTCGCTGGTCGGCAACCTGCCGGATCTCGCCGGGGTGCTGCTGGTGCTCTTCATGCTCTCCGCGGCGGGGCTGCTGCTGTACCGGGACTCGGTGCTTCGGCTGCCGACGTCGGTGAGGATCCTGGCCACGGTCCTGCTGGCGGGCCCGACCGCGTTCATCCTGGTGGTCGGCGTCCCCGCCTCGGCCAACCCGGCCGCCACCTCGCCGATCCGGAGCGCGGCCCTCGACGTGCTGCTCGCGGTCTGGTGCCTGGCGGTCGCCGAGCCGGCGTACCGGCTCTTCCGCCACTCGGGGAGCCTCCCGCTGGTCCAGAGGGCCCGGATGCGCTCGCTGGCCGCCGGGTACGCCGGGATCATGGTGGTGGTCGTCCTCATCCTGGTCGCCTTCGCGGCCGGCGACGACAACCGGGTGGGGGTCGCCCTCCAGGTCTGCGCGCTGCTCTGCGTCCCTCCCCTGTACGCCGGCTTCGCCCCGCCCCGATGGCTGCGCGCCCGCTGGCGCCGCCCGGTCCAGGACCAGTTGAGGCGCGCCACCCACGACCTCCTGCTGTTCAGCCCCGACCGGGCGACCCTGGCCAGCCGCGGCCTGGACTGGGCGATCCGGCTGGTGGGGGGAGCCTCGGGCCTGATCGCGGATGCGGGTGGTGAGCTGCTGGCCACCCACGGCCTCTCCGAGCCCGAGGCGCGCGAGATCCTCGAGCTGCCGGAGCTGCGCCTCCCCGACCAGGTGATCCGGATCCAGGGGGGGCGGACCGCCGTCGTCCACCGGCTGGCGGTGAGCTCCGGCACCGGGCACCTGGTCGTCCTCTCCGGCTCGCTCTCGCCGACCATCGACGCCGAGGACGCGGGCTGGCTCACCGGGTACGCCGCCGCCCTCTCGATCGCCCTCGACCGGGTGCGGGTCTCGGAGCTTCTGGCCCAGACCGCCGACGAGCTGCGCGCCGCCCGGGATATGGCGGAGGCGGCGAGCCGCGCCAAGAGCGAGTTCCTCTCCCGGATCAGCCACGAGCTGCGCACCCCGCTCACCTCGATGATCGGCTTCGCCGAGCTGCTCCTCGGCCACCAGCTCGACGCCGTGCAGGAGCGCCACGTCCGCACCATCCTGAGGGCGGGCGACCACCTCCTCGGGCTGGTCAACGAGATGCTCGACATCTCGCGGATCGAGGATGGCCGGATCCCGCTCAGGGCGGAGCCGGTGGACCTCCTGCAGGTGGTGGCCGAGGTCGTCGACCTCACCCGGCCGATCGCCGGGGAGCTCAACACCAGGGTGCGGGTGCCGCGGATCCCGGCATCGTTGCGGGTCACCGCCGACCGCCAGCGGCTCACCCAGGTGCTCCTCAACCTGGTGACCAACGCCATCAAGTACAACCGCCGGGGGGGTTGGGTCGAGATCCGCGCCACCACCGCGGACGAGCGCTGCCGGGTCTGGGTCCAGGACGGTGGGGTCGGGCTCCGGCCCGAGGAGATGGAGCGACTCTTCGCCCCCTTCGAGCGCCTCTCGGCCGCCGCCTCGGAGATCGAGGGCACGGGCCTGGGGCTCGCCCTCTCCAAGTCGCTGGTGGAGGCGATGGGCGGCCGCATCGGCGTCGAGAGCGTGCTGGGCAAGGGGAGCACCTTCTGGGTCGAGCTGCCCCGGGCCGCGCCGGCCGAGTCGCGGGCCGGCCGGGACCGCGAGACCGGGCCCTCGCCGGTGGGGAGCACGCGCGAGGTCGCCGCCACGGGCCATGCCGTCGCGGGCCATCCCGCCGCGGGTGACGGCGCCGCGGGCCATCCAACCGCGGGCCCCGCCGAAGCCGGGCGTGGCGGGCAGGAGGGGGCGATGGCCGGCGAGGGGGCAGCCTCGACGACCTGAGCTTCACCGCTCCGGCGTCGCCCTTCGATCGGCCGGCCGGCCCGCGTCGTTGCGCCGGCGGCCTGGCCGTCCGACCCCCCGACCGTCGGCGCTCAGGTCGCTCCGGGCAGGGTCCCCGTCTGGGCCATGGTCGCCACCGTGAGCACCAGCACCACGAAGACGCCCAGCACCAGGGTGCCGGCGGCACTCACGACCAGCACCGCGCTCCCGGCCCGTCCGGTGGGCGGCCAGTCGTACGCCGGCTGGTCGTCGGCAGGTCGCTGGAACATGATCAGGGTCACCCGCAGGTAGTAGAAGACCGAGACCGCGCTGGTGGCGATCCCCCAGAGCGCCAGCGCGACGTTGTGGCCCTGGATCGCCGCCGCGAACACCAGGAACTTGCCGATGAAGCCGGCGGTGGGCGGGAACCCGGCCAGCGAGAGCAGGAAGAAGGCCATCGCCGCCGCCACGTACGGCCGCCGGTGCCAGAGCCCGCGCAGGTTGTCGTACCGGTCCAGGTCCTCCCCCTTGCCGCTCATCACCGTGACCACCGCGAAGGCGCCGAGGTTGGTGAGCGCGTAGGCGGCGAGGTAGTAGAGGGCGCCCTGGACCCCGAGCGGGGTGCCCACCCCCACCGCGACCCCGATGAGGATGTAGCCGGCCTGGGCAATCCCGGAGTAGGCGAGCATCCGCTTGACGCTGTTCTGGGTGAGGGCGGCGAGGTTGCCGACCACCATGGAGAGGATGGCGACCGCGATCACCACCGCGCTCCAGTGGCTGACGTAGGCGGCGAAGGTGTCGTCGAAGAGCCGGATCATGACCACGAAGGCGGCCACCTTGGTGGCCACGCTCATGAAGGTGGTCACCGAGGTCGGCGCGCCCTGGTAGACGTCGGGGGTCCAGGCGTGGAAGGGCGCGGCGCTCACCTTGAAGGCGAGACCGATGAACACCAGGATGATCCCGCCCACCAGCAGCGGATCGACCGGCACCGAGCGGCCCAGGGCGGCGGCGATCTGGGTGAGCTGGGTGTGCCCGGTCTCGCCGTACACCAGGGCCATCCCGAAGAGGAGGAATGCGGAGGCGAAGGAGCCGAGCAGCAGGTACTTGACCGCAGCCTCCTGGGAGCGCTCCTCCTGGCGGGAGAATCCGCTCAGGATGTAGAGCGAGATGGAGAGCAGCTCGATGGCGAGGAAGATGACCATCAGGCTGGTGGCGCCGGCGAGCAGCATCATCCCGGCGGTCGCCGCCATCACCAGCGCGTAGTACTCGCCGTTGTGGAGGCGGCGCCGGGTGAGGTACCCGGGGCTGATCACGACGGTGAGCAGCGACGTCACCAGGATCACGCAGTTGGCGAACACCGCCAGCCGGTCGTAGGCGAAGGCGCCGAAGAAGACGGTGCGCCCGGTGGGCCCGGCGTCGTACCACCCCCAGGCGCTCACCGCCAGGGCGGCCACCAGCACCGCGCCGCTGAAGACGGCGAGCCAGGTCCGGCGGGCCGGCGGCACCACCAGGTCGAGCAGCATCAGGGCCACGAAGCCGCCCGCGACGATCACCTCGGGAAGCAGCCCGAGCAGGTCGTGCCATCCAGGGGTGGCGGTGGCCAGCGGCAGCGCCGCCAGCATGTTCACGGCGCCACCCCCGGCGGCGACGTGGCGACCGCCGCCACCGGCGGCGTGGTGCTGAGGGCTCCGGAGTCGGCCAGGGTCACGTACCCCGGCACCGCCTGCGCGGTCACAGCGCCGACCGGGTGCGGGAAGACCCCGAGGAAGACGATCAGCGCGGCCAGCGGCGCCAGCACCAGGCCGTCGCGGAAGCGCAGGTCGCTCACCCTCTCGGTGACCGGCCGGACCGGCCCGTGCATCATCCCCTGGTGCATGCGGAGCATGTACCAGCTGGCGAGCAGCACGCCCATGCCGGCGAGCACCGCGAGCAGCCAGAAGTACTGGAAGGCGCCCAGCATGATGGTGATCTCGCCGACGAAGCCGTTGGTCCCGGGCAGACCGAGGCTGCCCAGGGTGATCACCATGAAGAGGACGTAGAGCCAGGGCATCCGCTTCTGGAGCCCGCCCAGCTCGCGGATGTCGCGGGTCCCGGTCCTGGCCTCGACCACCCCGACCACCAGGAAGAGCCCGGCGATGATGATCCCGTGGTTGACGATCTGGATCACCGCGCCGTTGATGCCGTTCTGATCCAGGCTGAAGATGCCGAGCGCGATGAAGCTGAGGTGGGAGAGGCTGGCGTAGGCGACGATCCGCTTGAGGTCGGTCTGGCTCAGGGCCATCAGCGCCCCGTAGAGGATGCCGAGGATGGCCAGCGCCACCAGCAGCGGCTGGAGCTGGTGGGCCTGGGGTCCGAAGAGGGTGATCGCATAGCGGATGAATCCATACGCCCCCATCTTGCTGACCACCCCGGCGAAGAACACCAGCACCGGGGCCGGCGCCGACTCGTAGAGGTCGGGCAGCCAGGTGTGGAACGGGACGATCGGGAGCTTGATCGCGAAGGCGAGCGCGAAGGCGAGGAAGGCGAACATCGCCGGGGTCAGGGTCGGGACCGTGGTGAAGGGCAGCGGCACCCCGGTCTGGGCCGGCGCCGGGGTGGAGAGCAGCACCTCCAGGTCGAAGCTGTTGTGGCCGGCGTTGAGCGCCTGGAAGTGCAGGTAGATGATCGCGAGCAGCATCAGCAGGCTGCCGGCCACCGTGTAGATCACGAACTTGAGGGTCGCCCGGCCCCGGTTCTCGTTCCCGTAGAAGGCGAGCAGGAAGTAGAGGGGGATCAGCATCCCCTCCCAGAAGAGGTAGAAGAGGAGGAGGTCGAGGCTGACCAGGACCCCGGTGGTCGCAGCCTCGGCGAGCAGCAGCAGCCCGCAGAAGAGCTTCATCCGCTCGGTGGAGTGGCGGGGCACCACCACCGCGCCGAGCAGGAAGACGCCGGCGTTGAGGGCGAGGATCCACGCCGAGATGCCGTCCACGCCGAGGTGGTACGAGGCCCCGATGGCGGGGATCCAGCTGGCCTGCTCGACCAGGTGCATCGGCAGCGGCCCGCCGCCGTCGGCGGCGCCGGTCGCCACCGCGAAGACGATCATCCCGACCAGGACCGCCTCCGCCGCCGCGAAGACGGCGGTCACCGCCTTGATCGGACCGGAGGCCTTCCCGGGGATCACCTGGAGAACCATCGCCCCGGCGACCGGGAGCACCACGACGGCGGTGAGCCAGGGGAAGCCGCTCATTTCGCGATCCCCGCGGCCACCATCACGGCGATGGTGAAGATCAGGACGAAGAGGACCATGTACGAGGCGTAGT
>Ga0181535_10001515_pt1 | contig 30245 bp, 25 predicted proteins | sample PEATcosm2014_Bin_44_FD_119774 | JGI IMG/M metagenome (GOLD analysis project Ga0181535, IMG submission 119774) | Peatland microbial communities from MTU Mesocosm Facility, Houghton, MI, USA - PEATcosm2014_Bin17_30_metaG | ecosystem: Environmental > Terrestrial > Soil > Wetlands > Peat | place... | reverse complement strand
GGGATTGCCGACGACTTTCTGACCACCATGTACCTGGCCACGCAGGCCCCCGTTCTGGTTGCACCGGCCATGAATGTCAACATGTGGAATCACCCCGCCACCAAGGCTAATCTCGACGCACTCCGCGAGAGAGGTGTCCGCGTGATCGATCCGGAAACCGGCGACCTTGCTTGCGGGATGGTGGGCGCAGGCCGCATGGCCGAGCCCGAAGTCATCGCCGACGCCGTACTCGGCGTTCTCGATCGGCGCAACGACATGGCCGGCGAAGTCGTGATGGTCACAGCAGGGGGGACGCGCGAGGCGCTCGATCCGGTTCGCTTCATTGGCAATCGTTCCAGCGGCAAGATGGGCTACGCTCTTGCTGATGCAGCACAGAACCGCGGGGCCAGGGTGATTCTGGTAAGCGGTCCGACCGCGCTGCATCCGCCCGCGCGTTGCGAAATTGTGCGCGTGACGACCGCCGACGAGATGCGCAACGCCGTACTCGATCGCATGAAGGACGCGACGCTGGTCGTCAAAGCAGCTGCGGTTGCCGACTACCGTCCCACGAGTATCGCCAGTCACAAGCTCAAGCGAACCGGTCCCATGACCATCGAGCTCGCCCCGACGGAAGACATCCTCGCCGAGGTCGTCCGGCGTCGCCGTCCCGGTCAGTTGATTGTGGGATTTGCCGCAGAAACCGAAAATCGCATGGAGAACGGACGAGCCAAATTGCTGCGCAAAGGCGCGGATGCAATCGTCGTCAACGATGTGTCGGGCGAGGGGGTTGGGATCGACGCCGACAACAATGCCGCCACATTTCTGACCTCCTCGACTGCCATCGAGCTCCACGAGATGCCGAAGCGCAAGCTCGCCGACCGCATCCTCGACGAGATTCTTGGGCTTCGCAAGCCGCGCCCCCTGCTGGTGGAGACCGACGAGACCGCCGGTCAGACGACACCGCAGGAACAGGTGTTGAGCCAGTCTGAATCTTCTGTCAGCGCGCGGCGCCAGCTCATCGTGGAGTAATCGTTTGCCCACCTCGTTCGATCCCGTAACGCGACAAGCTATCGCCGCGCGTCTGCGCTTCTATCGCGACCTTGGTCTGACCGAGTTCTATCGCCGCCCCTTGGACCCGGCCAGTCTCCGGCATTCCGAAGACTCCGCAACGGAAACGGAGCCGCTCGACAACGAGATGCTCGGCGGTGGCGCGAACGAAGCTGCTTCCCAACAGCCATCCCAGGAGACCAAGAATATTCCGACACGTAAGGCCGTCCAGGCCACTCGTTCCGAAGGCTCCGTTCTTCCACGCGAAGATCGCGAGTCAGCTCTGCGCATTATCCGCGAAGACATCGGCGACTGTACCCGATGCGCTCTGCACAAAGGCCGCAACAAGATCGTCTTCGCCGACGGCGACCCGAACGCGCGTCTGATGTTTGTCGGGGAAGGGCCCGGAGCCGACGAGGACGCTCAGGGCCTTCCTTTCGTGGGACGGGCCGGACAGTTGCTGAACAACATGATCTCGGCGATGGGTCTCAAGCGCGAAGAGGTCTACATCGCCAACGTGGTCAAGTGCCGGCCTCCGGGAAACCGCACACCGGAGCCGGAAGAAGCCAACACCTGCTCTCCCTTCCTCTTTCGCCAAATTGAAGTCGTGCGCCCCGAAGTCATTGTCGCGCTCGGGGCCACGGCGGCCACCTATCTCCTCGGCCAACGCCAGCCCCTCGCGGGCCTACGCGGCCGCATGCACTCCGTGCGAGGAGCACGTTTGATCGTCACGTATCATCCGGCCTACCTGCTGCGTGACCCGAGGCAGAAGAAAGAGGCGTGGGCCGACCTGCAGATTGCCATGCGCGAGTTGGGGCTGCAGCTTCCAAGCAAGAGCTGAGTAGACAAGAACGGCACGCGGGTACGTTCGACCGTTTACTGTAGTCAGTGGATTGAATCGCTCACTGTGAAGGGTTCTCTGTATGCATCCGCAACGAGAAGCTGGGTTCATCTGGCTTCACACTGTTCTTCGCCGCGGGTCGTGGTTCTTCATCGCCGGGGCCCTCCTCTGGACTGCGGCGTACTTCGCATCGGCCCAGACCGGGCTTTTGTCCCAGCGTAGAGCTGACTCTATCCTCCAGTCCGGCGCACGAGACAGCACCTCATGGAATGAAGACACCGGCCTGCAACTCCAGGGTTTGGACGCCGCTTGGTACAACACAGCGAAGGGTGGCTACTTTCGCTACGGGAAGGCTAAAGTCGACGCAGTGCTCGCAGCAAGCACTTCCATCGGAGCGACGGGCACGGCGGCGAACACTCTGTTCGCCCGCCAGCTTCTGCTCCTCTATCGTGTCACCCTCGACGCGAAGTACTACAAGGCCGCGACGGTCATCCGAACGCAGTTAGCCGACACCTGCGACGCCCTGTCTCCCTCGCCAGAGAAGCTCTGCACAGCCGAACCATTTCTTGCCGAATATGCGTCGGTGTTTCAGGAGCCGCAGGAGTTCGCCAACATCACGCGAGGCTTCGAGCAGTGGGATCGGGTTGCCCATTGGTCCTCGCCAAAAGCCGAAGAGGCAAACCTCAAGAACACAGGCATCGCATGGCTCGCAGCGTCCCTGGTCGATGCGTTGCCCTACTATCCGCAGGATCACCCTGGGCGTGTCAGGCTGATCGCGATTTTGAGCCGGATCGCCAACACGGCTGCCCAACATCAGAACCGATCCACTGGAGTCTTCGAGAAGTCGCCGGACGCATCCCCCCATGAGCCGATCGCTTCGTTGCAGGCCTGCTTGCTTGTCGACGCTCTGGCCAAGGGCGCGCGCCTCGGCTATCTGCCCGCAGAAGACTCCAAACTCGCGGTCAAAGCCTGGCAAACGGCATCGAAGTCCTATCTCAGCGCGGATTCGGATTCTGCACCGGGTCCGGGATCAGGCGCACTGCTGGTTGCCCCTACCGAACTCGATCTCGCTCCAACCGCAACGCTCGCACGGGGCCAGACCGTTCTTCTCGACGCCTGGTACAACAGCCAGCAACGCAAGAACGCTGCCGGCCAGACAGAGTACTTCCACTACAAGTGGTCCGATAAGAGCGACTCCGGCTACGCGCTCTTCGGCCACCTCTTTCAAAGCTACGGCGCCACGACCGACACCCTTTACTCAGCGCCCACTCGCGAGACTCTGAGCAAAGCGCAGTACTACATCATCGTCTCTCCTGACATTCCGGTGAAGAATCCCAACCCCCACTACATGACCGCGCAGGATGCCGAACTGATCGCGGCCTGGGTCAAGGAAGGCGGCATTCTGATCCTGATGGAGAACGATCCGCCGAATGCCGACCTCTCCCATCTGAATCTGCTCGCGGACAAGTTCGGTATCCACTTCGACGACGTACTTCATCACCACATTCTCGGCGAACATGTGGAAGACGGTCGCATGACTGTCGACGGCAACGGTCCTCTCTTCCATCATCCGCACACCCTTTACATGAAAGACACCTGCGCCATCTCACTCAGTGGGCCGGCCGTCGCGCTGTTCCGTGATCGCGGCGACGTGGTGATGGCCTCGGCAAAATACGGACGCGGCACGGTATTCGCCTCCGTAGATCCCTGGCTCTACAACGAGTACACCGACGGTCGGAAGAATCCCCAGATCTACGACCAGTTTGACAACTTTGCCGGCGGACAGGAGCTGGTGCAATGGCTCTTGCAACAGCGTCCGCACTGAAGACAGAGAGAGAAAAGAAGGAAAGACTGCAGCCATGAAAACCTATATGATGGCCGACCCTGTTCGTTACCCGCGCATGACGACGCAGGAGCTTCGCGATGTGTTCCTGATTGGAGGTCTGCATAATCCGGGTGTACTTCAGCTGAACTATGTCGACCTCGACCGAGCCGTGGTGGGCATGGCCGCACCACTGCAGACACCCCTTCCGCTGCCCGCAACCCCGGAACTGCGTGCCGCTTACTTTACCGAACGCCGCGAGCTGGGCGCGCTCAACATTGGTGGTCCGGGTGCCGTCTACGTCGGGGATGCGTCCTACCCGCTGCGTAATCTCGATCTGCTCTATATCGGGCGCGGCAATCCTGAAGTGCGCTTCGAGTCGGAGTCGGAACGCACGCCGGCCGTTTTCTATCTCCTCAGCTACCCGGCGCATTCCCTCCACCCCGTCACGCTCGTCAAGAAAGAGGACGCGCAGCCCACGGAAATCGGAAGCGCTGAGACCTGTAACCACCGCACCATCTATAAGTACATCCATCTCGCCGGCGCCAGGAGCTGTCAGCTCGTTATGGGCGTCACTCACCTGCATACCGGAAGCGCATGGAACACGATGCCTCCGCACACCCACATGCGCCGTTCCGAAGTGTATCTCTACTTTGATGTTCCCGAGAACGCGCGCATTCTGCATCTGATGGGACCACCGCAGGAGACAAGGCACCTCATCATGAGCAACCGCGAAGCCGCGGTGTCGCCCGGATGGTCGATCCATGCGGGAGCCGGCACGCAGGCCTACAAATTCTGCTGGGGCATGGGCGGCGAAAACCAGGACTACGCAGACATGGATCCGGCGCCGCTTGAAACCATGCGCTGAGGAGGAACTCCGATGAAGTGGATGACTGTTCTATTTGTGGTGACAATCTTCACTCTTCCTGCGGCCGCGCAAAGTAGTGGCAAGGCCGACGTCTTCTCTGCTGCACAGATCAAGGCGCTGCTAACAACCCTTGGCACGCAGGCCGCAGCCGCAGGCAGTGCCGGCACGACGCTCGCCGATTACGGAAGCCACAAGGTGCAGCTCTCCGTGCGCACCGCGAGCGGCGGCGCCGAAATCCATGCCCACTTTGACGATGTCATGATCGTTCAGCAGGGAAGCGCCACCCTCATCACGGGCGGAACCGTCCTCGGCGCCCAATCGAACTCAGACGGTGAGACCCACGGCATCAGTATCCAGGGTGGACAAACGCGCGCCGTTTCCGTCGGCGATGTCGTCACCGTGAATGCCGGGGTTCCTCATCAGATTCTCGTTCCAGCAGGAACCACCTACAGCGCTATCGTGATCAAAGTTCGCGAGTAGCGCGCGCCACGTACTTACCTTTGAATGCGCGCTGATCCCCCTCGCGCAAGCGACCGCACCTGCTCCAGCGTTGCCATGGTCGTGTCGCCGGGGAACGTGGTCAGCAGAGCACCATGCGCCCACCCCAGCTTCGTTGCACCTTCGGGAGTCTCTCCGCTCAGCAGTCCATAGATGAAGCCCGAAGCAAACCCATCGCCGCCGCCTACGCGGTCATAGACATCGAGCTCCGCAGTTGGCGCAGCGTGTGTTTTGCCGTTCATCCAAACCACTGCGCTCCAACTATGTCGATTCGTCGAATGCACCTCGCGCAGCGTGGTCGCTACCGCCTTCACGCCCGGATGCTTCTTAACCACCTTGTCGATCATGCCGAAGAAGATACTCGGGTCGAGCTTGGATTTCGCTGCAACCTCCGGTCCCGGAATTCCGAGTCCTTTCTGCAAATCTTCCTCGTTCCCCACCAGCACATCGACGTTTTCGACGATCCGCGCCACGGCTTCCACCGCGCCCTGAGCTCCGCCGGAGATCTTCCAGAGTTTCTCGCGGAAATTCAAATCGAACGAGGTGACCGCGCCGGCAGCCTTGGCCTCACGCATCAACTCTGCCGCAAGCGGTGCCGTCGTCGGCGAGAGCGCCGCAAAAATTCCGCCGCTGTGGACCCACCGAACGCCGCCGGCAAAAATGGCTTTCCAATCAAAATCGCCGGGTTGCAACGCGGCGGCAGCTTCGTTCGCGCGGTTATAGAACACAACGGGCGGTCGCACGCCAAAGCCTCGGTCGCTATAGACCGCCGCCATGTTCGGCCCGTTCACTCCGTTGTGCTCGAAATGCTTGTAGAACGGCTTCACGCCCATCGCGCGCACCCGCTCCGCGATTAGGTCACCCAGCGGATAGTCCACCATCGCCGTCGCGATCCCCGTGCGGAGCCCGAAGCAGTCCGACAGATTCGCTGCGACATTGAATTCGCCGCCGCTCACATGAATCGCGCACTCGGTCGCCTTGCGAAAGGGAACGATCCCGGGATCGAGCCGGTGCACCAGGGCTCCCAGAGAAAGAAAATCCAGTTCTGCGTCTTTGCGAATGGTCAGACCACTTTCTGTTGACACGCTCATCGGAGAAATACCCTCTCGCTCCTTGCAGACTAAAACAGATGAAGAAATCGAAGGCCTCCATCGCTGCAACAGGCCCGATCTAACGATACACACTCGGCCCCACTCGAGGTGAGCGAGTCTCACGAATCAACGGCCCATCCAGCCGCCATCCACAACCAGCACATGCCCGTGCATGTAGTCGCTGGCGCGCGACGCCAGAAATACCGCTGCCCCTGCAAGATCGGCCGGTGTTCCCCAACGGCCTGCAGGAATGCGTTCGAGGATCTGCCGCGATCGAACCGGATCGGCACGCAAAGCCGTCGTGTTGTCGGTCTCCATATAACCGGGAGCAATGGCGTTCACATTCACTCCGCGCGACGCCCACTCGTTGGCCAAGGCTTTGGTCAGCTGACCGACTCCGCCCTTTGCTGCCGCGTACGCTGGCACCGTGACGCCGCCTTGAAATGTGAGCAGGGAAGCGATATTGACGATCTTGCCGCTTCCCTGGGCCAGCATATGCTTCCCCGCCAGCTGGCTCAACCGAAAGACACTGGAAAGATTCGTCTCCAGCACAGCGTTCCAGTCCTCCCAGGAGTGTTCCGCAGCAGGCGCTCGCCGGATTGTCCCGGCATTGTTGATTAGTATGTCAATACTTCCGAACCGCTCCACCACCTGCTCGACAATCTGAATGCAAGCCGCGGGATCGCTCACATCGCCGGTCACCGCAAGGGCTCCCGGCTGCGCGTCATTTAGCTGTTTCGTCGCGTCCGCCGGGACTGCCTGCGAGCCGTGCAGCGCAATCCGAGCGCCAGCCTCGGCCAGCGCGCGGGCAATCCCCAGACCCAAGCCTCGCGAGGAGCCAGTAACCAGCGCGGTTTTACCATGCAAATCGAAGAGATTCAAGATGCCTCGTGCCTTTCCCGCCCCGTTCCAGGGCATAACTTCTCTACAGAAGGGTACGGCATCGGGGTACCTGTCTTAACGAGGGGGCAGGCGTTACTGGCGCGGAAACTGGCCTTTCTTTCGTACCCCGCGACGCCCCAGAAACCATTGGCTCCGCTCTACAGCCAGAAGGTATATTTCACTTGTACCGGAGACACGACTTTGGAAGATATCCTCAACATTGAAGATTTTCGTAAGACAGAGAGGCTCTCCACTCCCGACCATAGACCCCGCACTACGGCAGAGGTTGGGGTTCGCGAATCGGTTCTCGAAGATATCGCCCTCAAATCTCTTTACATCTCCGGCCCCTTCTCGGTTCTCGATCTTGGCGAGCACATGCGGCTCAACTTCGACGTAGCCAACGACCTCTTCGGCCGTCTGCGCGCCAAGTTGCTCTGCGAAGTCACCGGAATGACCGGCAACATCCCGTACATCGCGATTACGTCGCAAGGCCGTTCCCGCGCTCTCGAGCTTCTCTCGCACAGTCAGTACGCGGGGCCTGCTCCGATTTCCCTGGCCAGTTATGTCGAGCAGGTTCGCCAGCAAAGTGTGAAGAACGTCGAAGTGCATCCACCGGATATCGAGCGCGCTTTCGCGCACATGGTCCTCGACAGCAAGACGCTTGCTCAGTTTGGAACAGCACTCAACTCCGGTTCGGCGATTTTTCTCCACGGGCCTCCTGGAACCGGCAAAACAGCAATCGCCGAAACGCTCTCTCGTGTATTGGCCGAAGATTCTATCTGGCTTCCTTATGCAATCGAGGTCGACAGCCAGATCATCACCGTCTACGATCCCGCGATTCACAAACGCATCTGGGAGTCCGAGCCCGACAATCGCGATCTACGCTGGGTGCGTTGCCATCGTCCCACAGTGATGGTGGGCGGCGAGCTGACAGCCGAGATGCTCGACCTGCAGTTCAACCCGACCACCAAGTTTTACGTCGGTCCGATGCAGATGAAGGCCAATAACGGCGTCCTGATCATCGACGATCTCGGGCGCCAGCGTATCCGCCCCGACGAGCTCCTGAACCGCTGGGTCGTTCCTCTCGATCGCCGGATTGAATTCCTCACCCTGGCCGGCGGCCGCAAAATTGAAATTCCGTTTGAGATGCTGGTCGTTTTCGCATCGAATCTTGACCCATCCGATTTGATGGACCCGGCCTTCCTGCGCCGCATCCAGACCAAGATTCACATCGGCGCGGTCACCGACGATCAGTTCTGCGAAATCTTCCGCCGCGTCGCCCGCGATCACCAGATCGAAGCCGAACCACAGCTCGTGCGGGACCTGATTACAGTGATTAAGGGTTCATTGCAGCTGGAACTGCGCGGTTGCCATCCCCGCGATTTGGTCAATCAAATCTGCTGGGCCGCCCGCTACGAGGGCCGCAAGCCCGTCATCGATCAGGAAGCGCTGATGCGTGCCGTCGAGGCCTACTTCTTGCCCAACGTCAAATCGTAACCAACGCCCGGCCCAATTCAGAAAAAGAACGGCGCAGCCTTCAACGCTGCGCCGCTCTTACTTCCAGCTTAGGCTAGAAGAGATTCCAAAGCGACTGGTTGTACACCGCGTGGTGGAACTGTACCTCCGAGCCCTTCACAATCGCTCCCAGCTCACGTGGCGAACGATTCGCGACGGCCTGCTTTAGGTCCCCGTACCGGCCCTGGACATCGGTCCCAAGAATCTCGCCGATCCAGTGCGATGCCATGAAGTCGTCGATGGCCTGCTGGATGTTGTCGGGCAGATACTTTCCGCCGCTGCGCAGATTGTCCGCCGAAATCTGCCCGTCGACGCCTGTCTTGAAGATCGCATAGAGCGCCAGATACGGATTTGCATCCGGAGCCACCGCGCGCACCTCAGTCCTCATCGAACGATGGTTGCCGATGGGCACGCGGACCATCGCGCCGCGGTCCACAGCCGACGCCCGAATCTGGTTCGGGGCCTCGAAGTGCGGGTCGAGTCGCCGGTAGGCATTGACACTCGAGTTGAAGATCAGGCACAGATCCAGCGCGTGCGTCAGGATGCGATCCAGGAAATCCCAGCCAAACTTCGACAGCTGTTCCACGCCCTTCTCGTCCCAGAAGAGGTTGGTCTTTCCTTGCGAAACCGACACGTTGGTGTGCATGCCGCTGCCATTCACGCCCACCACCGGCTTGGGCAAGAAACTCGCCGTGTAGCCCATGTTGGTCGCGATCTGCCGGCACAGCAGCTTGTAAAGCTGAATCTGGTCCGCAGCCGCCACCGCCTCGGCGTAACCGTAGTTGATCTCGAACTGGCTCGGCGCAACCTCGGGGTGGTCCTTTTCATTCTGGAAACCCATGGCGCGTTGCACTTCCGCCGCAGTATCGATGAACTGACGCAGAGGATCGAGCGGCAGCGAGTGATAGTAGCCGCCGGTGCTGATGAACTCGAACTTGCCCGTTTCGTGGTAGTGCTGCTCTGCGTCCTTGCCGGCAAAAAGGAATCCTTCGATCTCCGTCGCGGCATTCAGCGTGTACTGCTTTTCCTTGTACAGGTTTTCTGAGTAGCCCTTGAGCACGCCCCGGATGTCCGCCGCGTAGGGCGATCCATCCTTATCGATGACGTTGCCGAAGACCAGTACCTTGCCGTTGCCGAACACATCGGCAGGCACCCAGTAGAACGCGCTCCAGTCGATGCCCAGGCGCAGATCGCTCTCCTTTTGCGCCGTGAATCCACGGATCGAGGAACCATCGAACGTAAGGTTCTCCGAGGCTCCGAGCAGAAACTTCTTGTCGTAGTCGAGCAGATGCAGACGTCCCTCCAGATCGCTGAACAGCACCGTAACCGCCTTGATGTGCTTCTGGTCGGCCAGATACTTCAACCGCTTCTCGCGAATCTCATCGATCGGCGTCCGGCTCATGCGATCCGCTTTGGCCTGCAGGTTCAGTTCTTCCAGCTCGTCGTAGGAAAGGGAGAGAAAATTTCGCAATTCAGTCGACATACTTCTCCTCTTGCTCGGTAAAGTGGCAACCTCAAAATCTATCACCGCTCCCAAAGCGGCGCAAACTGCAAAACGGGCACAAAAGAGCGGAATCGCGTCATCGCGACCCCAGCCCTCTTATGCCCGCTTGGACACTGTTCCTGAATTGTTCGCGTTGCAGGCCCAGCCGAGTCACTTCGTCTCGGCCGAACCCTGAACGCGTCTAAGGTGGTACAGCCTTCGTTATGCTCCGACGAGTAGTGGAATCGGCACGGTGCTGATCGTCTTGATGATCTGTGAAACGATCGCGTACGGATCAGCCTCCGAGTTCGGACGGCGATCTTCCAGGTACCCCTTGTACCCATTCTTGATGAAGTTCACAGGCATGCGGATCGAGGCGCCGCGGTCTGACAAACCATAGCTGAACTTGTCAATCGACTGCGTCTCGTGGTGGCCCGTCAGGCGAAGATGATTGTCTGGTCCGTACACATCGATGTGCGCTCCCTTGTGGTTGTCGAATGCAGCCATCAGCGCCTCGAAGTACTCTTTGCCGCCCACTTCGCGAATGTGCTTCGTCGAGAAGTTCGTGTGCATGCCCGACCCGTTCCAATCACCCTTAATCGGCTTGCAGTGCAGCTGGAAGTCGACTTCATACTTCTCGCAGAGTCGCGCCATCAGGTAGCGGGCCGTCCAGACGTCGTCAGCCGCCTTGTGCGAGCCCTTGCCGAAGATCTGGAACTCCCATTGCCCCTTGGCTACCTCGGCGTTGATGCCCTCGTGGTTGATGCCCGCCGCCAGACACAGCTCCAGGTGCTCCTCCACGATCGTGCGGGCAACTCTGCCCATGTACTTGTAGCCCACGCCGCAGTAGTAGGGGCCCTGCGGCCCTGGATAGCCGTTCTCGGGGAACCCCAGCGGCCTGCCGTCTTTGTAGAGGAAGTACTCTTGCTCGAAGCCGAACCAGATATCCCCGTCATCCGGCGCGGTGGCCCGCATGTTGGTCGAGTGTGGCGTGCCATCGGGATGCATGACTTCGCTCAGCACGATAAAAGCGTCCTTCCGGCTTGCGTCCGGATAGAGAGCCACCGGCTTCAGAATGCAGTCCGAGCTCTTGCCTTCCGCCTGCATCGTCGAGCTGCCGTCGAAACCCCATAACGGCATGTCCGCCAGCGTCGGCGTTTTGTCAAACGATTTGATCTGGGTCTTGCCACGCAGTTCAGGAATCGGCTTCTTGCCATCGAGCCAAATGTATTCCAGTTTGTACTTTGCCATGGATCTCCTTCGAGCAGATGAATGTGATTTCGCATTCAAATGCTAGAGCTTGATTCATAAAGAACCCGTGAGGATTTTCTTCGTCGGGGGGCTATCGGCGGTGGGCAATCAGCATCATCAGCAGAAGGATCGCGACCGGGATCAGCGCAATCGCAGAATAGTACAGAACATTGCGGGGTAACTGTGCCTTTCGTTTGCGCCAATGCTGAATTTCGGGCCGGTCTTCCACACCTACCTCGTCTAGATGCTGCAAATCATGTGCAAAATCGTGCGCCCGCGCATAGCGGTTCTTCGGATCGCGTTCCAGCGCCCGATACACCACCTCCTGCAGCTGGGGCGAGATCGCCGGGTCCTGAACCGAGGGCGGCGTGGGATAGTTAAGCATGCGATCGTTCATCACCTCCATCGGCGTTGCGCCGGTGAAGGGCTGCTTGCCCGTCAGCATCTCGTAGAGAATGACGCCCATGGCATAAATGTCCGATCGCCCGTCGCCGCGCTTGCCCTTCACTTGTTCCGGAGAGATGTAATCGGCGGTGCCCAGTGTAGCCGTGAAGTTCGCATAGGTAAGCCGCCGCGCGGCCGAATCTCCGGCGATACCGAAGTCAATCAGCTTGACCCCGTCATGCGCGTCCACCATGATGTTCTCGGGCTTCAGGTCGCGATGCACCACGCCGTTCTCGTGGATGTATTCGAGGGCTTCGAGAATCTCAATAGCAATTCGGATCGCCCGGTCCTGCGGCAGTTTCCCCTCCTGCAGAAGTTCGCGTAGCAGCCTCCCTTCGCACCACTCCATCACCATGTAGACACGGGTGCGCTTCTCCCCGCCAAACACGCGCATTACACCCGGATGGCTCAGTCTCGCGCCGATTCCTGCTTCGCGCTCGAACCGGTCGAACAGGATCGGGTCGGCTTCCATATCGGGGTGGGGAATCTTCAGCGCGACCACGCGGTTATCGCGCATATCTGTGGCGCGAAAGATCGAGGCCATGCCGCTGCGCGCGACCGGGGCGTCAATGCGGTACGAGTCGATTTGCGTCCCAGCCTCGACGCTGTCCAGAAAGCCCATTGTGCGTTTTTTACTCCGTGGAGACGTTCCTACTGTACAGGCCAACCCCATTCCAGCCGCAAGCCAACCAGCCCGCCTTCATCGATACGACGGCAGCGTGTACGGCCGTCCGCGATACATGCCCACCTGCTCCACCGAGCGCACCCGAATCACCTGAGCCGTGGTATTGTCGTTGCCATCGATCTCCACCGCCCGCGCCACCAGCTCCCGCGCAAGCTCGTCAATGCTCTTCGGCTGGCTCACAATCTCTGCGATCGTCGTACCGCTCATCTCGTCGTGCAGTCCGTCTGTACAGAGCACCAGCGTATCTCCAGGCAACATGGTCAGCGCAGTGGTGTCGGGAGAGACGAACATCTCCGGGCCCAGCGAGCGAATCAGAACATGGCGCGCATCCGATACGGCGACGTCTCGCTCCGAGATCAGCCCCAGCTTCTTTTGCTCGTTGACCCACGTGTGGTCCTGTGTGATCTGTCTGGCCCTGCCGTCCCGTACCAGATAGCATCTCGAGTCGCCCACGTGCGAGACGATCGCCTGATCGTGGCGCATTGCGCAGGCCACCAGCGTGGTTGCCATCTTCTTGCCGCGAAACTCCGGAACCAGGGTTCGATCGTGGACGGCCGCGTTGGCGAATGTAATCAGTCTTGGCAGCAGGCTGATGAGCATCGCTCCCCCCTGCGCCTTCCCAAACTCCTCCGTCAACACCGAGATCGCCGTCGACGAAGCCACCTCTCCCAGATCCAAGCCGCCGACTCCATCCGCGACTGCAAACAAGTATCCGTGCGATCGAGCCTGCTGGCGCGAGGACGGAATGAACGATCCCATTGAATCTTCGTTATTCGTTCGTACCTTGCCCGGATCGCTGGCTTGGCCGAACTGTACTTCCAACATGAGCGGCGCCACCTGAAGGTTTCCGCGTACTCGCGCGGGAGATTCGCAATGGTCGTGAACAGTATTTTGGAAAAGTCTACTGGGTGGGGCCCCGCCGCTGCCTCCGCGAAGACGGCTCGGAGCTGCCACCCAGTCTCTATGTTCGGGTTGACTGTCGACTTAGGAATTCGTGACTGTGGTCTTTGATTCCAGCAATACTGCTTTCCCTTTGGCCTTCGAGGCTCGCAGGAAGTAAATGGCTCCATATAGGCCCCAAACGGCTGAGATTCCTAATGCCGAGAGAGGCTCCATCTTGGTGCCAAGGTTAAAGAAAGGCCCTGCTAGGTAGAAGGCCATGCACGTCAGGTTGGCCAGCAGACCGAACCCTGGGATCAGAATATGCAGCAGCAGATTGCGATCCGCGCGGTGGGAGTACGCCACGATGCACAGGAAGCAACTCAGCGCGTACAGAATGAACGTGCCGAAGTTCGACGTCAGCGTAATCGTCAACAGCGAGTTGGGCAAGGCCGCCAGCTTGTCGTGCGTTGTGTAGCCGAAGCTCGAAAAGATGTTGTGCGGCAGAGCGGCGATGGTTGCGTCCGTCGGAGCGCTGGCGTCGGCGAAGACCAACGTCACCGCCAGTGTTCCCAGGACGGCGGAAATCAGAGCCAGCGTCCAGATCGCACTCCGGGGCGAGAGCGACTCAGCGTGCAGGATGCCGAAGTGCTCCGGAGCTTCGTCGTCCTTTCCCATTGCGTAGGTCACGCGTGCACCCGTGTTCATGCAGCTCAGCGTGGTGCCGATCAGCGCCAGGAACACGGTGACTGCCTCAGCCAGCATGAAGTATTTGCCGTGGCCCTGGCCCAGCAGCGCATCGCCGACAATGATCATCATGTCGCCAATCGGAGCAGCGGAACCTGCGGCGCTCTGCATCGAGTACCCCGAGTTCAGGAAGTAGTTGGCTGCGAAGTACTCAAACAGGTAGCAGATCAACCCCTGAATCAGCAGCGACGCAATCACCGCGATCGGTATGTGCTTGGTTGGATTCTTGGCCTCGCCGCCCATCGCGGTCACCGATTCGAAGCCGACCAGGATCAGAATTGCCACCGTTGCCTGGATGAACATCCAGCTGAAGTTGTGAACGCTCACCACCGACGCCGCGGAGGTATGAGTCAGCATGTTGCCGGTTGCATCCGCCGCTGGGTAATCGATCGTGAACGGAACCGGCTTGCCGGCTTTGTCCAGCAAAGGCATCGGCACGCCGCTCGCATCGCGAATGATCGAGCCATCCTTCGCATTGGTCGCGAACTGATAAGTGTAAGTCGCGAGCGACTGGCCATCGTAGTTGAAAGCCGGCGAACCCGTCGGATGATTCGCGCGATAGCCAAGAGCCAGTACGCTGAACACCACCAGAGCCGAGATCTGCACGATGTTGATCGCCAGGTTGACTGCCGTCGAAGCGCCCGCGCCCTTCTGCGCGATCCACGCTACGAAGAACGAAAACACGATCGCCACCAGCGCCATGAACACCGGTCCGGGGTTCGAACCGCTGATGAAGTTCGGGAACAGGAAGCCGACCACATATCCGACAAAGATGCCGGTCGTCGCGACCATCACGCCGGGATACACCCAGTAGTAGAGGTGCGAGCCCCAGCCGACGATGAACTTCGCAACACGGGCGTACTTAAACGCCTTGTCCTTCGACAGCAGCGCCTGTTCTGCGTAGTAGTAGCTCGATCCGGTGCCGGGATACAGTTTCGAAATCTCGGCGTAGGCTACTGCTGTGGCAAGACACAGCAGAAGTGCGGCGAAGATGCCGATCCACATGGAGGGCGCCGTCGACGGCTGTCCCGCAACGCCTGTGGTGGCCTGGATGAAGAAGGTGAGCCATAGAAAGGCGCCGGGGGCGATGAGCGCCATTGCATTGCTGGTCAGCCCGGTGAGACCGAGCGTGGCCTGCATCTGCGGTGCTTTTTGGTCTGCCATGTGCATTCTCCTGGAATTCTGAAATTCGTCGCAGTGCTCCGGGTGATCGCTCTCCCGGTGGTTCAATTTCGCTCGCCCGTCTCCAGCGTCTTATGCGGGCTTTTCAAGGCTGGTCCGATGGATAGCTCAAAGGCTAGAGTCGCCGTGATAAAGATGAAATGAAGAAGCTCAATTACAGCGGCGACTTCTCTGCAGGTCAGAGCGCGAATGCAGGTACGCATCCCTTATCCGCGCCCCCTGCCTTTAGCGCTTCGGTCCGAAGAACGCGACAAACCCAACGGTTACAGTCGACTGCGCGTCAACCAGGTTGGCGTCGCCCTTGTGGAAGAAGTTTTGGTCGGACCAGTCACGCCGATACTCGATCCGCGTCAGCAGGCCCTCCACCCACTTGTACTCGTAGGTGCCGGTGAACTCTTTGATCTCCTGCGCCAACCCGGTCGAGTACCCGTTCATGTCGTGGAAGAATTCGAAGCGTCCAGCGAGCGCAGACGTCCCTGTGATTTGCTCGTGCGCAGCAACCGCTACGCCCTGCCAGTGGTTGAGGTTCTTGTCTCCGCTCCCCGTGCTTGTGATTCCATCGCGGTTTTGGCCGTAGTCGTAGTTCAAATACGCGTTGAACTTCGCATTCGGCGTCAACAACAGCGTTGTGTCGATGAGGTTGCGATAGCCGTTCTGCGTGTCGGTGTTCGACGGGCCGGTGTAGTAGTTGAGGTTCCAGGTGTACTTCGGCTTCACCAACGCATTGGTCAAGCCGATCGTCACTCCGCCATTGTTCGTGGTCACGTTATTCCAGCCGTTCACCACCTGCACACCAATGGTGTCCACCTTCGATACCGGCAGCGAGGTGCGCACGCCAAAATGGTAGTAGGGAATCGCCCACGCGAACAGCAGCGAGCGCGAGTAATTCCAGTTGTCCTTGGACTCAATCACTTCGGCGCCCGCTGACGTGACAAACTTGCCGAAGTCCAGCTCGAAGCCCTTGGCCTTGGGCGGCTTGAGGCTCAGGAAAGCCTGCTCGATGTAATCGCCTTGATCGTGTGAGCCGGCATTCACCAGCGTGTTTGTACGGCCATAAAACAGATCGATGTGCGCGCCCACCGGGTCCGGATCGTGATTCAACGTCAACCGCGCCTCGCTCAGGTTGAACTGGTCCGTTTTGTCGTTGAAGTTGTAGAGATCGTTAGTCTGCAGGTTCGCCGCATTGCTGGGCCGGTTGGCGTTGTAGCTGTAGTAGCCGTCGATCAGGCCGCTGATGTCCATCGGGCCCACGCTCCAGGTCGGTGCCGCGGCCGGCGCCGCTGGCGCTGGCGGGGTTTGTGCGGCGGGCGGTGCCTGTGCGGCGGGCGCCGACGACGAGCTCTGATCCGTCGCGGGTGCCGCGGCGGCGGGGGTTTGTGCCACAGCTGTCAGCGAGGTCGTTAGGGCTGCACTGGCAAGAGAAAAAAGAAGGCGCTTCAGGTGAATCGTCACTGTTCCTCCAGTCGTTTTTTGGGTATTCGGCGGGACGCGGTAAGCGTTCAGAGACAACAAGGGCTCGGGGGTGCACGCAAACGTGTGCACGCCGGTGTTCAAAGACAGGCTGTGTCGCGCAGGCTCCCTGACTGAATGGGCGCTCTTTTTAGATCGCTCCAGTTCTGTTCGTCTTCAACTCGGGAACCATTTGTTGCAGCGGATTAACATCAGTAACTCAAACCCGTCATAAAGAAAAAATGAAGAATATAAAAAGATATCTTTATACACTTTTCCGGTGATTTTCGAGCACTCTCCGGACAGCGCATGGGCTCTCTCAACGGTCGCCACTACACCGCCTCCCATAAGAATCACATCAAATCCTGATAAAATTCGGGCGAGTCTCCTCTGGTTGTGAATAGCCGTGGCGCGGATCTTCCTGCTCGCCTCTCCGATCCTCGGAACAGCACGGCGCGTTGATCGACACGGTTTCAAACTGCAGGGTCGAAAGGCACTCCACTGAGTGCCCGAATCGGGAGGGCCTGGCCGGTTGTCTGGTACCTACATTCCGTTACGCATGTTCGCGGCTCGGCGCAATCGCGGGACCGGCTCCCGGGCGCTGCTGTTTACGCTGGAGTCGGCGCTGGGCATCGTGGCGGTCGTCTTCGTCGGCTTGTTCGCGCACTGGTTCCAGTGGCTGCTTCCTGTTTCTGCGCTCCTCTGTTTGCTCATTGTTGTTCCTACAGCGTTGCTCTGCGGGTTCTGGCAGGCTGTCGTCGTATCGCTCTCAGCCGTCGCTGTGCAAAGCTACATCACTGCCCGCCAGACCGCTTTCAATCCCGCTGCTGATCCTGCCAACTCCGTCACCCTTCTGGCCTTCGTGCTCACCGCCCTTCTGGTCAGCCGGCTCTCCGCGCGTGTCAACGAGCACGCCAAAGAAGCCGAGTCGTGGGGCGGTCAGATGCACGACCTCTACGAGTTCACGCGGCGCACACTGCAAATGAATCTGCACGTCGAGCCGGGCCTCCAGCTGGCCGAATTGGTGCATGACATCTTCGCTCTCGAAGCCGTAGTGGTCTTCGATGCCGACCTGCATGAGATCTATCAAGCCGGCTTCTGGAACGAAGATCCGCAGGAGCTGGCACAAAACGTCTACTACTTTGAAACCTCCGATGACGACCTGGAGACCGGCATCAGCCGCCGCGTGGTTCGTCTTGGAGCCGTGCCCATTGGCAGCCTTGTGGTCCGAGGCGAGACGAGCCCGCTCACCAATAACGCCATCGCGTCGCTCATCGCCATCACCTTCGACCGCTATCGCGCCTTTGCCAATGAGAGCCGCATCGAAACCGAGCGCCGTACCGAGCAGTTGCGCGCCACCGTGCTCGACAGCCTGGCCCATGCCTATAAGACCCCGCTCACCGCGATCCGCGCTGCCAGCACGGGCTTGAGCGAGATGGGTCGGCTTTCGCCGGCTCAATCCGAGCTGGTCTGCCTCATCGACGAACAAGCCGGGCAGCTCAGCGAGCTCACCAAGCGCCTGCTGACCACCGCCCGCCTCGATGCCGGCGAAGTCTCCGTCGACGCACACCCCCACAGCGTCAGACCGCTTATCGAAGATGTCGTGGCCAGCCTCAGCGAACGCTTGGCCAGCATGAAGGTCGTGATCGAAATACCGGATGAAAACCTTGTTCTCACCTGCGATCGACAGCTGATCGTCATGCTGTTGACCCAATACATCGACAACGCCTGTAAGTATTCGATCTTCGGCACCGCCATCACCATCCGTGTTCTTCAGCTCCACGCCGAGGTGATCTTTTCTGTGCACAGCTTTGGTCCCGTCATCCCCATGGCCGACCGCGAGCGCATCTTCGACCGCTACTATCGTTCGTCCAACGCCTCCAACCGCGCACCCGGAACCGGCATCGGTCTTGCCGTTGCCAAGCGCGCAGCCCTCATTCATGGCGGATATGTCTGGGTCACCAGTGATGAAGAGGAAGGCACGACATTTTACGCAGCCATCCCCGCTCCGGTACAAAAGAGGAAAGCTCGATGAATCAATCTGTGATTCGTGTTCTCATCGTCGACGACGAAGCCGCCATTCGCCGCGCCCTGCGCCCCCCACTGAGCGAACTCGGCTTCCAGATCCACGAGGCGTCGCGCGGTGAGGAGGCGCTGCAGTTACTCCACTCGACTCAGGTCGACGTGGTTCTGCTCGACATCAATATGCCCGGCATTGGCGGTATTGAAACCCTGCGCCGCATCCGCGCCGCCGCACCTCGACTGCCTGTGCTCATGGTGACCGTGCTCGACGGAGAAGAAGAGAAGGTCGAAGCGCTTGAACTCGGAGCCGACGACTACATCACCAAGCCGTTCAGCATCCGCGAGCTCATCGCCCGCATTCGCACCGCGCATCGCCGCGTACACGCGCCGGTCCGCGTCGAAGATGCCCCCATGGAGATCGGCGAAATCCGCCTCGTTCCAGCACGCCGCAGTGTCACCAAGCGCGGCCAGCCCGTCCACCTCACCCGCAAGGAATACGACATCCTCTACTGTCTGATGAGTCGCGCGGGTCGCGTCATCACCTACTCGCGCCTCTTGACCGCCGTATGGGGAGCCGATTGTCGCGAAGAGGTCGAGTATCTCCGCACCTTCGTGCGCCAGTTGCGCAAGAAGATCGAAGACGATCCGTCCAGCCCGATCTATCTCCTCACCGATGTCTATGTCGGCTACCGTTTTGCCGATGCGCAGATGCTGCAGGAGAACGCGGAGGCCTCTGCCTCCGGTGCAGTGGCCGAAGAGCCGGTTCCCGAGAACGCCGGAGGTTGTTAATTCGAGGTTTGAACAACGACGCGCCTCAGAATCAACCTGAAAACCAAAAAGGCCTCAGAACCATCGCTCTGAGGCCATTCTTACATCCGCACATCAAAAAGTCCGCTGCATGCAATGCCTACTCGTCGTAGTGCAGCAGGCTGAACACGTCGTGCTCGGCGAACCGCTCGCGGCCCTTCAGGAAATCGAGCTCCACCGCAAACGCCAGCCCGGCAATCTCTCCGCCCAACTGCTTCACGAGTTTAACTGTCGCTTCCATTGTGCCGCCCGTGGCCAGAAGATCGTCTACCAGCACCACGCGCTGCCCCGGCTTGATCGCGTCCATGTGAATCTCGAGTGTGTCCGAGCCGTATTCCAGGTCGTACGTAACGCGCGCTACTGGCGCGGGCAGCTTGCGCGGCTTGCGCACCGGCACAAACCCGGCGTTCAAACGATAGGCCAGGGCCGGACCAAAGATGAATCCGCGTGCCTCGATGCCCAGCACCAGATCGATCCTCTCCTCAATGTAGTGCGCCGCCAGCGCATCGATCAGCTGAGCGAACCCCGTCTTGTCCTTGAGCACTGTCGTGATGTCGTAAAAGAGGATCCCGGGTTTGGGAAAATCGGACACTGTCCGTACCAGTGCCTTCAAGGCGTCTACGTTCAGAGGGTCTTTCTTTTCGGGCATACGTCCGCTTACTCCTGAAATGTCGATCAAGTTGTCGCTTGAATCTATGCGGGAAGGGAACAGATGGGTAGGCGTTCGTCTTCCCTATCGATTATAGAGTCCGCCGTTTGGTACTGCCGATGCCTGCGGAGCGTCGTTGTTGTCTGTGAACGGGTGAATAACCTACTGTCGACTGCAGCTCGCCTCTACCATGCCCCCTCAATCCGGAACGATTCGAGGTTCTTGCTTTCCTTCTCATCCAAATAATGTTCGATCACGCGGTCTACGCGGCTCCCCCGCGGACCCTTCTTCAAGCTCGCGCGCAACTCACTTAGATCCTCAACAGTTCCAGAAGCCACGACTTCCACGTCGCCCTCTTCTGTGTTGCGCACCCATCCGTGCAACGCGAGTTCGCTGGCCTCGCGATGGACAAACCACCGAAAGCCCACACCCTGCACGCGACCCTGAATGAGAAAGTGGAGGACCATAGAATCAAACGTCAGTCTTGCAGATGCGCGGTCGGACGCGCAACCGTGCCCGGCTACGTCTGCTCCAGGCTCTCGCGCAGCTGTCGGATCGCCTTGGCCGACCCTCGCGCTACACTGGTTTTGCCATGGTCTTCGTCCTTGACAACTACGATTCCTTCACCTACAACCTCGTGCAATATCTGGGCGAGTTGGGTGCCGACGTCGTGGTCCGTCGCAACGACGAGCTCTCCGTCGACGAAGTCGAAGCTCTCAAGCCGGACCGGATTCTGCTCTCGCCCGGCCCCTGCACTCCCGGCGAAGCCGGCATCCTTGTTCCGCTCATCCAGCGCATGGCGGGCAAGGCACCCATCCTCGGTGTCTGCCTCGGTCATCAGGCCATCGGCGAAGCCTTTGGCGGCAAGGTCGTCCGAGCCCACCATCTGATGCACGGCAAGACCAGCAATATCGATCACGATGGCACAGGCGTCTTCTCCGGCCTGCCCACACCGCTCACCTGCACGCGTTATCACTCGCTCATCGTGGAAGAGGACTCACTTCCCCGCGATCTCGAGGTCACCGCGCGCACGCATGAAGCCAACGGGAAAGGCGCCGCGGGCGGCACGGTCATCATGGGCCTCCGACACCGCAAATTTCGCATCGAAGGCGTCCAGTTCCATCCCGAGAGCGTGCTCACCCAGGGCGGCCACCAGATGATCAAGAATTTCCTGGAAATGTAACGTGAAGCAGCCACTCATCTGGGCCAACGCGCATCTCTTCTTGTCTCTCCTCCTCGGAGCCTCTTCGCTCGAGCCTCATCTGGGCGCGCAATCCGCCCCCAGCGCCCCCGCAGTTTCGGTTCCGGCAGCATCCATTCCCGCCAATCCCATCGCCATCGTGCCTCTCGACAGCCGCGTTCCCGGCAGTGCGGCTATGGTCACGGGCGCGCTCCAGGTTGTCGGAGGTAGAGCCTTCATCTCCGCCAACGGCACCGTCACCTCCGGAGCGAGCTCGACCGAAGTGTCGCTCCCCCAGCGCGGCATGCTGCGCGTCTGTGCGTCCACTGCGGTCAAGCTCGCTGTCGACTCCAGCGTGCCCGCCGGAGAAACGCCCGGCCTGCTCATGGCCATCGATCACGGTGCCGTCGAAGCCAGCTTTGCCACCGGCCGCAACGCCGACATGATTCTTACGCCTGACTTCCGCATCCTCATCGGCGAACCGGGCACCGCGAACGTCAAAGTCCGTCTCGGACAGGGCGGCGATACCTGCGTCGATAACCCCGGGACGAACGCTCCTTATGTCCTCGTCACCAGCGTCTTCGATGGCAGCGTCTATCGCGTGCAACCCGGCCAGCGCGTCATGTTCCAGCACGGCAGCCTGCACGAAGTTGTCGATCAGGAGAAAGAGCCCTGCGGCTGTCCGCCCGCCGAGGTCAAGGGCAACGACTTTCCTCTCGCCCAAAGCGAAGGACTCACGCCGCTCCCTCCGGCCGCCGCAACGCCTCCTGCCCACCCGGGCAAGGGCACGGCCACCGCACAGCCCCTCGTCTACAACGCCGGGGATCAGGCAGCTTCTGCGGCCTCGCAATCGGCAACCGAGAGCGCCGCGGCCTCGCCCGCTCCTGCTCCGCCACCGGCCCCGCACCACAAGAAGAGCGGTGGTCTCTTCACCCGCATCGGCCACTTTTTCCGCCGCCTATTCGGCGCCGAATAATTCCGGAACCATCCTTCACGCCACGCCGTATCCCCTGCACCCGGTCCTCAATCTTCCTGTCGTGGAGGCCAATGAATGCTTGAGCAGAAGACAGGCGCCCGTGCGTCCTGGTGGATTCGAATCGTCGTCATTGTCGGCGCATTGCTGATGGGAACCGGAGCCGTCCTGTCTCTGGTCGATCCCGCCATGCTCGTGGGACGAGAGTCGCAGATGAACGGCGCAGCGCAGGTGTTTGCCGGCTACTTTGCCGCCCGCAATCTGGCAATGGCTGGTCTTCTGCTCGTCCTCGCGATCATGCAGGCCGGCCGCGCCCTCGGACACGTGCTGGCGCTCGTGGGCCTCATTCAGCTCTTCGATTGCGCGCTGGATTGCCTGGAAGGTCGTTGGACAATCGCCCCCGGCGTCCTAGTTCTGGGCGTTCTCTTCCTGCTTGCCGCGTCAAAGCTCTGTGGTGGCCCATTCTGGAGACGGCAAGCCTGGCTGTCCTGAATCGACGACCTACAGCTCCTGCGCCTGCTTGATCGCGCGAATCACTGCTTGCGCCTTGTTCAGCGACTCCTCGTACTCCATCTCCGGTACCGAGTCCGCTACGATCCCTGCACCCGCCTGCACGTAGCCTTTCCCATCCTTCGCCAGCAGCGACCGGATCGCAATGCACGAATCGAGATTCCCCGAGAAGTCCGCATAGAGCACGGCACCGCCGTACGCCCCGCGCCGCGAGGGCTCCAGCTCTTCGATAATCTCCATCGCGCGTACCTTGGGCGCGCCGCTCAGCGTCCCGGCAGGGAAGCACGCGCGCAGCGCATCCACCGCCGTCAACTCCTTGCGCAGCTTGCCTTCGATAGTGCTCACGATGTGCATCACGTGGCTGTAGCGCTCCACAAACATCAGCCGGTCTACCTTGACGCTGCCGAACTCGCTCACCCGGCCCACATCGTTGCGGCCGAGATCGACCAGCATCACGTGCTCAGCGCGCTCCTTTTCGTCGTGCATCATCTCTTCCTCGAGCGCCAGGTCCTCCGCCTCATTGGCACCGCGCGGCCGCGTGCCCGCTATCGGCCGGTACTCCACCTTGCGGTCATGCACGCGCACCAGGAGCTCCGGTGACGATCCCGCTAGCTCGATCGGCGGCGCCGGGGCCTTTCCATTCTTGGACGAGTTGCGAGCCGATCCTCCCAGCGTTCCCTCCGGCGTGATCCGCAAAAAGTACATGTAGGGGCTGGGATTCACCGTGCGCAGCGAGCGATACACCTGGAATGTATCGAGTCCGGTCTCCACATCGAAGCGCTGCGACAGCACGGTCTGAAAAACATCGCCGGCGCGAATGTACTCCTTCGTCTTCTCCACTGCCGCCAGAAAATCCTTCTTGCGCGTGCGATGTTCCACCTTGAGCTTTCCGTCGTGCCTCGCCTTGCGCAGCTTCGGCAGCGGCCCAGCCAACCGCTTCTCCAGCTTGTCGAGCCTGCGAAGGGCATCCGTGTACGCCTTCTCCGGTGAAACCAGCGTGACATCCGCGGTCACCATTAGCCAGATCTGCTTGCGCACGTGATCAAACGCCAGCACCTCGTCGAAGAAGAGCAGACACGCGTCGGGCACTCCCAATTCGTCCTTTGCCAGTTCCGGCAACCGCTCGATCTGCCGCACCGCATCGTACGCGAAAAATCCCACTGCGCCCGACGTGAATGGAGGCATCCCCGCCAGTCGCGCCGGCTTATGCCCGCCCAATGCGTCGCGCAGCACTGCAAAAATGTCGCCCTCAATCTGTGTTGTCCGCTTGCCTTCCGTGATCGCAATGCTGCGACCCCGCGCTACGATCCGCTTATAGGGATTGATCCCGATGAAGGTGTACCGGCCCACCTGCTCGCCACCCTCCACCGACTCCAGCAGAAAACACTCTCGCTCCGGCCACGCTGCGCGCAGGAATGCCGACACGGGTGTCTCCAGATCGGCGATCAAGGTGCGATAGACGGGAACAAGGGTATGCGCCTTAGCGAGCGCCAGAAATTCCTTGCGGCTGGGGTGGATCTGTTCTTCAGTGGCCTTCACAGCCACAGTGTATCGTTCGAGCGCTCGCGGCGTGGCGCCCGACGGCGCGAGACGCTACCGCATTTCGTGCGTAGCCAGCCAGCTCTTCAACGCCTCACTCGCCAGTGGATGGCTGAACCAGTACCCCTGCGCTCCGTCGCAGCCCTTGGCCCGCAGCAGGTCGTACTGCGCCTGATTCACGACACCCTCGGCGACCACCGTCATCTTCAGCTCGTGCCCCATCTCGACGATCTTCTCCACCATCACCCGGTCGCTGTCGTTCACGTGCATTCGTTCGACAATGCTCTTGTCGACCTTCAGCTCCGTTGCCGGCACATTCTGCAACTGACGCATCATCGCATAGCCGCTGCCAAAATCGTCGATGGAAAGCTGAAAGCCCTTCATGCGCAGCCGCGCCAGCACGTCAAGTGTGTGCGACATCTCATTCATCAAGCGCGACTCGGTGATTTCTACGGTGATCCTGTCCGCCGGGAACTCGTATCTCTTCGCAAGCGCCAACAGGGCATCCGGAAACTCAAGCTTAATCAGCGACCGCATGGTTGCATTGATCGAGAGCCGAAGCGGCTTGCCGTCCTGCCGGACAAATTGCCTGGCCTCGGCCACCGCAAGCTCAGCGGTCTTCCAGCACAATTCGTCCATCAATCCCAAAGCATCCAGCCTGGGCAGAAAGCTCTCCGGCAGAACCACACCGCGTTCCGGATGCCGCCAGCGGGCCAGTGCCTCAACGCCCATCACCTGGCTGGTGTGCAGGTCGATCTGTGGCTGGTAGTAATTCAGGAACTCGCCCTTTTCGACACCGTCTCGAATCTGATCGTCCGACACCGCAATCGCAGGGATCGTCGTTACCGCGCGCGGGGCTTCCATCGCCGCAACCGACTCAAGCACGCTCTTGAGTTCCATCGGCGCAAACGGCTTCTGTAGATGACCGACTACGGCAAGCCCCAGGCTTTGCGCCAGCTTTTCGGCCGTCTCCAGCACCCTCTTGTCCATCCCGCTCATCAACAGGATCCGCGCCCCGCATCTTCGCTCGCCGAGGAGTCGCAGAACTTCGATGCCATCCATTCCCGGCATCATCAGGTCAAGAAGAATCAGAGATGTCGAAGGAGATACAGAGTCCAGCAAGTCGGCGGAGTCCCCGGTTACGTCGCAGTCCAGCCCCATCGTCGCCGCCAGGGCAGAGACCAGCTCGCAAACCACGTGATCGTCGTCGATAACGAGGACTCTATAGGCGTTTGCCATCGCTTCTCCCCGCTCCGCGGGCACATCCAGGCTCTTCGGGTGAGAGACCAACACATCACGCAACAAGCTGCAAGAGCTATGCTGAGTGTAGCTTACAGGCAGAATCGCAGTGCCCGAGTTTGAGCATTTCAGGCCTCTCTCAGCATCCTCTGGTAACCTGCCCGGCGTCTTTCAAGGCCGAGAAAGCACACTGCTCGGCTTCTTAATTTGGACGAAACTCCCTTCTCCAGAGCTGCGGCTTTCGGGGTTCCCAGACAGGTTCCAAAAGGATGCCACCCTGTGTCGGGCAGGCTTGACGCCGTTTCCCAGCGGGCCTAGACTCACATGGGTTTGGGCTCCTGCCTGCCTCGGCCTGTAGGGAAGGCCGCCGCTTGGCGAGGACTTGGTGTGTGCGCACCAGGGTCATTTGTTACGCCCATCCGTGAGGGCGATGCATCCGTCGAAACGGAGGACTCGCCGCCCGCAAAATGAATTGGAGAAACGTATGGCACTCGCTACACAAACCGTGACCCTAGACCAGGAGATCAATCCCTGGGAAGCCCAGAGCGCACGGTTCGATTTCGCGGCACGCAAGCTCAATCTCGACGAGGGTCTCTGGAAGCTGCTTCGGACTCCGGCGCGCGAAATCATCGTTCACTTTCCCGTGACCATGGATGATGGTCGCATCGAAATGTTCACAGGCTTCCGCGTACAGCACAACATCGCGCGCGGCCCGGCCAAGGGCGGCATTCGCTACTCACCCGATGTCACCCTCGACGAAGTGCGCGCCCTCGCCAGCTGGATGACCTGGAAGTGCGCAGTCGTCAACATCCCCTTTGGAGGCGCCAAGGGCGGCGTCATCTGCGATCCGCACCGCATGAGTAGGGGCGAGCTCGAACGCATGACCCGCCGCTACACGGCCGAGATCATCGACTTCATCGGACCCGAGAAAGACGTTCCTGCTCCCGATGTCAACACCAACGAGCAAACCATGGCCTGGATCATGGATACCTACTCCATGCACATGGGCCGCACTGTCACCAGCGTCGTCACCGGCAAGCCGCTCAATATAGGCGGTTCGCGCGGCCGCGTCGAGGCCACTGGCCGCGGCGTCATGGTGGTCTGCGACGAGAGCCTGCGCTATCTCAACCTGCCCATCGAGGGCTGCCGCGTCGTGATTCAGGGTTTCGGCAACGTCGGCTCCAACGCCGCCCGCCTCATGCAGGAGCACGGCTACAAGATTGTCGGCATCGCCGAGAAAGATGGCGGCCTCTTCAATCCCAACGGCATCGACGTGCACCAGCTCAGCGAATACAAGTACCGCAATGAAACCATTCTCGGCTTCCGCGGTGCAGAAGCCACTCCCACCGAGGAACTGATCGTTTCCGATTGCGACATCCTCATTCCCGCCGCCACTGAGAACGTCATTACCAGCCGCAACGCCGAGAGAATCAAGGCGCGCATCATCGTGGAAGGCGCCAACGGCCCCACCACCGCGGTTGCCGACGAGATCCTCGCCGAGAAGCGCGTCTTCATCGTGCCCGACATCCTCGCCAACTCCGGGGGCGTCACGGCCAGCTACTTTGAGTGGGTGCAGGACCGCCAGGGCTACTTTTGGAAAGAAGCCATCGTCAACGAGCAGCTCGAAACCATCCTCCGCGACAGCTTTGAGGATGTGGTCCGCTACGCCGAGGCCCACAACGTCAACAACCGCATCGCGGCCTACATGCTCGCCATCGATCGCGTTTCCTTCACCATCAAGCAACGCGGCATCTACGCCTAGTCGCGTTAGTTCGTACAGAAACGGGCCGCCTCGCGCGGCCCGTTTTGCTTCAAAGTCACCATGGAGGTTGATGGGAAAGTAGCTGCCGGTAGAGGGTGATACGGGAGCGAGCGTGTTAAGAGTCCGCTACAGCTCATTGCGCCGGTCGTGTCGATCGGGCGTTGAGTCTATCCCGGCGTAGACTGCCAGAGCGCTGCGACTAGGGACAATCAGAGTCGAGCCGTGTACTGTTACCAAATCCTGACTTCTAAAGTCTGTCAGAGTGCGGGTAATTGATTCGCGCGACGATCCGATGCAATCGCCGATCTCTCCGTGCGTCAATCCAACTCGAATCTGCGTTCCATTCTTCGTCTGGCGACCATCTCTGCACCACTCAAGCAACAGGCTGGCGAGTCTTGCTCGCACCGATGTCGTGAGCCCGAAGATTCGGAGCCTTTCGCTGATTCGCCGGCAAAGAAGACTCAACTCAAGCGCGATGTAGCTGGAGGCGGGAGGATGACGCCCGAGGAAGTCGAGAAAGTCCTGACGACGCAGGAGTGCAATTTGGCAGGGATGCCGCGCCACAGCTCTGATCTCGGAGCAATCGCCGGAAACGGCCGAAGCGAGCCCCAGGATCTCTCCAGCCCCGGCGACCCCCAGAAGGAATTGCCTCCCGTTCAACGAAGTCATTGAGATACTCACTTCCCCCTCAAGCAGGAACGGGATGTTCAAGGGCTTCTGGTCCTCCGCGATCAGTACTCTGGCGGGAAAGCACTGGACGCGCGTTGCCAAAAACTCAAAGTCGCGTCTCGCTCCGATCGACATCCTTCGAAAGAACTCTCCTGTTTCACGCGGTCGAGCAGAATCGTCCCAATTCAATTCCGATAAGATCGGCGTTGGGAATTCGGCCCTTCCGTGTTCTCGGAAGGATTGCCTCTCAGCCTCGAGAAAACTGGCTCTCCCTCGACTGGGCAGAACGTTTCTCCTGTTCCGGCTGTCGACCAGTTTCAGGGATTGCATCGATCTTCCTCCTGGGCTTTCATTGCACTCCTGTCGAACAAGAACATTCATCAAAACAGGTGGAGAGGTGGTGTTTATGCCCTAGGTTGTCTTAGGTGGATTCGCGTGCTGTGAGCATGCCCTTGCGTTGGGCGAGCATATCTTCGATTCCCTTCAGGAGACTGTCTGGCCCGCACCGGATGGTCGCGTCTGCAAAACTGTCGCAGCTGCCCGAAGGGTCCGAGATACAGACCACTGGTATCTGTGAGCCCGAGGATCGAATCAGGAACGCCAGCCTCTCTCGGCTTTCGGCGGGGATGGAATGACTCAAGAGGACCAGGTCGAAGTCACCCTCATGGAATTGAGCGATACCCTCTCGAACGGAGCCTGCGGATGTCACGTAGTATCCAGCCGATTGCCAGACTGCGCGTCGACTCTGAAAAAGCGACGGGTCCAGGCCAACTGAAAGGAGGACTGTGAGCGGCATGAGAACCTCTGGGGTTGGCAGTTAGATTCCCGCGTCTTTAGGGAAAAGTGGGACTACCTACTCCTATGCTTATTCTTCGAGGCAGTCTGTGCAGTTTTGCTCCCTCCTGCGCGCATCGTCTTGCCTTCGCTGGTGGCGGCCGGTCCTGGTCGCGATTGGGCTTGTTCTTCCCAACCTGGCCTAAGATCCGCGAAGGAAAATGCGGGACGCTCAGAGGCATCCTTCCGTCATGTTTCGGTTTTGGAACTGTGAGTGCTCTGGAAGCTTACAAGACGATGCGTCGCGGCGGCTTCTGCTTCGAGATAGGCGATGCGGCCACGGAGGATGCGCTTGAACTCGGCCTGTTGGGGCGAGTCGATCTCGGCGGTTGGGTTCAACTCTAACTTCTGCAGAGTGTCACGAAGGATCAAAAGGACGGCTTCTCGACTTCTGGGAGGTTTGCGGTTCATTGCGCGGCACCTTGCCTACCGAATCACGCGGCGTTCGTCTCAACCTGTTCCGAGCGGTCTTTCCCTTCGCTTAAACCGGCTGATCGTCGTTCTGAAGCTGAATCCATGAGGACCTCGGTCTGCTGAAGGCGCTGTATCATTCGATCGGCGCTCTACGAGGTCGATGAGCATCTCCGGCCTAAAGAACTCATACATCTGGCGCCCTTTCTTCTTGGCGTGATACATCGCGGTGTCGGCATTCCTGATGAGAGTCTCGGCGTCCTGAGCGTCGCTGGGATAGACGCTGACGCCAATACTTGCCGTGAGGTGGATCTCATGCTGGTCAATCAAATGAACATCCGTGACCGTCTTCAACAACCTTCCGGCTGTGGTTCCGGCATCTTCAGGGCGCTCTAATTCCTGAATCAGCACGACAAATTCGTCGCCGCCCAGACGGCTCACCGTGTCCGGTGCGCGCACACAAGCCGACAACCGCGTCGCAACGGTTTGAAGAAGCTTGTCTCCGATCTGGTGTCCCAGGGAATCGTTGATGTGTTTGAAGCCATCCAAGTCCAGAAACAACACAGCCGCCTTGCCCGCGTTTCGCTGTGCGAGGGCGATCGCCTGGCTTACCCGGTCTTTGAGCAGCATTCGATTGGGCAAACCAGTCAGAAAGTCGTGTTCCGCAGAATGGGTCAATTGCTCTTCTAACATCCGGGTTGCGGTCACGTCGCGGAACACGATGACAGCGCCGGTGACTTGTCCTTCCCGGTCACGGATGGGGGCGACTGAGTCTTCGATGAAAACCTCATACCCGTCACGGCGAATCAGCACACAGTTCAACGGCAGCTTTCCCACCCGGTTCTGGGAGGTAGCCTTGGCCATCGGATCCAGGATGGGTCTACGGGTAATGCCGTCCACGATCTCGAAGGTCTCGCTCATCGGCCGTCCTGCAGCATCTTTGAGCAGCCAGCCGGTCATCCTTTCCGCGACAGGATTGAGAAAAGT
>Ga0181535_10001514_pt1 | contig 30246 bp, 20 predicted proteins | sample PEATcosm2014_Bin_44_FD_119774 | JGI IMG/M metagenome (GOLD analysis project Ga0181535, IMG submission 119774) | Peatland microbial communities from MTU Mesocosm Facility, Houghton, MI, USA - PEATcosm2014_Bin17_30_metaG | ecosystem: Environmental > Terrestrial > Soil > Wetlands > Peat | place... | reverse complement strand
CTGTGCTGGTCCCCCAGCCATGAAGGAGGACTTTCATAGACGAACTCTGAAAGCACTGAATACTGCCCAACACGCGTGTGCCACCTGCAAGCCAAGAAGCGGTGGCACACGTCGTTTCTTGTGGATGCGCAAACTGCACATCGATCGGACGCAGTTCCGCCAAATGGACGAAGAACTGCTCTTATGAGTTGGACCCCGAACCTTCGGGAACCATCGCCTCGCAGACTGGGTGTCTGGGAGTTTCGCTACCGATCCAGATAACTGGGCCGGCGGTAGCCATAGAATGGATACCAACCGCCGCCATTATTTCGGTACTGATACTGGTACTGATAGGGCTGGGGGGCAACGGATTGCACCGGAGCCACGCTCCCTGGCGCCGGGGTGGTCACTGCCGCCGGCACGTAGTATCCCGTTGAGCCCTGCGTCGCGGCCGGTTGGGCCGACGCCACGGGTGCCGCCGGCTCTACTGTCACGACCGCAGCCGGCTGTGCATAGACGACACACGCCTGCCCCAAATAACTGGGCCGGTGGTAGCCATAAAATGGATACCACTCGGCGCCCGACGCGGCAGGCACCAAGACCCCGCTAGCCAAGCCGAGCATTCCCCACCCCAACAGCATGCACGCAATTCTTCGAGCCATGGCAACCCCTCCGTTTTTTTGTCCTCGCTGATTAATAGGCTGTCCGCCTCGTTTATCGCCGACAGCACCCTTCCGTTGAGAATGCTAGGGTGGCGTCGAAAAATGTCCAGGCCGCCTGTCATATTTCTCCGCCGGCGACCGCCAATCCTGATCTGCCCACTTTCGTGCGGACAGACGCGTTTCTCGGATGCGCGGCGCGACGGGGACAGCCCCATTTTCGCGGTGGCCACGCCGATTCACGCCACAACGTTCTCCACGCCGCGAAAATCGGGACAGTCCCCCGTGAACGATGACCCCGGCAACGAAGGAGGACTGCTATCGGCGAACTCTCAAATCAACAGACATTGCCCTAACGCACACATGCGCCACCTGCAAGCCAAAAAGTGGTGGCACACGTCGTTTCTTGGGCCACCGCCCCCCCCGCGTGGGAAGCATTGAGTGATGGGCCTGGCTGCGAACTCGCCAACATACACCACGCCAGCGGTAATGTATGCCGTGACATTTGCTGTCCGCCCCCGCACATCTGCGGCCATTCGGTGGCGCATGCTGGATTCTTGGCCTTGTGGATGGCTATACCTGGTCGGCACACAAGTTGCTCTCCACTGGTCGTCCCCGCATGGGACCAATCGTTCGCGGTGCGGACCGACCAAGCGACTGATCCCTGACCACCGACCACTACCTATACTACGTACGGGAGCAACAAGAAATCATGAGTCAAGAAAAAGACGTCTTTCAGGGGCTCGGCACCCGAGCACTGCACGCGGGGCAGACGCCCGACCCGACCACCACGGCACGCGCGGTGCCCATCTACGCCACAACCAGTTACGTGTTTCACGATGCCGAGCACGCGGCGAACCTGTTTGGTCTGCGGGAGTTCGGCAACATTTACACCCGGCTGATGAACCCCACGACCGACGTTCTGGAAAAACGGCTGGCGGCGCTCGATGGGGGCGCGGCGGGATTGGCCTTCTCCAGCGGCGCGGCGGCCATTACCGCGGCCTTGCTGACGATCGTCCACGCCGGGCAGAACTTCATCTCGGTCACGAGCCTTTACGGCGGTACCTGGGCCTTGTTCAACCAAACCTTCGCCAAGCTCGGCATCGAGGTCCGCTTTTTCGACCCGCGGCAGCCGGAAAGCATCGAGGCGTTGATCGACGAGAACACCCGGGCCGTGTACGTGGAAGCCCCCGGCAATCCGAAGAACGACGTCCCCGATTTCGAGACGATCACGAAGCTTGCCCACCGGCACGGCCTGCCAACCATCATTGACAACACGGCCTTGACGCCCGCGCTGTTCCGGCCGATCGAGCACGGTTTCGACATCGTCGTCTATTCGACCACGAAGTTCATCGGCGGCCATGGCGTTCACCTGGGCGGGGCAATCGTCGATAGCGGCAAGTTTCCCTGGGCCAAGGAGGCGAAAAAATGGCCGGAGTTCACCGAGCCCGATCCCGGCTATCACGGCCTGATTCTGGAAGAGGCGTTGCGGCCGATCGGCAACATCGCCTACATCATCCACATCCGCACGCACTGGCTGCGCGACACGGGCGCCACGCAGAGCCCGTTCGGGGCGTTCTTGACGCTGCTGGGCCTGGAAACGCTACATTTGCGGCTGGAACGGCACTCGAAAAACGCGCTGGCCGTCGCCCAGTTCCTGAAAAAACATCCGGCCGTCGAGTGGGTGAATTATCCCGGCCTGCCGAGCCATCCCGATTACGCCCGGGCCAAGAAATATCTGCCGGCCGGACAGGGGGCGATCATCGGTTTCGGCATCAAGGGTGGCAAAGAAGCCGGCGTAAAGCTCATCAACAGCGTCAAACTGTTCAGCCACCTGGCCAACATCGGCGACGCCAAGTCGCTCATCATTCACCCCGCCACCACCACGCACTCGCAACTCAACGAGGGCGAGTTGCTGCAGACGGGCGTGACGCCGGACTTCGTCCGGCTCTCGATCGGCATCGAGGACGTCGAGGACATCATTGCCGACCTCGATCAGGCGCTCAGGGCATCGCAGGCATAGTGGGTGGCGTTCGGCCTTGAACGCACGGGGGCGACGTGCTACAGCAATAGCGCCTTCGCCGCCTTGCGGTCCACGCGGGCGGCGAAGGTCCGTCGGCTGTCGGCGGGTATGATTCCGAACACCACCGGGAGGCATCCATGGAAAGCACCGCGAGCATCGAGGTGTCGCACGTCTGGAAAACGTTCGGCGGTTATGCCGCGCTGTCCGACGCAAGCCTGAAAGTGCGGCTCGGCGAGTTGGTGGCGCTGTTGGGTCCCTCGGGATCGGGCAAGACCACCTTGCTGCGGATCATCGCCGGGCTGGAGACGCCCGATCCGGGGAGCGGACCGATCCTCTTTCACAACCACGACGTGGCGCAAATCCACGTCGGCCAGCGGGGCGTCGGCTTCGTCTTCCAGCACTACGCCCTGTTCCGCCACATGACGGTGTTCGAGAATGTCGCCTTCGGACTGCGGGTGCGTCCCCGCCGGCTGCGCCCTTCGCCGGAGCAGATTCGCGGCAAGGTGCGGCACTTGCTCGAACTGGTGCAACTCGAACAACTTGAGGGCCGTTATCCGGCGCAACTCTCGGGCGGACAGCGGCAACGGGTGGCGCTGGCTCGGGCACTGGCCATTGAGCCGAAAGTCCTCTTGTTGGACGAACCGTTCGGCGCACTCGATGCCAAAGTGCGGCAAAGCTTGCGCCGCTGGCTCCGCAAACTGCATGACGAGATTCACGTCACCAGCGTGTTCGTCACCCACGATCAGGAGGAAGCCCTCGAAGTGGCCGACCGGATAGTGATTTTGAACCGGGGCCGGATCGAGCAGGAGGGCACGCCCAACGAGGTGTTCCAGCAACCGGCCAATGCCTTCGTGATGGACTTCTTGGGCCACGTCAATCTGTTTCGCGGCCGCGTCGAGGGAGGCAAGGCGGTGTTTGGCTCCCTGATTCTCGATTACCCCGAAGGGAACCAGGCCAACGGCCGGGCCGCCAAGCTCCTGGTGCGACCGCACGACCTGGAGATTCATACGCGTCCCAACGGCCATACGACCTTTCCCGCCCGAATTTTGAGGATTCTCGCCGCTGGCCCTCAAGTGAAGATCGAATTGGTAGCCCACAGCGGTGAGCTAGTCAACGTGGAGATGGCCCACGATCGTTTCCAGGGTTTGCACATCGAGACGGGTGCTGAGGTGTACGTGAGCGCGCGCGACGCCCGAGTGTTCATGGAAGCAACCGACTACTCCATCTAGCGCCACAGCGCGATTCAGCGTCCGGCGTAATGATGCGCCGTGATGGTGCGAGTGGTCGCCGCGCGGTTCCGACGATGGATGTGCGTAGGTGCTGGTGGCGTAGATCGGCATCATCACGGCGCCCGTGGCCGGGTCGAACGTCCGGCCCGCATGGATTGTGCGTGTCCCAAAAGCCAGTCGCTGCGTTGTGTTGGAGGATTTCGTAGTGTCCATTTTAGGTTCCAGAGTTTCGAGTGCTCGTCGATCAAAGCGGTTGGCGTCCTCGCCGCAGATATCTTCGTGTTGGGCCGGTGACGACCGCTCGTCGCCCGGGCCGCACACCTGTAGCCGCATGGCAAACCGTCGGACTCGACCCAACACTCATCTGACGCTCGGTGGCGTCTCGTACCTCAATCGCGCGGATTCAAATTCAAACGCGTCTGAGGAGACATTCTGAGGCGATTGCTTTGCGCCGCCCGCCGTGCCAGATGACGGCCACTCGTCGTATCCTGCCCGTGGCCCGTTATATCTCCATGCAATGTGACGTGACGTTGTCATCTTCACCTCGCACGAGTTCATCACAGAGCCGAGGTTCGCCGTGATAGGTCACGGCTCGCACCCGATCTTTGGCAAATGTCACCGCGACAGTATCAAATGCCATGGATTTCTACACGCCTCCGTCCAATTGTAGTGTCTTTTCAGATTCTTCCGCTAATTGGCACGCTGGATGCATTCGACGTGCGTCAGCGAACCCGGCAATGCCCTTGCAGGGGCAACGAAGATGACCGCGTCCATATCGGCCCAAGGAGGAAATCTGCGAATGCCGCAAACGCGAGCCAAGAAACGAAGTGTCGGCAAATATTACTCCGCTTCGCCGGACGCACGAATACGTGGCCCGTGTTGGTCCTGCAGCGACGGAAGGCCGCGTTCGTGTTCCGCGGACAGTTTTATCGAAGTATCACGCAAATAGGAGACGTACAAAATGAACGTGCAAATCAAGAAACGAAGTGGTTTTACGCTCGTCGAGTTGTTGGTAGTGATTTCCATCATTGCCGTCCTGGTAGCCCTCCTGCTTCCCGCCGTGCAATCCGCCCGCGAGTCAGCGCGGCGTTCTCAGTGCCAGAACAACCTAAAGCAACTCGCTTTGGCGGTTCACAACTTCGAATCCGCCAACGGCTATCTGCCGTCCGCCGTTCGGCCGGTCAGTGCGGGCGTGCGAGTCGGTGTACTCACATTCCTGCTGCCCTACTTGGAGAAGACAGATGTATACAATGAGTACGATCAAACATTGAACTGGGACGCTACCACGACCAATACTGGTTTCACGAAGAGCAATGCGACGATCGCGCAGACAGTCGTTCCGTCGTTTCTCTGCCCGTCGTCGGATAACCCCACTCGCATGGACGGCGACCCGGATCTGACAGTGTGGCAACCGGATCTGGTGGCGATCACCGATTATGGCGCGACGATTGCGATCGACGTGGCGCTGCTCCAAAACAGCTTGGTACCCGGAAATCCGCTAAGCGACGCAACAACGAAGCCTACCAACATCGCGAACAATACCGGCAGTACGAGTAGCCCTACGGTCGTGCCTTTGTCGGCGGTGGGTATTCTCGATCGGAATTCGACACCACGGTTTGCCGACGTCAAAGACGGACTTTCCAACACGATTATGTTTGCGGAGTCAGCGGGAAGGCCGTCCCAGTACATCCGAGGGAAGCTGACCGTGGATGCGTCGTTGCTGGCGGGTGCCACTACGCCGGGAATTCACGTAAATGGCGGCGGTTGGGTTCGCCCTGCAAGCGATATCATCGTCAGGGGGGCGACAGCGAACGGCCTGCAAATTGGCGCAGAGTCCCCGGCTGACACGTTGTACGGGGTCAACCGCACCAACGGTGCGCTGGTGCTGGATACGACGGGAAACGGCACTCCCGGCTCGAACACCGGCAAGGACACCGGCGCGGAGTCCAACTCGGCTTGGCCGGTAGGCCTCACGCAGACGGCGGCCAATTACTCGAGCGATCCGACGGGCGAAGTCTACGCATTCCATCCCGGCGGGGCGAACGTTGCGATGGGTGACGGATCGGTCCGTCTCATCAGCGAGAAGACCCCGATCAACGTTTTTGCCGCACTGGTGACCCGGAGCGGCTCTGAGGATAGTGCCAATGTCAGCCCGAACGAGTGATGGTGTCGTTCCGAGAGATTGAAGAACCGATGCGTTGGGGTGGCAGTGTAACTGCCACCCCAACATTTGTTTTTTTGAACCTTCAGCATGGGCTACCCGATCAAGGTGCTCTTGGACGACAGGGAATCACTGCACGTCGGCTGTGACAATTGTCTACTGATCTTCAACATAGTAATGTAGCACTTGTCATTTAGCCGGCGGGCTTGCCCGCCGGCTAAATGACGTTGCATTGCTTGTGTGATCGCCAAAACGTGGAGGCAATATCCGTTGGCCAACCAAGGGAAGATAAAAGCGTCATTACCGTGGCATGAAAAACTGCTAACGGCCCTGCTGAATAACCTGAAAGTGACGCTGGCAGGCGCAGTTTTGTTAGTCTTGGTATCGGTTGCGCTGGCCAGCAGAGGCTGCGGCGATGGCGGCAGCGAGCGACCGTCGGGCGCGAATCGGCGGAAGGCCTCCAGATCCGTCTCCGCAAAGGTGACCGTTACGACACCAACGAATGCCCTGCCCGAACCAGAACCACCGGCACCGCCGCCGAACGCGCCACGGAAAAGCTCCTCATCTCCTCCCAGCCGACAGACACAGCGGGCGAAGCCGGAAAAGGCCGTTCGGCCTAAGGACGTGGCCGACTGGAAACGGGGCGACTACGAGGGTGCGGCACGCGATGGCGACCCGCAATTGGTGGCAGCCTTGGGCTATTTTGGCCCGCATTTCGCCGGCAAAGAGAGCGCCGCGAATTTCTTGGCCAAGTTGCTGGAAGCGTCGGACGCTGCGCCGGTCGCCGACAATACCGCGCCACTTGTCTCAGCATACCGGCGAGGAGGAAATTCGTCGTATGGCAAGCGGAAGTCACCGCCCACCGAGGCCATCATGGCGGCCCTGGTGGTCAACGGCACGCCGCGGGCCCGGCAAATCCTCGAGAGTATCGTCGACGGGAGCCTCACGACGGCCGGCCAACAAGCGGCGGCCGTCGATGCGTTGAAATCGCTGGCCACGCATCCCGGCCCGGAAACCGAAGATTTGCTGTTCCGTCTGGTGACTGCCCCCGAGGCAGCGGCGGGTGATCCCGCGACGAACAAGACGGCGCAATTGCGGAACACGGCGATGGCACTGATCCGCACGGGCAAGTTTGCCTCGCTTTCGGTCCGCTTGGCCAAATGGATGCTGGCAACCGAGACTTCGAAAGCATTGCACGATCAGCTTTGGGCTTGTCTGAAGGAACCGCGGCCGGAGAACCTGCCGGCGCAGATCCTGCTCTACCAGAGCGACCGGCCGGACCCGGCGATGCACGCCTGGCTCGAGCAGTGGCTGGTGACGTACGGCAGCGACGCGCTGGGCCGGCTGTTGGGGATCCCCGCCGGTCAAACGCCTTCCGCACCGTACGCTTCTTTCGGCAGCGGGAGGGGCGGGCTGTCCGTCCTTGCCACGGCACAGCGGCGTGGAACGTTGCCGTCGACGACCGTTCCGGCGGCGAACGCGTATCGCTTGGCCGAGTTGCTCTGGAGTTCCAGGCTGGCCGCGGTGACGGAGCAGCGGCTGGCGGACCTGGAGACCTTGACGGACGGCCTGCCGTTGATCACCTTAGCCAGTACGGTGCCCCATCCGACGGTGCGCGCCGCCCTGCTGCGCACGCTCGAACGGCATTGGGAGGAGGGCCCCAAACCGTTGCACGCGCTCTCCACCACGCAGACCGTGAACCTGGAGCCCGGCTTCGTGACCCTGCTGAAAATGCTGCCGCGCAGCGACGCCGTCGATGCGACGACAAGAAAGGATCTGCTTACCCATGGCGGCAATCATTCGGGCTCCGGCCGGTCCTCAACGAGAAAGGCGGCAAAGCAACCGGGGCCGAGCGGGCAGGAAACGCAGAAGAACGCCGACCTGCTGGAGGCCAAACATCGGCACGAACAATTGGGAAAGGAATGGATGGAGTTTTCCCGAGCCGTTTCCCAGGCGATCTGCCGGCGGTTCTCCGCGGCGGCCCGCGCCGACGAAAGCGGCCGGAGCGCTGGCCGGGCGGCCGACGATGCCGGCCTGTCTTTCAAGTTGCCCCCGGGAGCCAAGGTTTCGGCAGCCTACCAAGTGAGCTGGCCCGCCGCGCTCGACGGCAAACTGGCCGCCGCGCCGGTGCTCCGCGTTCATTACGTGCGGATCGACGAGACGGCCGCGCCCGCCAAAGTGCTCGCCTACTATCGCCGACAGGTGCCGCACGCCAAAGAGCATCTGCTCGCCGGCGGCGGTTGGATCGACAGCATCGCCAGCGATGGCGAGCAGGGCCACGCCGCTTCGGTCGATGTGCTGGTGGCAAAAGTGACCGGCAACGATGCCGGCCTTGCCAACGAGAAGCAGGAACTCACCGTGGACATCCTGACCATCGAGTGCGACGGAATCGCCAAACGACCTCCGCTTTCCGCCAGCCGGTGAGGCAAAAGATGTCAATGATCGAAGACCTGGAAGACACTCCCGTGCAGGACGAGACGGTGCGCTGCGGGCGATGCGCCGCGGTCAACGCCCGGCGGCGGAAATTCTGCGCCAAGTGCGGGGCGCCGCTGTGGGTCACCTGCCTTCAGTGCGGGGAACTCAGCGAGGCCGCCGAGAAATACTGCGGCACCTGCGGCACAAACGTGACCGAGGCCTCCACCGCCCAAGTCGGGCAAATCGAGGCCCATCTCCGCACGGCCCAGCAACTACGGGCCGCCTGCCGGTTCGATGAAGCCGTTACCCTCTTGGTCTCCATCACCAAGCAAGAACGCTCCTCGCCGGCCGAAGTCATAGCGCAGGCAAAAGAGCTCCTGCTGCACGTGGTCAGTGAGCGCGACCAGCGGCGTGCGGCGGCCGAGGAGGATTGCCGACGCGCTCAACAGGCGTTCGCTGCCTTCGATTATGACGGTGCCGCGCAAATCCTGGAAAGCGTGCCGCCGGCGATCCGCAACGAGGGCTTGCAGAAACTCTCCACGCAGGTGAACCAGCGGCGGGAGCAGGTTGCCGGCCTGACCGAAGAATTGCGGGAGGCGGTTCGGCAGAAACGAGTCCTCGACCTGCTGCCCCGCATCGAGCAATTGCTGCAGTTGAAGCCCGATCATGATTACGCCCGGAAACTGGCCGAACAGACACAAGAGTACATGAACAAACTCGTGGAGAAGAAGCTGGCCGAGCACCGCTACGGCGAGGCGCTCGAGTTGGCCGAGCGGATCGCTCCGGCGATTCGCACTCCACGCACGCAGGCGATTTACGGGCGGGCGGCCGAATTGGCGTCGCTCAGTGGCGACCTCCAGCACGCACCCGTACTCGATCAGACGTTGGTGGCGGCAGCCGAGCGGCTCCGGAAGCTGGTGCCGGATGACGCGGCGGTCGCCAAACTATGCGAAATGCTTCGGCAGCGAGGCCGGCCCACCGACCGGGCGCCATGGGAACCGGTGCCCTGGGTCCGGCCGCCGGCGTCGACCGCCCTGGGGTTACCCGTCACCTGGCTTACTGGCTTTCGGCGTGTGGTTGTCGCCGAGGGGCTGGATCCGACCGACTTGGCGGCCCATCGCGGCCGACTCGCCGTCGCCTGCGGCTTTGCCCTGGCCGGGCTCCGCCAAGCCGCAATCAACATCGATCTGCTCGCGGACCACCGGCAGGGCGTGCTCCGCCGCGTCAGCCGATTGGTGTCATCCCGCACCGCGCGCTCGGCATGGGGGATCGACCTGAGCGCCAGCGGATTGAAGGCGGTCAGGCTGGCCTGGGACGCCTCGCAACAAAGAGCCGTCCTGGAATCCGCCATTGTCATCGAACATGCCAAGTCGCTAAGCCAGGCCGCCAACGAGGCGGAGGAACGAACACTCATGACCGACACGCTCAAGGCATTCCTGGAACGCCACCCGCCGAAGGCCGACCGGACATGTGTGGGCTTGCCGGGCCGCATGGTGCTGACCAAGCAACTCGATTTGCCCCCCGTTGACGCGGACAGATTGCCGAGCGTGATCGAGTTCGAGGCCCGGCGCGAGCTCCCCTTTTCCTTGGAACAACTGGCCTGGGACCACGAACTGTTCGACACGCCGGCCGAGGCGGCGGAACCAGCGGGCCCGCCTTGGCGGCGGGCCCTCGTGATTGCGGCGAAGAGCACCAGCACCCGGCACTTCCTGGACGTCTTCCGCCAGTCGGGTATTCTCGTGGACATGCTGCAGACCGATTTCGTCGCGCTCCATAACTTGGTGCTCTTCGAGCATTTCGCCCCACCGGACGAAGCGGCGGCACCGGAAACGAGCGGGAATGGCGCCCTCGGCCATCGGCAGAACTCCGACGTATCCCATCCTTCGCCAGCCATGGCCGTCCTCGACGTCGGTTGCGATGCCACCAACCTTGTTGTCAGTTCCCCCCACGCATTGTGGTATCGCAGTTGCGGCATCGCCGGGCAGAGCTTTACCCGGGCCCTGGTCAAAGATTTCAATTTGACCATCGCCCAGGCCGAGCAACTGAAACGGGCACCCGAGTCGGCGGAAAACCTTGATAAGGTCTATGAGGCCCTATCGCCCGGGTTCGCGGAGTTTTTGACGGAAGCACAGGAGACGTTGGCCACCTATGCCCAGGCCGAGCCCGATCGTCCCATCCAGCAAGTATTGGGAGTGGGCGGAGGATTCTCGCTGCACGGCCTGTTTCGCCACCTGCGGTGCGGCCGATAAGTTGCCTCTGCCGGCCCATCCACCGCCGGCAAACCGGCCGAACCACGGGGCATCGGCCCAACATTTGCATCAATCATCCCGCCAGCGTTCGTTCCAGCCGGGAAAGGATCCCCCGGAACTGATCCCCTGTTTCCCGCCGAGGGGAATGGCTAGACGCAAGTGCTTATAGATCAGTATGTTGAGAAACTTAGATTGAATTCACAACCAAACAGCGATTGACGTGACGATGGCGCTCTAGCAGGGACAGAATGGCATTGCTGCTCGTAGCGCCGTTGCATTTACTGGGAATGCCGTTCCATTTAACAGGACAGCCGTAACTGGCGATGGACAAGTCATGAAAACTGATGATCTTTGTGTCCTGGACGCGTTTCAGCCCACCCTCACCGGCCTGTGGCGAGAGGCTTGCCGCCACATCGAGATCAGCGAGTCGGCTGCCACGATTGCCAAGCTCCTGGCCGACCAGATGCCGATTGGCCAATTGCTGGTAAGACGGGTGGACCGGAACCGTTCCTGCGTGGAGACCGTGGCAGTAGGTCTGCCCGCGCCCGACTATTTGCTGCCCGACGCCCGAACTCAAGGCTCGGCAGCCGCGTTCGAGGAAGCATGCCAGTGGTGCCGGCGGGGAGAGGTTGCCCACCGGGGAAAGCCCGGTTGGGCCGACACGCCCTTGGAGGTCCTCGTGCCCACGGGCGCGCGGGGCGACATTCTGCTCGGACCGCTCACCGATTCCGGTGGCGCGGGCGGCGTTTTGGTCATCACGGCAGCCGACGATGCCAGATTTGATAGCCAGCATATCGAACTGATGGAACTGCTGTTGGAACCCTTTTCCACCGCTCTGGAAAACGATCGCCGCCTGCGCGAAATGGCCGCCATGCGGGCCGCGGCCGAGGCCGAGAAGCACTCGCTCCTCAGCCGCCTGGGTCGCAAGGAGACCGGCGATGACGCCGTCGTCGGTCTGGATTCGGGCTTGCGGGCGGTCTTCGAACGCGTGGGGCTGGTGGCCAAGGCGGATGCCCCGGTTCTCATCCTCGGCGAGACCGGCACCGGCAAGGAATTGATCGCCCGCATGATCCATAACCGCTCTCCCCGCGCGGCCGGACCGTTCATGCGGGTCAACTGCGGCGCCATTCCTTCCGAACTCATCGATTCGCAACTGTTTGGGCACGAACGAGGCGCGTTCACCGGAGCGGTGGAGACGCGGCCCGGCTGGTTCGAGCGCGCCGACGGCGGCACGCTACTGCTCGACGAGGTTGGCGAACTGCCGCTGGCGGCCCAGGTGCGTCTGCTGCGGATCTTGCAGGATGGCTGGCTGGAAAAGGTAGGTGGGCAGGAGTCAATTCACGTGGACGTGCGGATCGTGGCCGCCACGCATCGCGACCTGGCGGCCATGGTCAACGCGGGAAAGTTCCGCGAGGATCTGTGGTACCGGATTGCCGTGTTTCCCATCATCCTGCCGCCGTTGCGCGAGCGGATCGGCGACATTCCCGAACTGGCCCGCCATTTTGCCGAGCGCGCCGCGGCGCGTTTCGTGCTGCCGCAGGCTTTGCCGACGCCGCAGGACATCGAGTTGCTGACGTCGTACGCCTGGCCGGGCAACATTCGCGAGTTGGCGGCCGTGGTCGATCGGGCCGCGATCCTCGGCGACGGAAAACGATTGGAAGTGGCGAAAGCCTTGGGCGTAACGGCCAACTTGCCTTCGACGGCTTCCCCCGGCGAGCCGCTGCGGCCGGCGAAACCCGCGCACCCCAACCGGATTGCGACGCTCGACGAAGCCATGAAACAGCACATTGAACTGGCGCTGACGTTGGCCCACGGCCGCATCGAGGGGCGGCGGGGCGCGGCGGCCCTGCTTCAAATCAACCCCCATACCCTGCGCGCCAGGATGCGCAAGCTCGGGATCGATTGGACGCAATTCCGGCGGCAGGAAGAAGAGATGGTGGTGTGATTCTCGTGGCAGCGCCCCTTTCAACACCGGTTAGCGGCGGCGACGGTCGCCCGACGACTTTTTCGGCCGAGCAAGTGTGGCTGCGGAAGATCTTCGAGCACGTGGCCGCCAAAACGCCGGCGACGGAGGAAGATTAATGCGGCCACGCGGAGTGCGAGATGTACTATCTGCGTTGCGCGCTGCGGGCCAGTCCGGACGATCCCGAGACGAATCGTCTCCGTCACCAAACCAAACACCAAGGCCGATCGCCGCCGGGAACGACGTATGCTTCTGCCTGAAGAATGGCAGTGGTTGCGGGCCACATCAGCCGATTGGGTTGAACGATTTGGGATTGCGGCCAAAGAACGTTTGCTATTATACGCCGTGGCAATCCAGACCGGGTTGCGGTCGTCCGAGTTGCGAAGTCTGAGTGGCGGACGGCTGTTCGGGGACGGCGATCAGCCGTTTGTCACCTGCAAGGCAGGGTCGACAAAAAATCGAAAGGACGCCCGGCAGGATTCAAACCTGCCAGATACCAGTTTAGGTTCTCACCGTTTCTATATTGTCAGCAGGAACCACCGATGCGTCAGGATACGCCAGAGAGCCCGTAGAAAAGGGCATCTGAGAACAGGCCGGTCTCCCTGTCCCGATCGGCCACCATGACAGACAACGTCAGTGATGCGTCAGGCCGAGACCGCTTTGTTGTCAACGCCCATGGCAGCAAAGCAACGGATTGCCTAGCGGAATATATGGCTACCTCCTACTCTTCTCCTACTCGTACTCTTCTCCTGTCCGCAGAGGGAGAGCCAGAGCCAGCGGCCTCGCTAGCCGGCGGGCCGTACCACCCGATACCGGGGCAGCAACACGAACCTGCGGACCCAGCTACAAAAAATCATCTGCCGGGCAGGGCTCAAACGGTCAAGTTTCCACACGACGACCATGCTGACCTTGCCTGCGAAGATGTGCTGCTGGAGCCGCTCAAACGCAGGGCGTTTCAAGGTCTTGCCCGTCTCCTTGTCCACGAACCACTCAACCTGCCCACCATCGTAGCCGTGAGCGTCGAGCCACTACGTTATCTCCGCAACCTGGCTGTCCGCCTTCTGGTGTCGGCTGCTCACCCGACAATACGCTGCGATGCTCATGCGGCGTTCCTTTGACCTGCTGGAGACGACGGATAGGGTAAAGTCTTCTTGTCGCTGGGTCGGCTTGGGTCAGAGGCGGAAAACTACGGGGGTTTTTGGGAGTCGTTTTCGGAGTCCCTATTTGTCGCCGCTCCACAGCCGCCGTTTCAGTTGCCGCACGTCCTGGCGGACGACCTCCACATGGGCGTAGAGCAGGGCATCGGCACGGCGGTCGCTCCACCCCCTACCAGTCCACACCTGCTGGCGGTCATTGGCGATGACGAGCCGTAGCCAGCGTGCGTTGGTGATGTGGACTCCGACTTGTGGTCGTCTTCTCGGCATGATGGGGCTGGCTCCGTCAGACACAGACCGCCCGCCGCCATCGAAGGACTGCGGATTGGGAGGGGTGAGGATAAATACCAGTGATGCTTCTCACCTTCCGCCTCTGGTTGCTCCTGCGAGAACAACACTTCGACCATGCCGCCTACGGACGGCTGTTCGACGACCAGTTGGCGATGCTGTTGCCAACGCTACAAGATGCCGTAGCGAAGGAGCGGCTGGAATCCCTGCGGGGGAACGGGTGGACGAATTACATCGCCGCCGTGCTGCGGCACGCTGGCTTCCGTCAGGGCGACATTGAGGAACGCATCCACGATGTCGTGGTCAAGTTGCTGGTGTCGCCAGGCGGGCTGTTCTCGAACTACGACCAACGGCGGCACGGACCCCTGGATTTGAGGTTCAAGCGGAGCGTCAGCAATGCCGTCAAGAACATCGTGGCGTTGGAACGCACCCGTAGGAAGTATCTCCCCGTTTCTGGCGGCACTGAAGTAGAAGACCTGCCTGCCGTCCCCGCCCCGCACCATGCCCCGACGCTGGCAGACCGCTTCAGGAAGTTGCTCCAAGCCCAGGTCGGCGACCTGGCGGTGAAAATCTTTGATGCCCGCTTGGAAGGTCGGCAGATGAAGAACCTCGTCGGGCTGCCAGAGTTGGGTCGCCCTGGTCGGTTCGTCGTGAAGCGGGCAGTCCAGCAGATTAAAGCCCTCGCTCGTGAGTTCGCCTGGTCGTCGGGCGACCCCGACTTCCTGCGGCAGTTGGAACGACTGATGGATGCCGAGTCGAAGACCATCGCACGACGGACGGCAACGACCCGACGGCGGCGGGCAGACCATACGACTTGACCGATAGTGTCAATCACGACGGGGACTTGTCGCAGATGCGACTTTTTGCGTCGAATGAGACCTGGGTGCCATGCCGAGCAGACCGAAGACCACTTCGGACTTCTTGCCCAGCCGTTCACCGCCGACCGCCGACCCAGCACGGGCGGCAAGGCGGGCTTCCCTGCCCCATGCCGCTTCGATAGCCCCTACTGACAATGGCGTGGGAGTTCGCCCAACCAGTCGGCACACAGCCCAACGGTCATCCCCAACGAAGTCATTCTAGCGGCTTCGTGCCAGTGGCGGAAACTTGGCTTCGGGATGGGGCGTTTCAACGCTTGATTTCGCACTTCGGCAATGCCTGCGGGAGATTCTTCACGCCGTCGTCGGTCACCTTGGTTCTCGTCAGGTCCAGTTCTCGGAGGTTGGTCAGCCCTTTGAGGTGTTCCAGTCCAGCATCGGTCACCTCGGTCCTACTCAAATCAAGCACCCCGAGGTTGGTCAGCCCTTTGAGGTGCTCCAGTCCAGCATCGGTCACCTCGGTCCTACTCAAACCAAGTACATGGAGTTTGGTCAGTCCTTTGAGGTGCTCCAGCCCGGCATCGGTTACCTTGGTCCCCGTCAAATCGAGGTCTTCCAGCCCTTTGAGGTGCTCCAGTCCAGCACCGGTCACCTTGGTTCTCCCTAAATTAAGCCACTGGAGTTTGGTCAACCCTTTGAGGTGCTCCAGTCCAGCATCGGTCACCTTGGTGCTGCTGTCCAAAAGAAGCCACTGGAGTTTGGTCAGCCCTTTGAGGTGCTCCAACCCAGCATCCGTCACCTCGGTCTTCCCCAAATGAAGCGTCTGGAGTTTGGTCAACCCTTTGAGATGCTCCAGCCCTGCGTCGGTCACGTGAGGGCAGTCCTCCAGTGCGAGCGTTTGGAGTTTGGTCAATCGTTCGAGGTGCTCCAGCCCTGCGTCGGTCACGTGGGGGCTTTCCAGTACGAGCGATTGTAGATTGGTCAACCCTTCGAGATGCTGCAATCCAGCGTCCGTCACCTTGATTCCCTCCAGGTTCAGCCATCGGAGTTGGGGCAACCCTCTGAGATGCTCCAGTGCTGCATCGGTCACCTTGGTTCTCCCCAAGAAAAGCGATTGGAGGTTGGTCAGCCCTTTAAGGTGTTCTAGCCCTGCGTCGGTCACCTTGGTGCCTCCCAGGTTAATGTCTCGGAGTTTGGTCAACCCTTCGAGGTGTTTCAGCCCTGCATCGGTCACCTTGGTGTTCTGTAAATCCACGCCAATCACTGCCTTGCCTGGACTCTTTTCATCAACAACGACTTTGCCACCGAGTTTCTTGACCTCGGCAATCGCCTTTGCCTGGTCGGTATTCGCTTCTGCTGCCCAGCCAGAGGCGACCACGACAAGCGACAAGCCCAATACCAGCATCAACGCTACAATTCGGCTCATAAGACACCTCCGAGTCGGCAATGGTGGAGCGGTCAACTCGCCCGACGAAGAAAGCGTGCGTGTCCGACAATATACCCCCTCGCCGCATGAAGGCAAGACTAGAGCGACGACGAAAACGGGCATCACCCTCGCCGCCAGAGACACCCACGCCACCCCAACGGCAAGCCGCTAACTCGTTCTGCACCAAGCACTTCACCCCATGCACCATCTGCACCGCTAATTGCCGTCGTTTTCGCCCTACCTACCTCTTGTCTGGTGTCTGGTGGAACGCCATCGTGTTCGCTCCCCCACGCAGAACGCCCCAGGATGCCGTGCGAGACCGCCAGATGTATCCTGACTCCACATCATCGGAAGCGTCTGGCAGAAGCATGGCGAGTCCACCCGTGATGCCTCTGTTGGAAAGTTCTTCCAACTGCCACCGACTCGTGCCTGGTTGAGCGAGGAAAGAGGTTCACTTGCCCTGGCGAAGTGCCGCCAGGAATGGCTCGAACATCGTCCGCAGTTGGCGGGTCGCCTCGAACAACCTGCGGTAGGGCAGATTGGCATAGCACTTCAACAGGTCGTCGCCGCTCAGTTTCCCATGCTGTAATGCCAATGATGCCACCTCGTCCGAGTATTCACGACGCAGGATGTTCGGCAAGAGGTCTCGCAACGAGCCGAAGGGCAACTTCGGAAAGTCGGCATGATGTTCCCGCACCCGCTCCAAGAGTCCGTTTTCCCCCGCCCACCAGTTGCCGAACTGACTCTGGGCGTTCTTGCTGTGTGTCCGATACCACGGCTCGCCCCGCTTCGTCATCGGCAGCACCGCCCGCCCGTCAAGGAACGGCTTTACCGCCCGTGCCACCTCTTCCCACAAAAGATGCTCCCCGTAGATGCCCGTCTTGGGTCTCTTGCCGACAATCCAACTATCGGCATCGGTCGACGTGATGTCCAACACCTCGGCGTATGGGTGCTTGGCGAATAACTGGTAGTCCCGTGTATGCCACTGCCCCACCTCGGAAGCCCCGAAGGCGCAGTTCACGCACACGCCGACCAACGCCCGCTCAAAATCATCGGCATACTGGACGATGACCGCCAGTTGTTCGGGGGTGTAGGTCTCTTTGGTGTTGCTTCGGAATGCGGTCTCGTGCTGCCCGTCATCTTCGGGCAGGCGGACGGGGACTCTGGAAATGTCGTCCATGCCCCTCGGTTTCGTCCAGTTGTAGCGGGACTGCTTGTCAATCCAGTTCAACAGCCGCCAGAGTTCTTGTAGCATCATCTTGGCATACCGAGCCGAGCAACGCCCGCCCCGCTTCGTCGTCGGACGGTTCCGCCAGTATCCCGCAAGCCGCTCGATGCCGTCGAGGTCGAGCCGCCACAACGGGCAGTCGGCATGATGTGCTTTAAGTGCCTCCAGCCGCTCGATGGACTTGCGGGGCGATTGTGCGAGGTCGCCCTTGCCGTCCTTCTTGCCGTGTTCCTTCGTAGAGGCGATACAATCCGTGATTGCCTTGTGAAGGGTTCCCGATGCGGCTGACGACGGCGGAGGCATCCCCGCCTTTTCCATCGCATCGTCGCCCCATGACTGACGCAGTTCGCCGAGTGCCTTACTGACCGCTTGTGCCACCCGTTCATCAATCTGCTCCCGCAAGAACCCGTAGCCGAGCGTCGGCAAGCGGGGGTCGGCAATGGTGATGGGTGTCCCCCATGCCTGTAGTTTCAATACGATGTGCAACTCTTCCGCCGCCCCGCCTTTGTTGCGGAGGGCGAAGTCCGACGCATAAACCACGATGGGGACATTCTGGGCGAGGCGACACGCCCACCCGTGAACCCATCCCGCCCAGAAGTCGAGTCCCAACTCCTGGCACTGGCGGTCGTAAAGGTCTCGGATGGCATTCAACCGCCGCAGGGCATCGGCAGGCGAGGTGGTTTCATGGGTGCCGACGGTGAAGCGGGCGGGTTGTCGCTTGCCGTGATAGATTGTCCGCCCGTCCCCGTCCTTCGTGCGTCCACCATATTCCGCCAGTGTCATCCCGACTACGGCACGGATGCGTCCACGCTCGTCTGGGCGTGGAAGTTGTCGGCGGTAGGACTTGGGGCGGTCTCGCATGGCTGCACCTTCGAGTTGGCGATAGTGCGGTCAATAGACGACGGATTGTAGCCGAAAGTCGCCCCATTACAACCCCACGACTCGCCCCAAAATTGCCCCACAACGCAAACCAGTCAAGCCACTGGATGCCGCACCGATGCTCGCAACTCCCTTGTTTTCAAGGTTGTTGGTGCGGTAGGCGCAAAAGAAAAGCCCGTCCGAAACGGGCTACAATGTGGGCGGCACTGGACTCGAACCAGCGACTTCCACCGTGTGAGGATGGCGCTCTAACCAACTGAGCTAGCCGCCCGGGCAAGAGAAGTTTTAGCGGAATCCGCGCAGAAGTTCAAGGGGAAGGGGGCGGCTCGAACTTCGGCGCCGTCGCCTCCTCGCGTTCCTCCGCTTCGCCATAGGGCTGCGCGACGCCGTCCGCTCCGTCGACCGTGGTCGTGGAAGTCACGGCGTCCTCAATCTCCCGCTGGATGCCGCGAATCCCGCTCTTAATGTCCATCAGCCCCTTACCGAACGAACGGGCGACCTCCGGCAACCGCTCGCCGAAGAGCATCACCGCGATCGCCCCGAGGACCAAGAGCATCAGCGGATTGTCGAGGAGGGCAAATAAGGGGTGCACGGCACTACCTCTGGGCAGCCTCGACCTCGCTTACCTTCGCCTCTTCCTTGGCCTGAGGCTTGCTCGCCTGGTCCTCGACCTTGGTGTTGGCCTTATGCATCTCGTCCTCGATGCCTGCCAGCCCCTTCTTGAACTCGACAACGCCCTGGCCGAGCGACCGCATTACTTGAGGTAAGCGATTGCCGAACAGCAGCAACACAACCACCGCGACAACCAGCCAGTGAAAGGCAGACAATCCACCCATGTGAACACCGTCCCCTAAAGTCAGTTGACAATGACAGACACAAAGCCCATCGACATCTTTTATTCTACCGACCCCAAAGTCGGTGTCAAACACGAGGCCGCGATTTGGCTTGCCGCCACCGCCTTGGCAGCGTGGAATGCCACGATGCCTTGGCCAACCGTGTGCTTTCCCGCATTGCTAAACAAGCCGGCCGTGGCACCCAGCCCGGCGCGACCGCTTATTTCGCGCCGCTGCCGCCCCAGGCAGCCCCCGAATAGAGGGGAAGGAAGCGATAGTAGACCTCCAGCGTCAAGGCCGACAGGGCGGTGGTATAGACGCGGCCCCCGTAGCCCCCCCACAGGTCGTTCGTATTCCACGAGCCCGCCAGTGGCCCTTCCTTGACCTGGAGACTGACCAGGGTGGTGCGGAGGGCCTCGTTCCATCGCTGCCAGTAGACGCCCTGCAATTGATACATGCTGAAAGTGGCGTAATACCAATAGTACAAATTGAACTGGCCCTCGCCCGGCAGCTCGCCCAGCATGAAATTGCCCGCCTCGTTGCAAGCCGGGTGTTCCCGGGCCAAGCCCAGGAATTGCCAGCAAAGCAGTGCCTCGGCGGTCATCGAGCGGGTGGTCTGTTCGCCGGGGCGATACGACGCACGGCCGCCATACTGACCGGCCGAGACGCTCTGCAGATAGCGAATGATGCCTTGCCGGGTCCGCTCGGGAACGGGAAGGCCGGCCAATTCGGCACTCTTCAGCGCCATCAGTTGCCAGCCCAGTTGGCTCGTGTCGCCGGCGTCGTGCGGCCGGTACCGCCAGCCGCCCCCCTTCGGGTCCTGGGCCGCCAGCGTGTAGCCGATGGCCCGCTCGAGCGACTCGCGCAAACGATCGTCGCGGGTCATGCCATAGGCTTCGCTCAGGGCACAGGTGGCCATGGCGTGACAATACATGAACTCGAACATCGCCGCGCCGCCGCCGAGATTGCCGTCCGCCGCTTGCGTCCGCATCAGGTACTCCAGGCCGCGGCGGACGTCTTCGTGATAGGGGCCGTCGAGGTGCGTGTGGCCGGAGCCGAGGAAGCTCAACAGCGCCAAGCCGGTGATGCCGGTGTCGGCCCGGCTGCCGGCGCCTTGACGGTCGCGGCCCATGGCGTTGGTTTCCTTGCCGGCCTCGTGGGTTCGCGGGTCCCAATGACCGTCGGCAGCCTGATTGTCGGCCAGCCATGTGAGTGCCGCTTTCACGGCAGCCTCGGTCTCGGCCGTGCCGCCATGACCTTGGATCACGTCGATGCGGTTGGGCGCCACGCGAAGTCGATAGGCATTGGGTACCGGCTGCTTTTCCTCATCGCTTCGGGTGCGAGCCGTGGCCGGCAGCTTCACGTTCGGCGTGAGCGCGGCGACCGGTCCCACGCCGTCTTCTCCACCGCCTGGGCCGCCTGGGCCGCCCGGGCCTTTTCGCATCAGGCCGGCAATCGAGGGTGCGGACAAGCGGCCGGCTTCTGCGCCGGAGGTGCCTCCGCCGCCGGGCGCTTGGGCGTCACCGCTCGCGCCGCTATAGGCGGCATCGCCGCTGACCTTGTGAATCATGCGCTCGACCGGCTTGGTGCGCATGGAATTGGCGGCATCGGCGGCCGTCACCAGCGCGTTATGGTCGTCGGTTTCGCTCATCTTGGGCAGCGGCACGATCTGATCCAGCAGCGCGGCCGGCAGATCGTTGGTGGCGGGGCGGGCCGGCTGGGTGGAAACTTCGCCGCTCATGCGTTCGCGGGGCGCGGCGGCGGCACTGGGCAGCGGCGGGGCGGCCGCCGCGCGGCGCTGGGCGGAAGGGGCCTCGATCGTCGCGGCCGCTTCGTTGGGGGTGGCCCTCCCGGCCGCCTCGACCACGGCCGTGGCCTTCGGCGGCAGCGATTTGCTCTCGGGCAGGGCGATGTGATCCAACGGCGGGGCACCGGGCAACTTGGCCTCCTCGACGCGAACCAGGCGGCGCGGCACCGGCGCCTCGTCGAGCTTTCCTCGCTCCGGCGCCGCGGCTTTCGGCTGCGCCACGGCGTCGCTGGCAAAAACTTCCCAGGGGTGGTCGCTCATGTTCGCCGGCGGCGGCTCCGGGGCGCCGGTGGCCGGCCCTTCCTCCGCCTTGTCGCTCAGCGTGACGTGGACCACCGGCTCCGCCGCCAGCGGGACCAGCGGGCGCACGATCTCCACCGTCGCCGCATAGCCGGCCAGCAGCAAATGGGCCAGCAGCGACATCGCCATGCACTTGCGCAGCGGCTTGTATTGCCCCCAGCGTGTGTAGAGGAGCACGGCCAGGCCGGCGGTGAACATCGCCAGGCCCAGCCACAGCATCCCCATCACCAGTTCCATGCTGGTCAGCGCTTCCAGCAGGCGATCGAGACGCAAGGCGCTCATGGCTTTTTATTCAGTGTTACGGATCGAACGGTGATACCCAAATCCTGAATGCCCGCCCGCTTGCAGGCCGTCAGCACCGAGGCGACGGTCTGGAACTCGCCGCGCGCATCGCCGCGCACGAGCACGCCCAGCTCGCTGTATTGTCGCCGCGCAGCGGCCAGCCGGGTGGTAAGCTGGTCGAGGCTGACGACCGCCCGGTCCAAGGTGATCGTGCCGTCGCGGAAGACGTTGACCTCTTTGCGGGCGGGCGCCGCGGTGAGGGTGCCGCGATCGACCACTTCCGGCACGCGCAGGCCGATCTTCCGCTCATCGTCGATGAAGCGCGTCCCCAACATGAAGAAAATGATCAACAGGAACATGACGTCGAGCATCGCCGTCAGGTTCAACGTCGGTTCATCGTCGAGATGGGTTTTCAGTGGCATGGCGAGGGGGGAAAGGGGAATGACGAATGGCGAAAATCAAATGACGAATGATAGATGACGAATGACGAAAATCAAATGATGAATGACAGATGACGAATGAGCTAGTGATAACGTTTCCACGCCGCTTGCGGCTTCGCAGCAGACGCCCCCTACGATGCCACGGCGGAACTAGCGCGGCGCGCCTTCGCCGCTCCGGTTTTTCGGTCGTGCAATTCCTCGGCCGAAACGACGTTGACGACCTCCTGGGCCAGCTTGTCGATGTCCATCACCAAGCGGTCCACGCGGCTGACAAAGAACACGTAGAAGATCGAGGCGGGAATGGCCACGGCCAGCCCGCCGGCCGTATTCAACAGCGCCTTGGCGATGCCGCCGGCGAGCAATTCGGCCCGGCCGAGGGCGTCAGCGGCGGCAATCACGTTGAAGGTCTGGATCATGCCCAGCACGGTGCCCATGAGCCCCAACAGCGGACCGACAGTGGCCACGCCGTAGAAGATGCGCAGGTAGCGTCGCAGACCATTGGTGGCGCGTTCGCCGGCGTCGATGACGCCCTGCTCGACCTCCACGCCCGGCCGGCCCCATTTGCGGATTGCCCCGGCAAACACGTTGGCCACCGGGCTGCCGTTGGCTTCACACAACTCCAGGGCCTGTTCGCGATCGAGTTGTCCGTCGCGGAGCTGCTGCAAGAAGCGCGTGACGAACGGCCCGGGAATCACGCGGCTCCGCCGCAAGCTGACCGTCCGCTCCAAAAGAAACGCCACCAGCAAGAACGAGCAGAGCAGGATGGCGTACATCAACGGACCGGCGTCGTGCACGATCTGCTTCAGGTCGCTGGTGGGAATATACGCCCGCGGCTCCGCGACGGCCGAATCGGACGGCGAGACCGGCTTCACGGTCACGGCGGCCGAGCCGGCCTTGTCATCATCGGCCGCATGGACGCGTGTCGCGCTGAGGGCGCAAAACAGGCAAGCTAGCAATGCTAGCAGCAGGGCTCGAAACAAAAAGGATCGACGGCGTCGATTTATCACATGTGTTGACATAGGTCGTTTCCGGCTACGGAGCGGTTGCACACCCTATTGGAGCATAGCCGCCCTCGGCTGTGCCGGCCAATTTTCCGCAGCCGAGGGCGGCTGCGCCACACGTTTTTCACAGGCGGGGCGGCTGTGAAAAACTGCTGAAAAACAACTTCTAAACGGTCCAGAGTCCCCTCTTGATAATCTTCGTATGCTCGACGCGGTCGGGGTGAGTCAATCTCTCTCCCGCCGCGGCTGGCCAAATCACGACCGCTGGCAGTCCGTTGGAAAAGTCCCGTGTTGGGGTGGCCGTTGTACGGCCGCCCCTGCTTTTGCCGCAATTCCGGGGGCGGCAGTACAACTGCCGCCCCAACAACCGAATAACTACCGCCCCAACCATCGAACCACTGCCGTCCCAACCATCGGCCCAATCACGACCGCTAACCGCCGGCGGCGGAGGTGACTTTTTCCAGACTCTTCAACCGGCGGGCGGCTTCCTCGGCAAACGTCGTTTTGGGGTACGTCTTCAAGATGCGTTGATAAAGGGCGGCCGCCTCTTTGTCCTCACCCAGCCGCTCGCGGCACTTGCCGGCCTGCAGCAAGGCGCCTGCCTGCCAAGTGGGGAATGCGTAGAGGATTTCCAGCCGCAAATATTCGCGGAGCGCGGTTTCGTAATTCTTTTGGTGGAAAAAGGTCTCGCCGATCATCCATTGGGCCATGGCGGCCGTTTCGGTCTTGGCGCCGGCGGGCGAGAGAATCACCCGCTGGTAGGCCTGCCGCGCCCCCTCGAAATCGGCCTGGTTGGCCAGACAGCGGCCCAACAGGTAATCGACCTCGTATTGCTGCTCGAAGTTGGGGAACGCCGCGGCGATCTGCGCGACGATGGCATAGGCGTCGGCCCAGCGGTTTTGCAAGGCTAGCGACTGAGCTCGCCGCAGGGGAACCATCGCCATCCACGGTTCGCGCTTTTGCTGGATCCGCTGGGCAAGCTGTTCCCAGCGGGGCTCGGCGGCGGCGTAGTCGCCCTGGCGATACAGCGCCTCGGCGATCCAGAACTCGGCCACCAGCCGGCGTTGACCCTCGGGAAACTCCTTCGCCAGCGCCGTAAACGCCTCGCCCACCTTCGGCCAATCGGCCTTGCTCATCTGCACCTGGCCGCGCAGGAACAAGGCATACTCGCGAATCTTCGCGTCCGAGTTGGCCGCCAGCACCTCGCCGGCCAAGGCGAGCGCGCGGTCGTACTTCTTCGCATCCAGCGCCCGCTGGGCCAGTCGACACGTGGCGTCGCCCCAATAACGGCTCTTGGGAAACTCTTTGTGCAGGCGTTCGAACAGCCGCGCCGCCTCGTCCGGCTTAGGAAGCTCGGCGAGCGCCCAGGCCCATTGGTACAGCACGCCGTCGAGATTGGGGAGCTGCGGATACTGGCCGGCCAGCCGCTGGTAGAGCGCCGCCGCCGCTTCGTACTGCTTCAGATGGTCGTGCAAGCGAGCGGCCGCCGCCAGGGCCTCGGGGTGCTGCTTGCTGGTCGGATGTTTGTCGATCAGCAGGCCGTACATGGCCAAGGCAGCGTCGTTCTCGCCGAGTTGTTCCAGAATGCGGCCGCGGATCAAGGCCGCCTCGGCGGCCATGGCTGGGGGCGGATTCTTCTTCAGCACTTCGTCGAAGGCCGCCGCCGCCTCGACCAGCTTGCCCGCCTTGAACTGGCTCCATCCCAGCCCGAGTTTTCCCTTCAACGCGTAATCGGGCGAACCGCCGGCGGCGGCCATGCGCCCTGACAGCTCGGCCGACCAGGCGGCGTCGCCGGCGTCGTAGGCCGCTTCGGCCAGATGTTCGATCGTGGGGGCCAGCAGCGGGTGCTTGGGATACTTCTCGACCAGTTCGGTGTAGATCTTCTTCGCCTTGTCGAGTTGCCCGCCGCGGGCGTAACTGATGGCCAGCTCGCCAAGCGCCTTGACGGCCGCGTCGCCGGCCGGTTTGGCCTGCACCACGGCTTCCAACGCGGCGATCGCCGGGCCGTATTTCTTTAGCGCCAGCAACAACGACCCCTGGGTCAGTTGCGCGTTGGTCTTGAGCTGGCCGGTGGCCGCGTCCAAAACCGGCAGCAGCGCGGCCAGGGCGCGGTCATATTGTTTCAGTTCTTCGTAGCTAACGGCCAGCAGATAGCGATCTTCCAATCCTTGCGGTCCGGGGGAATGGCCGCTCACGAGCGGTTCCAGCACGGCCACGGCCGGGGTGTACTGTTTGCGTTCTACCAGCGAGCGGGCGAACATCCGCTGGACTTCGGCGCGGCCTTCGCTTTCCGGGAAGCGCTTCTCGAACTGGGCCGCCTCGCGATCGACCGCGGCGTAGTCCTTGCTCTCGAGCGCCGCTTGCACCTTGCCTCGCGCGGCTTGTTGTTGCAGCCGCTCGCCCGCCGCCGCCGCGGCCAGCACGGCGTCGAATTGCTTGCCGGCCTCGGCCGGCCGGTTGAGCTTCAACAAGCTCATGCCGCAGCCCAGCCGCGCGTTGGGTTGCCAGGAGCTGGCGGCCAATCGCCCCTCGAAGGCCGAGAAACTTTCGATGGCTTGCTCGTATCGACCGGACGCGTACTGCAAGGCGCCGAGATGGAACTGGGCGGCGTCGGCCAGACGGCTGGCCGGCTTGCCCGCCACGGCCAGATAGAGCCGCTCGGCTTCCTCCGTCTGATTTTGTTTCTCCAATGCCCGGGCGAGTCCGAAACGGCAGTCATCCTGCAGGCGGCCTTCGGGGAAACGCTTCAGACCGTCGCGGAAATAGGTGGCCGCTTTCGCCGCGTCGCCGGCCGAGAGGGCGACGTCGCCCAGGTAGGGGACGACGTAGGAATTCAAACGGTCTTCCGGATATTTCGCCGAGAAACTTTCCAGGTCGGGGCGGGCCGCGGCAAAGTTGCCGGCCAAATAGGCCGACTCGCCCGCGCGGAACAGGGCCGCCCGCGCAAACTTGCCGCCCGGCTCGCGCTCGAGATATTTATGAAACTGCTGGCGGGCGTCGTTGTGTTTGCCCACTTGCAGCAGCGCTTCGGCGAGAAAGAAAAACGACTGGCTCGCGCGTCGGTCCTGCGGATATTTCTGCAAGAACGTTTGAAACTCGGCGACGGCCAGTTTCCACTGCTGGCGGTCGTAGTGCCCCGCTGCCACGGCAAACTGGTCGTCGGCTTCGGAAGCCCGCGCCCCGGTCCCTGGCGCGGTTGCCATCCAGACCATCAGCGTAACGGCCAGCGTTCGGCAAATGGCTGCAAGCATAATTCCTAAAATTGTATCCGCACGTGCAAGCACCACACAAGGGTCGGCGGGGGAAGTCCTCCCCTATTCATTCTCCACGGCGCTAAAGTTCTCCGTACAGGTTGACGATAACGATTGTGACAATTCTGCCGGCCGGATGGAGTTTTCCAAACGACGGGCGGTTGGTCGGTTGGGCAATATGGGGCCTATAGAAAAACGGAGGCAGCCCATGAAGGGCTCGTTTAACCAGCGGCACCTTCTGCGGACCCTGTTGCTAGGTCTTGGACTGTTGGCCGGGGCGGCACTGCCAGGCTGCCAGAGCGAGTTCGGCGGCCAGACCTTGCCTAGTCCGTATTATATGCAGGACGACGTGCAGTATTTCCCGCCGGGGCCCGAGTTTAAGCTCGCCCGCGAGGCGGCGGCCATGAAGGCCTATAACCAGGATCAGACGCCGGCAGCGACTGATCGCTAGCCGCGTAGACATACGCCAAGCGTTGCCGGGTACGGCCGCCGAGGGGCTCCATGAGCCTTGAGGCGGGAACCGGACCGGCAACGTTGTAGGGGGGGATGGCGCCTTGCGTTGCTGGCGTCCCAGGCATGGAGTGCCACGGATCGGCACCCCTTGGACGTCCGCAGCGCAAGGACTTTTTCTATTTTGTGTGCATGGTATGCCCGAGTTTGCCTTTTCTCCCACCGCCCAGCAATGGATCAACGTGGTGTTGATTTGGGTGGGATTCGGCACGCTGGCCGGGCTCTTGGCCACGGTGATTTTCCCCTTCCGCCGCAATGTGGGGCCGTTCACGGCCATGGTGATGGGCATTGCCGGCAGCACGGTCGGTCTGTTCGGCCTCAGTTGGCTCTTCCCCGGCAAGCCGGTGAATCCGATTAGCGCCCTGGGATTTCTGGCGGCCACCGGCGGGGCTTTTCTGCTGCTGGTGCTCTACCGCCTCGGCGGACTGTGTTTCTTCCGGCACGCCGACAACGCCGGTAAAGAGCATCGCTAACCCGCCAAGGCGAGCAGCCACGCCCTTCTAATGGGTTTGGCAACAAAACAAGGAATACGTTGCGAGGGTGGCACGCCCTGAAAGGGCGTGATTCCCCGGCTACCACGCCCTTTCAGGGCGTGCCACCCGAGTGAATTACCGGCCTTGTTCGTTAAACCCCATTAGAGCTACGCAACCAACTGCGACATTTCTGGCTCAACTTGCGCCGCAGTCGACCTCCGCCCGGCTACAATGCAGGGAATTTCCATGCCCACGGGAGGATCGCCATGAACCGATTGGTATCAGAACTCCTGGCACTGGTGATCGCTGTCGCGGCCACGGCCGCGTCCGGCGTCGCCGCGGAGCACTCGGCGGCCGCACCATCGGCAATCTCTATTGGTGACGCCAGGTGTCGCACACAGGTCGAGTGGGACCCCGCCACGCGCCGGTGCCGCATCCGCTGGAATGCCGCCCCGGAGGCTGCGCTTAGTTTCACCCAACAATGGTTTGTGGGCGAAGCCGCGCCGATCGTCGATCTCCAGGCCCAACCGCCGCGAAAGCTTTCCGAGCAGGAAATCGTCTGGACGGAGAAATCGAAGGCGCGCCACGTGCAGTTGGAATACTCGCTCCGCGCCCAGGACGCCGTCGCCTGCCGCGTGCGCGTCGTTCAACACGGCAAGCATCCGCTCACGTTGCGTTGGCAGCAAGAGATCGAAGGGTTTTCCGCGGGCGGCACGCTCTTCGCGCCCAGCCCCGAAGGGCTTTATCCGCTGGCGCGGCACGACGTCAACGTGGGTTATCGGGACGGCGCCGTGCAACTCTCCATTCCCATGGCGACCTGGTTCGACGAGCGGGCCGACGTGGGGCTCACCGTGGCCGCGCACCTCGCCATGCCGACGGCCGGCTTTCGCGTGTCCACCGAGGGTGAGAAAGGCCGCCTCGTGCTGAGCCGGAGAGTGTCCAATCTTGAGCCGGGACAGCCCCAGACGGTTGGTCACTATTTTGTCCGCCATGCGGGCGATTGGCGCCCCGGGCTGGCTTGGGTCCGCGCGCGGTTTCCCAAATTCTTCATGCTCGGCGATCCGCGACTCTTGAGCACCCACGGCTGCTTCACTTATTCCCATGAAGCCGACGAGAAGCTTTGCGACGAGTTCGCCCGCGAGGGCTTGCGGAACCTGGAGATTCATTTCACCTATTCCCACCTGGGCAAATACTTTCCCGACGAGCAGCCGTGGATCAAGGCGATCGACGACAAATGGTCGGTGGTGAAGAAGACCAGCGATCCGGCTGCCCCGAAGGAAGACGCACCGTACGAAGACATCAAGCGTTACATGTCGCGGGTGGTCGAGTCGCGCGGCAATTGGGATTCGATTCGCGCCTTCATCCGCCGCCTGAAGGCGCGGGGAACCCATTCGTACATTTATTTCCAACCGACCGAGTCGTGGGAGTTTTTTGCCAACAGCCGTTTCCCCGAGTGCATTCTGCGCCACGCCGACGGCCGCCCCGCGACGACGTGGTACGACCACGTGGTGATGGATTGCCGGCCGGAAACCGCCTGGGGGCAGCATCTCTGCCGCCAGTTGGAGCAGGTTCTCGACGCCCTGCCCGAGGTCGACGGCATCTTCATGGATCAGTCGGCCGGGGACCGCTCTGACTATTCGGTGTGCCGCATCACCGACAAGCTGGCCCGCATCGCCGAGGCCCGCGGCAAGCTCCTCTATTGGAACGGCCCGTACCAGGTGGAATTGATCGAGCACGCGGTGGGCATGCTCGCCGAAGGGGGCTCGCTGGAGGGCGAAATGATCAAGTACCTGACGATCGGCAACAAGGTGTGCTGCGGCATGGGCACCAGCGAGCGGCAATATCAGCGGAATCTGCTCAACGGCCTGTGGCCCTCGGCCCCCAGTCTCGTACACGAGCAAACGTTTCGCTACGACGACGATCTGGTCACCTTCCTGAAACTGCCGCCGGAACTGGCCGACATCCATCGGCGCTACATGTACCTGTACGAGCTGTACCCGGGCAAGGTCTGGTATCTGGGCGCCCACGCGCTGGAAGCGCCCAAAGGCGTGCAGGCCAACATTTTCCAGCGGCCCGACGGCGATTACCTGGTTCCGCTCATCGTGCCCGAGCGGACGCTCCACAGCAAAATCAAGCCGTCGCCGGTGCGATTGAAAGTGCGCATTCCGGATGCCGGCAAGATCTGCGGCGTTTATGCGCGGACGCCGCATGGGCCGGAGCAGCAATTCGCCGTCGCCTGGAGCCGGGCGGGCGGGACGGTGGAGATCACGCTCCCCTGGCTCGGTTCGGCCTGCCTGCTGTGGATTTCGAAGACCGAGCAGGCGGCAACAGCCGCGCCGGCCGCGCCACGGCCCGACCCGAACCAGCCGCGGGCCGCGGCCAGCCCGATCATGAGCGCCAGCATTAGCTGCGAAGGCTTTGTCCCCACGGGGGCTACGCACCACGTCAAGACCAAAGCGCCGCTACCGCCCGTTCCGATCCGCAAGTGCAGCCTGAACGGTCATCCCGTCGGCAGTCTGTCCACTCGCAATTATCGTTCCTGGCATGCCGGCACGGGCATCGGCTTGCCCAACGACATCCTGTCCTTCCTCAAGGAGGAGAATGAACTGGTGATCGAGCCGGCCGGCCCGGACGATTTCTTCAAGCTTCGCAACCTGCAGATGTCGATCACCCTGGCGGACGGCCGCACGATCGCGGCGGAGCCGGTCCATGCGACGTACTGCTCTTGTGCCGGCCCGCTCGCCGAGGGCATTATCGGCTCGCCGCTGCGGATTACAATCGTGTCGTTCCGGTGGGCGTGTGTGAAGCGTTTTGAGCGGCGTGGTATCGTGGACTGTCAACACTTGAACTTGTGGAGGACGGCCCATGGGTACCAAGAAGT
>Ga0181535_10001509_pt1 | contig 30308 bp, 18 predicted proteins | sample PEATcosm2014_Bin_44_FD_119774 | JGI IMG/M metagenome (GOLD analysis project Ga0181535, IMG submission 119774) | Peatland microbial communities from MTU Mesocosm Facility, Houghton, MI, USA - PEATcosm2014_Bin17_30_metaG | ecosystem: Environmental > Terrestrial > Soil > Wetlands > Peat | place... | reverse complement strand
TGCGGTTATAGATCGATGTTTCGGGATAGATCTCCCGGCGATGTCCCCATACCGCTGCAATTGAAGGCTCCTCCTCCAGCGCGTCACACGCCTCCCGGGCAAACTGAGGATGAAGCACAGTATCGCCATCGAGAAAGAGGATAAGGTCGGATGTCGCGCGCCTCCAGCCCGCGTTGCGCCCGATCGCTGCGGTGGGCCGCTCCGGGCGAACCACGATGACAGTTGCGCCATACCGGAGCGCCAGTTCCGGACTGTCATCGGTAGATGCGGAATCTACATAGATCAATTCCTTCACGAATACGCTTCTCATCCGCTTTACAGACTCTAGGCATAAGGCCAGCCGCTGACCCTCGTTGCGGCCAATCACGACAATCGAAATAACGGCATCTGCGCAAGGGCTCAACATGCTTTTCAGATCCTTCCTGTATGTGCACTCCGCTCTAATGCGGCCTCGGTATACATCAGTTCGTTGCTCAACGTGTCCTTGCTTTTTCGCGGAATTACTCGTGCCGGAATGCCGACAGCGATGGAGTTCGACGGCACATCTGTGAGCACCACAGCGTTGGCACCGATTAACACATCATCCCCAATATGAATCGCTCCCAGAATTTTGGCTCCGGCACCTATATCCACGCGATTGCCCAGGATTGGCGCTCCGCGCTGACCGGCATGTTTCAATCCTACCGTGACCCCGTTGCGAATCACGCAGTCATCCCCGAAGACGGCGTCGCCACTGATGACGATTCCCCCGAAATGGTCGATTCGAAACCGTCGTCCCAGCGTTACCTCGCAGGGAAGTTCGATGCCCGTCAGAACCTCCGAGATCGGCTTTAGCACCTTATAGAAAAATGAAAAAGGCATCCGCAGCCAACGCCAGCGAATGGTGTAACGCCAGCGCCCAAAGCGATACACTGCCATCGACCACAAACCCTGACGGGAGAGTTGGCGGCCATAGGTGCGCCAGTCCTCACGAATATTCTTAAACAATCGAACCCTCCACAGGCTGAAGTTTGCGTGGTGCGTGGCATTTCACAATGGCCTTCAGGCGGTTGTCATTTCGGTTACATAGCCGCTCCGGCAATTTGGACTCACGCCGACCTTGGCCCTTAGGCGCGAATTCGCTTGATGGTATCTACAATAATCGGAGGTGTAATAGCATGAAAGACTTTGCTCGCTACAGTTGGATCGCGCCGCTCGGCTCCTGGGCGATGTTGAAATAGGGTGGAGTGGGACTCGGCTACCTCCTCCTCAGGACGTCCATTGGAGTAATAGTAGGTCGCAATAGACTTGCGCGTCCTGTCCGGAGGGCAGGCGAGCGGCGTTGGATGCCCATGATAAGAGTAGCTGGTTGTGCTGAAGATAGCACAACGATTGAAGACAGGCAGGATCTTTTGCTCTGCGCGCGTCATGTTGCGATTCCAAAGCTCAAAATGCCCGCCATATTCTTCCTTCCAATCCTTGTTCAGATAAATCAACACATTGATGCGGCGGTCTAGTTTGAGCTTCTCGTGGTAGTTGAAGTCTGCATGAACCTCAAGGTTGCCGCCCGGTTTAATCTGGTGCAGTCCTCCGCCGACATAGTACGGGTCGGGAACCACACCATGAATGCCGGTAAGCTCCTCAAGAAACTGTAGCATCGGACGGCTGTTTAGAAAGTAGAGAACATCGCGCGCGGCCGCGGGAAGCTTCTCGACTACATCGAAAGCCAGCTTTCGCTCGGTGGGTGAATTAAATTCGCTCCACGCCAGTTGCTTAGGTTCCGGAAAGTCTCTCAGCGCCGCTTCCGCAGCCGCCTCGGGTAAGAAGTTATCAAGGTAGATATGCGGGAACGGCTTGTTGCTCTTGTATTCTTCTGCCTTCTCTTTTCCGAGAGCCTCAAGTTTTTGGATGTTTTCGCTACTTAGTAATTCCTTCATTGGAATCTCCTTTCGATGGAGGTTTTGACTGATGAGAGTGCTGGTACAGAGAATTCGGATGGTTTATCTTTGCAGATTGGCAATACATGCAAGGCTTGCAGCTTCTGGAGAACGTCGCTGCCAAATCTGAAAATAGGCCGTAGATTGGGTCAGACAAAGTGAATGGAGATGCCGTTGAATATCGGCGTCCGTGTCAACAAGCCCAGTCGGGCTGGTTAGGTCCAGCACCACTACATCGGAATTGTCGAGTTGGTTCATCAGACGCACCTTGTCGGCGGGAAGAAGCTGCCCCTCTTGAAGCGTCCATATGTCTGGCGAATGAACAGATGGAAAATAGTGATGCGCTCCCGTGCTGTAGGAAAAAAGCAGCAGGTTCTGGTGGGTTGATAAATCAAGGATTTTTTTCCATTCGTCTACCCAACTTGCGTTGGCGTACAGGTTAGCGGTCGCAGTGGGAGACTTGATTTCCTTCCAGCTCTGCCAGGCAGCATGCGCAAGTGTTGACTGACCCGCGATGCCAAGTCCAAGAAACAGTGTCAGCAAAACCCTGCGCGTGTTTCCCTTAGTCAAAACCGATAGTCCAAGCAGCATTCCAACCACGAGAATCGGGTCGAAGAGGAAGTGCTGGTGCGGCGCTCCGTAGGCGATGCAGACAAATACCACTTGGATTAGCGCGCAGAGAATAATTGTCATGTCTCTGGAATCGAGCGCTCGCCGGATCAACATTCTCCGCACTGCCAGAATCGCAAAAACGGTGAGACTCAGCGTGCTCATCACCCACCAGCCTGCCGGCGTGAAGAGGAGGTAAAAAAGATAATGGAACGAGTTGTAACCCCAGGGATGCAGAAATTCCATCAGCGCCTGGCCCGATCCGTAGTGCACTTGCTTATAAAATCTCATACCAGCTAGCGGCATTGCCGTTGCTAAGACGCTAGCCCATCCGAACTGCCAGGCGAATAGGAAGGCGAGCGCGCAGTATGTGAGCACTCCCGGCGCAAGTGAGCGAATCAAGATCAACACAGAACGAGAAGGCTTGCTGAGCCAATCGAGGAACAGGAATGCCACCAGTGCGGCTGTCATCACCAGTGGCAACGACGGCACGCTCCAGCAGCCGATAGCGGAGATGGCCAAGCCAATGTCCAGCCGTCCCAGCAGCACAAAGAGCAGCGCAAAAAGAAGAGATAACTGGACGAGAGAATACGGAAGATTGGGATTGACCGGGTTAAGTATCCGGCTCATAGCCAGCATGGCCAAAAGCCACACCGGCTCACTGGGTAGATAGCGCAAAAGTAGCGCGCAAAACACCGCCATCAGAACGATGGTAGCAATTGCGCATCCAAGCAACGGCCAATAACCTCTGCCAAAGATGACGAAGAGCCAGTGCTGGATGGAGACGGGCAGCAGTCCGTAGGAATAGAAGGTGTCGACGCCCAGCCTAAAATGCTGGTGCAAGAGATAATCCAGATTCAGAAAGCTGCCGCGGTCCTTCAATATCCAGAGATCAAATGAAAACACTATCGGCCAGGAAACGAGGTAGATTGCTGCGAACGCACAGACGATGAAGCCAAAATGCGAGGCCGTGGGGTGTTCCGCTATCCATGGGAGTTCTATCGGGTTTGACGGAACCTCAATTACGCCTTCGCGATCGCGCGCCATTCGTTCCTTTGCTGAGGTTGTAGTCAACGCTCTTGGCTCGCACCGACGGGCTTCGCTGGCACGCCCACAACGGTTGCTCCCGCTGGCACATCGCGAGTGACCACCGCGTTGGCCCCCACGGTCGCGCCATCCCCAATGGTGACGCCGCCCAGCACGGTCACGCCACGGCCAATCCACACCTCGCTGCCGATCGCGATAGGACGGGCAATATGGCCGGATTCGCGAATTGTCAAACCTGGCAGACGAACGTGATTTGCGTCGCGAATACTCGTATACTCGCCAATCATCGTGCCATAGCCGATTGAGATCCACTCTCGCGATACGATGTGAACCCCGCGCGAAATCACAACTCCGTCACCGATGTCGATCGAGCCGTTTTCTTCTGTTTCCAGATACAGCGCGGGATAAAGAAGCACGTCTTGCCCAAAGCGGATCATGCCTGTGCCATGCACCTCTGCCGTCCCCAGCACTACGACCGATGCATCAAGTGGCCTTGTTAGGCTGGACGAAAGCAGGGCGTGATTGCGCACGCGCTTCAGGTTGCTTCGCAGCCCCGAAGTTGCCTTGTAAAACGACGACAATATAGATGTAAGCGATGACTTAAGTTTGCGGCGCATCGTATTAGCGGAGATATCGATCATCGTCATCCTTGTGCAAACGCCTTCACCACGGCTGCGCCGGAGAGAAGCGTCCTCCCACGGTATCGCGCCAAGCCTGATTCAAAATAGAAATCAGATGCAAATCGGCGCGTGCGCCTGCGCGGCGATCCGGATTCATGCTCCATCGTCTGCGCTGCGACCGCAGCCAGTACCAGACAGCCTCGACCGCCATGGCCAGCCATGCGGACAATCCATGATGTTTGCGGTAGTAAAGCAACATGCTTCTCATGCGCCACAAAGTCAGCTGTGCCCCAGCGCGCGTCAGTTGTAGCGACCGGACCTGGCGCGAAGACTCCCCGCCGATATGAACAATGGCGATATCCGGCCAATACCAAATCGAATATCCGGCATCTTTGATGCGCTTACACAGGTCGACTTCCTCGTAGTAGAGAAAGAACCGCGGGTCGAAGAGGCCAATCGACTCCACCACTTCAGCGCGCACAATCGCGTAGGCACCGGGAACCCAATCGACTTCGGCTGCCTCCATTGGATTTGCCCAGGTGCGGTCGGCACGCCCAAAAAAGCGCGAACGCGGAAAGCGCGCGGCAAGCCCGGAAAGAGTCAGCAAATCGTTGAAGATCGTGGGAAACATACGCGCCGAAGGCTGCCACGAGCCATCGCGTCCGGTCAGACGTCCGCCGCCAAGCCCCACGCGAGGGCTCGCGTCCATGTGGGCCACCGAGCGCTCCAGCGATCCTGCGGTCAAGAATGCATCGGAGTTGAGAAGCACAATATATCGTCCGGATGCCGACCGAAGGCCGAGGTTGTTTGCCGGGCCAAAGCCGAGATTGACTTCACTGCGTATCAACAACACATCCTGAAACTCCTGCTCGACCATCGCGGGAGATCCATCCGTCGAAGCGTTATCGACCACAATGACCTGTACGCGTAATGCACCAGTCTCGCGAAAGACCGAGCGCAGGCATTCGCGAAGCACGTCGCGCGTGTTGAACGACACAATTAAGACAGTAACGTCGAATTGGAAGGAAGTAGAAGTCAAATATGAATGGCCCTTTCAAATATTCCTGGGTACGTTATCGATGAAGACAGATGCGAGTGAATTCACATTTTCCGGCAGATTGTAAAACTCGTGGACACGCTTCCTGCCTGCCAGCCCAAGGCTGCGACGCAGGAGCGGGTCTTCAACAAGACGTCCGAGAGCCTCGGCCAACACCTCGGCCGAGGATGCAGGAACAAGCAATCCATCGAGCCCATCGCGAATCAGTTCTGGAATTCCGGCAATGACGGTGCTTACGCATGGCACCTCCATCGCCATCGCCTCCATCAATGCGACTGGAACACCTTCGGCAAAACTGGCGAGGGCAAAGATGTCCGCCTGACCAAGCAAATGCCGCGTCTCGCCGTGGCTCTTGGCTCCTTCAAAGACCACCGAAATTTTCTCACGCTTCGCAAACATCTCCAAATGCTTTCGGTCTGGTCCGTCGCCCACCAGACGCACCACTATAGGGCAGCCCTTGGAGTGCAGAATTGCGCAGGCGCGTAACAAAATCAATTGGCCCTTCGAGGGGACCAGCCGGCCCACGCAAACGATCTCCAGCGTTTGATTGGGCTTAGGCTGGGCGCGCACCGGCGAGAATACATTCGGATCCACACCCAGGCGCGCCACGTGCATCTTGTCCCAATGCTCCGGAGATGCAATGCGCATCAGTTGGCTGCGGCAAAAGTTGCTGATGCACAGGATGAATTTTGCGCCTTCGACCTTCTGGCGAAGATAGAACTTCTCAACATCGTAGAACTCGTCCGGACCATGCACGGTCATGGAGTACGAAAATCCCCATGCGATCGACGCCAGCATACCCACCGTCGCTACTGGCCCGCAGAAGTGTATGTGCAGGTGGCGATGACCGCGCGAGAGCATCCAATCGCCCAGGATTAGCGCCTCGGCGAAGTAGAATAGCGCATAGAGAGTTGCACCTGGAGCCCACCGCCCCAGACGCAGAGCAGCAACCAACCCGCGGAAGAAAACTTTTGGCCTGACCAGAAGCGTTCTTGCTGCAACCGTCGCTGCATGTATGGCTCCCGCTGACTTGATGTAAAACGTCTCATTTGCTTCCTCAGCTTCAAGTTCCGGCATCGATGAGCGCGAACGATCGGGCTGGTTGATCGAGGCGACCTCGACGGTGAAGCCGCGCTTTCTTAACTCCAGAATTTCATTCAAAAAAAAGGTGTGCGAGACAGCCGGATAGCGGCTCAATAGGTAGAGCAACCGGGGGCGCACTGCATCCGGGATCTTAGCCGTCAAGACCTCCGAAGCAAGTTCAACGTCTGGTCTTGATTCCACATTTGACATGATTCAACCCCCGAATTGCGGCTAGAGTTCTCCGAGAAACCTACTGATAGCCTCGGCCGGAGATGCCTTCAGTTGTGTTGGGAAGCTGCGCTGGGAGAAATCGTGGTTGCCTTCAACTCTCGCGGAACATCCGAATTCGCCGCAACTGAACAATAGATGCCGATCACCTTATCAATCTTGTGTTGCCAGTCAAAATCGCGAACCGCCCGTTCGCGCCCCGCGGCTCCCATGGATTTGGCTAGACCGGGAGAAACGATCATCATCCGCATCGCTTCGGCAAAGCCGGTCACCAAAGCCTCATAGCTTTCTGGCTCCACAAGCACTCCGCAGGAAGCGTCCAGATAGTCTGCCGGACCGCCCCAACTGGTGGCGATCACCGGCTTGCCCATGGCCATGGCTTCAAGCACCACGGCGCCGCCGCATTCATACAGGCTGGGAAGAACCAGCGCTACGGAACTCAGTAGGCGATTAGCGCATTCGGTCTGTGTCAACCATCCTGTAAAGTGGACACGATCCTTCAACCCCAATTCCACGGCCAAAGATCGCCATGATTCCAGCATTGGGCCGTCGCCAACGATTTCGAGTTCGGCTAATGGAAGTTTTTCGACCGCTCGAATCGCAACATCTACAGCCTTCCAATCCACTAGGCGTCCAACGAAAATAAAGCGCGGAACCGGTTTTACTGCGGCCACTTGTGCGCCCTGCCATACGCCAGTGTCGACTCCATTCTCCACCAATTCGATCAACTTGCCGCGAATTCCAGAAGGCAATGCGCGACGCGTACGGTCATTGGCCACCAGCACCACGCTTGCATGCTTTTTCCCGGGCAGCAGCGTGTTGCCGGCGTTCGCGAACAGGCGGGCAAAGGCAAGCGCCGCGCGGCTTATCAACGATTCGGAGCGGCGAAAAGCCGGAGGATATTCCATCCCGCCATTCAGCGGTCCAATCACCACCGGAACGCCCAGGCCAAAGATTGCGGAAGGAAAGCGCGGAGCGACCGGAATAGGCTGGTGAATAACGTCGATGAGTTGATCGTGTATCAGCCTGCGCACGATGTCGCGTTGACAAAATTGAGTAATCAGTTGGTTGCTAAGTCCCAAAGTGGTTTCAGACAACCGCCTGGGAAGATAACGGCTTAGATGGAAAAGAACCTTCTGAATCCATAAGTCTGGGACAAACAAAATGCGACCGATTTCACTCGGGAACAATTCAAGAACATCGCTTGCACATCGCGAGTGCACAACCATCCAGCATTCGACGCCGCGCGACCGCAGCAAGCGGAAGTAGTGAACGGGAAGAATAGCCTCTCCACCGAAGCGTGTCGAGGCGTTCTCGGCAACAATACATATTCGCATACACGCTCACGCAGTGCGGAAAATTTGGTAGTATCCCATCGCTTGCAGCATTCTCTTGAACGCCAGTTCTCGCGCGTATTGCGCAGGAGTGAGTTCCTCGAAGGGAAGCACGCGGCCTGGCTGAGGGAGTGTAGCCCGCCCGTCCAGTAAACCCGATTCGCGACCTTTGTGCAGCCACCACTTTGCCTCGCCGCCGGCGTGAAAACACTTCAGGCCGGCCCAGGGTTCCGATTTCAGAATGTGTTGCCCACTCACGCCCAGTTTGGTCATGACTCGTTTTGCCGGCGACCGGCGCCAGCATTTCCAGTACTCGGGGTCGAGATATCCTCCGCCGACCCGCATGGCCAGCGCCGCCCACACAATCGCTTCCACGTGCATGATGCGCGGCAGCTCAGTTCCACCCAATCTGCCGATCAGCCAGTCAAGCCAGGTCAGGTCGGCTGAGGCGCGCCAGTGTGACACCCCGATGTCCACGTGGTTTGCAAGACGAATGCTATGGCCGATCGCTGTCTTCACTACCTCGGGCGGAAAGAGGCAGTTCGGCTGCTGCCACATCAGCAGCAAGCCGTTCTCGGGCGTTGCCTCAAACTTAAAGCGATTGGGAAAATAAAGGTCCGGATCGAGGAGAATCATTTCCTGACCAGGATCGCTCACCAGAAGCGGGTCGGTAATCTTGCGCCAGCAGGGATGACCGTGGCGGAAAGCGCGCAGATGATCGTACCCCGCGAAGAGCGCCTCCTCCCGTTCAGCCAAATCCTGCTCCGAATATACAGTCCATCGATGCGATTTTGAATCGAGCGCCTTCAGCGTCTCAGTCAACTCTTCTTTGTCCCGCTCGGAGTCGGTAATCAGATGCAGATGAATCACCTCAAGAGAGTTGCAAAACAAGCTCTCCAACGCATCTCTGGCATAACCAAGAGAGCGCGGGGAAAGCACCATATACACTTCGCGCGTGTTAGGCATCTTGTAGGCTCCTTGTTACTTTGTGACAGCAGCTGGCTCATCCATGCGAACGCCGGCTTTGCTTGAGTGATCCTGAACGGGTCGTACCACCTCGGATCGTACTGCCTCGGACCTTTCAAGGCAGGCCCGGAGCTCCGCAGCCAGGACCTGGATGTTCGGTTCGCGGAAGACCAGATCATGGTCGCCGGGTAGTTCGACCACCTCAACGCCACCTGATGCGAGGGGACCCCACCCGAGGTCCAGTGGTAGCCGGGGATCAGGCTGCACGGTTGTGCGGAAGAGCGTCACATGGCCAGACCAAGGCAGTGGCTGGTAGTTCATGGCCGCTACCCAGGTAATATCGTCGGTGCTTTTCATGAAGGAAGGCACGGAGCGAAAGCCGAGGGCGACAGCGAGACTGTAGATGCGCCGCAGGGTTCGCGTAAACAGCTTTTTCCGCAGATACTCGACCCTTTCCCGTAACGAGAGATCGGAGAGATTTCCCAGAAAGCGCGCGATTCGCCGATCAACCTGCACGCGCACCGAATCATTATGTTGCGCCACAAGGACGCAGTCGCGCTGGCGGCTATCGAGCATTCCAAGCAGTTCCACATGCTCACCTTTGGTGCGCAGTTGATTCGCGATTTCAAGAGCAATCGTACCGCCGAATGAGTATCCCAGAAAATAGTACGGGCCTTTGGGCTGGAGTTCCTGTATCTCGGAAAGATAGAATGCTGCCTGATCTTCCAGGCGAAGAAGCGCCGGCTGTCCAGCCAGCAGCGACTGTGCCTGTATCCCATAAATCGGATGGTTTGTACCGACCAGCATGGCGAGCTGATAGAAGCGGATGACATTTCCTCCCGCGCCGTGAATGATAAACAGTGGAGCTGCCGTCCCTCCGGGCTTCATAGGTACGATCGATGAACTGCCGTTTGCAGAGAGCCGCTGCGTCACCAACCCAGCCATTCGCTCAACTGTGTGCCCAGAGAACAGCGAGGCAAGACCAAAATTGAGCGAGTAAGTTTTGTTGATTCGGGAGATAATTTGCATTGCCGCCAGTGACCGCCCGCCTAGATCAAAGAAGCTGTCCCGAATGCTCAGATTCGTGACACCTATTGCCGTCTCCCATATCTTTGCAATCTGTGCCTCAAGTGCGTCGCGGGGCGCCACATATTCTTCGCTGCGCTTTTCGGCCTCCGGCGTTCCAGGGTTCACTCCGTCGTTCAGATGCAGATTCCGGTTATCTGCTTCTTCAGCGGCCTCGCGTTCAGCAATTCCGTTTGAGCCCGCCATGAGATGCCGCCCGGTTTCATCTTTGGCCGCATCTCGTGCCGGACTCTCTGCGTTCGATAACGTGGATTCGAGAATCGTCACAAAGAGGTTGAGGATACGCTGGATCGTCGAAACGCGAAAAAAACCTGGGTTGTATTCCAACTGGAGGCGGGGGCCTTCGGTGCGTTCCACGATGCTCAGCATAAGATCGAAAGTCGTTCCCGGACTGACGGAGCGCAGAGGAACGATCTCCAGGGACGGAGTTTTCTGGGCCTGCATGAAGGCCTTCTGGAAAATGAAGTACACCTGGAGAGAAATATGATTCTTGTCATGGCAGAAGAACTCGTCGCTGTTCAGATCCTCGAAGGGCAGATCCTGATGAGCTAGCGCGCCCACTGTCCAGTTGCGAACGCTTTCGACGATCGAGCCGAGAGTGTCTTCCTTCTCAATCCTGACGCGGATAACTTGGGGATTCGAAAAGGGGCCGATCAGGTTTTCCGTCTCCTGGCGACGATTGGCGCAGGGTGTGCCGATAAGGATGTCACCCTGGCCAGTGAGCCGGTGCAGCATCGCCGCGTAGACCGACAACATCAGCATATAAAGCGTCACTCCGCGGACCGCGCAGAAATCCCGCGCCTGCCGTACCAGATCGGGAGTTAGCAGAAGAGTTTCTATATTGCCCTGCTCCTCGACTCCGCTGCCAGGAAAGTCCCTCTGGATTCGAAGCGGCTCAAAATCTCCCCCCAGGGTCTTGCGCCAGTAATCGAGATACGCCGCCGATTCATTCCCCTTTCGCCACTTGTCAAGCCAGACGGCGAAATCGCCGAACTGAATGGGCAACTCCGGCAGCGCAGCGGGGACTTGGCGCATCAGACCGTCATAGATCGCGGCAAAGTCGCGAAGCACCACGCCGTTCGACCATCCGTCGCAGACGCTGTGATGAATCGTGAGCAGGAGTATGTGTTCGTCAGCTCCCATCTGGATCGCCCGGGCGAAGAGCAGTGGACCCTTCTCCATGTCTATCTGGATACGCGCTTGCTGATTGATGATCTCGTCGGCTTTCCTGCGCTGCGCATCTTTCGGCAGATGACGCAGGTCATCTATAGGCAGCGGTACTTCGATGGGTGAATGAATCACCTGCGATAGCTGGCCATCCACTTCTTCGAAGATGGTGCGCAGGGACTCATGGCGGCGCACCAGTTCCTTCAGTGCCGCTGCCGCCACATCCGGAGAGAATCTTCCCCGGCAGGTCCATGCGATGGGCATATTTAGCGAGTGATTGCCGGGATGCATCTTGTGCAGCAACCAGAAACGCGTCTGGCAGGGTGTCGCCGGCATCACGAAGACATCCGACTCCGGTCCCGTCGTTCGGCACTCGTCCTCTGAAGAGGTAATCGTCTTGTCCTGTGAGCTTTTCATCAGGCTTTCGTTCTCCGAAACTTTTCCCTCGAAACAGGTGCAATGGCGGGGCCAGCGGCAGCGTTTTCAGGGTTGGAGATTCTGGCCTCTCCAAGAGCGGCTGATAGATTGGCTATGGTGCGGTGTTGAAAGATTTGTGCTGGCTGGATCGGTAGGCCTTCTTGCCCGGCACGCGCTGAGATCCTGAAAATCAACAGCGAATCGGCGCCCAATTCGAAGATACTATCGGTGATGCCGACTCGATCGAGTTTCAATACGTCTGCCCAGATTGCCGCCAGCTTCTCTTGCTGCGGCGTAGCCGGCGGGGTAAATTGCCGTGCCTTCATCTGCCCGCCAAAATTCGGCGCCGGCAGAGACTTGCGGTCGATCTTGCCGTTGGCCGTCCGGGGAAGCGCGGGCAGCAAGGTAATAACAGTCGGGTGCATATATTCCGGCAGCTTTGCGGTCAACAGAGTGTGCAATTGGTCGGCCAGATCGGCGGGCGGCTCGGCCAAAGCCGAGTCGACCCAGGCCGTCAGCCGCGTATCTCCTGGCCCAACCTGGGCGGCCGTCGCCACAGCATCTCGCACCGCCGGATGGCTGGCCAGAGCCGCTTCGATTTCGCCCAGCTCAATCCGGAAGCCGCGCACCTTCACCTGGAAATCGGTCCGGCCCAGCAATTCGATGTGACCGTCCCGGAGCCAGCGCGCCTCATCGCCCGTGCGGTAGATTCGACCGCTTCCAAAAGGATTTGGAAGGAATTTCTCGGCAGTCAATTCGGGCCTGTTCCAATAGCCGCGCGCCAGTCCTGCGCCCCCGATGAAGAGTTCGCCCGTCACCCCAATGGGCACCGGTTGCAGGCGCTCGTCGAGCACATAGAACTGGGTATTGGCAATGGGAGGGCCAATCGGGACTGGACCGGTCTGTTTCTCGAGCCGTGTCGCAGAAGACCAGATCGTGGTTTCTGTCGGCCCGTACACATTCCAAACATCGTTGCTGCGCTCCAATAGAGAATCCGCAAGATCGCGCGGCAGAGCCTCGCCTCCACAGAGCACTTTCAATTTCGGCCGGCCTTTCCAGTCCGCCTCAAGTAAAATCCGCCAACCTGCTGGAGTGGCCTGCATCACCGTGGCCTGGGATTTTTCAAGCAGGTTTAGCAAAAGGTAGCCATCAAGAACCTGTTCCTTAGTAGCAATAGCCAGCCTGGCGCCGGTCATGAGCGGAAGAAAAAGTTCAAGAGCCGCGATATCAAATGATAGAGTCGTGACCGAAACCAGCGTATCCTCGGCGCTCAGACCCGGCTCCCGCTCCATGCTGCATAGCAGATTGGTTAGCGCGCCGTGCTCGATGGCCACGCCCTTGGGCCGTCCTGTGGAACCGGACGTGTAGATCACATAGGCCAGCGAATCGGGCATGCTATTTGCGTCCAGGTCTGCGCCGCTTCCTCGCTCCCATCGTGTCTGCTCACTGTCCAGGCAAACGACGCGCGCACTGGTTTGCAGCCGCGAGGCCAAATGCTCCTGGGTGAGCAGCAGCGACACCTGCGCGTCAGAGAGCACAAGTTCCAGGCGGCTCGCCGGATGGCTGGGATCGAGGGGCAGATACGCCGCGCCCGCCTTGAGCACGCCCAGTACCGCGCCCAGCATCTGGAAAGAACGCTCCAAACAGACACCTACCAAGCAGCCTTCCTGAATTCCCTGGCGGCGCAGGTGCCGCGCCAGCCGGTTGCTGTACTCGTTCAGTTGGCGATAGGTCCACTCAGTTCCTTCGCAGATCACCGCAATCCGATTGGGTGACTTTGCTGCTTGGCGCTCAATGGTTCGATAGACCGGCTCGAACTGGCCTAAATCTACCGCAGTGTGGTTCCACCCCTCCAGCACCAGCTTTCGCTCGTCTTCCTCAAGAATATCGAGGTCTTCGACCTCTCGGCTTGCATCCGCGGCAATCCCACGCAGGATCGTCGCATAGGAGGCCAGCCACCGCTCCAGAGTGCTGCGATCGATCAGGTCAGTGTTGTAATCGCAATTCAGAAGAAGATCATTGCCGGTTTCGACGACATTCAGGAAGAGGTCCGTGTTCACGAATCCTTTCGGATTTGCATGGACTTCGGTCTCAATTCCCTCGAAGTGAAGAGCCGTCCCCAGCTTTTCCAGATTGAACTGAACCTCAATCAAAGGCAAGCGGCTCGAATCGCGCTGAATCGGCAACTTGCGCAGCAGAGTGCCGTAGGTGAACTCCTGATGGTCGTAGGCATCGAGAAGTTGCCCGCGCGTGGCTGCCAGGTGTTCACTTGCTTTGCAGGCATTCGGCAGAACGCTCAACATCGGCAGAAAGTGCACGCAGTGTCCCACCAGACTCACGTCATCGAATAGAGCTTGCCCCGCAGATGAAATCCCGACCACCAACTCGGATTGCCGCGTGAGCCGGTGCAGCAGCATCTGAAAAGCCGATAGCAACGTGACATACAGCGTGCAGCCCAGCCGCGAGCTGGCTTTCTTTAGCTCCGCGGTTAGCTCCGCGCCTAGAGTTGTTTGCAGCGTGGCGCCGTTGTAGGTCTTCAATGCGGGACGCGGCCGATCCGTCGGCAGATCGAGTACTGGCGTGTGTCCGGTGAAAATTCCAACCCAATAATGTTCGTTTTCAGAATAGACACCCGCTTGCGTCTTCTCGTGTTCCTTCAGCGCATAACTGCTGAAGGGCATGAGAGGCGCCATTGCCGGATCGGATTTCTTCTTTGCTGCGCTGTAGATCTTGCCCATATCCTCGAGTAACTGATTCGATGACCATCCGTCCAAGACGATATGATGGCCGGTCGCGAGCAGCATCAGCTCATCGGGCGCGGTGCGGAAGAGAGCCGCGCGGAAGAGCGGGCCATGAGTCAAATCGAAGGGCGTGCGTCCTTCTTCCGCAACTCTTGCGTCGATGAATGCTCTGCGTTCTTCGGCTGAAAGCGCGCTCAAGTCAACGTATGGTATTTGGCCCGTAAATGCGGGCTCGATCCTCATGCATTCCTCGTCCGGATCGATCGTTGAACGAAGAGCATCATGGCGGGCAATCGCCGCTTCGAGCGCATGGAGCACTTCATCCTCGTTGGCTCGTCCCTGCAGGCGAAGCGTCAGCGACTCATTGAAAGCACAGTTTGCATCGTCGCCCAGCGCCGCTGCCAGCCAGATCTCCCGCTGCGACTCGGTGAGAGGCGCTTTGGCCGGAACCTTGTAGACCGGAGTATTCGCGGATTTGGCTGAACGGAGTTCTGGCAATGCACTCGGGGCCGGTCCGAAAATATCCTGCTCTACTGCGGCTGGCAACATGCTGCTCCGCCGCATCTCCTGGATCGACTCGCGAAAACCTTCGACCACGCGCGCAAAATCCTCGTCGGAGTGCGCGGTGGTAAAAAAGCAGGGATAGCTTTCGAGGATATGAATTCCTCTCTCGCGCATGAGGTAGTAAAGAAGGCTGCCGAAGCGGGCCTCCGTGGGCAGGCTGAATGAGAACCATGCGCCGCATGGATGCACGCCAACATCGAGTCCGGCATCGCGGAAACTAGCTTCAATGGCTTGTGCTGCCGAGGCCACCTTCCTGCTGAGCGTCGCCTGCAATTCCGGCCCGGCCTCCTTCAGATGGTGCAAGACGGCCTTCGCGGCTGCCATGGCAAGTGGATGACGCACAAACGTACCTGCAAAGAACGTCATCCCGACCTCCGGCGCCGAATCGTCGCCGTATTGCCAAGCGCCGCCGTCGAGCGTGTCCAGATACTCGGCCTTTCCCGCCACTACGCCGATCGGGTAGCCGCCGCCAATTACCTTTCCATACGTGGCCAGATCGGCGCGAATCCCGTAGTACTCCTGCGCTCCTCCCAGGGCCACGCGGAAGCCTGTCACCACCTCATCGAAGATCAGCGCTGTTCCCGCATCCGCCGTGATCCTGCGCAGTTCGTGCAGAAACTCTCGCGGCTGCACCTCCGGGTGGCGACTCTGCATAGGTTCTACCAGCACTGCGGCGATTTCGCTGCCGTGCGCACGAATGAACTCCAGTGACGCGTCTGCGCCGTACTCCAAGATCACCGCGTTGTTTGCGCCGCCTGTCATGATTCCGGGGGCGATGGGAGATGCACCATGAGGGGTAGCGCGCAGCAGAACCTCGTCGAAGGTGCCGTGGTAGTCACCGGTGAAGTAGACGATCTTGTCGCGCGCGGTGACCGTACGGGCCACGCGCAGCGCCGCCATCACCGCCTCGGAGCCGGTGTTGCAGAACGCGGCGCGCTCCATGCCCGTCAGTTCGCAGATCAACGCCGCGACCTCTCCGGCCAATGAACTCTGCGGGCCGATCTCAACTCCAAGATCGACTTGTTTGTGTACGGCGTCGGTTACAAACTCCGGTCCATGCCCGAACATGATCGCGCCAAAACCATTGACGATGTCGATGTACTCATTGCCATCGAGATCCCAGAATCGAGAGCCTTTGGAGCGGCTGCTTACCAGCGGATAGACCATCTCCTTCCAAAGGGACCGGAAGCCTGCGACGGCACGTGGATCGGCAAGGTGCTGCCTATACTTCTGTGTGTACTCCTTCGATTTTCCGGTGCGGCTCGTGTATCGAGCGATGAGCGAATGAATGTACTCGCGCTGCTGTTCTGTCAAGCCGTCCTTGGCGCCCGCCTGCACCGGTTTGAATGGCCCATGCGCCTTGAACCCACTGGAAGGTGCGGCTGGAGCGGCTTGGCTCATGGAGGCATTCTTCGCTGCGACCGGCATGGAAACGGTTAACTGCGCCGAGGCCTTCTGCGCTTCGACGGCAGGCGCGGCTCCGCGTACCGCCGCAAGCTGCTGTTCGAAGAGCTGGGACATAGCTTGCATCTGTGCTTTGAGCAACTCTTCGAGCGGCGAGCCTGCTGATGTAGATGGCTGCACTGCGGACGCTGCTGGAGGGGCCGCAACCAAATGCGCGGTGGGCAGTGCCTGTTCTGCGGGAAACGCCTCCGCGGGAAGGATCGAATCCAGGCGTTCGGCGAGCATGCGAATGCTCGAATACTGTTCCACAATCTGCCGGAAAGTCACCTTGACGCCAAAGCGGCGCTGTACAGCCTGCGTCGCCTGGGTCAGAAAAAGAGAATCGAACCCCAGCTCCAGGAATGAAGTGTCAAAGGATTCTTGTCCGGTGACAATTCCGCTCAATTCTTCAAACAGACTTGCTACCACAGGCTGAAGCCTGATCCGGCGTTCAGCAGCGATTCCAACCGCATCAAGGGTCATCTTGATTTCTCCCTCAATTTGCATTTCAGCTTCTCGTGTTGAGACTCTTGCTTGCTGAGAGGCAATGGCTGCTGCCGCGTGAGCCGGCGGCTCGATCCAGTGCTTCTTGCGCTCAAATGGATAGGTGGGAAGCGAAACGCGCTGCCTGTGCTCCTGGCTCCAGACGCGTTCCCACTTCGGCTGAACTCCGGCCGTCCATAACCGGCCCAGAGCTTCCAGCATGGTTCCCGAATCTCCCGCATCGGCAATGCGCTCCGGCATCGACGCCACGATTGGCACGGAGCGATTGCCCCGCTGCTGGCGCGCCAGGATCGTCAACGTCTGCCCAGGTCCCACTTCCAGCAGCACCGCTTCGGGCAGATCGAGCAAGAGCTTCGCGGCGTTCGCGAAACGCACGGGCTTGCGGCAATGGTCATGCCAATAGCGTGGCGTGATCACTTCTTCCGGCTTGATCCAGGTTCCCGTCACGCCGGAAACGTAAGGAATCGAAGGCGCATGAAGAGCGACCTGCCGAACCTCCTTGTCGAATGCGTCCAGCATCGGATCCATCATGGCAGAGTGGAAGGCATGCGAAGTCCGCAAACGCTTGCATTCGACCTGCTCCTGTTGCAGATGCTTCTCCAGTTCCTCAATGGCTTCAATCGGCCCTGAAACTACACTCAGTGAAGGGCTGTTCAGCCCGGCGATCGATAGCCGCTCGCCGAGCAACGCACTGATCGGCTCTTCGCCGAGACGCACCGAGAGCATAGCTCCACGGTCCATCTGTTGCATCAGCCGGCCCCTCGCCGCTACAAGCCTGAGACCATCTTCGCGACTCATCACATCGGCCAAAACTGCCGCGACAAACTCACCTAGGCTGTGCCCCGTCATGGCCTTCGGCTCGATCCCCCAGTACATCCATAGCTTGGCCATTGCCAACTCAGTGATGAAGAGCGCAGGCTGCGCCAGTCTCGTTTCAGTCAGCGTCTCGGCGCTCGCCGCGGCATCCGAATCCTTCGGGAAGAGAATAGTTCGCAGGTCGAGATTCAGCAGCGGCTGCAGGATCTCCGCACATTCGTCGATCTGCTTTCGATAAACCGGCTCCGACTCATAGAGTGCGCGGCCCATTCCTGGAAACTGCGCACCCTGCCCCGTGAAAAGAAATACCGGTTGGGGCCGCGCAAGTATGCCCGCGGACCGCTGAACACGCCGGTTCGCCGACTCGGCTAGCAACTGTGCCGCTTCATCCACCGTCGAGCACACAACCGACGCGCGATGATCAAATCCGTGTCGTCCGGTCTGGAGAGTATACGAAACGTCCGCCAGATTCAATTCGGGATGCTCCTGCAGATGGCGACCGAGATTGCCCAGCGCCGCATCGAGCGCGGCCTCAGAACGCGCCGAGACACAGAGCAATTGAGCAGAGTGCAGAGAATGTTCTGGCGTGCTCTCTGGACCCTCTTCGAGCACTACATGCGCATTCACGCCTCCCACGCCAAATGCGCTTACGCCTGCCATGCGTGGACCGTCTGGCTCCCAAGGCGAAGCCGTGCCGCTCACATGGAAAGGCGTGCTCGCGAAATCGATGCGCGGGTTCGGCTGGCGGAAGTTGGCTACCGGCGGAATCATCTTGTGTCGCATGGCAAGCACTGTCTTGATCAGCCCGCTGACTCCTGCTGCCGCGTCCAGATGGCCGATGTTCGCTTTCGTGCTGCCCAGGGCACAGAATCCGTTTCGCTGCGTGGTCTGCCGGAAGGCGCGGGTAAGCGCTGCAACTTCGACAGGATCACCGAGCGGTGTTGCCGTACCGTGTGCCTCAACATATGTGATGGCATCCGCGCTGACTCCCGCCATGGCTTGAGCAGCCGCGATCGCTGTTGATTGACCGTCCACGCCGGGAGCCATGTAGCTGACCTTCGCGGCCCCATCATTGCTGACCGCGAATCCGCGAATCACGGCGTCGATCCGGTCGCCATCGGCAAGTGCGTCTTCCAGACGCTTCAGCAGCACCACTCCGACGCCATGTCCAAAGATTGTGCCTGTCGCGTCGGCGTCAAATGGGCGGCAACGACCATCGCGCGAACCCATGCTTCCTTCTTGAAATACATGGCCGCGATGCTGCGGAAAGGTCACCGACACACCCCCGGCCAATGCCATGTCGCACTGATACGTCAGCAGGTTCTGGCTCGCCTGGCAGATCGCGACCAGCGACGTCGCGCACGCGCCCTGTACGGTCATACATGGTCCGCGCAGGTTCAGCTTGTAGGCCACCCGCGAACAGAGAAAGTCTTTGTCGTTGCCCAGCGTTGTCTGAAGCTCACCGACCTGATAATTACCCGTCAGTTCATCGATAAACTCTCGGCTTTCGCTCAGGTTTGCCAACAGATAAGTGTTCAGGCTGCATCCGCCAAAGACGCCGATTTGCCCGGCAAACTGAGCGGGATCGTAGCCGCCATCTTCAAGCGCATTCCAACAAATTTCCAGAAACAGCCGGTGCTGCGGATCAAGAAAGTTGGCCTCGCGGGGCGGAATGCCGAAGAAACCTGCATCAAACAACTCGGCGCCATCCAGAACGCCGTGCGCGGCCACGTAGTCGGGACCAAACTCCAACGATGCGCGGTCTCTCGCTTCCAGTTCGGCACGCGAAAAGTGCGTAATCGTATCCTTGCCCGCCGCGATGTTTGCCCAAAAGATATCCAGATTCGGCGCGCCCGGGAACTTGCCCGCCATGCCGATGATCGCAACGCCATCTAGCCGGTTCTCTCTTTCTTGATTGCTCATAAGGCCGCCTTCCTCGCCGCACGGGCACGCGAAAATGCCGCCCGCTGCTTCTGAGCCAGATCTTGTCTCCGGTCCTGCGCCGAATTGCTCGATGCGGAATCCTGCACCGAAGCTCCCAGCCTTTCCGAGAGCGCGCGGACCGTCGTGTACGCAAACAGGTCCGCGACGGGAATTTTCTTGCTGAGCATCGCTTGCAGTTTTGTGTGTACCGACACCAGTAGCAGCGAGTTTCCGCCAATGTCGAAAAAGTTATCATCCAATCCCACGTGCTCAGCTCCCAGCACGCTCCGCCATGCGCCGGCCACTTCCTGTTCCAGGGCTGTGCTGCTGATTTCCACATCGGTTGTTGCAGAGCCAACCGTTGGCGCAGGCAACGCCGCGTAATCCACCTTGCCGTGGGGAGTCAGAGGAAAAGCCGCGATGGGCAGATACACGGAAGGCATCATCCATGGCGGAAGCTTTTCGCCCAGATACTTGCTCAGCTCGCGGGTGGAGAGTCCCGCGCCCTCATTCGCCACATAGTACGCCACTAGCCGCTTCGTTCCCCCCTCATCTGTATGGGCAATCACTCGCGCCTCTCGTATCAGCTCGTGACTCGCGATGGCGGCTTCGATCTCTCCAAGTTCGATACGAAAACCTTGTATCTTTACCTGAGCGTCGCCGCGGCCGAGATACTCCACTTCACCGTCCGGCAACAGACGGGCAAGGTCGCCGGACCGATACATTCGCACACCCTGCGTCCCCGAAAAAAGATCAGGCACAAATCGCTCGGCGTTGAGTTCGGGGCGATTCAGGTATCCACGCGCCACACCCGCCCCACCTACACAAATCTCGCCCACTTCTCCGGCTGGCACAGGCCGCATGTCCTCACCAAGCAGGTATACCTGCATATCCGGAATCGGGACTCCGATCAGACTGCGCGCGCCGTCGGCGGCATCGGCTGCAGTTATCTCCCGATATGTCACATGCACAGTAGTCTCTGTGATGCCATACATATTGATCAATAGTGGATTCCGGTCGTCATGCGTTTCAAACCATTTCCGCAACGTCTTGAAGTTCAACGCCTCGCCGCCGAAGACAACAATTCGCAGGGCAAGCTTTGGCGACTGCCTCGCTTGATCGACCGTCATGAGCTGATAAAACGCCGACGGCGTCTGGTTCAAAACCGTAACTTGCTCTTGCACCAATAACTGATGGAAATCCTCCGGCGAGCGCGAGACAGCGAAGGGCACAACGACGAGTCTTCCTCCATGAAGAAGGCAGCCCCATATCTCCCAGACCGAGAAGTCAAAAGCTAAGGAATGGAACAGCGTCCAGACATCGCGTTCGTCGAAGTGAAACCAATCCTCGGTCGCGCTCATCAGGCGCGCAACATTGCTGTGAGTCACCATTACGCCTTTGGGTTTTCCTGTTGACCCCGAAGTGTAGATGACATACGCAAGGTTCTCTGCGCCTGAGCCCGGCTCGAATGCGACTTCATTTGGAAAAAAATCAGCCGCAGCATCGCGATCGAGGCAAATCGTATGCGCCCCATGCGGAGGTAGCCGGTCGAGAAGATGCTCTTCGGTCAACAATACTGCTGGCCGCGCATCGTCCAGGATTGTGGCGACACGCTCGCTCGGATAGGCCGGATCGAGCGGCAAATAAGCCCCGCCGGCTTTCACAACGGCTACCAGTGCGATGATTGCCTGAGCCGAGCGTTCAAGAAAAACGCCCACTAGTGAATCGGGGCCAACGCCCAAGCTGCGCAAGCGGCGTGCGAGTTGCGTGGCTTGACTCTGAAGTTCGCTGTATGAAAGTTGTTGGTCGCCAAAGGTCACTGCCGTCCGCTCGGCGTTCTGTACCGCGACTTCATCGAAGACCTGCCATAGAGGCTTCTGCGCGAGGAACTCCCCGCCTTCGATTGGCCGTCCCTTTGCGTCCAGGCCAGGCTCCAACATGCTCCGTGTTGTTTCAGTAATGATTGTCATAGCAAGGCAACTAACTCAGAAGTGGTTCAGATGAAATAGGGCATAATGTGTTTGAAGCAGCGCGTTGAGACAGCGTTGCAAAGTGTACTAGCCGAGGATAACTTTACGCAGGCCGAGGCCGAGTCCTAAAAGGAGCAAAAACACTCCCGTCGCCTGCAGGTCTTGTCTCCAGGTCGAGACGCCTTCGCGGCTCGCCGCAGCCATCAATACAAAATAGAAAGGCAGATCGCCTGCTGCCACAGCTATAACGGCGCCGAACATGCCGAAGAAATGGAATGCCAAAGGAATGGCAATTACCACCGAGATGCAATACGCCGCGTTGCCGAATGCTTGGTACTTCGATTTGCCAAGAGAAAGCAACGCTGGCATGGTCGTCGCATAGAGCATGGTGTGCCACAGGCCAAGCGCTAGAACCGGAACCATCCACGAAGCTTCGTGATATCGGCGATCGTACATCATGGTCACAAGAACGCCGCCGAGGTGAACCATCAGACTAAGCATCACTGCACCCACCAGCAGCGCGCGAAGACGATACTGCAAAAAAACCTTCCGGAATTCGGCGATCGGCAAATGAACCATCTTAGCGATAAAAGGGAAGCCAACTCGATTGGAGAACGCATAGATGACGGCCCGCGGTATATCTGAAACCGAATACGCGATGCCGTAGACACCCAACATGGTGAAGCTGATCAGTCTACCAAGAATCAGTCGATCTGCCTGCGATGCAAAGAAGAAGAAGGCCGTTGACATCAGAATCCACTTGCCGAAGTGAGCCAGGCCATGAAGGCTCTCACGATCCCAGCAGAAGGAATTCCGAATGCCGGGGATCAACCTCCTGTAATAACTCAATCCGAGCCGGAAGGCAGAGCTCAGAATCGTTCCGATGACCAGTGCCCAAACGGACCGGTACATCAAAGCACAACCGGCCGTGACTGCCAGCGTGAAAATCTGAGTCGCGATGTCGAGCAGGAAAATTCTGCGCACACCCATGTGCCGCGACATCGAAAGTAGGTTGGTGCTGTTAAAGGAACTGATGACAATATTGATGCCCAGCGCGGGCAGCAACGCTAACAGCCGTGGCTCATGGTAGATCAGAGACATCGGCCAGGCCAGTATCAAAGAGACAACGAAGATGCCCAGTCCGCGAAGCACCTGCAAGGTCCAAACGGTATTCAAGAGCGCGGGTTCGTCCCCACGGGGGTTTTGAATCACGCTGGGGCCGAGGCCGATATCCGAGATCAGGCTGATTCCGACGACCAGAGTCGTCACTAGAGTCATCAGACCGAAAGACTCCGGCATCAGCAGTCGAGTTAGCACAAGACTGTTGACGACGCGCAGCGTCATAGAACAGCCATAGTCCACTACCGTCCAGAATGTGGCCCGAATCGCCTTCGATTCCAGCGCTTGGTGGGCAAGTACCTTCGCACTGCCACGGCCTTCCGTTACCAAGTCAGGCTCGGGAAGAGTTAGTGTCGAGGATGTCGAATCAGATCTCAATATTTTTCTCGCTGTATTGGTATTTTTTGTCGTTTGAATGTCAGACTTCGGCTTGACAACCTAGAAACGCCCCCGAGCCTTGCGGATCATTCCGCTGTTTGCGAGACTGCTTCCGGTGGTCTGTCTTTTCTACTATCCTGGATCGCAGAGATCTTCGTCCCGCCGAAAATACCTCGTCCCTCTTTCCAAATGAAAACAAGGCCACTGGCTCTGTTATGAGCTAGAGAAGCCAGTTGTCTCAGGATCGGTTCGCGGGCCAGAAAATGCCGTTCTACCAGAAACCACGAAAGAGCGCCAACGCCCACTGACAGTGGAGCAGCCAGCAGGAAGAGCCTCAGCGGCGCCATCGTTCCCCCTCCGAACTTCACGATTAATTGTTGAATCGGATAGGCATACAGATAAGTGCCGTATGAAAAATCTCCAAACCTCCCCAAATTCAGCGGACGCAATAACGGCAAGTAAGCAAGGCCCAAGAGTAGATATGCACCGCAAATTGGGAGGGTTACGAGAAGCCCGTTCGGAATGAAGTTCGATACGACAAGAATCAAAAAAGCTGCAATCAGTAGAGGCTTGCGAAACAGCGCCGCACCGCCAAAGAGATGGAAGAGAGAGCCAGCGAGGAAGAAGGGAAGAACGATCGCCCAGAATAGTGGAAAGCCAAAGATCTGGCCCAGGATCTTGCCTCCTGGAATCCATCCCGTAATAGAGAGATACAGATGCCATGCGATCACCGCAGCAAAAGCCGCCACTACCAACCAACGGTGTCGAAGCAATCCTGTCACTCCTGTCAGGAGAATTCCGAGATAGCACCAAAATTCAAAGGGCACCGACCATAGCGAACCATTCAGTGCATTGGAACGAACGTTATTGACAAACACTGGCGGAACATCGAAGGCCTGCAGCCTTAGCGTATGGGACAGAAAGTTCCATATCCCGATCGAATGGCGAGCTGCCGAATCCGCCGCAAACGGTACAACAACCAGCGCTGTGAGCAATGCAGCAACAATGAATCCTGGGTAAATGCGCGCGATGCGCCGCTTGAGGAACTTGAATGGATCGGGGGAACGCGTCCAACTCTGCGCGATGAGGAACCCGCTGATCACGAAAAAGGCCCACACGCTAACATTTCCAAAAGTAATCTGCCCGTGCGTCAGCACAAAGAGAGGTTCGGTGTTATTGGAGCCGCGACCTAGCGCAAAGCTATGTGAAAAGATCACCAACACCGCAAAAAACAGACGCAGCGTGTCGAAACTATTGTCGGCATGGCGGTTTCCGTTTCTTATGGTCAACAATTCCTAACCTCATCCCTGAGTTACATTTCAGATGAAGAGCAGTAAACGTGCCGATGCAATCTGTTTGCAAAGTCTGGAAGTCTGTATTTAGGCGGACGGCCCTTTTAAATTCCGAAGCGCGACCGTAGCGCATTCCGCGCTGCGTGGGCCCCTTCGTACAAATTGCCAAAGGTCAGATTCTTCATGCGATCCAGAATGGGACTTCGTCCGGGAACAGTTGGATGCAAGCCGATCTTTCGCGCATAGTAATTCGTACGGTAGGCTCCGATCACGTCGTTTCGCACCGGCTTGAAATTGATGCTGACGGACACTGAAACATTATCGTTGTTCTTTACCCAGTGCGGAAAAGTGGCTGGATTGAAGACGCCCATACCCGGCGATACCTCGTAACGCCAATGCCCATCCGGCAACTCATCGTGCCACCTAGGCGCCAGTAATTTCCCGGTCCAATACTGTTCCATTTCTTGGGTGGTTAGTATGAGCGGATCGTGAGCGTTGTAAAGAAACACTGACTTGCTGCCCTGAACCTGCGCTAGGAAATTAGCCTCGCCATCCAGATGGTAGGGAGTGATGCGATTTGGAGAGGTGATGAAAATCGTCAGGATCGGATCGCGATACCGGCGGCGTAGATCCTCTCCCGTGAGCTCCGACAGCTCCGATATGAATAGCTCCAAAGCCGCGCGATATTCCGGGTCTTCATGAATGCGCTTGAGAATGATCCAGTTTCTGCCTTCACCGATCCGCTCCAGGGCTTGAACCAAAGTCATATCCGCGGGTTTGCTGCCGAAGTAGCCGTTTACAACAGGATCGCCGGTTTCGTAGTGGCTCTTATACTGACGGTTGTGCATACACCGTTCAGCCAGTCTCAGCAGAGCGGGCATCTGAAAGATCTCCATCGAATGAAGAGCATGGCGAAACTGAAACGGGCGGTGATCGAAGTTGGAGGCAAACAGGCTGCCGGTCTCGGCATCGTGGGAGAAGACTGCCGACGCTGATGCTGAATGAATCGCTGTGGCCATAAGACCTCCTCCTATCTCTGTTCTCGTGAAATATCGATCAGATTGCGAAAAGACAAAGACAACTAAATTAAATCCGTCCCTGCCGCGCTAAGTTGCGATGCTCCGCGCAAAAGCCCATCGCCCGTCTGGTAGTTGCCTTAAAAGCCAGATCAATCTCGGCGGAAACAATTCCTCTAATTCGGCGATTGGACTCAATCTCTGTCCCGAACGGGCTTCGCCCATGTTACTTACACCACCCGGGGGTGAGGATAACTCTGTCATTGCAAATTGGATGTTTGCAGCAGGATCACGGTTGCAAAAAATTGTCTGTCTCATTTTGACCTCTAGTCGGTTTTTTCTGAATAATTTCTTCCGTTTCGGCTGCTAGAGAACTTCCAGATCTCTCTCAAACTGAACGAACGAGGGGCTGGCAAAAGAATCAAGAACCGGTTCCAGCAATTACTACACCGATTGTGCGCAAAATGATTTTGAAGTCGAGCCAGACACTCCAGTTCTCGATGTAGGTCACATCAAGTGAGATATAGCTATCGAACGAGGGATCTTGGCGAGACTGTACCTGCCACAGACCGGTGATTCCGGGAGTTACATCGAGACGGCGCAGGTGGCTGAGTTTATACTCTTGCACTTCGCTGGCTAGCGGCGGACGCGGACCAACGATGCTCATGTCGCCATGCAGCACATTGAAGAACTGAGGCAGTTCGTCAAGAGAATACTTGCGCAGAAACCGCCCCAGCCTTGTAATGCGGGGGTCATTGGTGATCTTGAACAAGACGCCGTCGCGTTCGTTCATGTGCATGATGTCGGCGCGGCGCTTCTCCGCATCGCTCACCATTGTGCGGAATTTGAGGCAGCCGAAGACCCTGCCTTTCTTGCCGATGCGTTCAGACTGATAGAAGACGGAGCCATGCGAGTCCATCTTGATGGCGATGGCAATGGCCAACAACACCGGTGAAATGGCGATCAATATCAGACCGGAGAACGTGATATCGACGATTCGCTTGAGCAATAGAGCGATCTCTGGCACACTGCCGTGGTGCAGCGGAATGGTCGGAAACTGTCCGATGTATTCGATAGGACTGTCCCAGACCAGACCATCGTACATGTCGGGAACCACCCGAATGTCTACGCCGTGGGCTCGGGACTGCTCCAGTATGTCCTTCACGACGCCACGCTGCTCACAGGGCGCAGTGAAGAATACTTCATCCACAAAGTGTTTACGGGTATGCTGGAAGAGCGTGTCAAGCGTGCCCACCACGTCGTCGGAGAGGTCGCCGGAGCAGGGGCAGCCGCCGGGAAAAGAGATGAAACCTTTGAAATTGTAGCCAAGATGCCGAATGCGATCCAGGTGATTGCGGAGCGCTTGAGCCTCAGGTCCTGTTCCAACGATAAATACGTTGCGGTTGCCAATGCCGCGTTCCAAGCGGTGGTAAAGCAGGAAGCGGTATATGAACCGGCGTAGGCTGAGCCCAATGGTGACCAGCAAAATTGTGATGACAATTACGCTGCGGGGGATATTCTCAGCTTTAACCAGGAAGAGCGTGCCGGTTAGCAGAAGTCCTGAGATGAAGCAGGCTTGAATGCTGAGACTTTGCTCACGCAGAAAGCTGTTCAGGCGCTGGGGCGAATATAAATGCATCCTCTGGCTGGTAATCATAAGCGAAACAGCAAACCCGCAAAGGGCAGCCAGCAGAATTCCCGTCGATCGGCCTTGAATGAGGCCATCGTGCCAGAGACGCCTTACGCCAGCAATCGGTCCCGTGTGGCGCTCGTAAAGTGTGACGAGTGCCGCGGAAGCCAGGATCGTGACCCCATCCAGGGCCATCCACAGTGCAATCATTCCTCGCGAACTGCACGAGGAGCCTGTCGTCTGCATCTCCGCCCATTGCTGGGAGGGGGATACGTTGACACCGACTCTTTGCCAAAACCCTGATGTCGCCATATTGGTTCCGAAGACCTCGCTGTTTCATAAGATTCAGGGGAAAGTGTGTATATTGATTTCGAGAAGAAGCATCCGGCCTGGAGGCGTTGGAGGCTCCTCCAATAGTGTTCCGAAACTTCACATCGTTTCAAATCAATTCCAACTACGCGACAGCATTTAATGGCTTCCAAAGGCGCATTTCTCATAACTCCTCAGCCGGGTCTAACGGCGTGCATCGGGTAGAATCGAACTATGGGGACGCCGTCTTGAATCGAAGTAAACTTTGGCTTCAGTTTCGACCGCCGGCAGGGAATCCACGCATGCGGTTGTTCTGCCTTCCCCACGCCGGAGGCGGAGCCCTTGCATATTATCCTTGGACCGCCGAGTTACCTCCTTATGTGCAGTTATGTCCTGTTCTGCTGCCCGGCCGGGAGACGCGTCTCTCCGAAGCCTTATATACCGATATAGTGCCGTTGGTGGATGCTATGGATCTGGAACTGCGTCCATGGCTGGATATTCCCTACGCGGTCTTCGGACATAGCATGGGTGCATTGCTGGCTTTCGAGTGGGTCCGCAGTATCCAGCGAGAACTGCATTCCGCGCCTGCCTGGCTCTTTCTATCCGGCCGTCGCGCACCGGACGCACCAGGTGAAACTCACCTTCTTAGTTCGCTCCCCGACAGCGAATTTGTTAAGAAACTGGCTCACCTCTATGACGGAATCCCGCAGGAGTTTCTTGAGAACGAGACGTTCATGGAGGTCTTTCTACCTATTCTGCGGGCAGATATTGCGGTCGTCGAGAGTTATCGCTTCCAGAAAGGTGAACCACTCGACTGCCCAATTACAGTTTTTGCCGGAGCGGAAGATGCAAGTGTTACATGGGGCCAGATGCTCGACTGGAAGCGGCAGACACGCCGCCACTTCGCACTGAAGATACTTCCCGGCGAACATTTTTATCCCCAGGGGCCGCTACTTGCAACGATCTCCGCAACTTTGGCCGAACTAGTTTCTCAGTTAGGATGACGGCCCCAAACGAGGTTGCTCACTCGTGTTGCGTGAAGCCGCATGGAAGAATTAAATGCAGTGAAGCCCTATTCCGGAACCAGCAGAAAGCCAAACTCTTGGGGGTTGCCGGCAATCCCGACGATCGCACCCCACTCGTTTACTCCGAGGGCTATTGCGTTCACTGCATTCGGGCTCGAGGCAGTCAGAAGGGTTACATCTCCCCGGTCGAGGATAAATCCCGCGCCGCCGATCTCGCCACGATTGCTGATCGCGTATGCCAAGCCCTGATTGTTCGGAAAAGGAAGATCGATTGTATGAAACTCCTCGTGCTTTCGCACAAAGGCATGAATGAATCCATCTTTTCCGCCATAGGCGCCGACAATCTCGCCGCCGCCGTTGATTCCGAAAGCTGCTGTGCAGCAGGCGCCAGCAAACGGAACATCGATCGTGGTGAATACCTCTCGGTCGTACAGAAATCCACGCGATCCAGCAGCGTCGTTGTAAACGCCAACGATCCGACCGAGATCGTCAATTCCCCTGGCCTCCGTTTGAGTGACGCCTGCCGCTGGAAAATCAATTGCGGCGAAGACGCCATCGTTCAGGAGAAATCCATGCCCCATTCCCGCCGCAGTATAACTGCCGACAATTTGGCGACGATTATTGATGCCGAATGCAACCGTGTTCTGCGCACCTGGAAGCGCTACATCAATAGGCGTATAGGTGCCGTCTTCCAGAATGAATCCTTGATCGCCTGAGCTATCGTTGTAATTGCCAACGACCATGCCGAGATCGTTAATCCCATAGCCCAGTGTTTGTCTAACTCCAGGAAACGGCACACTGAGGGTCACGAATTTGTATCGGTGGCGCGCGTGTAGATCTTCTTCCTGCGCGCCAGCCAGCAAGCAAATGGTGGCCGTAGCGATCACTGTTTTCAGGATGAGGGTTGAGCCGATGCGAGGGGTCTTCCGAAATATCGCCTCGCAAATGTGTAAACTGGTTCGATCATGGGAGCTTTCCTCCTTTGATTTTGCCTGTTACCGGACTGAATCTGTCCCCTCGAGCTGGGTGATCCTCCTGTTCTGCTCACGCGCTTCCGCCGGGATGTGCGGCCGTCCCTTCAAGGCCTGCTTCGTCCGCTGCAAGACGGTGAAGATCGTGCTCTTGAAATGGTCTGACAGAGGATTGTCACCAGGCGGATGCGGCTGGATGCCCGCTCGGCGAAGATAGTAATTCGCTCGATATAAGTTCGCCCAATGCCGGTCGTAAAACTGGAAATTCACATTCAGTGTTACGGAGATGTTGTTTCCGTTGCGGAGCCAATGCGGGGAGTTAATAGGAATATGCACGCCAGTTCCGGGACGCATTTGATAAACAATGGCTCTCGATTCGTACTCCTTCTTATAGCGCGCTGCGCGATTATCGGCGGTCCAGTAAACTTCGAGTTCCTGGTCGGGGACAATGTCTTTGTCAGCCCGGTCGAAGAGATGAATCTCCTTGTCGCCCTGTAGCTGAAGAATCCAGGAAACCTCGCGATCCAGGTGATACTCCGTGACGCGATTCGGCGATGTGATGAAGAGGATCGCCTCGAACCACTTGATCTTGCGTAGAAGTTCCTGTCCGGAGAGTTGAAGAATATCGCGTATACAGCCTTCCAGCACTTCGCGATAGCCCGGTTCACGCTCCACATGCTTCAGGATGATCCACGCCTTTGCCGTGTCGATCTTGCGAATCAAATCTACGGCAGCCGTCCGCGGCAGGTCGGGACGCGACGGCTTCTCGCCTGGTTCAATCAGCCCATCGTTAAAATAAACGTCTCCCCCGGGCAGGTGGGGGGTGGGTCGCGTTGCCACCTTCTCGGCCAAATCCACAAGATGGGAGAGCTCAAACAGCGAGTTCCCCGCCAGAGTGTGAGCGAACTCGTAAGGCAGCCGGTTCAGGTTGTCTGTAAAGACGTCAGGGGAGCACTGAATGATGCGATCGGAGGTTGCAGGCATTTAGCCTCCTCATTAGGTCTGGAAAATTTGTTTGAAGCTTGATCCAAGAGTTATCGAGTGAAACGTCCTGGGAGTTCATTGTCCATTAGAACC
>Ga0181535_10001508_pt1 | contig 30325 bp, 30 predicted proteins | sample PEATcosm2014_Bin_44_FD_119774 | JGI IMG/M metagenome (GOLD analysis project Ga0181535, IMG submission 119774) | Peatland microbial communities from MTU Mesocosm Facility, Houghton, MI, USA - PEATcosm2014_Bin17_30_metaG | ecosystem: Environmental > Terrestrial > Soil > Wetlands > Peat | place... | reverse complement strand
CTTGCCGACTTCCGCGAATCAAATTGGGCTGGCCCTATGGCCTCTGTCGATGCCGTAATCAGCATGCAGGCGGCTTACGAGGTTCGGCACAAAAGCCGACTACCAGTATTGTTCAGGCAGATTGGCGATGTTGTGCGCCCTGGCGGGCTGTTCTTGTTTTACGATCACTATGCGGAAACCGGAAGCACAAAGAACAGTGAGCTTTTTCTTTGGCCAGACGAACAGCCGGCCCTTTTGGCCGAGGCTGGCTTTTCTGAGGTCGTGCGGCTGCTCGATGATGGTGGCATGGCCCTCTACTCCGCCCAGCGCCATTGACGAATAGCAAACTGGCTGGAAGTGCTCCCGCCAACTCATGACAGCCAATTTTGCCTATAAAGCGAAAGCCTAACTTCAAACATGAGACACTATCCGGACGGGATAATATTTGACAAAATCTATGGACTTATTTATATTATGCTTGATCCAAACCTCGGGGGAACAATGGCTCTTGAGTGCCAGCCAAGCTAGCGCTCGAGTCAAATCATATTTGGTGAACGCCGAGAGCCAATCCGCATGGCAGCAATGGCCGTAGCGCTCGTGCCCGAGTTCAGATAATAATATTTAATAGCTAGATGGAGTGCCTCATGGCGGGCGTGCGGTCCCTTGTCGACCATTATCCCCTAAGCGCCTCTGTTGATTGGGCTACAAAGCGCAACCGCGACCCGATTCTGGACCTGTTCAAGCAACTCTTCCCGGCGTCCGGCGACGCTCTCGAACTGGCGAGCGGCAGCGGCGCCCATATCAACTATTTCGCGCCGCATTTTCCGCACATCCGGTTTCAACCCTCCGATTATAACAAAGACCTGTTCGAGGCGATCCGGAAAATGCAAGCCGAGAGCGCCAACGCCAATGTCTGGGATCCCGTTCATCTCGACCTCGCCAAGCCGGAGACCTGGCCGGACGCCACGGCGCATCGCTACGATGTCGTCTTCGCCATCAATGTGTTGCACGTCGCGCCAATCGCGATTGCTGAAGGCGTGGTGCAGATTGCCGCGCGGATTCTGAAGGACACCGGCTTCCTGGCGATTTACGGCCCGTTTATGATGGACGGGAAATATACGTCGCCATCGAGCGAGGCTTTCGACCAAGAATTACGCGCCGCGAATGCGCCGGAATGGGGATTGAAGGATATCAGGGATGTCGAAAAAGCCGCCAACACGCATGGCATCATCCTGACCCAGCAGTTGGCTCTGCCGGCCGACCATTTTATGCTTGTTTTCGGCAGGCCATGAGCCTTGCTCACGAAAGCAGCGGATATGGCGCCGGTTTTAAGGCCGTTCATGCCACATATCTGTCCGGCAATTCCATCGGGCCGCCATAATAGCTGATGTAGCGCTCTTCCAGTTCGGCGAGCGGCATGATCGTGAAGACGTCGGTCGTTCGAAACTGCGGATCGATCACCGCGCCATCGCCGAATTTCGCCCCGGCGCGTAAATAAGCCTTGAGCAGGGGAGGCAGCGCGGCCACGCTCTTACGCGCATCGATCGCGTTGCCGTCCAGGATCGCCATCTCCACGCCCCGCCCTTTGAGCGGCCTGACGCTCCATTCTCCGCTCGCCAGCGCGTGGTGATGCAGGAAGCTCAACGGCAGAGAGAGAGCTAGCGGATTCACTCCGGGAAGGCTCGCGCAGCCGATGAGCACATCGATACGATGATATTTCGCGTAAGACCAAAGGCCGCGCCATAAAAGCTCGATAACGCGCTTTGATCGATAGTCCTCATGGACGCAAGAGCGGCCGAGTTCCAAGAAGCGCTTGCCGGGATGGCGGGCCAGCAAGGGGGCGATATCGAATTCGGTTTCGCTGTAAAAGCCTTGGTGTCTTGCCGCAACATCCCCGCGAAGCAGGCGATAGACACCAATGACTTTCGGTTTCCTGCGGCCTAAGCGATTGTGTTGATCTCTATCGATGACTAGCAGGTGATCGCAGAATTTATCGAATGGACAGACATCCCGCCTCGTCAACGCGGCGCCTTGGTGAGGAATGGCCTGGCCTTCTTCGTAAAAGACCTTGAACCGCAGCCGCTGCGCCTTGCGGATCTCCCGGCACGTCATTGCGAGCCGGACTTCAAACGGTCCAAATCGCCCAAGGACCGCCGGAAGACCGGACAAATCTCGCGCTATGCGCTTTGGTTTTATGAAGGAAGCCGTATGCTTGACAACCGCGCCGAAACCGAAAGGCGTTGCGATGTTCCACATAAACCGGCGAATCTCTTCTCAAGACGTGGGGTGCGAATTTAGAAGCCGGATACGAAGCTTTGATGACGAAATGGGGGGCTCCATGAGGAGGACAAGCGGCGGCATGGTCTGCTCCCACTGTCATCAAACTGATGGCTAGCGATTGTAAACGGAGCGAATCGCACTGCCAACCTGCGGTGAATCATGGCTTATCTTCGCGCCATTGCACTCATTTTTGCCTCGCTCTTTTTCTTATGTCTCGCTCCCTTGCAATGGGTCGCGCTGCGATGGCGCTGGCCTCTGCGCCTTTGGCTTCCCGTCGCGTTCAGCCGGACCCTCGCCACATTAGTCCGTCTGGATGTTGTCACCGACAGCACAAAGCAGCCGGATGGGCCTCGTCTCATAGTTGCAAATCATCTGTCTTGGCTTGACATACTGGCGATTTGCAGCGTCGAGCCTGTGTGTTTCGTCGCCAAGCAAGAGATTGGGTCTTGGCCGGTCTGTTCCACTTTCGCGCGCCTGCAGGAAACTGTTTTCGTGGATCGCCAGCGGCGCCGCTCGATCCCCGGCGCCAATGCGGCCATGGCCCAAAGAATGCTCGCGGGCCGCCCCATGCTGCTTTTCCCGGAAGCGACGACCGGAGACGGCTTGGCGCTTCGCAAATTTCATAGCTCGCATTTGGCCGCCGCGCGCGATCTCCTTGCCAAGGCGGACTGGGTCGACGCGGTCTGGGTGCAGCCGGTCGCAATCCGCTATTCAACACCCGCGGCGGCGTGGTTCGGCGATGCGGCCTTGCTTCCGCATCTTTGGTCCGTTCTCAAGGGCGGCCCGATCCGGTGCGATCTCGTCTTCGGCAAGCCGCTCGCCTATGCGCGGGGAGAAAATCGCAAGGCGATCACCCGTCACGCCGCATCCGCCATTGCCGGCATGCTCGCCTCCATGACGCGGCCGATCGAGCCAGATCTCGCGGCGGGGGCCGAGACGCCGGCCCTAAGTCCCCTCGCGGCGAATTCCTAATCTATGATCGATGACCGCTTCATCTGGAAGCGCGCGTGCCCTTGCTCTGTGTTTGTCTTGCCGCATGATCTTATCCAAAAAGTCCGCAACTTTTTGGGTTGATGAGTCGCGCCCTTTTCCTCATTCCCTGATTCGCGGCGTGCAAAGGGCAATGCACAATGTCCTTGTCCGGCCCTTGCCAGACTGTGCACATGGTTTTGTTACGTTTTGTAACGGGAATTGACAATATCTAATAAGCCCATGATAAGAAATCAATTTCTTTAGTTACGCGAGGTTCGAGCCAAGGGTTTCCCAGGCTAGCCCGGCGATCCCCTTTTGCTCCTACCGGCACATGATGCTATGCCACGATTAACTCATGTTGTATCCAATGCGGCCGAGAAGCGGCAAGCAAGAGAAGACCGCCTGATGCCGGACTTTCCAATCGCCTCGTGAACTCATCTGGACCACCGAACACGCACGTGCAAAAGACCCACAGCCTCGCTGACTATGCAACGAAGCGCTTCCGGCTCGCGGGAAAGGCTTACCTCGAACTGGGTGACCCTTTTTTCGCACCGATCGACACGTTACGGCGTGAAGCCGAGATCAATGGCCGCCGCTTCGTCAGTTTCGCCAACTATGATTATCTGGGGCTCGCCTCCCATCCGGCGATCAAGTCGGCGGCTTCAGTGGCGCTGGAGAAGTTGGGGATCGGCGCGCTTGGTTCCCGCCTAGTCGGCGGCGAGCGCTCCTCGCATCGCAATTTGGAGACCGGCCTTGCCAAATTCCTCGGGGTCGAGGAGGCTTTGACGCTGGTCAGCGGCTATCTCACCAATGTGACGACGATTTCGCATATCCTTGGATCGCATGATGGGCTTTTCATCGACGAATTGTCGCATAACAGCATCGTCAGCGGGGCCAAAGGGACGGCGGCCGAAACCATAATTTTCCGCCATAACGATCTCGACCATCTCGATTTTCTGCTGCACGAAAAGCGCGCCAATTACCGGAATGTGCTCATCGTCGCCGAGGGCCTCTACAGCATGGATGGCGATGTCGCCGACCTTGTCAGGCTTGTCGAACTCAAGGAGCGGCACAAGGCCTGGCTCTTGATCGACGAGGCGCATTCGATCGGTGTGCTGGGCGCCGAGGGACGCGGCCTTTGGGAACATGCGGGTGTCGATCCGCAACAAATCGATCTCATTATTGGCACTTTATCGAAGACTCTGTGCTCTTGCGGCGGTTTCGTCGCGGGCAAGGAGGCGGTGATCTCTTGGTTGCGCTATACGCTCCCTGGATTTGTCTATAGTGTCGGCCTCTCGCCCGTGATATCGGCGGCGGCGGAGACCGCCCTGCAATTGATGCAGCAAGAGACGTGGCGGATCGAGCGGCTGCGCCAAAACGCCGAACTCTTCGTGGATCTCGCGCATGATGTGGGGCTCGATACGGGCCCTGCCATCGGGCGTGGCGTCGTTCCTATCCTATTTTCCGACAGCCATGAGACACTGGCTGCTTCCAGTCATTTGATGGATCACGGCTATTATGTGCCGCCGATCATTCAAATCGGGGTCCCGAAAGACCAACCGCGTCTGCGTTTTTTCATTTCGGCTCTGCACACCGAGGCAGAGATTAGGGGTGTGACGGAACTCTTGGGCAAGCGGGCGACCCAGCGCGAAGCCCCTGCCCGTTCACTGAGCGCGGCGGGCTGACGGCGGCGCCAAGTTCCGGTTGGGAGCATTTCCAGTCGCCGGCCATAATTAACTTTCCTCAAAGATGCACTTTGCTCAAAGGTGCACTGTGCTCAAGCCCAGGATTGCGGCGCGACGTCCGGGCTCGACAAAAACAAGGCGGGGCCGATGGGCGGAAACAAGGATAAGATCGAGATCATTCCGGCGAGCGGACTGCGAAACTTTCTCTCTTTTTGCCAGGTCCCCCGGCTTATTTATAAGGGCCAGCCGGGCTTCGCGCCGCCACTCGATGCCGAGCGCTGGACCATGTTCGCGGGGAAGCTCAATCCGCATTTCAAGCTCGTCCAATCGCAAAACTGGCTCGCCCGCAAGAACGGCAAGCTTGCCGGGCGAATTTCCGCCCAGCTCTATAACGATGATTACACACCGCTTGGCGCGTCGCGGGCGCAATTCGGCTGTCTCGATGCAATTGACGACGACGCAATTGTCGCTGGCCTGACCGGCGCCGCCGAAGCTTGGCTGCGCCAGCATGGCGCCACGCTAATACATGGGCCTTTCTCGCCGTCCATCAACGCCGAGATGGGGTTGCTCGTCCAGGGGTACGACGCCGCGCCCATGGTGTTCATGCCGTGGAACCCGCCCTATTTGGTCGCGTCCTTGGAGCGCCAAGGCTACAGCAAAGCGCGCGACGTGATTTCCTACCGCTATGATGTCGGCGAAAAAGACCGGCAGGCCAGCCCAAGCATTATGGCGCGGCCGGAATGGAAAAAGAGGCTGAATATCCGGACGCTCGATCTTAAGAACATGGCGAAGGAAGCACAGATCATCGTCGATATATTCAACGATGCCTGGAGCGAAAATTGGGGCTTTGTTCCCTTCACGCTCGCCGAATTCATGTCGAGCGCCGACGGGCTCAAACTGGTGATGCCGCCGGAGGGCGGCTTTATGATCGAACTCGACGGCGAGCCGCAGGCTTTCGGCGTGATTCTGCCGAACCTGCATGAGATCACCGCCGATCTCGGCGGCCGTCTGTTTCCGTTCGGCCTGCCGCGCGTCATCTCGCGGATCCGCAACCACAAATTCAAGTCCGGGCGGCTCGCGCTGTTTGGCATCCGGCGCGCCTTGCATCGCAAGGCCGCGGGCGGCGCGGTCATTCTGGCTTTTATCGAGGAAATGCGTCAGCGCAGCAAATCAAGTTCGTTCGAACACGTCGAATTCGGCTGGGTTTTGGAAAATAATTTCGGTATGCGACGGCCGATCGAGCTCTCCGGCGCGAAAATCGACAAGATCCATCGCATCTATGAGAAAAGTCTCGCGGCTTGATCCGAGAACAGTTTGCGGCGCAGCGGCACACTTTCTATGAAAGGACGATCGACGCATGAGCTTTCAAGCTTCTGATCGCGAGCCCGCAAGGCGCGTCGAAACCGGCGCCCGCTTGGAGTCCTTCATTCCCACCGTGCTGCCGCGTCCGCATCCTTTGCGCCGGCGTGCGATTTTGGCGGCGCATCCGGAGGTCGAAACCCTGATCGGGCACGATCCGGTGACGGCGTCGATCACTCTTGCGACCGTGATCGGGCAGACCCTGATCGCGGGCTGCCTCGGCTGGCTCGGCCTCACCTATTGGTGGGCGGCCTTGCTTGCCGCCTTTTGCGTTGGCGCCTTCGCCAATCACGCGATGTTCGTCGTCATCCACGATGCGACCCATAATTGCATCTTCAAAGCCAATAATCTCAACAAATGGACCGCAATTCTCGCCGATTTGCCGAACGGTTTTCCGACCGCGATGGGATTTCGCTGCTACCACATGAAGCACCATTCGCATCTCGGAGATTATGATTTCGATGCCGATTTGCCGAGCCGTTGGGAAGCGCGCCTGTTCGGCAACAGCGCTTTTGGCAAAGCGGCTTGGATGTTCCTTTTCCCGGTGCTGCAGCTCACCCGTCTTGGCAGACTGAAAGGCTCGGTGCCGATGTGGAGCCGCTGGACGTTCATCAATGGCGTCTGCGTTTTCCTCTACGATCTCGCCATTTTTCTGTGCTTCGGTCCGAATGCGCTTGTCTATATCTTCGCGTCATTCTGGTTTTCGGTCGGCGGCTTGCATCCACTTGCCGCTCGTTGGATCCAGGAGCATTTTACGCCCGATCCAGCTCAGGAGACGTTCGATTATTACGGTCCCTTGAACCTCATCGCGCTCAACATCGGCTATCATAACGAGCATCATGATTTTCCGGGCGTGCCGTGGTCGCGGCTACCGCAGCTGAAGCAGATGGCACCCGAATTTTACGACGGTCTGAAGACGCATAAATCTTTGAGCGGGCTGTTGCTCAAGTTCATCCTCGACCCGCAGTTCACGTTGTACACGCGGGTCGATCGCAGCTCCGGCCGGAAATCCGGTTAGCCGGCCTCGTTAAGCTGCTGATCCGTCGCAGGCAAAACCTCCAGATCCAGAAAAGGCGTCGTCTTGGGCGTGCGTTTCCAGGTTTCGGAGCCCCCAAAAACCGTCTTCAGAATGGACGGCGCATTTGACAGGCTGACATAGATCATCAAGGGGATCAGCGATGCGAGGGTCGCGAGATAGCGCCAAAATGAGCCTCGCCCCAAGATCACATAGGGAACGAGCGTCATGCCAACGCCGATGATCAGGACCAAACCCGCGATTGTCCCAATGCCCATGAGATAGGGGGCGAGATCGCCGCCCCGGATGATCGCGCAGAGGGCCAGGGAAAGGCAGGCCAGCGCAACGCAGGGATAAAACGTCTGGATGAGGATCAGAAAACTCGCCGACAGCTTTCGCCAAACCGGCCATTTGGCCGTCCAAACTTCGCTGAGGAGCTTGCGGGCGACCTGCACAAAGCCGTTCGACCAGCGTCTCTGTTGCACCCGCCAATGCGAAACCTTGTCGGGAACAAGACCGGGGACGGGCGGCTCCATCGCAAAAATTCCATGCCATCCGGCGATTTCGGCGCGAATCGTCAGATCGAGATCCTCGCAGAGCGAATAGCCAGACCAGCCGCCGGCCGCATCGATCGCGGCACGCCGCCAGACCCCGCCCGTACCGTTGAATTGAAAGAGCCAGCCAGCCCGAAAGCGCGTCGCCTGTTCGATGACGAAATGCGCGTCGAACATCAGACCCTGAGCGCGGGTCAGCCAATTCGTCCGGTAGTTTGCGAATTCGCATCGCGATTGCACGAAGCTCGCGCCTGGGTCGGCGACCAAAGCAGGAACGATTGCCCGCAGCCAATTCACTGGCGGCCGGAAATCCGCATCGAGAACAGCCACAAACGGGGCATCCGACCGGGCAAGACCGGCGGCCAAGGCGCCCGCTTTATAGCCCCGGCGATCCGTCCGGTGCAGGTGCGAGATAAAATAGCCTTGCGCATGCAATTCACAGACGATGGCATTGGCGATCACGGTCGTCTCGTCCGTGCTGTCATCGAGAAGCTGAATATGCAGTCTGTCTCGCGGCCAATCCAGCGCGGCGGCCGATCTCAGGCAATCTGCGACCATCGCTGGTTCGTTGAAAACCGGGATTTGCACGAGAATATGCGGGAGACTGGTTTCGCTCAGAACCGGTGCGGAAAATGGTTTGCCGAATAATTTGCCGGTCGCTTGCTCAAATATGTTGATCCCGATCAGAATCAGAAAGCCGCCGCCGACAAACAGGAGCCCGCAGAAAGCGGCAAGCAAGCCGATCTCGCATCCGAGTCTGAAGAGTTCCAGAAAATCCAACCGCCGACCCCCGTAACCCCGGTTACCTCCAGCCCGCTGCCCGTCCACTGCCGGGCATTAGACCAAAAACTGTCTTCAACCCCCCCCAGAGCCCGAAACCGGTCTTCCCGGACTGCCTCTCGCGACGGCCAAGCGGCTGTCCAGCGCAAGCAACGAACTCTTCATGCGAACCAGAAGACAAATCTCTACTTTAGGGTTGAACGCCAAAAGCACAGCTTGGACAACAAACAAATTGCAACAATTTGTTTCAGAAATTGAGTGTTGGGGGGATTCACTTTGAGGACGCGCGGAGGATCTTCCGAGGGAACGGAAGGACGTAAGGAATCGTTAAGGAATACGCTCTTGTGTTTGCGGAATGCTAACACTGAAGCGCATCAAGACTTTATCCACAAGCCAAATTGGCAGGATGCGGGAGACACGCGCCAGCCAATATAGAGCGCGCGGAAAAGCGATAACAGCTCTGCCCCGTTCGAGACCTCGTTGAATGAGGAGCGCTGCTTTCGTGGCGGTGAATTCGAGCGGTTTTATGGCATCAATTCCATCGTTTAACGGTGTCTTCACGAAGCCAGGGATGATCAGGCTGACGCGCACGCCCCTGTCGGCGACCCGGCCGCGCAAGGATTCGCTATAGGCGTGGATCGCCGCCTTGGTCGCGCAATAGGATGGCGCATAGGGCAACCCGCGCAAGCCCGCGATGGAGCCAATGAAGGCGATTTGGCCGGCTCCGCGCCCGCACAACGGCGCGATCAAAGGTTCCACAGTGTTTAAGACACCGATAAGGTTAATGCCAATAATAGCGCGAACCGCACACGGATCCTCGGCAATTTCACCGGGGGCGAGACCCGTGGTAATGCCCGCATTGGCGATGACGAGATCGATGGGACGCCGCGCGTCGGCGGCCTTGATCCAGTGCGCCATAACGTCTTGATCACGCACATCCAATTGGCCGAGGCTGACTTCGGCGCCTTGTGCGCGGGCGGCGGCGGCAACCTCCTGCAGCCGTTCAGGGTCCCGCCCGATCAGCGCCAGGGACACTCCAGGGCCCGCGTAAACCAGCGCGAGGGCGCGGCCGATCCCGCTCGATGCGCCGGTGATGAGGATGGAGCGAGGCTGCATGTCAGCTGACTAGGGTTGCGTTTTTGTGCAAAACCGCCGCTTCTGCCAAAATCACTAGGTCATCGCTCGGACCCCGCGCGGTCAGCCGGAGAATAAGTTCCGGTCTTGGGACCCAAGTGCTGCGCAGGACACGGCCCGTCAAGCAAATGCCATCGCCCGCCAGCACCGGCCGCAGAAACTTAGCGGAAAGCCGCGCGATAAAGAGATCAGGCCGCCATCCCATGATCAAAGGCTCGAAACAAGAAAACATCAGCATGCCATGGACAGGCAACCCGGCGAGACCAGCCGCCTTTGCTGCGTCCGGGTCCAGATGCAGGGGATTGTCGTCGCCGGAAACCGCCGCATACCGCGCGAGCGCTTGCCGCCCGAAAGGCCCGAAGTTTTGGGCGCCGATCGCGTCGCCGGCCCTTGGCCAGTCCACTGGCAGCGTTCCTGCCGCGGCTTCGATCATGTATCTGTTTCCGCCGCAAGCCGCACAATCCGCAAAACGGTTTCGAGACGGGTGCAAATCTCCATCTCCCCTTCCCCAGAGGAAACCGCCATTTTCAAAATCAGTCGCGGCGGCTTTTCTCTGGTCTCGATCTCGACGGCGAGGACATAATCGGTGTCAATCCGCAGGCTTTTTTCATAGACAAAGCTCTGCGCCTCGTGCACCGGCAGAAAGCCTTCGCCACCGGTCATTTGCAAGATCTTAGCCCGGATGGCTGGTAGTGCCAGCCAGCGGATGGGGAAGCTGAGAGGCACGAAATCGCCGGTCCCGGCACCTCCCGTCTCGCGCAAAAACGAGGCAACCTCGCCTGGCTCGGTCCGGACCCGGATCGGGGCGAAGCGAACCAGCGCATTTTCGACTGGGCCCGGCGCCAAGGCGGCGGCCGCCCGCGCATGATCACGCGCGGTCATGCGGCGAAGGCGCGCCGGACGATGAGGCTTGCGTTAATGCCTCCAAAGGCGAAGGAATTGGTCAGCGCCGTCCGGATCGGCATGGGACGCGCCTCGTTTGGCACGGCATCGACGGGGCATTTGGCGTCGGCCTCCCGCCAGTTGATGGTTGGCGGCGCGACATTCTCGCGAACCGCACCGATCGTCACGACAAGCTCGAGGGCTCCGGCCGCACCCAGCGCATGCCCGTGAATGGGTTTCGTCGAGGAAACCGGCAGTTTTGCCAGCTGATCTCCGAAGACAATCCCTAACGCTTCCGATTCCGTGGCGTCGTTCGCCGTCGTCCCGGTCCCATGCGCATTGACGTAATCGATTTCGCTAGGGTCGATGCTGGCATCGGCCAAGGCATTGCGCATGCAGGCGGCGGCACCTTGCGCATCGGGCCGCACCGGATCCTTAGCATCGGCCGAGGTGCCGTAGCCGGCGATTTCAACAAGCGCTTCGGCGCCCCGGGCGCGCGCCAGTTCCGCTTCTTCGAGGATGAAGACCGCGGAGCCCGCGCCGAGAATCATGCCGTTCCGGCCCTTGGAAAACGGCCGGCATGAGTCCGGCGTGAGCACCCGCAGCGCTTCCCAGGCCAGCATCGCGCTATTGGTCACGCAATCCTCGGTTCCTCCGACTATGGCACGATCGACTAGCCCGGAGCGGATGAGATGCAGACCGATGCCGATGGCCTGGGTCGCCGAAGAACACGCGCTCGCCACCGCGAAGCAAGGCCCCATCGATCCATAGCGGATGCTCAGCATCGAAGGGCAGGCGCTGGGAATGAGACGCGGGACGGTCAATGGATCAGGACGCCCTTGCTCGACAAGGGTCAGATGAAGCCCGTTTTCCAAGGTGTGCATGCCGCCAACCCCGGTGCCGATGATGGTGGCGGTGCGCGGACCCATGGGTTTGGCGGATGTGAGCCCAGCCTGGGCGATCGCTTCGTCGGCGGCCACAAGCAAATATTGCGTCACCGGATCGCAAAAGGGCAAGACGCTAGAAGTAAGATATGCGGCCGGATCGAAATCCTGGACTTGCGCGGAAATCCTTATGCGGCCCCGGTAGGGCCTTATGAAGTGCGTCTCGCCGACACAGGAACGGCCGTCGCGCGCGGCTTCCCACAGAGCCGCCGCACCAACCCCCGCGGCGGAAACAGCGCCCATGCCGGTGACGACAATTCGCCGCGAGTCAGCCATTCAGTTTTTTTCTTTGATGATGTAGGCGGCGATGGCGTCAATTAAATCGCCAATTTTCTTTGCCTCATGAAAAGGGCCATCCATCGGAATATAGACGTCGAATTTTTCCTCGATGGCCGTCAAAATCATCACGATGTCGATCGATTTCAAATCCAGGCTTTCAATCGTCGCATCCAAAGTGGCTTTCTCGCGGTCAACCATTCCTTCCTTGACGATCACGTCGATGATCTGATTGGCAAGCTCGGTATGATCGAGGGCTTTCGTTTCCACCGATTACTCCCTGCAAATGACCCAGAGGCCAAGACATCGCGCCCCAGCGATAAGGGGCCTAGCGCGAGGCATTGATCCACGCCGCGCGCGCAGAACACTACGCCAATCAACTGCAACTATCCAGCAATGCCGGCCGGCAGCGTGACGCAACACACCCCATGCCTGTTCTGGCCGGATGCCGGCGCGGACAGAAAACAGAGGCCGATGAAATTGGTTAGACCAATCCGCGATGGAAATAAAGACCCCGTGCGCGGCACTGCACCGTCGGCTTCCATTGATCTCATCATGGTCAGTTTATGGGCAACCGCTCATCGTCTCTATCTCTTTGTTATTTCAGATGATCCGATGACCATACACGCATGCCAAAAAACAGGCGCGCCAGTATCGCGTGTGACGCCTTGAATTAGATTTGAGGGATTTCCGTATCTTTTCGATTTGACGCATGATCTTACCCGGAAAATGTGAAGCTTTCCGGGATCATGCTCTAGGGGCGCCGCCGCGTTTTTCCGATTCGAGGCAAGCGGAGGGAAGACACTTTACGGAATAGCGATCACCGGCGTCCCGACGGCGACGCGATGATAAAGGTCCATCACATCTTCATTATACATTCTGATGCAGCCATAGGACGCAGCCGTGCCGACGGATTTGCGCATACTCGCCGTCGTTCCATGGATCGCAACTTCGGAAAGGTTCAGGGTAATCGCGGCGACGCCCATGGGGTTGCGCGGCGAGCCGCCGGGGATAAGCGATGGCATGTTCGGATGATCTTGCCGCACGACGGCGGGGGGCGACCATGAGGGCGAGAAGAACTTGCCTTGCACGAAGGTTGAGCCTTGCCACGCCTTGCCGGCCCGGCCTACGGCGATCGGATAGCGAACGGCCGTCCCGGTCCCCGTAGTGAAATAGAGCCTCCGCTCGCTTTGCTTGATAATGATCGTGCCGGCGGGATAGCTTTGTGAAAACGAGACGAATTCACGCGCGCTTGCGGCCTCTCCCGGACCCCAGAGTGCCAAGCCAATGAACAGAGCGCTACCAATCCCAATCTGACCGAACATATGATGAAAGTTCGAGGGCTTTTTCTTCATCGACGTGCCAATCGAATCAAATGAATGGGCGTAAGATCAAGTAAGCCGAGTTTTGGTTAACAAAATGTTGCGTCGCTCCCGGCGGTAATTGCCGGTCATGGATAAGATATGGTTTCTAAATGGCTACGAGGTCACACCCCCTAACCTGGCTCAATCGATTCGGTTGCGTATCAAGTCTTCAACAACAGCGGGATCGGCCAAAGTCGAAATATCGCCGAGGGACTGGAATTCCTTTTCGGCGATCTTGCGCAGAATGCGGCGCATGATCTTGCCGGAACGGGTCTTCGGCAAGCCCGGCGCGAAATGAATGATATCCGGGCTGGCGATCGGCCCGATATCCTTGCGCACCCAAGCGACCAGATCGGCGCGGAGATCCTCGCTCTGCTCGACCCCGATCATCAAGGTGACATAGGCGTAGATGCCCTGACCCTTGATGTCGTGCGGATAGCCGACGACGGCGGCTTCCGCGACTTTTTCATGGGCGACGAGGGAACTCTCCACCTCCGCCGTGCCAAGCCGGTGACCGGAGACATTGATGACATCATCCACCCGGCCGGTAATCCAGTAATAGCCATCCGCGTCCCGGCGGCAGCCATCGCCGGTAAAATACTTGCCGGGATAGGCTGAAAAATAGGTGAGCACGAAGCGCTCATGGTCGCCATGTATCGTGCGCATTTGGCCGGGCCAGGAATCGGCCAGGACCAGATTGCCCGAGCAAGGCCCTTCGATAATGCGTCCTTCGGTGTCGACCACTTCCGGTTTTATGCCGAAGAACGGCCGCGTCGCCGAGCCTGGCTTCAGATCGGTCGCGCCGGGAAGCGGCGTGATAAGAATGCCGCCGGTCTCGGTTTGCCACCATGTATCGACGATCGGGCAGCGCCCGTCACCCACGACATGGTAGTACCATTCCCAAGCTTCCGGATTGATTGGCTCGCCGACCGAAGCGAGAAGCCGCAGCGAGGCACGGCTCGTTGCCTTGACCGGTGCGTCGCCCGCTCGCATCAAGGCGCGAACGGCTGTCGGCGCCGTGTAAAAAATATTCACTTTGTGCTTATCGACGACCTCCCAAAAGCGCGACGCGCTCGGATAAGTCGGGATGCCCTCGAACATGAGCGTCGTGGCGCCATTGGCGAGCGGCCCGTAGACGATATAGCTGTGCCCGGTCACCCAGCCGACGTCGGCAGTGCACCAATAAATGTCGCCGTCGTGATAATCGAAAACATAGTGATGGGTGAGCGCGGCGAAGACGAGATAGCCCGCCGTCGTATGGACTACGCCCTTCGGCGTTCCGGTCGAGCCCGATGTATAAAGGATAAATAGAGGGTCTTCAGCGTTCATCTCGGCGCAGGGGCATTCGGGCGCCGATCGAGCCGTGGCATCGTGGTACCAGACATCGCGGCCTTCCTTCCAAACGACGGCGCCGCCGGTATTGCGGACAACGAGCATGGTCTCGATGATCCCCTCGGTTTTCGCGATGGCCTCGTCGGCGTTCGCCTTGAGCGGCGTCGTGCGGCCGCCGCGCCGCCCTTCGTCGGCGGTAATGAGAAGCTTCGAGCGGCAATCCGCGATCCGCCCGGCGAGTGAATCGGGCGAGAAGCCGCCAAAGACCACCGAATGGACCGCGCCGATCCGGGCGCAAGCGAGCATCGCGTAAGCCGCCTCGGGAATCATCGGCAAATAGATCGTGACCGTATCGCCCTTCTTGACGCCATGCGCCTTGAGGACATTGGCGAGACGGCACACTTCGTCATGCAGTTCCTGATAGGTGATATGTTTCGAGTCCTTGGGGTCGTCGCCTTCCCAGATGATCGCGGTGCGATCTTTGAGCCGGAGCAGGTGCCGGTCGATGCAGTTTTGCGTGACATTGGTGGTTCCATCCTCGAACCATTTGATCGAGACGGAGCCGGGACCGAAAGATGTGTTCTTGACCCGTGTGAAAGGTTTGATCCAATCGATGCGGCGGGCTTCGCTGGCCCAAAAGGACTCTGGGTCGGCGATTGAGCGGGCATAAAGGTCCAAATATTTCGCATTGTCGGCATAGGCGCGTTGCGTCCAGTCAGGGGTGACCGGATAGGTCTTTTCGGACATAGGTTTCCTCCGAATGGCCGCGCGCCCAGCACGTTTATTTTATCTGGCTGGACGGGTGAAAGCGAACAAGCGCCTTTTAAATCAGTACCCAGCGCAGTGCGAATCCGTCTATGATCTCCTAAAGCGCGGCGTGCCTCAAGGGCATTCCTTCGCAACCCTGTCGAGTGCTTGTGACAGACCGGCGAGAGAATAGCTGTCGGTAGTTATATGACCTTTCAGCGATGGCGCCTTGACGATGAGTTTCGAACCCTTTTTCAAAGTATCGACGAATTGTGGCTCATCAGCCTGGTCCTTGATCCATGCGTTGGGTCCCTTGGCGACAAGATCGAAGCCGGAGCTGCCTATCTCAGCCCGCGCCGCGGCGCCTTCCTTCACGGGAAACCCCATGATGACGGAAACCTCCTCTCGCACATGCTCGCCTGGCCGATTCGCAATGAAGACATAGGCGGGGTCACGTTTCAATCCGGAGGGAATTCTTTCCTTCGGCGTCGCCAGTGCGTAACAGGTCTTGGACTTCTCGCCCTGAGCGAGAAATACCCCCCAGTCGCCGTAACTCGCCACTTGCGAAGGTTTGCCCGCCTTCTTCGAATCCGCGTCCGCGGAGTCGGATTGCTCAGGTTTCGCCGTAGGCTTGGCCTTGGAAGCCGCCTGACCGGTGCAGGCGAGCACGGCGCCGAATGCGAGGGATGAAACGGCGAAAAAGACACGAAAAATTGGGCGAGACATGGCGCGTTGATACTCCTGGCCGCCTAGCGCGAAAAGGGGTGAAAATTGTTTCCTGTATATGCCGTGAGCGCGGCTGGTGGAAGCCGGAGAGGCGCACCGCCGCTGCGATTTGGACTAAGTCTTGAGCATGATCCCAAAAACTTGGTCTTTTTGATCTAGATCATGCGGCAAAACAAAGAAATAGTGGCCAAGAGCAATTTGTCTTGACGCGATCATGCTCTAGCGGCGTTGGAGGAGTATCCTGTATCCCGCTGCCACGATAACCGAGATGGCCGTTTGCCTTATAGTCCTTCGGTTTTTGCCGCGGCAAGAATAGCCCCCGGCCGCTCCGGTGTGCCTTTTTGGACCAGCACGACAAAGCCTTCGCCATCCGGCGCCGTGCCCGGCATATCAAAGGTAGCGGTCTCGCCGGTCCAATCGCCGAGCTTATCGATCGCCCGGACGACATTCGTATAGGTGACGACGCGGCCGGCATTCTCGCCGCGCTGGATTTGAACCGTACTGGCGCGCGCAACCCGCAACACGAAAACGCCCGCCGGACCGCCGCCGCCTTCCGCGACCTCGACCGAATAATGACCCCCAGCCTCGGATAGGCGCATCGGCACGGTCAGCGCGCCATCGAGGCCATTGGCCTCCTTGATCGCCCGCTCGATTTCGGTGCGGTTGCCGCCGGCGGCATCGATCATTCCATTGACGATGACTTGAGGGGTATAGACTTGTCCCTCGCCGAGCGCCGCCGCATAGGCTTTCTGGCGCGCCGTGAAAGCCGGGGAGGCGAGCGTATCCTGCCAGCCGATAAAGTCCCAATAATCGACGGGTAAGGAAACCGCGATGACGCCGGGCTCGCGCGCCATCACCGCCAGCAATTGGTCGGCGCGCGGACAAAAGGAGCAACCTTGGCTCGTGAACAGCTCGATTACGTAATTGACTTTGGAGGACGCAACCGGCCCGGCTCCCAGATTGCAGAAAGCGACGACAACGGCTGCGGCACGGGCACTGACGGTGAAAATCGAGCGATTGGATAGAGCCATGAGCGAGCCATCGGCTTTCGGTAGGGGAAGATTTCTTCTGAATTTAGACAAATGATCGATCGGCGCTAGTCAATTCGGGTTTACTAGGGAGGGCTCCAACCCGCCGGCTGGCGGGCCAACGCGGCGGGCTCTTTTGACGGTCTTGAGCAGGAATGCCCTCGGGGATATCCAGTCCTTGCCGAATTTCTTTTCTGTGTCGCCCGGAATCGCCAAGGCCGCCACGGTCCTGCGTCTGCAGAACAGCGCCGTTCGCACGAACTCTGCCGGGACGCCTTCTCCCCGGACCTTATTGCAAATCGCTCTTTGTAGCGGCATTGTATTTGCTTCGGGTATTCTCGCCGGCGCCGCTTGAGGCGCCGCGAGGAGCAGCAAATTGGCCGCGTGAAATTTCTTCTTGCTCATTTGTCCGACCCGCATCTCGGACCCTTGCCAAGTCCGCGCCGGCGCGAGCTCATCGGCAAACGTGTCACCGGCTATTTGAACTGGACAAGCTCCCGCTCCCGCATCCACGATATGGGGGTGCTCGAGCTCATCGTCGCGGATATGAAGGCTCATCATCCTAGCCATGTGGCGATGACCGGAGACATCTCGAATATTGGTCTTCCGGCTGAGTTCCAGCTCGCCCGCAGATGGCTGGAAACCTTGGGCCCTACCGAGGATGTCAGTTTCGTGCCCGGCAATCACGATGCCTATGTGCGAGGCTCCTTGCCAGATCTCGCCCGCACCTTCGCGCCCTGGACAACAAGCGAGACACAAGGAATTGATCGATTTCCTTATCTGCGGGTCCGTGGCGAGGTCGCCTTGATCGGCTTGTCGTCGGGTGTTCCCACCCCCTTGTTCATTGCTTCGGGATTTTTGGGCAAGCGCCAATTGAAGGCCGCCGAAAAACTTCTCGCCGAAACGGCCCGGCGCGGTCTCGTCCGCATCGTGATGCTGCACCACCCGCCGCAAGCCACCGCCTCGCATCTGGGGCGCGGCCTCGTGGACGCACGCGGTTTCGCGGATTTGATCCGCCGGGCGGGCGCCGAGCTGATCATTCACGGCCATAATCATAAGCTTAGCTTGACGCGGATGCAGGGCCCTCGCGGTCTCGTGCCGGTCGCTGGCGTACCCTCGGCATCCGTCATTCGCGGCAAACCACATCATCGCGCCGGATATCACATTTTCGAGATTTCCGGCAGCGTAACCAATTGCAAGATTGCGGCGCGGGCGCGAGGACTTTTGCCGGGCACCGCCATCGTCGGCGATCTCGGTCCGCTGGCCCTGTGATCATCGGCGATGGCGCATGAACTCATCCAAAAAGTCTGCAACTTTTCGGGATCATGCGTTAGGGAACCCTGGCACGGTTGTGGTCGGCCGTTTGCTTAATCTCGATCCCCGGTGTGTGGTGGCCGGCCTCGGGGTGAAGCACTTCTTTCAGCCGGTTGCGTTCGAAAATGATGACAACGAAAATTGACAGGAAAAAAGGAAGCAGCAGGTAAAAAAACCTGAAAACCAGCAAGGCCGCCAGCACCTGAGTTTTTTGCATCTCAGGCATGGCCCCAATGAAGAACCATTCAAACACACCGAGCCCGCCGGGTGCGTTGGAGAACAGAGCGGCCGAAAACGAGGCGATAAACACCGCAAGCACCGCGAAATAACCGGGATTGCCGGTATCCGGCAAAGCGAAGTAGATGATGCCGGCCGCCCCGAGGAGTTCGAGGGGCGCCGCCAGAAATTGCCGCACCGCGATATCCAGTTTCGGATATTCGAGGCGGATGCCCCTTATGATCAGCGGTCTAAATCTGAAAATCGAACCGGCCACATAGATCGCGACGCCGAGGAGGAAGACCACGCCCACCAACCGGGCTGTCGTTGGATCGGTGAGAAACCGGAACTTTTCCGGAAGCATGCCGCGGAACCGGCTTAATTGCTCCGGCTCAAAGACGGAAATAAGGCCGCCAAGCAGCACCGTGCCGAGGGCGAACGTCAGCGAACATATAGCGACAAGAATAGCGACTTGGGCCGCGCTAAGGCCTTTCGAGTGATAGGCACGGTAGCGGACCACTCCACCCGAAAAAACCGTTGCGCCGATATTATGCGCGAGTGCGTAAGTGGTGAAGGAACAAAGCGAGATAAAAACCCAGGAGATATTCTTCACGCCGAGATGAAGAAGCGCGATGCGATCATACCAGGCGAGTGCTGCGTAAGCGACGAGAGTGGAGAGGATCGCCAGCAGATAATGTGTTGGCGAAATCGATTTGAGGTGTTCCAAGACCTCCGGACCAACAGCTTCGCCCTTGAACTCCCGGTGAAGAAGCCAAAGCGATACGGCGACAGCGGCGAAGCCAACCAACGGCCAGAAAAAATCGAGAATGCGCTTCATCGCTCTCCGGATAAGCCTGAACGGCCGCGCCGCACGAGCCGCCGTGGGCCCCTATGATCCGGTCGCATCCCTGCACCATGCGTGCCCCGATGGCAAGGGGGAACTTGATAAAACCGGGTGGTCACGGAAACCGCCGCCGGGGTCTCCGCCGCGAATGACAATAAAGCAGAAAGCTCAGACTTGTATGCGCCGCGCACGGACCGCCCGGGTTTCGTCCGGTTCGGCCTCTAACCCGGCGGCAGGGCCGGCGTGCTTGCCGCCAGCCTCAAGGATCCGCGCATTGCCTGAATCGGCGAGTGTTTCTTCAAGAAATTGGCGGGCCTCGTCAAGCTGACTCGTCAGCTCCTCGGCCGAACGCTGCAAATTGTCCCGCCTTGCCCGTGCCGCGCGCGCATAAGTCGGGTAGGCGAAATGGGCGATATCGGTTATTCCGGATCGCTGCTCCTCCACTGCGATTTCACGGTCGAGTTCCCGTGCCATTTTGGAAAACTCGGCGATCATCGTTTCGATTTGCGCGACGCGGCGGCGGGTCTCGTCGACCTGAAAGCGCCTGAGACGTGCAAGTGTATCCCGCGACTTCATTGTTTCAACTCCAAGACGCGGGCTGGACCTGCGAGAAGCCCCCGGAAAAAGGGGCCTGACTTTTCGGCAACGACCTGCTCCATCGCGATCGGCATTGCGCGGTAGACCCAGAAGAGTCCCGCGCGATCGCAACTCTGCGCCAGTAAAGTTGCCCATTCGTTACCCGTGACCAGGCCCAGGCAATCTTTCGCTACCGTGGCGGGGGTGTATAGTTATGCTGCGCTCTGATTCGGCGAAAGCCTGTCTGCGCAGCGCGGTCTCTCCTTCGTCGCGCAAGCTTGGTTTGCCAAGACTCGCGGCACGAGACGGTGAAACGAATCAACCGCTTGACTGCGGCAAAGCAAGCGTCGGCCAACCGTCTTTCCAATGGAATGTTTTTGTTAACCAATGCCCGTTAAGGTTACGAAATTCGTAGCGAGCCATTCATCGCGGGACGACCGGCCCAAACAGCCGCCGCGGGGGACTTCAAGCGATCTTGCGCGCCGGCAAGGCGACCGACGGGGGGAAGGCTGGGACCTCACATGCGCGTTTTACTGATTGAAGACGATAGCGCGACGGCACAGAGCATAGAGCTCATGCTCAAATCCGAGAATTTTAATGTCTATACAACGGATCTCGGCGAGGAAGGCATCGATCTCGGCAAGCTCTACGATTACGATATCATTTTGCTCGATCTGAACCTTCCGGATATGTCGGGCTATGAGGTCCTGCGCACCTTGCGCGTCGCCAAGGTCAAGACACCAATCCTCATTCTTTCGGGGCTTGCCGCGATCGAAGACAAGGTCAAGGGATTGGGATTTGGCGCCGACGATTATTTGACCAAGCCGTTCCACAAGGACGAACTTGTGGCGCGCATCCAAGCCATCGTGCGGCGCTCGAAAGGCCACGCCCAATCGGTCATCGCGACGGGCGATCTCATCGTCAATCTCGATCAGAAAACCGTCGAGGTCGCCGGCTCGCGCGTGCATTTGACCGGCAAGGAATATCAGATGCTGGAGCTGCTCTCGCTGCGCAAGGGCACGACCCTGACAAAGGAAATGTTCCTCAACCATCTCTACGGCGGGATGGACGAGCCGGAACTGAAGATCATCGACGTTTTCATCTGCAAGCTGCGTAAAAAACTCGCCAATGCGAGCGACGGCCGCAACTATATCGAAACGGTTTGGGGACGCGGCTACGTCCTGCGCGAGCCTGGTGATCAGGACGAACGAATCACCGCCTGAGTTTTCTATCCCGGGTTATTCACCCCAAATTTTCACCGGGATTAACCGCGCAGTTTTTTGCCGCCAGAGGCTGTCTCAGCGACCCGGCCACGCCCCAGCCGCTTCGAAATGTCCGCCACTCGCGAGATTCTCCTATACCGAGAGCGAAAGGAAAAGCGCGAGCATAAGAGGAAAAGCGGGAAGCGGTGTTCTTCCGCATCCCGCCCTCATCTCATGGACTTGAACTCATAACCTTGAATTGATTACCGTGACGTGACCTAATTAGACGCCGGAGCCGGGCTTCACTCACGCAGCCGGTCGAACGATGTCTGCTGGCACGAGTTCCCATCGATCAGGCGAACGCCACAGTCGTGAGAGCAGAAGCTCACGCTCGAAGATGAGCTCCTTTGGCAGCCGATCGAAGAATTTGTCGAAGTGCTCCTCGTGCCCGCGCGCTTCGGCGGTGCCCGCGTCCCGGTTGACCACCATCAGGTTGTAAAACTTGTCCGCCGGGAAATCGATGCCATTCCATTCGATGTCCTCGCGCCGCGGCATCCAGCCGATAGGGCTTTCGACAGCGTTGGCGCGGCCGTGAACGCGGTCGACGATCCATTTGAGCACGCGCATATTTTCACCGAAGCCAGGCCAGATGAACTTGCCGTTCTCGTCCTTGCGGAACCAGTTCACTCGGAAAATCCGCGGCGGATTTGAGAGGCGGCGCCCCACATTGAGCCAATGGCCGAAGTAATCAGCCATGTTGTAGCCGCAGAACGGCAGCATCGCCATTGGATCGCGGCGCACCGCCGCCTGGCCGACCGCGGCCGCCGTGGCTTCGGAACCCATCGTTGCGGCTATATAGACTCCGTGGCTCCAATTAAAGGCCTCGAACACGAGCGGCAGGTCCTTGCTCATACGGCCGCCGAAAACGAAGGCTGAGATCGGCACACCTTCCGGCTTTTCCCAATCCGGGTCGATCGATGGACATTGGCTTGCCGGTGCGGTGAAACGGCCGTTTGGGTGCGCCGCCGGGCGCCCGCTATCGGGCGTCCAATCCTCGCCCTTCCAGTCGATGAGATGGGCCGGCGGCTTGTCGGTCATCCCCTCCCACCAAATATCGCCGTCGTCGGTTAGCGCCGTGTTGGTGAAAATGGTGTTCTTGCTGATCGTCTGAATCGCGTTAGGGTTGGTCTGCCCGTTTGTGCCGGGCGCGACGCCGAAGAACCCCGACTCGGGATTAATTGCACGGAGTGTCCCATCCGGCGCTTTCTTGATCCAGGCTATGTCGTCGCCGACGGTGCTGACTTTCCAGGATTCAAACCCTTTCGGCGGCACCAGCATTGCGAGATTGGTCTTGCCGCAGGCGCTCGGGAAGGCGGCGCCAAGATAGGTTTTTTCGCCGTTCGGGGCTTTGATGCCCATGATCAGCATGTGCTCGGCGAGCCAGCCTTCATCGCGCGCCATGACCGAAGCGATGCGCAGCGCAAGACACTTTTTCCCAAGGAGAGCATTGCCGCCATAGCCGGAGCCATAGGACCAGATCTCGTAGGTCTCGGGGAAATGCACGATGTTTTTGCGGCTGATGTCGCCTTCGCACGGCCACGGCACGTCCTTCTGTCCCGGTTTGAGCGGCGCGCCCACCGAGTGCATGCATGGAATGAAGAAGCCGTCGCTGCCGAGCGCATCGAGCACAGCCTTTCCCATGCGGGTCATGATCCGCATATTCACGACGACATAGGGGCTATCGGAGAGCTGCACGCCGATTTTGGCAATGGGCGAGCCGATTGGCCCCATGCTGAATGGGATAACATACATCGTGCGGCCGGCCATGCAGCCGTCGAACAGTCCGCGCAAGGTTGCGCGCATTTCATCCGGTGGCGCCCAATTGTTCGTGGGGCCGGCGTCGTCCTTGTTGTTTGAGCAAATGAAGGTACGGTCCTCGACGCGGGCCACGTCGGACGGGTGCGAACGGGCCAAATAGGAATTTGGACGTTTCGCCGGATTGAGGCGTATGAACGTACCGGCGTCGACCATCGTCTGGCACAACCGGTCGTACTCCTCCTGGCTTCCATCAACCCAGACGACCTTATCGGGCTTGCACAGCGCCGCCATTTCTCCAACCCAGGTGCGGAGCTTGCCGTTGGTTGTCGGACTGTTCAGGTCAGCACCCATTAACTTTACCTCCCGAGGTTTCATGCGATACACATTCGCGGCTTAATGCAATCGGACATCGTCTTACGTCGACAGGACTGATGCACGTTGCTTTTTTATTAGCAGCTCACCAAACCCACTCGAAGTACAAGGATTTTTTTCCGCTTGCAAGCCGATCGCTTGGATCGACCTCAAAAGGATCATAGTCTCTGAATTCAAAACGCAGCCGTACTCTGGGCGCAGGCAGGCCTTCGATGCGGCGCGCTGCTTCTAACAACGGGGCGATCGCCAAAAGTCCTCCGGGATGCGGATGGCGTGCGGGAAGACAAACCAGGCGGTGCGATCGCCGCTGGAGCCCCTCGGGATCTATTCCCGTGGCGAGCCAAGGCCTCCGCTTGGCCCTCGGCCAGCCGCTAAACGGCGGCTTGATGACGCGTATTCCCTTGCGAAAGCACTTCGGCCTCCGCCGCGACTAAGGCCTCGGCGCCAGCAAGCGAAACAGTGCGTGACTCGGAGCCTGTTCGGGTCGAAAACGCCGTGCAACTTTATCCAACCATGCTTTAGCGAAGGTGATCCGGGATCTGAGGGTTGCTGGCGGGATTCGTGTCGTGTTTCGATAATCGCGTGATTAAGGCGCCGCCAACGAGGGGCTGCAAGTCTGCTTCGAGCGCGTCTGCAAACTCCTTCGCATAGACTTCATTGCCATTGACATGGAGGGTAAAGGATTTGATGTGTTTTTCCTTCTTCGCGGGATCCTCGATTGTCACCTTGGTCCATTTATAAAGTGGAAAATGTTCAGGACCATGCTTTTCGGCTTCGGCAACATATGCCGCGAAGGCATCATATTGATTTTTCAGTGTCGCGTGATGCTTCGTCAGGATGTCGGTGAGCGGTTTGATTGCCGGACTGCCGGGATCGCTCCGTGCCACTTCCGCGAACGCATCAGCCAGATTAATCCGTACTTGATACTCCCATTGGCCGCTCATGGTTGATCTCCTTTGGCTGTCATGGTGATTCTGGCTCGCGCCCTCTAGACAATGATCGCTTAAAGCTATTGCCCCGAACACGCCGGTAACTTCCAATCGGCAAGTCCGTTCGCTTGCTATCACCCGCGACGAGTCATAATAGTCAAGTATTCCCTTCGACTGCACACAGCAGATATAATTATCGAGATTGGTGATTATGCCATCAATTGGCAAGATGTAGATTTTTATTCTATAAACCAGACTGTTGACGCTTATTTGTTCTATTGGACACCAGCATTCAAGCCAATATTCCCGAGACAAGTCAGCGCCACGCGCCACCGCCACCCCAACCGGCAGGCATCAAAGGCCTCAATCATTTGATCTATTTGGTGCGCCACGGCCGCCCCGCTGCCTTAAGCTTCCGGCCCAGCGAAGCCCTCGGCCGTGCCGGCCGTGACCCCTCACTTCATGCCGGAGCGCGGATTATAGGGTTTTTGGGTCTCCCATTTGCGCATGAGGCTGACAAGTTCGGCATCCGTCTCATCGGGGAGCACGATTTTCAAACTGACTAGCAGATCACCGGCGGAACCTTGCGGGTTCGGCAAGCCCTTGCCGCGAAGACGCAAGGTACGGCCGCCATTCGATCCGGGAGGAACCGTAAGCTCAACAGCGCCGTCGAGGGTCGGCGCATTGACCTTGGCGCCAAGGACCGCTTCATAAAGCGTCACCGGCAACTCAAGCCGCAGATCGTTGCCCTCGACCCGGAAATAGGGATGTTTGGCGATTTGCACGGTCACCATGGCATCGCCGGGTTCGCCCCCCAAGGGACTGGCCTGACCCTGCCGCTTCAGGCGGATTTGCTTGCCATCTTCGATTCCGGACGGGATCGTGACGTCCAAGGTGCGGCCGGTCGGTAAAGTGACGCGCGCGGTGGTCCCTTTGACCGCCTCGCCGAGGCTTATTGTGACGCTCGCACCAATATCCTCGCCGCGCGTCGGCGGCGCGCCGGGGCCATGCCCACCGCGCCGGCGTCCGCCTGCCGTACCCGCCGCGCTAAACAACTCGGAGAAAATATCGCCCGCGTTCAATCCCTCAGCACCGGGTTGGCCTCCGCCGAAATTGAATTCAAAATGCTGGAACCCCGGCCCGCCTGCTTGGGAGCGGCGGCCAACGCCCGGGCCTTCCGCGCCAAATCCTTCGAAGCCGTGGAAACGCGGCTTGCCTTCGGCATCGATTTCACCGTTGTCGAAAGCGGCGCGCTTTTTCTCGTCGCCCAAAATCTCATAGGCTGAGTTTAGCTCGGCGAATTTCTCCTTCGCCTTCGGATCCTTGCTCTGATCAGGATGATATTTTTTGGCGAGCTTGCGAAAGACCTTCTTGATCTCGGCCAGGTCGGCGGATTTTTGAACGCCCAGGACCACATAAGGATCACGCATTGATCAGCCCATTTTCGCGCGCGCAAGCGGCGCAAGCGCAAGTGTCTGCCCCCAACTTGGGATGGCGGCCCGCCGGCTGCAAGGCTTTTTTGATGGAAACCCATCGCCGCCAGAGAGCCAACCCGCTTCTTAGATCTTTTTCCAGGGTTTTGCTTCGGCGATCGTCCATTCCCCCTGTTTTTCCAAGCAAGCGGTGCCCTGGAGCGACTGTTCGTCGCCTTTGCGGACGAGTTCGGCGAGAAAAACCCGGCAAATCCCGGCATTCAAGGGATAGGCTTTGCCGACTGGCGTAAACGTGCCTTTGTTGCCCGAATCTGGATTATCCCAACCGACAAGCGAACCATTGCCCTGCGGATCGAGGGCGGTCGAAAGCGCCGCCTTGGCGCGGCGCCAATCCTCGGGCTCGAGAAGATCGGCGATCGGCGGCTTCTTCTGGTCCGCGCCCGCCGCATCCTCCTTGGCGCTGATCAGCGGCGAGATCGGAAACGACATGGAACATCCGGCAAGGACCGCCCCTAGGGCGCCTAAGATGCAGGTTTGGACGGTCAGCCGGCCAAACCCCAGAAAAGCGAAGAAACGAAAAATGTTTCGATGCCCGCAAGCCATGCTAAATAGCCTCGCACTTAGCGAATACCGGCGTTCGCGGCGAAAGCTATTCTCTGTCACAGCTAGGCAACTCGTGAATTGGCAACTCGTTAAAACTGTCTCATTTGGAGGTTTACGGTGAACGCGTTAACGAGTCGTGACTTCGCCAAGACGGACGATCCTTTCGTTCTGTTTGAAACTTGGTTTGACGCGGCCAAAAAGAGCGAGCTGGGCGATCCCAATGCAATGGCGCTAGCAACGGTCGATGCCAACGGCCTGCCGAATGTGCGCATGGTCTTACTCAAGGCCGCCACACCGTCCGGATTTGTCTTCTACAGCAATTCGGAAAGCGCCAAGGGCCAGGAGCTTCACGCAAACATGCAGGCAGCGGCGGTCTTGCACTGGAAATCACTGCGGCGGCAGGTTCGCTTGCGCGGGCCGGTGACACTTGTCGATACCTCCGAGACGGATGCTTATTTCGCCAGCCGTCCCTTGCAGAGCAAGATCGGGGCATGGGCAAGCCAGCAATCGCGGCCGCTTGATAGCCGCTTCGCGCTTGAGACCGCGGCCGCCAAATATGCCGCGAAATTTGGCTTAGCCGGAGTTCCAAGGCCGCCGCATTGGCTTGGCTATAGGATTGCCCCTATTTATCTCGAATTCTGGTCGGAAGGCGCTTTCCGTCTGCACGATCGTATCGTTTTCCGGCGGCAGACGGGAGAGGATGCCTGGCGCAAGGAGCGCCTCTATCCATGACCCCAACCGATTCTGTCGCCGCGCCGGCCCCAGCCTTTACCCGGAATTATCCCGGGCATTCCTGCCTTGGCGTCAGCATCGCCGTCTTCCGGGCGGGCCGGGTTCTCCTTGCCAGGCGCGCCAGACCGCCCTTCATGGGCGCTTTTTCGCTGCCCGGCGGTCTCGTCGAGGCTGGTGAGACCTTGGAGCGCGCGGCCTTGCGCGAATTGCGGGAGGAAGTCGCGGTCGAGGCGCGGATCGTCGCCTTCAACCAATATGTTGAATCGATCGATCGCGACGGCTCGGGCAAGATCCGCCATCATTATGTGATCGCCTCCTTCGCGGGCGAGTGGATCGCGGGGGAAGCAACGCCCGGACCCGAAGCAACCGAAACCATCTGGACGCTGCCTTCGAGCCTCAAGGCTCTCGACTGCACACCACACCTCATCGCCGTGGTGGAAGCGGCGGATCAATTGCTGAACGCGCATTTGCGCGCGCGCCATTCTTAAGAGTCAGCCGATGATGGGAACCGACCATTTCGAAGCCACCGGTGAGGTTCTCGATCACGGCGGCTTTGGATTGACTCAATCGAAAGTCATGAAATTGAACGAGTCCAAAAGTCTCGAGCGGGATACGGGCGCAAAACCGGCTCCCGCCTATCCATACACCACTCTAGGCCGCGCCCTTCGCGCCTTTACCGCAGCCGCCTTTTGCCTCGCGGTTTCCACAGCGCCGGGAAAAGCCCAATTCGACTTTCTTTTCGGCAAGCCGCCGCCTGCCGCGCCCCAGCCCGCCGCGCCGGCCGCCCCAAAACCGAAACAAAAAACGGCCAAGCAGACCAAGCCTAAGCCCAAGGCCAAGACCATGAAAGCTACGGCGGGCAAGCCATCGACCGACGCCAAGGCCAACACGCCGGCCCCCGAAACGGAGCCGCCAGCGCCTTATGATCCCGAGCTCCTGCGGCTCGCCGAAATCCTCGGTGCGCTGAGCTATCTCGACGACCTCTGCGCCTCTAATCCTTCCGGTGACTGGCGCGCGAAGATGCAGGCGCTATTGGAAGCCGACGCCAAGACCGCGACACGGAAGGAACGCCTCGCCGGCAGCTATAATCGCGGCTTTCACGACTTTGAAAGGACCTATCATTCTTGCACGCAAAACGCCCAATTGGTGATTAGCCGGTTTCTCGCGGAGGGCGGCAAGATCGCCCACGAGGTGGTCAACCGCTATGGCGCATCATGAGCTTGAGCCAAGCCCGGCAGCCCGTGCATTCGCGCGGACAGCCAGGAAATTTCCGCATAGCGTTCCCGCGGCAACAACGGGTGATGTCAATGACGATCCTGGATCCCGTTGTGAACCTCGGCGAGGACTTTGCCCTCGACCCAGTTAAACCCTTTGTCGGGCGCCGCGCAGACGATCCCCTGCTCGCCGATGAGGCGGTCGCAGAGCATCACGCAAATGTCCTCCAAAGGAGCGCTCGTATCATTCTCCTCGGTCATGCGATCGATCGAGGTTTCTGCTTCCTCCACGCCATCGACAAGATAGATGATGAAGACTTCCTCGTGGCCCGCGATGCCATGTGCGTTAACCCTGAACGTTTCCCCGCGATATTGAAATTCTCGTACCATGTGGTCCGCCGAACTTTTTGTTGTTGGTTAGCGTTACATCCTCGCTGTATTTCAACGAGGATCAAAAACGCGGCGACCCTTGACATGGGCGGAGGTAACGGTCAAGGCACAGCACCGAGACATTATGAAGCGCATGAATTGTTCGCATTCAGATCGCAAAAGGATCGTGCGCCGTACACGGATGCGTGCCCCAAGACTCGTCACAATGAAACGATTATACATTGACCGCATTCGTTGAAATTCCGTTGGTTAAAACCAGCTTCGCTATATACACAAAACTAACTTCGCCCTGTTGCGTGCGGCCCAATTGAAAAATCTCATCACTGACATTTTTGGTCTCAGCGTCGGCCATGCGCAGGACGAGCGGCTCGGCTCCGGCGTCACCGCGCTGATTTTCGACTCTCCGGCCATCGCTTCGATCGCGGTGCATGGCGGTGCTCCGGGGCTCCGCGACACGAGCTTGCTCGATCCCGGAATGACGGTCGAGCGGATCGACGCCTTGGTGCTTTCGGGCGGCTCCGTGTATGGCCTCGACTCCATGGGCGGCACTGTCGCCTTTCTGCGCGAGTGCGGCCGCGGCTTCGCGGTGCGCGACATAAACGTGCCGATCGTGCCGGGCGCCGTCCTTTTCGATCTTTTGAATGGCGGCGACAAAAATTTTGGGCGCGAGCCGGTCTATTGGCACTTGGGCTATCAAGCGGCAGCCTCGGCGGCGGTTGATTTTGTGCTCGGCAGCGTGGGCGCGGGTTTTGGCGCCACGACCGAGAATCTTAAGGGAGGCATTGGCTCGGCGAGCGATGTCACCTCCAACGGGTTCCGGGTTGGCGCGCTTGTCGCGGTGAATGCGGTTGGCCGCGCGACCATTGGCGACGGCCCGCATTTCTGGGCCGCCCCTTATGAAAGAAATGGCGAGTTCGGCGGCCTGGGCCTCCCCGTGCCGTGGCCCGCCGATGCGCTCGGCTTTCACATCAAGGGGGATGCCACGGAAAATACCACCATCGCCATCGTCGCCACCGACGCGGCCCTGACCAAAGCGGAGGCCAAGCGCCTTGCAATCATGGCGCATGACGGCATGGCACGCGCGTTGCGCCTCGCCCATGCGCCGATGGATGGCGACACGGTTTTTTCCGCCGCGACCGGCGCCGCGCCGCAAGCCCCAACACTGCGTGACCAGGCCGAGATCGGCCACTGCGCCGCCGATTGCCTGGCCCGCGCCATCGCCCGGGCGGTGTATGAGGCAACGCCCTTGCCCTTTCCGGGTGCGCTGCCAAGCTGGCAAGACCGGCATAAGCAGGTTACGAAATAAAGAAACGGCCGTTCAAAATATTGGAGAGGAACCCCTTGGTCATGATCCCGACCCGCATGGCGCTTGCGGCCGCCATCTCCTTTGGCGCCTTGCTGGCCAATCCCGCCTCGGCCGAAGAGAAAGACAAGCATTGGTCTGCCCCTTGCGGCGGCGCCATTGTCAATCGATCCAGCCTTGAATGCGGGCCTCCTGCATTGCAAATCTGCGCGCTTGATTTCGTAGACTAAGATCCGAGGGCTTCGGTTCATTGCCGGCCACGCCGGCAAACTTTCGATCCTTCATCACAAACAAAAATCGGACGCCGGCCAATGAATGCCGG
>Ga0181535_10001507_pt1 | contig 30328 bp, 27 predicted proteins | sample PEATcosm2014_Bin_44_FD_119774 | JGI IMG/M metagenome (GOLD analysis project Ga0181535, IMG submission 119774) | Peatland microbial communities from MTU Mesocosm Facility, Houghton, MI, USA - PEATcosm2014_Bin17_30_metaG | ecosystem: Environmental > Terrestrial > Soil > Wetlands > Peat | place... | reverse complement strand
CCTTGCTTCGCCGCGACGCGGCGCCAAATTGGTGATTTAGATCACAGTATACTGGTGCATAAGGCCTTAGGATTGAGTACGGCATGCATCTACTTTGGCTCCGAGTCGCGGCGGTCCTCTACGCTGCGGCCAGTGTCGCGATTTTCCCCGCCGTGCTTTATTCCATCGAGCGCTGGCGGAAGATCTGCGTTCATCTCGGCGGCCTTGCCTTCTTCTTTCATTTCGTCTCCGCCGTCGAAATGCTCGCGGCAGCTCATCGCCTCGTGCCCGTGGGCGCACGCGAGGTTGAATCGCTGCTAGGTTTCGCTGTTGCAGGCCTCTTTTTCCTCGCATGGTGGCTATACGACGCCATCTCCCTGGGCATCTTTGCCTTACCGGTGACCTTTTTCCTGGTCTTCGTGCCTTCGTTGGGCCTCACTCACTACACATTTCCGTCCCGAGGGGTGCGCACCAGCTGGCTTGTCGCCCACATCTCCGCCCTGCTCGCAGCCTACGCCGCTCTCGGATTCAGCCTGCTCGCCTCCGTTCTTTATCTTGCGCAGGAGCGCCGCCTTAAGGCCAAAAGGAAGGCGGGAGAAGACTCCTGGTGGGCTCCGCTTGATTGGCTTCCGCCTCTTGACACCCTGGAACGCATCGCGCATGCCATGCTGCTCTTCGGCTTTCCCTGCATGACCGTCGGCCTGCTCCTCGGCGCTGTGCTGGTGCAGGAAACCGCGCTAGGCGCAGCCTATTTCCTCGATCCCAAAGTCCTCGCCTCCTTCGCCATGTGGGGCCTCTACGTACTGCTCTTGTTCCTGCGCCAATCCGCCGGGCTTCGTGGCCGAAAAGCGGCCTATCTTTCCGGCGCCGTGCTGGTAGTCATGCTGGCCGTCTGGGCCGCCAACCTCGTCAGTCACGTTCACAGGTTTGGTGCCCCATGACGCTCGCTTTGATTGGGGTCAATCACAAAACCGCGCCCATTGAGCTGCGCGAGCGGATCGCCATTTCGCGCGACGAGCTGGCTGAGACCACCCGCGCCTTGGCGGATTTGCCCGGCGTCTCCGAATGCATGATCGTCTCCACGTGCAATCGCGTGGAGTTGCTCGCCGTTCTCAATTCGCCCGAAGGCGAATCGTCTGGCACTGATCTTGCGGGATTCCTCCATCGCCAGTTTGGCCTCGATCCCGCGCTCCTCGCGCCCCACATTTATCGCCACTACGATCAGGACGCCGTCCGTCACCTCTTCCGCGTAGCCGCCAGCCTTGATTCCATGGTTGTCGGTGAGCCGCAGATTTTGGGCCAGGTGAAGGAGGCTTACGGCGTGGCCCGCACGGCAGGCGCCATCGGCGGCCAGCTCGAACATCTTCTCCAAAGCACCTTCGCAGCAGCCAAGCGCGTCCGCTCGGAAACAGAAATCGGTTCCAACTCCGTCTCCATCGCTTCCGTCGCCGTCGAACTCGCGCGCAAAATCTTCGGTTCGCTCCAGGGCCGCACAGTTTTCCTTGTGGGTGCAGGGAAAATGTCCGAGCTCGCCGCGCGCCATCTTGTTCAGCAGGGAGCCGGCGCCATCCTTGTGACCAACCGCACCCAGGAGCGCGCACGCCAGCTCGCCGAACTCTTCAATGGCCGCGTCATTCCATTTGAAAAGCTCTACGATGCAGCCAGCGAAGCCGATATCGTCATCAGCTCTACCGGAGCGCCACATCCGATCTTTCGTCGCGAACACGGCCAGGCTTTCATGCATCGTCGCCGCAACCGGCCCATGTTTTTTATCGATATCGCCGTGCCCCGCGACGTTGAACCCGCCGTCAATCAGATCGAAGGCATCTTTGTTTATGACATCGACGACCTGCAACAAGTGGCCGCCGCCCACATCGCTGAGCGCAGCCGTCAAGCCGGAGACGCCGAAGCCCTCATCACCGCAGAGGTCGAGCGCTTCCATCAGCGCCGCCGCACCGTTAACGTCGCCCCCGCCATCGTCAGTCTTCAGCGACAGGGTGAGGAGATGCGCCTGGCCGAGTTGAAGCGCATGCATGCCAAGCTGGGAACACTCACTGACGAGCAAATTGCCGCCGTCGAAGCCCTCACCCGCGGGATCGTCAACAAATTCCTGCATGCGCCCATGCAGGCACTCAAGCAGGCGGCTCGCGAAAACGATGCCACGCGGGTCGAAGCGCTCTGCGACGCGTGGTCGCTTCCGACGGTTGCTGATCGGACGTCCAACTTGACTGAGATTCCGTCCGCGTCCACGGATTCCGGGACTACTTCGGAAGCGTCTGAAGACGCAAAACGCAGCGAAAAGCAACCCAGCGCAGTAGGACGCAAATGAACCTCCGCATCGGCAGCCGTGGCTCACAGCTCGCTCTCTGGCAGGCGAATCATATTGCAGGCTTGCTTCGCGGCAAGGGCCACAGCGTTGATATCCAGATCATCAAGACCACCGGTGACCGTTTGCAGGAGGTCACCTTCGCGCAGGTAGGCTCCAAAGGAATGTTCACCAAGGAAATCGAAGAGGCTCTTGATGCAGGCACGATCGATCTCGCCGTGCATTCGCTCAAGGACCTGCCCACCGAGTTGCCTGAACCTTTCGTGCTCGCCGCCACGCCCGCTCGTGTTGATCCGCGCGATGTCCTCGTGTCCGCGAAGTACGCGGGTCTCACCGCGATTCCCGCAGGCGCAAAGGTGGGCACCAGCAGCCAGCGCCGCCGCGCGCAGCTAAAGGCCCTCCGCCCTGACATCGTCGCGGTAGAATTTCGCGGCAATGTCGATACGCGCATACGCAAGCTGGGTGAGGGGCAGGTCGACGCCATCTTACTGGCGGCAGCCGGGCTCGATCGGCTTGAGAAGAACGAGTGGGTTCGCGAGCGTCTCGATCCGGCCGACTTCTGCCCTGCCGCCGGCCAAGGCGCACTTGGCATCGAGACTCGAAAGAACGATCGCAAGACCATCGCCGCCCTCGCCTTTCTCGACGATCCCGACACGCGTTTCGCGGTGACAGCGGAACGTGCGGCATTGGCCGCTCTCGGCGGGGGCTGCCAGGTACCCATCGGCGTCCATTGCCGCGTCGTCCCTGGTTCGCGGGATGGCGTACTTGACGGCCGCTGGGACGAAGTTTTTGCCGTCGTCGCGGCTCCGGAGACGGGACAAGCAGTGCGCATCCTCCATCGCGCTCCGCGCCAGGGAAGCGATCCCGAGGTTCTGGGCCGCGTCGCCGCGCAAAAGCTGATTGTGGCAGGAGCGGGCCCCTTGCTGGAGGCTGCGGGAGGGGTCACAAAGTGACTTCGCTGTCACTCGCCGACCGCCGTATTCTCGTCACACGAGGAGCCTCGCAAGCTCCCAAACTCAGCGATGGCCTGCGCGCTCTCGGCGCACTTGCTGTCGAGGTTCCCGTCCTCGAGATTTGCCCGCCCGAAAGCTACGAACCTTTCGATACCGCTCTCCGCAATCTCGGCGAATACGACTGGCTGATCTTCACAAGCTCAAATTCAGTCCACGTTTTCGGGGAACGTTCCGCATCTTTGGGAATCGTCGCCCCGCCGACGGGTCTTCAGGTAGCCACTATCGGCGCAGCAACCGCGCAGGCCGCGCGGGATTCCGGAATGACCGTCAACCTCGTCCCAGACACTTACGTTGCTGAGAAGCTCGTCACATCTCTGCAAAATCAGATTGCGGGCAAACGCGTTCTCCTCGCCCGTGCTGCCATCGCTCGTGACGTTATTCCCGACTCACTGCGCTCGGCCGGCGCGAGCGTCGATGTGGTCGACGCCTACCAGAATGTGATGCCGGAAGCCGCGCCCCATCAACTGCGTCACGCCTACGCGCGTGGTCTCGACGCGGCCACCTTCACCAGCTCCTCCAGCGTCACGCACCTGGCCCACGCCGCTCAGGCTGGCGGAATGCCATTTCCGCTGAAGGGAGTGCGCGCCGTTTCCATCGGGCCTATCACGACACAAACGCTTCGCCAACTAGACTGGCCCCCCGCCGCCGAAGCCGATCCCCACGACGTACAGGGACTCATCGCGGCTGTGACGAGAATCTTCGGAAGGTGATTTAGGATTCATCGCGATTGATTTGCACAAAATACCATTTGCTTACTTAGTCGGAAATGGGGAGCGCCGAACTGTGAATCAGCGGATACCGCTCTCGTGCGATCAGCGATTGATGAAAACGGAGACCTCAAACATGAAGCCTGATGAACCCAGCCGCACAGCCCTGATGATCGCCCGACAACGAGCTGCTCATCAGGTGCTCGATCATGGCTCAATCCTCGATGACCCATTTGCCATGAAGATTCTGCGTAAAGATGAAAAGGACGTGCTTCAATTTGCGAACCAACACCCCTTGGCCAGCATCGGACGCCTGTTCACTGCCGCGCGAAGCCGGATTGCGGAAGATGCTTTGTCGAAAGCTGTAGAAAAAGGGGTTCGGCAGGTCGTCATCCTTGGCGCAGGACTCGACACTTTCGCTCTCCGGAATCCCCATGGCGAGATCCGTATCTATGAGGTGGACCACCCCGCGACGCAGGCAGGGAAGCGCGAGCGCCTGGCCGAAGCTCAAATTGCACTTCCGCCATGGCTTATTTTCGTGCCAGTCGATTTCGAGCGGGACAATGTGGGAGAGAAGCTCGTCGCCGCAGGCTTTCAGCAGAACTCACCCGCGCTTTTCACTTGGCTCGGGGTTGTGCCCTATCTGACCGAGGACGCTATCGGCCGCACTCTGGACTACATTTCGTCAATCCCGAACACGGAAGTAGTGTTCGACTACATGGAACCTCCCGAGGCATTCTCCGAAGAGCTGAGGCAAATAGAAAAGGCGCGGGCCGAACAGCTTGAGAAAATTGGTGAACGTTCAGCCACCCGTTTCGAGCCGCCCGGCATTGCAGCGATTCTTCGCTCGCGCGGATTCTGTGAACTCGAAGACATCGATTTCCAGCAGATCGTGTCCAGGTTCGGCCGCGCCGTTCCAGGCCTCGCGCCCGGACACGCTGGTCTTCATGTTATCCACGCTAAACACTAATTGAACCCTATTGCTATTCGAATACAGAGCGCGCACCCAATGACATATCCGGTTTATGAACGGACGGGTGCCGGGTGCCCCGTCCTAGCTCCGCTAGGGCAGGAAGGATGTCTCAGTCCGGATCAAACTTCGAGTCAGGATCGCATCAGGCCCATGGCGGAACGCGCTGCGAGCGCACAGGCTTCTTGTCGAGCCGGTTCGACAAACGTCCACGAAAGATGTCCGGAGGCAGGTAGCGTCGTCTCACCCCGCAGAGGGGACACTCGGCGACGATCCAGGTGTCAGGCATCGTCCGCACCGGCGCAGGGATATTTTCGCCGCATTCCTTGCACCGGACCGTGTAATCGCAAACCGCGGATGCGGGCAGGTTCCACATGCGACCCAGTATAGGCGAAGAAAAGGCGAAATTTATCCACCGAGCTGCAAAGAATTAGTCCCATCCGTCGCACAATAAAAACGGAGCTAAGAGCATGTCGCGAGGCTTCGAGCTGACAACTGGTCACTGACTACTGACAATTTCTTCTCTAACTCTAACTCCAAGAGATATTTTGCGCTAAGCTATTGAATCGATGTGAGTTAGTTTAAGTTGATTCCGATAACTTCAGCCAAATGAGATACTATGCGAAAAAAGGTAGGGAGGGGTATAACGGAGCTGCCGGTATAGCCCGGCTCATCGCACCTTCCTGAGATCGAGGTTCGCAAGATTCATCTGCCCTTCGGCGACGATGTGGATGGTCAGTACATTCTTTCCCGCCGCGAGATGAAGCTTGGCGATGCTGTGTGCGATGTTCCAGTGATGCCACTGCCGCCACGCCAAGGGATCGGCCGCATCGTACGTTGTCTGAATCGGCAGCGCTCCCGTCGCAGGCTCGCCGTTCACATCGATTGAAATTGCGCCGCCACGATTCGAGGTATAGAGCAGATCGGCTGCATAGTCACCAGCCTCGGCCGCATCCACAGTGACGTTGAACCATTCGCCGGGTTCGGTCCAACCGACATAGAGCAGGTCAGCTGGTGGCGTGACTTTGTCATACGGATTGTCATCGATGATCGGGTCACGCTTGAATTTGGTGTAAGAGGTGTCCACGCCTTCCCCGATGCGAAACTCATTCAGATAACTTCCATCCGCGGGATTCAACTCGCCGCTGCCATGGTTCTTCGCGTCGGCATCGTGGTAGGCCACGCCTTCGCCACCAAGATCGTAGTAAGCGCACATCACCTTGCCGGGAATCTTCTGCGCGCCGCCGTTGTACCGCGCGTCGTGATAGGGCGTGCCTTTGTAGCTGTGAAGAAACTCGGCATTGGGAGCGCCCGCCGCTGTTACGCCCATCAGAGGGGCCAGAATGAATGCAGTACGGAAGAGAGAGTCTTTCACGCGGAACTGCCTCCGGACAGAGAAGCGCCGAAGCAGTTGGCACTTCGCTGCAACTTGAATGGGAACACAAGGAATCCTACGCCTGACGGACCATAAAAGGCCACCTTGTGAATCAGTTCCGGATTGACTCATCCTCACGTACCGGAGCGAATTGCAACATCGCCTTGGAGCACAACCAATCCTGCTAAAGTCGAAGTTGAATCGCATGCAATGTGTGCGGTGCTCCAGTGGGCAGGCGGGCCGAGTTGACGACAGAGGTTTCATCCAAGGACACGCTCGACACGTTGCTGCGGTCAGTCTTTGGGTTTGCGGGCTTTCGAGCAAATCAGGAGGCAGTCTGCCGGTGCGCCTTGGCGGGCAGCGACCTGCTCCTGGTCATGCCCACGGGGTCAGGGAAGTCGCTCTGCTACCAGTTGCCGGCGATCGCTTCGGGTGGAACGGCGCTGGTGATTTCGCCTCTGATTGCGCTCATGGAGGACCAGGCGGCCAAGCTCCTCGCGCTCGGACTGCGGGTCGCGAGAATTCATTCCGGCCTGGACCGCGCCGTTGCGCGACAGGCCTGCGTCGACTATCTCAAAGGAACGCTGCAATTCCTTTTTATCGCGCCGGAGCGGCTGCGCGTGCCGGGCTTTCCGGAGATGCTGGCCAAGGTGAAGCCTGCGTTGGTCGCTGTGGACGAGGCGCATTGCATCTCGCAATGGGGGCATGATTTTCGTCCCGACTACCGGATGCTGGGGCAATACTTGCCGGCATTGAGGCCGGCGCCGGTGCTCGCGCTCACGGCGACGGCGACACCCGCAGTACAGGCGGATATCGTCGCGCAGCTCGGGATGGTTGCGCCCAAGCTCTTCATTCACGGATTCAGACGCGAGAATCTGGCGATTGAAGTCGTAGAGGTTCCGGTGCCCGCGAGGGTGCTGGCGATTTGCGGCCTGCTGGCGAATCCTGAACGGCGGCCTGCAATTGTGTACGCTACATCGCGCAAACAGTCGGAGAGCCTGGCCGAGGAACTCTCGCGTACATTGAGGGCCTCGGCCTACCATGCGGGGCTGGATGCGGCGACCAGGGACCGCGTGCAGACGGCCTTTCAAGCGGGCGAGCTGGAAGTTGTGGTGGCGACGATCGCGTTTGGCATGGGGATCGACAAGGCGGACATTCGGACCGTGATTCACGCCGGACTGCCGGGAACGCTGGAGGGCTACTATCAGGAAATTGGACGGGCCGGCCGCGATGGTGCGCCAAGCCGGACCTTTTTGATGCACTCTTATGCGGACCAGCGAACACATGATTTTTTTCTGGGCCGCGACTATCCACCGACGGATCACTTGCAGGAAGTGTTTCGCAATCTGAGTGAGGAGCCCCGACCGGTTGAGGAGTTGCGGTCGAAATCGAAATTGTCGGAAGAGGAATTCGACAAGGCGCTTGAGAAGCTGGAAATCCACGGCGGTGCGCGATTGAGCTTTGGTTCCGAACGGAGCGTCATCGCAGGTGGACCAGGCTGGAAGAAGACTTACGCGGTGCAGGCGCAGTACCGGGCGGAACAGTTTGAGAAAGTTCTGCGGTTCACTAAGTCGAGTGAGTGCCGGATGGCGACGCTGGTGCGGCACTTTGGCGATATTGAGGACGCAAGCCAGGCGTGCGGTCAATGCGATGTGTGCAATCCGGCGGATGCAGTCTTGAAGCAGTTTCGCCGGGCGACCGCCGAGGAACTGAGAATGGCATTGGCGATTGCCAACGACCTGCGATCGGTCAACTACAAGGCTGCCGGAACGCTGCAACGTGGGGTCGACCCAACGGGGCGCATGAGCCGCGACGACTTTGAGGGATTGCTCGACGCGATGGCGCGCCCTGGGTTCATTGCGGTCGAAGATGCTGAGTACGAGAAAGACGGGCAGGTACGGAAGTTCCGCAAGATCAGCCTGACTGCGGCAGGATCGGAAATGCGGTCCGGCTCATCGATAGAGCTCTTGATTAGCGAGGGAATAGTCGAGGAGTTCATTAAGACGAGTCAAGTTACAAAACGAAAGAGACAGGCAAGCGGTTCTGCGGAGAACACAGATTCGGGTCAACCGAAAATCGCGAAGACTGCTGGAATATCGCCGGCAGTGCTGACTTCGGAAGATGAACTGCTGGTGCTCAAACTCAGAGAGTGGCGCTCGTCGGAGGCAAAACGCTTGGCCGTTCCAACGTTTCTGATCCTGCACGACAAAACTCTAAGAGCGGTTGCTCTGGCGCGGCCCAGTACTTCGAATCAATTGCTCACCGTGAGCGGTTTCGGACCGGCAAAGGTTGAGAAGTTCGGAGAGGCGATTCTGGAACTATGCAAGGGAGTGTCTGGAACTGGATGATGCCCGCAGAATGATTGCGACGATCAAGTTGCACTGTTCGATGCCAGCGCCTCGACAACAGCGATGTTCTTGAGCAAGTCGTCGGGTACGCTGTGGCGCTCTTTGAGGAACTGAGGGCTGTTGTACGAGACCCACACCTTGCCGCTCGCGTCTTCCCAGACGAGAATCTTAAGGGGAAGATCGATAGCGATGCTGGGAAAGGCAAGCATGACCGGAGTGCCGGCCTTGGGACTGCCGAAGATGAGCAGCTTGGTCGGGGGCATCTTTAGCCCTGCTTTTTCTGCCTCGCCGCTGTGATCGACAAGCGCGAAAAGCATGACACCCTTTGCGGTGAGAATGCCTCTGAGCCTTTCGACCGTCTCATCGACAGAGTGATTGCTCGGGATGGTGATGATGCCGTTGTCCTTCGCCTGTGCCATGCAATTCTCCTTTGCCTGTCTCGACGCGTAATCGGTCAACCTCGAATGAGGATGAGATAAACCGCCATTACAACTCCAATCAATGCGAGAAAGAAGGCGACTGCGACGGCCTGGGTAGTGGAATGCGAGGACGAGGTTTCGCCGCGGTCGAGCCTTCTTACCAATTGCAGATGGTGGAACCCTGCAAATAGGTTCACAACGATTCCAACAGCGATCAGGGCAGTGCCGAGCCAGAGCGACAGTCCGTAGACTTTGGTGGGCGACATTCCGCGCACCAACTGGAGCTGCTGCAGAAAAAGCCCGAAGCGTGCGACTACGAATCCGAATCCCATCAAGGCCAGCCCGGTCCGAATCCATGCAAGCAGAGTTCGCTCTGCCGCCAGATAATCGCTCAGGCTGGCCCGGGGTTTGCCGTTAGAGGACTCGTCCATTGTCAGTAGCGCTCCTGCCGCGCGGAGGCGGTACGCGAGGCAGAACAGACTTCAGGCGACGCGTTCGATTGTCACCGATTCAAGGACAACGGGCTTGTGCGGTTTGTCCTGTGAATTGCGGGCGACCTTGGAGATTTTCAGCACATTGTCCTGCCCTTCGACCACTTCGCCGAAGATGGTGTGTTTGCCTGTGAGCCAGGCAGTCGGCGCGACGGTGATGAAAAACTGGCTGCCGTTGGTGTTGGGTCCGGAATTGGCCATGGCCAGTTTCCCCGGCTGATCGAATTTGTGCTTGGAGCCTCTGGTCTCATCTTCGAAACGATACCCGGGGCCGCCCATTCCCGTGCCGGCCGGATCGCCGCCCTGGATCATGAAGTCGGGAATCACGCGATGAAAGATCGTCCCGTCGTACAGCTTGGTCGTTGCTTTGGCGTGCGTCGTGGGATGTGTCCACTCCTTGCTGCCTTCGGCAAGCTCAAGGAAATTCTTTACGGTGATTGGCGCATCCGATTCGAAAAGACGGACAGTGATTTTGCCTTCCGTGGTGTTGAAGACGGCGTAGGTTCCTGCTGCGAGGGCCATGAATGCTCCTGAAAGTGGGTTCGTCGGGTAATTAAGGTTTAGGTGTTTCGGGTGCCGGCGGTGCAGTCGCTGGGGGCGGAGGCACCGGTTGGCCTTCGGGAACGATGGTCACCTTTTTCAGCACAACCGGGACAAGGGGCTTGTCGTCTCCATTGCGCTGAACACGCGCGATAGTCTTGACGACCTCAACGCTAGGATCATCGCATTGTCCAAAGATGGTGTAGTGCTGATTGAGAGAATCGTAACCCTGCTCGGTAATAAAGAACTGGCTGCCGTTGGTATTCGGTCCGGAGTTGGCCATGGCGAGGCGGCCGGGCACATCGAAATTCAAGTCCGGGTCGAATTCGTCGGCAAAGGTATAGCCAGGGTCTCCCATGCCTGTCCCGACGGGGTCGCCCCCTTGAATCATGAACTCGGGAATAACACGGTGAAAAGTGGTTCCATCATAGAGCGGCTTGTGGTGCTGCTTCTTGCTGGTCGCCGGGTCTGTCCAGTCCTTTGTTCCCTGGGCGAGGCCAATGAAGTTCGCGACAGCATTGGGCGCTTGCTTTTGAAAGAACTGGCAGGTGATGCGGCCCATTGACGTGTCCATGACAACAGTCGGTCCATTGGGATGAATCGTTGCGGCTGCGGTGGCTTGCGGTGCGTCCGGTATTTCCTGGGCGGGCTTGGCTGCATCCTGTGCGAACGCTGCCGCGGTGAACGCCGTAGCCAGGGCGGGGGCGAAAAGCACTTGTGAGAATCTCATGCCGTGTTTGAGGGTAAATCATAGGACATGGGCTCTGCCAGCGGCTTGCGTGGGCCATGTATTGTAGGTCAATGAGCGTCTTTCCCTTGAGATTTCCCATCGAGCGGGCCGCCGTTGCGTTCGCCTGTTGTTGCCTGATCTTTCCGACAGCCCGGACCGAGGCGCAAGCGGACAAAGCACCGCCGCCCGCAACGAACAAACCAGCCGCACCCGACAAGCCTGCAGATGACAAGTCTGCCTTGCCTCCGCTTCCTGCGGATGCGCACACGCAACAGGCAATCCAGTTGGACGGCAAGACGCTAAAGTACACCGTAACCGTAGGAGCTTTGCCGGTTCGAGACAAAGACGGCAAGGTAGCCGGCGAAGTTGTCGTGACCTCGTACACCGTGGAAGGCGACAATCGGCCGGTGACATTTGCCCTTAATGGGGGTCCGGGCGCCTCCTCGGTGTATCTGAACTTTGGCGCGATTGGACCGAAGCATTTACAAGCAGGGAATGAGGGCGACAGTCCGTCGGATCCCACGTCGTTGATTGACAATCCTGGCACGTGGCTGGACTTTACTGACCTTGTCTTCATCGACCCGATCGGCACTGGATTCAGCCGCGCACTGGTCCCAGAGGCCGATGCGAAGAAGCTCTTCTACAGCACCACCCCGGATATTCAGTATCTTTCGCGTGTGATCTACGACTGGCTGGTGAAAAACGATCGGCTCAGTTCCAGGAAATATCTCGTCGGTGAGAGCTACGGCGGATTTCGCGGGCCGCGTGTCACTTACTATCTGCAATCGCAACTTGGTGTTGCTTTGAATGGCGTGGTGCTGGTTTCGCCTTATCTGAATCCGACCGTGAATGATAATGGCGAGTTGTCCCCGTTGCCGTGGATGATGACGTTGCCATCAATCACTGCGGCACACCTGGAGCGTGAAAAGAAGCTGACACCGCAGGCGATGGCCGATGTGATCGCGTATACGCAGGGTGAATACGCGACAACACTGCTCAAGGGCCGGTCGGATCCGGATGCGACCAAGGCAATGATTCAGCACGTGACGGAATTGACGGGGCTCGATCCAGCGTTTGTGAGGGTGTCGGGCGGCCGAATCGAGACAGGAGCGTATCTGCGAGAGGTGTTTCGTGAGGAGGGCAAACTTGGATCGGTCTATGACTCCAATGTAACGTCGTTCGATCCTTTTCCCTTTGCACCGGAGCAGCGGGCGAACGATCCAATCCTGGCGAGTATTGTCGCGCCCATGACCACGGCGATGGTGGACTTCGTCACGCGAACCGTGGGCTGGAAGATCGACGCGCGCTACAACGCGCTCTCGTCTGACGTAAATCGTATGTGGGACCGGGACGACGACTTGCGAAGCGGCTCCGTAACGCAACTGCGTCAGGCCGTGGCTGCCGATCCAAAGATACGGGTCCTGATTGCGCACGGATGGAACGATCTTTCCTGCCCGTTCATGGGCTCAATGTTGACTGTCGAGCAGATGCCCTTGATGGGCGATCCGACGCGCGTGGCTGTGCACGAATACTCGGGCGGCCACATGTTCTATACACGCATGCCGAGCCGCCTGGAACTGCGCAGGGACGTGATGGACATGTATAGCAAGCATTGACAAGGAACAGGGAACAGATAGAGACTCGCCGCCGCTTTTCAGTTCCCCAATTGTTCCGAAGACAACAGCCCGGGGACACAACCTGGGCTGTTTTGTTTTCGGCCACCCATCCGTCCATTCGTCACAAGTCCATTGACACCCTATCCATAGCCAATCTAAATGTAGGCAATGGCGAAGAGACCAGATTTGCTCCCCGGCACACTCGACATGCTGATTCTGAAGACGCTGACCCGCGCGCCGCTGCACGGTTATGGCATTGCGCTCTCAATCAAACGGCTATCAGACGACGTGTTGACGGTGGAAGAAGGCTCGCTCTATCCCGCGTTGCAGCGGCTCCTGCTTCAGGGTTGGGTGAAGGCCGAATGGAAGATGACAGAGACGAACCGGCGCGCTCGCTTCTACACGCTCACCGCAGCTGGACGTAAACAGCTCGGACTCGAAGTGTCGCAATTCGAACAGATGATCGAGGCGATTGGCCGCGTGCTTAGCGATGCGCAGGAGGCTTAGATGAATCCGGTTTATCGGTTCTTGAAAAAGTTGCCGATTCTCTTTCGCCGCACTCGATTTCGAGATGAGTTGGACGAAGAGATGTCCTTTCATCGCACCGAGGCGGAGAAGGCGTTCGTCGCGGACGGCATGTCGCCTGCGGCTGCCCGCTACGCAGCGAAGCGACAATTCGGGAATGCATCGGCGCTGCAGGAGCAGAGTCACGAGGTGGTGGGATTTTGGATGGAGACGGTGGTACAGGATCTGCGGTTTGCTTTTCGGCAAATTCGAAAGAATCCAGGATTTGCATTCACGGCGATTTTTATTCTGGCCTTAGGCATGGGTGTGAGCGTCGCCATCTTCGGGTTTGTTGATGCGGCGTTGTTGGAGCCGTTGCCTTACGCGCATCCGGATCGATTGATGGCGGTCGATGAAGCAAGTGCGATGTTTCCGCGCTCCAATCTTTCCCGCGAAGACTACGACGATTGGAAGCGGCTAAATCATTCTTTCAGCTCAATCGAGGCCTTTGGCGGCACGGGTTTTCTGCTCGGTACGTCGTCTGGGATCGTGCCTGTTCCTGCAGCACGTGTGAGCGACGGGTTCTTCAGCACGCTAGGCGTGAAGCCGATGCTGGGCCGTGGATTCTTGCCCGGTGAAGATCAGCCGGGTAAGTCGAGAATAGTGCTGCTGACATATGGGACATGGATGACGCGCTACGGGGGGCGGCGGGATGTTGTGGGGCAATCTGTGACTTTGAGCGGTGATGGATACACGATAGTGGGCGTGCTGCCACGCGAGTTTGTTTTTGCCCCGCGCGGAATCGCTCAGTTCTATGTTCCGCTGCTCGACAAAAATGGATGCGAACAGCGGAGAGGCTGCCATAACCTGGACGGCATTGGCAGGCTGCGCGATGGGGTGACGGTCGAGGCGGCTCGATCGGAGATGCAGGCCATTGCGGCGCAGTTGGCAAAGCAATATCCCGGTTCGAACCAGGGCCAGGGCGCGAGCGTGACTCCTCTCGCTGAGATCATCGTCGGCAATGTGCGTGGCATTCTGCTCACGCTGCTGATTGCCGCGGGACTCCTTCTGTTGATTGCCTGCATCAATGTGGCGAGTCTGCTGCTGGTGCGATCGGAAAGCCGGAGACGTGAGATCGCCGTGCGTGGTGCGCTGGGTGCAACGCCAATCCGACTGGTGCGGCAATTTGTCACCGAAGGGCTACTGCTGGCGACCGCCGGATGTCTTGGAGGTTTGCTGATCGGTGGATGGCTGATGACACTGCTGACACGGATGGTGCCAAAGGGGATGGCCGATTACGTACCGTTCCTCCGCATCGTGGGCCTTAATGGGCACACGGCCCTTTTCGCAGCAGCAGTAGCATTGCTTTCTGCCATTCTGCTTGCTGCGACACCTACGCTGCGGCTTTCGTTCCAGGACATTCGTGTGGGGCTCGGCGAAGGCGGTCGCGCGGCAGCGGGACGGCTGTGGCGGCGGCTGGGTGCGAATCTTGTGGTTGTGGAACTCGCGATCGCGGTCGTGCTTCTGGTTGGCGCGGGACTGCTGGGGCAGAGTTTTTATCGGCTGCTCCATGTCGAAGACGGCTTCGACACCACGCACCTTGCAACCGTCCAGGTGATTGCGCCCGACAGCACTTACGGCAATAATCAGGCGCGAGCAATCTTGTTGTACAGCGAGATCGTGCGCCAGGCGTCGGCTCTGCCCGGTGTACAGTCCGTCGGCATTACCACGGACCTGCCGGTGCGATGCAACTGCAATACCGATTGGATTCGCATTGTGGGCAAGCCATTTCATGGAGAGCACAACGAAGTGGATCTGCGCGATGTAAGTCCCGACTACTTCGCCACGCTGAGAGCGACACTCGTGCGAGGCCGCATGCTTTGCGCGTCTGACGATGCAAGCAAGCCGCAGGTCGTTGTGATCAATGAGGCGTTGGCACGGAAGTATTTTCCAGGCGAAGATCCGATCGGCAAGATGATCGGCGACGGCGCGCTGTCTCCCAAGTCGATGCGGCAAGTTGTGGGCGTCATCAAGAATGTTCGCGAAGGGGCTCTGGATGACGAGGTGTGGCCGTCGGAATATTTCTCGATTTATCACGGAATCGACACGAGTTTTGCGGTCGCCGTGCGCACAGCGCAGGATGAGAGGTCGATTCTGCCGGTGCTGGTGAGCACGTTGCACAAGGTCGATCCGAATCTCGGTGTGTATGGCGAGATCACGATGACGGATCAGATCGAGTCATCGCAGTCTTCGTTGTTGCATCGCTTTGCGTCGTGGCTCGTGGGCGGATTTGCGGCAATCGCGCTGGTACTGGGTGTGGTGGGATTGTATGGCGTGGTTGCCTATTCTGTGAGCCAGCGAACCCGCGAAATTGGCGTCCGCATGGCGCTGGGCGCACAACGCGCTTCGGTGTACAAGCTGGTCATGCGGCAGGCGGGATGGCTCATGTTGGCCGGCGTGGGCGTTGGGCTGGTCTGTGCGGTCGGCGCTTCACTTTTGATGCGCAAGATACTGTTCGGCGTGCAGGCCTGGGACGTTCCCACCCTGGCTGGAGTGGCCCTGGTGCTGGGTTCGGCTTCGCTGGCCGCGAGTTTTCTTCCAGCGCGCCGAGCCGCTTCGGTGAGTCCTACTGAGGCGTTGCGTGCCGAGTAATTGGACTTGAGGTTCCTTTTTCGAATCGCATCTTTGGGAAATGATGCGCAAATTCGCCGTCGCAGATTTTCGCGAGGAGCAGGGCGCAACAAGCGACGAATCCCCCCTCACGAATGCCAGGTCTTGTCCTCGGAGTGGCAGAGCTGCTCAAGGTTGCAGCGATCGCACTTGGGGTTGCGCGCGATGCAGACCTGTCGCCCATGATGAATCACTTGGTGCGAAAAGCTGATCCAGCGATCCTGCGGCAGCACCTGCATCAGCTCCTGCTCCACCTTTTGCGCTGTGTCGCCCTTGGCTAATCCCAGCCGGTGCGCAATGCGAAAGACATGCGTATCCACGACCACGCCCTCGGCCTTGCCAAAGCTCACGCCGAGCACCACGTTGGCCGTCTTCCGCGCCGCACCGGGAACAGTGATCAACTCGGCCAGCGTCTCAGGCACCTTGCCGCCGAATTCCTCGGTAATCTTTTTCGCCGCGCCCTGAATCGACTTGGCCTTGTTGCGAAAGAACCCAGTGGTGCGGATCAGGTCCTCAAGCTCCAGCAATTTCGCCTTGGCCATCGCTGCCGGAGTAGGGAAGCGTTTGAATAATTCCGGCGTCACCATGTTCACGCGTACATCCGTACACTGCGCCGAAAGAATCGTCGCCACCAGCAGCTCCCATGGGGTGCGATGCGTCAACGCGCACACCGGCTCGGGATACGCCTCGTCGAGTGCTTTCAGAATCGCGGCAATCCGCTCCGGCGCAAGGTCACCGCGTCCTGAATTCTTTACGGGCTTCTTTGCGGGATTCTTCGGTGATGACTTGGTCGCTGGCATAGGTCTTATAGCTTTCCTTCCAGCCAGCCGCCGAGCTTCTCCACCGGCAAGCGCACCCCAATAAAGAACTGCCCAAACAGCGCGTAGACTGCGCTGACTTCGTCGAAGCGCATTTCGTAAATCAGCTTCTTGAAGACGACCGGGTCATCGGCGAAAAGATCGACGCCCCATTCCCAGTCGTCCATCCCAATGGACCCGGAGATGATCTGCTTCACGTGCACGCCATACCGCCGTCCGATCAGCCCATGCAAGTGCATCATCCGCTGCCTCTCGGCAAAAGGAACGGTGTACCAGTTCACTTGCTCGCCGCGCCTGCGATCCATGGGATAAAAGCACAGGTATTTCGCCTCCGGCACGGAGGGCCACAACCGCGGCTTCATCGCTTCGGCTCCGCGTTGCAGCGATTCGGCAATCTCCGTATCCCATTCCGGCGAGTGCACAGCAAATCCTTTCGCCGCTGCAGCCTCATAGGTTTTGCGAGTCGACTCGTACAATCCCAACTCCACCACGGATACGTATGAGTGCTTCAACTCAAGAAAATCAAAAAGCGCGGTCTGGGCGAGGTTCAGCTCCACCTGATTCAGCGCCTCGAGCGACTCGCGAAAATGAACGAGGATCAGATCGCCTTTGTGTCCCAGTTGCGAAAATAACGCCGTCTGCACTGGTCCTTCCGCGCCTGTTCGTTCCAGTTTGTGCAAGATCGACGCAAACTCCTCCGCGATCTTCTTGCGTTCGGCATCCGCGAAGGGCCCCTCCGCGTGCGACCGCCATTTGGCCCAATTGAATCGAAAGAATTGATGCAGAACAAACGCGCCTTCCAGCGTTAACGGTACCGGGGGAAAGTCGGACAATCTACCACCTCGCATATTCCTGGGAACACCCCTCATCGTAGCAAAAGGAGCTCGGCATCCTTGGTTCACTCGACCATCTGCGGGTAGCCATATAGCGGCGCCGGAACCACCCAGCCATCGGCCTATATACTTGACTTTGCCCATGAGCGAACGGATTCTTGCAGCCTTAGTGCAGTTCATCACGCACGTCATCGACATGGGTGGATATGCCGGCATTACAGCATTGATGGGCATTGAATCGGCCTGCGTTCCACTGCCTTCTGAAATCATCATGCCGTTCGCCGGGTACCTCGTGTATCTCGGCCGTTTCAATCTCGTTTGGGCTGCAACAGCCGGAGCCATCGGGTGCAATCTCGGCTCGGTGGTGGCGTATTGGATCGGCGCCAAGGGTGGACGGCCGCTAGTAGAGCGCTACGGCCGCTGGGTCCTGATGAGCCATCATGACCTGGACCGAATGACCTACTTTTTTCAAAAGTACGGTTCGATTACCGTGTTGCTGGGGCGTCTTCTTCCGGTGGTGCGCACATTCATTGCGCTTCCCGCAGGCATCGCGAAGATGCCGCAACTTCGCTTTCACATTTACACATTTGTCGGATCGTGGCCCTGGTGCTTCGCGCTGGCCTATGCGGGAATGAAGCTTGGGGAACGCTGGCACACCGATCCGCGCTTCGAACAGGCTTTTCATCGCTTTCATCTTGCCGTAGAAATCGCGCTGGTGGCAGCGATCGTATGGTTTGTCTGGTCGCACATTCAACGCGGGCGGCAAGCTGGCTCCGCGCTCGGTTCACAAGAGGATTAAGTACGCTGCTTGGGCGTACACTGATTCGTCCCGGAAAACAAGAATCCGCAGCAATCAAAGGAAGGTTAGGAAGAAGATGGGGAATGAGCAGCAAAGCGGCCCAAAGACAGTGGCTGAAAAGATCGCGCCTGCCACAGGCAAGCTAGGAGTGATGGTAGTTGGTCTCGGCGCCGTGGCAACTACGTTTATCGCTGGAGTGGAAGCGGTGCGGCGCGGACTGGCGAAACCAATTGGCTCGCTCACGCAGATGGGCACCATTCGTTTGGGCAAACGCACGGACAACAAGTCTCCGTTGATTCGGGACTTTGTGCCGATTGCGCAATTGAACGATCTCGTCTTCACAGGGTGGGACATCTTTGAGGACAACGTCTACGAGTCTGCCGCACACGCGAAGGTGCTGGATAAGGATTTAGTCGAGCAGTTGAAACCCTATCTCGAAACTATCAAGCCGTTGCCTGCCGTATTCGACCAGTACTATGTCAAGCGCCTGCATGGCACGCACGTGAAGAAGGGCAAGAACAAGCGTGATCTTGCCGAGCAGGTGCGCGCCGATATTCGAGCATTCAAGAAGACCGTTGATCGTGTGGTCATGATCTGGTGCGGATCCACGGAAATCTTTCTCGAGCCCACGGCTGTCCATCAGTCCATCGAAGCCTTCGAAAAGGGCCTCGAGACGGATGACATCGGCATTGCGCCTTCGCAAATCTACGCCTACGCGGCTTTGAGCGAGGGCGTCCCCTTCGCCAACGGCGCGCCGAATCTTACCGTCGATACGCCTGCGCTCATTGAGCTGTCAAAAAGGAACTCGGCGCCCATCTGCGGGAAAGATTTCAAAACCGGCCAGACCTTCATGAAGACCGTGCTTGCTCCGGCGTTCAAGGCGCGGCTCCTGGGTGTCTCGGGCTGGTACTCGACCAATATCCTCGGGAACCGTGACGGAGAAGTGCTCGACGATCCCGAGTCCTTCAAGACGAAAGAAGAATCGAAGCTCGGTTCGCTTGAATACATTTTTCAGCCCGAGCTTTACCCCGACCTTTACAAGAACATCTTCCACAAGGTCCGGATCAATTACTATCCTCCGCGCGGCGACAACAAAGAGGGCTGGGACAACATCGACATCTTCGGCTGGCTTGGCTACCCGATGCAAATCAAGGTCGACTTTCTTTGCCGCGATTCCATCCTGGCCGCTCCAATCGCGCTCGACCTCGTGCTCTTTCTCGACTTAGCCAAGCGGACACCGGAACTGCGCTCCATCGGCATCCAGGAGTGGCTAAGCTTCTATCTCAAGTCGCCCCAGACGCGCGAAGGACTCTATCCCGAGCACGACTTGTTCATCCAATCGATGAAGCTGAAGAACACGCTGCGCCATATCATGGGTGCGGACCTCATCACGCACCTTGGCCTGGAGTACTACGACTAGCAGCACCTGCGGGCGGGGTCAACTGCCTCCCGCTGGTCGGCAAGAGCAAAAGCCCCATCCTTTTGGATGGGGCTTTTGCTTTCTTTGATTTGGACAATTCAGGATCAATCACTGACCGTCAGGAGCGGGATGCTCCGCTGTTTATTTTGTTTTTGTCGGTTGTTTGGCGACGATGAGATCCGCGATCTTGCTGTACGTGGCCGCGGGCACAATTCCTTTGCTCTTCAGTAGGGTCTTGTTGGCATAGGGGCGGCCCGCGATGATCTTCTGCGAGTAGACATCGCCTACGCCGGGCAACGCCTTGAGTTGATCGGCCGTAGCAGAATTGATGTCAACAAGTTTGCTTGCGGCGGCTGCGGCAGCCGGCGTTGCTTTCGCGGCAGGCTTGGTTTGAGCGGCGATCCCGGGAAGGATGCCGAGCAATGTACAGGCGGCGAAGCCGAGCACAATCGATTTAACGTGAGCAAATTTCATTTTGTCTTTCCTCTTTCCTTCAAAATCGTGCAGACATGAATCCGGTTGAGACCGCCTCAATGGCTGGGCGGATATCCCTGGGCAGCAGGGAAGTCAGCATTCTGGCTTAGCTGTTGTGTTCTCCAAGCATCCCTTCGGCCATGCCGAGTAGGCCACCCAGGCCCCCTGGCGAGGCTGCCGGCGCGCCATCGCTGCTTGCGGCTTCCTGTGAGGTTCCAAGAACCGAATCCAGAATTCCCTGGAATTGCGGTGGGACTTTGGATTTTACCAGTTGAATTACGGCGTTTTCTGCTTCCTGCGCTTGATCCGCGCTGAGGCCCTTCTGTTCCAGCAACTGCGCAATTTCACCCATTTGATGTCATTCTCCTTGCTTTTCCGAGTTGGTGACCCTCTCAATGAAATGTGGAACGCGTGGCTTTTTCCACGTCGCCCCGAGGCGCGCCGCACCGGAACGGGAAATGGGGAAAGAAAACAGATGACTGGGGCGGCCGGTTAAGCATATAGCCAGATGGCGGAATATTGGCAAGTTAATTCTGCGGATCCTCCATGGGGATGGAGGGCGTGGCACCCGCTTCGGCAGGTGTAGTTTTAACCAGCTTTGTCGCTCAGCAGCTTCAACGATCGGCCACCAAGAATGACTTTTTCCCCAACAGAAGCGCGCACAAAGGGATCTTCGATGTTTTCTGTGTCAATGATCTGAACCCAGGGGTTCCCGCACGGAGACGGTGGCAAAGTGAATTCAACTCCCTCGTGAGCGGCGTTGACGAGCAAGAGAAAGCTGTCGTCGATGATCCATTCGCCGTCGTCGTTCGAAACCTGCAAAGTCTGACCGTTCAGCAGCAGGGCAATAGCGCGGCTCCATTCAGCGGTCCATGCCTCATCAGAGACTTCGTTGCCGTCGGGGTTGAACCAGGCAACGTCCTTGACCACGCGGACGAGAGAGCCATCGCCCTTCTTTCGAATCTCGCGATCCTGAAAGAATTTGCGGCGATGCAGGTTGGGGTGGGAAAGGCGAAGCCGTATCAATTTGCAGGTGAATTCGCGCAACCGAGTGCGTGATTCGTCGAGATTCCAATCGAACCAAGTCAGCTCGTTGTCCTGGCAGTAGCAGTTGTTGTTACCGCGCTGCGAGCGCGCGACTTCATCGCCACCGTTCAACATCGGCACACCCTGCGAGAGCATCAGCGTCGTGAGGAAGTTCCGCATCTGGCGTTCGCGCATTGCGTTGATGACCGGATCGTCGGTCGGGCCCTCGACGCCCATGTTCCAGGAGTCGTTGTTATCGGTGCCGTCCGTATTGTCGTCCAGATTGGCTTCGTTGTGCTTCTGGTTATAACTGACGAGGTCGCAGAGCGTGAAGCCATCGTGCGCGGTCACAAAGTTGATGCTTGCGTATGGCTTGCGCCCGTCGAATTGGTAGAGATCGCTGGAGCCGGTGAGTCGGTAGGCGAAGTCTGAGAGCTGACCGCCATCGCCCTTCCAGTAGCGTCGCACTGTGTCGCGATATTTCCCGTTCCATTCTGCCCACAGAACAGGGAACTGGCCGACCTGGTAGCCGCCATCGCCCACATCCCACGGCTCAGCAATCAGCTTCACTTCTGCGAGAGTCGGGTCCTGGTGGATGGTGTCGAAGAATGAAGAGAGCTTGCTGACGTCGTGGAGTTCGCGTGCCAGTGTCGCCGCGAGATCGAACCGGAACCCATCCACGTGCATCTCCGTCACCCAGTAGCGGAGCGAATCCATGATCATTTTCAGGACCTGTGGATTACGCACGTTCAAGGTATTTCCGGTGCCGGTGTAGTCCATGTAGAACTCCGGCTTGTCTTCGACGAGCCGGTAATAGGTTGTGTTGCACACGCCCTTCCAGCTCAGCACAGGTCCAAGGTGATTCCCCTCACAAGTGTGGTTGTAGACAACATCGAGGATCACCTCGATGCCCGCCGCGTGAAGGGCTTTGACCATTTGCTTGAACTCGCCGACCTGCCCGCCGCGATCTCCGCATGCACAGTAGCGCGACATGGGCGCGAAGTAGCCAAGGGTGTTGTAACCCCAATAGTCGGTAAGGCCTTTTTCAACGAGATGTCCTTCATCGATGAAGTGGTGGATGGGCAGCAATTCGACAGCCGTGATGCCGAGGTTTTTGAAGTACTCAATGCTCGATGGATGGGCGAGGCCGGCGTAGGTGCCGCGCAGGCTCTCAGGCACCGCGGGATTGCGTTTGCTGAATCCTTTTACATGCACTTCATAGATCACGGAATCAGGCAGCGGTGTATCAGGTGGACAATCGTCTTCCCAGTCGAATTTTCCATCGATTACCACGGACTTGGGAACGCCCGCGGCGCTGTCCTGTGTATCAATTTTGAGGGGATCGCCGGACGCCAGGTCGTAAGGGAAGATCGGAGCCTTCCAGTCAACTTGACCAGAGATCGCCTTGGCATACGGATCGACGAGAAGCTTGTTGAAGTTGAAGCGATGGCCCTTTTCCGGTTCCCACGGCCCGTCGACGCGATAGCCATAGAGCTGACCCGGCTTGATGTCCCGAATGAGTCCATGCCACACGAACGCCGTGCGTTCTCTTAGCGTGACGCAGTCAGTTTGATTGCCCTCGGCATCGAAGAGGCACACATCCACGCGGGAGGCGGCTTCAGAGAAGATGGCAAAGTTTGTTCCTTTTTTCAGAGCAGTAGCGCCCAGAGGATAGGGCTTTCCTGGCAGCAACGTTCGGCTCATGCTTCCTAAGATGCGGTTTCCGCTTGATCTTGTTGCATTTACATCGGGTGAAAGATTCCGTCGCACTCACGGGCCGCATCCGTGATCGAGTACCATGCCTGAGTACGATGTCCACCGTCTCCACAGCGCAGATCTCGTCGATGGTGAGCGGCTCGATGCTGATTCTCATTCAGTTCGATGTCTGCGAAGAACTGCGTCTCGACCAACTGCAACAGTCGGTGAATGCGCGCACCCAGCAGCAACCGAGCATGAAGCATGCGGCGCCGGCGTATGTCCGGTATCAAAGGCCGCCGGTGATTGGCCCTCTCGAACCCATCGTGCTCGAAAGCGGCGAACGTCTGGAAGGGGAAGTGAAGTACTACGACTACGGCGTCGCCAGCGTGATTTATCAGCTGCCGTTTTCGGGAGACTGGGAGAGCCTGGTGAACCTGGCCAGCCGCTGGGTATGGGATATCGACTTTGCGTCGCACGTGGAGCCGGTTGTTCGGCAAAAGCTGGAGCCCGTGAAGCGCGCCATGGTGAAGCCTTACCAAAAATGGCTGAGCGAAGACTACTTCATCTTTCATGTGCGCGAGGCAGCAGGCGGACCCACGGCTGCCGAACTCATCCGCGAGCATGGCGCGCACATTGCGCAGGTGGTGCGGGGCGATCGGCTCCTGCTGTCGGATACCGAGACACGAGAGGTTCTGCAATCGCAAGTCAGCTATTACGCCGGGGACGTGGCGGTGATTGGATGGAACGCGGCATTTCTATACGACAGCACGGCTGGCGCGGAGACTTCCATTCAGCTACTCGAATACGCGAATTCGCAGTTGCTCGAATTCCGCCACTATGACGAGTTGCTCACTGGCATCCTGGACAGCGTTTACGACCGTCTCGGTCAGAAGAGAGGATTTCTTGCGCGGTGGGGTCTTGCCCGCTCTGCGACCAGCCTGCACACGGTGCTGCTTGATGTCGCAGAGTTGACGGAGCGTGCCGACAATGCCATCAAGTTTCTGAGCGACATGTTCGCCGCGCGTTTCTACAAGCTGGCTGCGGCCAAGGTCGGCGTGCCGGACTACAAAGACCTGGTGGCGCAGAAACTGAAGACGGCCGAGGACCTCTATCACGACATGGTGGAGCAATTCAACCAAAGCCGGGCATTCTTCCTGGAGGCGACGGTCGTGCTCATTTTGCTGATCGAGTTGTTCTTTCTCTTCGAAGGCAAGCCGTTTTAGTGCAATGAGTGAGACTCAGGCCGCCAAAGCTTCGGCAAGCCTGCGCACCGTCAGCACAGTAATGTCGTCTTCCTGTCCGAAACCCTTCGCTGCGTCGGCGATGTAAAACGCCGTCTGATTGCTCAGATTGTGCACGCGGTCGAAGCCGAAGAGTTCTCCAGTCGGCTTGCGTGCTTCAACCACACCGTCAGACAGCAGAAGCAGCCGGTCGCCGGGATGCAGATACAACCGCACTTCGTCGTAACTGACTTCGGGCACCGCGCCCAACGGAAGCCCTCCGGGCAAAATGATCTCCTGGCTGTTCAAGTAGGGAAACAGATGGCCCGCGCTGGAGATCACCAGCTCGCCGTCTTTTCCGAACCAGATTGCCTGGCATGTCGTCAGGCTCTCGCTTCCCGAGAGCACACGATTGAGGGACTCCAGAATCTTCGCCGGGCTCCGTTCCGGAATTCGTCGCAGTGCTCCCATCAGCATTGAGACGTTCATCGCCGCCACCAGTCCGTGGCCGGCCACGTCCCCGATCACGACAAGCAGGCTGCCATCGCTCGCGGGCTGAATGTGGAAGAAATCCCCGCCCACTTCGTTTGCCGGGTTGTAGACAGAGTCGACTTCGTAGCCCGGGGTTTCCAGCTTTTCGCGAGGAATCATCAACTCCTGCACGCTGCGTGCGGCGGCTAGCTCGCTCTGGGCGTGTTCGCGTTCATGCTGGATGCGCAGAAAACGGACAAAGATGATGAGCACAATCGCCAGCAGCCCAGTGAAGTCGGCGATTGAAGCAAAGTGAATCGGGACCGGTCCAGCCTGGATGGTGAGGGGTGAGCGGTAGGGATGACCCTCCGAGTCGCTGAGAATGCTGGTCATGATCGGCTCAGCGATGCCAATGATGGTGAGCACGAGAGGAATGAGCAGAAGGCCGGCCTCAAAGTTGCGGCGGATGGTTGCGGCAATGAGAGTCACGAAAATGAACAGCGACCATCCAATCATCCAGAGCACGCTGCCGAGACCGACGATAATCAGCGTCGCTACCACGAGAAAACCATGGCCACCCAGCAGGAACAGGGCAGGACCGATCCCGGCGAGAACCGGCGCGGTCCAACGAAGTGCCTTGATTGTCCATCGTTTGCGCAACGACAGGAATGCGATCAGAAATTCGAAGTAGAGGTAAGCTGAAAGCGCCACCAACTGTAGAACCAAGGCCGCGTACCAGATCTGGTCAATATGCGCGAGGCTGCCGGCCAAATCGATGAAGCCGATGGGAGCCTGTGCAAGTTCGTGCAACGCGAGCCAAAGGTATTCCACATGTCCTTTCTGTGTGAAATAAAGGGCCAGCAGGAAGAGCGACAGGACGGTGAGCAGAATTGCGTTGACGAGCCGCGGCAAGCGCTCGAAGAGGCTGTGCATGAACCACAAGTCCCACGAGTGCTGCAGGTCTTCCGGGTTGCCAATCCGAAACGCGCGCTTCGAGAAGAACGAGGTGTACGCGTAATAACCAAATGGGACATAAAGGGTTCGAACGGCCAGCGTCAGGTCGGTTGCACTGGGGTCCAGGCCGAGGTTATAGATGCGCGAGATTTCCTGGTACCTGAAGGTTGCATCGCCGTGTGGTCCTTCCGGCTGAATCATGCGCCCGTTCGCGAAGACGTCCAGCCCGGGTCCGGAGGCACCGATGGTCATGTTCGTGTTCTGCGTCACGGGAAGCTCGATCAACAGGGAAATCGGGCCGTGATTGGGCGCAAGCTTCAGATGAATGCGGAACCAGGCGAACGGCCTTTTGTGGCCTGGGGGTAGATTCTCTGCGGAATCCATCGCTTCGCTCGTTGGGTTGTCGGCCGGGTGGTCCTCATCCGGAACGTCCGCAATGGCGTTTTTCGCATCGCGCACAACCCAGGTGGAGTCGTCAAAATCCGGCAACGCGGCGGCCGGATCGCCAGTCACGCCGACGCGCCAATTCTTGTCCAGAACGAGCGGCGCGCCAAGGTTTGTCGCGTCCAGCGAAACATCCGAGATATGGAGGGCATTTGCCGGCGCGGGTCGGGAATGACGATGAGGAGCCAGGATCCCACCCAGCGGGCCTGGCGGGGGTTTCTGGGACGGCTGGGCCTCCACTTGCACCGCTCCGCACACGGCCAGAATGGCCACCGTCAGAAATCGCCAGCCCACGTACCCTCCCCAATCTCCACGTGAACTCCACTCTAATTTACCCAGAGGCCTCATCCAAAGGAATGGGATCAGTGGGACGAATCTGGTTCGCAAAACACCATCGCCTACGTATCGATCGTTGCAGTAAGGTACCAATTCATTGATTTCCTCTTCCGTTTCGCTCCCGTCCGGGAGGATACTAGCGTCTAACAGATCGAGCGAAGCGAAAAATCCCGCGGGGACATGAACGGGCCGGAGGATTCAACATGAGAGCAGCTTTCAACGGGCTCAAGGCTGGCGTGCTCACAGGGCTGGCGTTGGCAGTCGCAACCACACTGTGCGCGCAATCGACGTCCCAATCCGGAGCCGGGAACGCTCCTTCCAGTTCCCCGTCGGCTCAGACGAGCACGCCGACCGATCCGACTGCCCAGCCCGCTCCGGCTGCAACCACACCGCCCTCGGCCAGCGCTCCTCAGGCGCAACAGCCTCCCGCCAACACTCCTTCTAACCCGCCCTCGGCACAGCCTGCGCCTGGAACCGAGCCCGTCGCCGGCGACACACCTCCAGCCCCACCTTCTACAAAGGACTCGAAGAAGGATAAGAACTCAAAGAACGACCCTGCACCCGGCACCGCTCCAGTCGCAGGCGATGTGGCCGCGAAAGACGTCGACCCCGAGAAGGTGGTCGAGCCTGGCAGCCAGGCCATTAAGGTCAAGCCCGGCAGCATCGAAGATGTGAATGCAGTCGGCAACCGGGACATTGGCGCCAGGGGCTTGGGCAACTGGTACTCCACCGATACCGAAATCAAGATGGGTAAGATGTACGCCGATCAGATTGAAAAGAGCACGCGCTTCATCACCGATCCCACGGTGACGGAATACGTCAATCGCATCGGCCAGAACATCGTGAAAAACTCCGACTGCAAGGTTCCGTTCACAATCAAAGTGATTGATTCCGACGAAATCAACGCCATGGCGCTGCCGGGCGGCTTCTTCTACGTCAATTCCGGATTGATCCTGAATGCCGATGAGGAAGCGGAACTCGCGGGTGTGATGGCCCACGAGACTGCCCACGTTTGCGCCCACCATGCGGCAAGGGAAATGACGCGTATGAACTACGCGCAGCTCGGCACTATTCCGCTGATCTTTATCGGCGGCTGGACAGGCTACGGCATCTACGAAGCCGCATCCCTGGCCGTGCCGATCACATTCCTGCAGTTCTCTCGTGACTTTGAGGCCCAGGCCGATTATCTCGGCGTGCAATACATGTATCGCGCCGGCTACGATCCACAGGCCTTTATAAGCTTCTTTGAGAAGATTCAGGCCCTCGAGAAACGCAAACCCGGTCTCGTTGCCAAAGCGTTCTCGGATCATCCGCAGACGCCTGATCGCATCCTCCATTCGCAGGAGGAAATCGCCCGCATCCTTCCCGCCAAGGACGAGTACACGGTGACGACATCGGAGTTCGACGACGTCAAGGCTCGCTTGGCGCGCATTGAGAACAAGAGGCGTCTGGTCGATACCAAGGATGGGAAGAAGCCATCGCTTCGTCGGGCCAGCAACGCTCCCGATGACAACGGCAACACCCAGGCCAGCGACGGCAACGGAAACGGCGACGACCGCCCGACGCTGCACCGCCGCGAAGACCAGAATTAGTCCAACTGTTTCGCCAGGTCCCTCACTCGCATTGGGGTGAGGGATCTTTCTTTTGCATCCAGGTTTTCCACAGGGCAATCGACGGATCTGGTCTGACCACGCATCTTCCGGTTCAACGGCACAACGCCTTGCGTTCGATCGACTTAACCGACCCCACCGGCTGCGCCTCGTGTGACGGCGAATGGCCTGCGGTTACAGAGATGTGACCTGAAAGCCTGTAAATTTCCCATAACTTCCTGAAATTCCTTGAAGCGGCAGGTGAAACCGCGTTATATACAGGAGTACCGGTCTGCCTACCGGAATTCACCCTGGGGCGATTCGCCTATCAGACTCGCCTATCAGGGGAGGGAAATCATGCGTAACGCCGCTGCCCGCTCCAATCTGCTCGTTCCTGAAGTTCGTGAGGTGATGGATATTCGCCAAGCCTCCGACTACCTTGGTATTTCGCCGGACACGCTCTACAAGTACGCTTCGGAGGGCTTTGTACCGGCATTCAAGCTGGGCAACCGGTGGCGCTTCAAGCGCTCGCGGCTCGACGAATGGATGGACCGGCAGTCGGACATCCATGCCGCCGATGCGGAGCTAGACCCACACCAGAAGAAACCTGTGCGGCCCGCGCTGTAGAAGCAGGATCAGGGCTCTCGCTGCAAGGGATCAAAACAGCAACGGCCGCAGATCGTACGACTCAATTGCTTTCCCAGGGCGTCAATCCTGGGATTTTGCTCCCGCATGATATATCTTCTCGGATGGACCACAATCGTCGCCTAGGTCAGCTGCGCCGCCGCATCACGCGTGCGGGCCTGCATGGCCTCTTGGTGACTCACCTCCCCGACGTTCGCTACCTCTGCGGCTTCACCGGCTCCAGCGCCGTTCTGGCCATCACACGCCGCGCGGCACGCCTCTTTACCGATGGCCGCTACACCGCCCAAGCAGCTCAAGAAGTGAGCGCGGCCAAGGTACAAATTGTCGCGAGTTCGCCCGCAACAAACGCCGTTGCGTGGCTCGCTGCACAACAGGGTGTTCAGTTCGCGGGATACGATTCCACCAGAACAACGGTCGCCGAGCTGGCCCGCCTGCGCGCGGCTTTACCGTCGCATCTGCGCCGCGCATTTCTCACTCCGTTGGCCGCCCCTCTTGTTGAGCCTCTGCGCTGGATAAAAGACGAAGACGAACTGCGCATCCTCGGTGAGGCGGCTCTCCTTGGCTGCAAACTATTCGAACATCTCCTCGGTTTCATCCGGCCTGGCTTGGCCGAATTCGAAGTGGCGGCCGAACTTGAATACCAGGCGCGCCGGCGCGGCGCGGAGGGCATGTCATTCGAGAGCATCGTCGCCTCAGGGCCGCGTTCGGCGCTCCCCCACGGAAGAGCGACCGCGAGCCTGCTGCCCGGCAGGGGCTTTCTCACTCTCGACTTCGGTATAATCCGTGATGGCTATTGCTCCGATATGACGCGGACCGTGCATCTTGGGAAACCGAATGCAAAGGAGCGCGAAACTTACCAGGCAGTGCTCGAAGCGCAGGAATCCGCCGTGGCGGCAGTAAGCGGCGGCGCCCGTTGCGGCGATGTCGACGAGGCGGCTCGTTCCGTGCTCCGCAAAGCTGGCTTGGCTGAAGCATTTTCTCATTCAACCGGACATGGAGTGGGGTTGGAGATTCACGAATTACCACGCATTGGCAGCGGACAGACAACGCGACTAGCCCCCGGAATGGTGATCACGATTGAGCCCGGAGTCTACGTTCCTGGACAATTTGGTGTTCGCATCGAAGATATGGTCGCGGTCACCCGGTCTGGAGGGCAGGTGCTGACGCCCGCACCCAAGACTCTGATCGAGCTTTAAGAATTCATCCCGCTGGCACGTGCGGGCGACAAGGAACGAATGAAACAAGAAGATATCCAGGATCTAAAAGAGCTGATCGAGTTTCTGAAGCACTACCAGGTCGCCGAGTTTGACCTGGACCGCGGCGACATCAAGATCCGGCTCAAATTCAGCCCGCCTGAGGGTTCATCGGCACGCTTATCCGATCTGGCCCGAGTGTTGGCAAACGCTCCGCCGGCCCCTGGTTACCCACCAGCTCCGCCGTCGCAGCCTGCAACACCGGCTACACCCACAGCTCCCGAACCCATCGAGGAGCTGCACATCGTCAAATCGCCGATCGTCGGCACGTTTTACGGCTCGCCATCTCCGGGTGCACCTCCGTTTGTCGCCCCGGGAGATCACGTTGAGAAGGGGCAGGTCATCTGCATCGTCGAGGCTATGAAACTCATGAATGAGATTGAAGCCGATGCTGCGGGTGAAGTCGTGAAGTGCTTCGTCTCGAATGGTCAGCCCATCGAGTTTGGACAACCGCTCTTTTCCATTCGGGCGAGTTAGCGTTGTTTCGGGAGCTGGATATCGACGGCCTGACTTTATCAACTCACCGATTGATCGGGTTGGTCGGTTGCTTGAAGAACACAGCCATGGTACACGCAAGCCCCTCTAACTCAACTAACCCCGCTCACTCGACTAACTCCGCTGTTCTTCAAAGGGTCTTGAATGTTTCGTAAGATTCTAGTT
>Ga0181535_10001506_pt1 | contig 30338 bp, 26 predicted proteins | sample PEATcosm2014_Bin_44_FD_119774 | JGI IMG/M metagenome (GOLD analysis project Ga0181535, IMG submission 119774) | Peatland microbial communities from MTU Mesocosm Facility, Houghton, MI, USA - PEATcosm2014_Bin17_30_metaG | ecosystem: Environmental > Terrestrial > Soil > Wetlands > Peat | place... | reverse complement strand
GAAGTCATGTGCTTCTGGGGAGCGCCCCTGCCGCAGGCCGCCGATGCCGTCCGCGCCTGCAAGTGCGGCCTGCGCCAGATGGAGAAGCTCCGGGAGCTCAACGCCCAATGGCCCGAGGCGATCAGGATCAACATAGGCATAGGCCTCAATTCGGGCATCATGACGGTGGGCAACATGGGGAGCCCCACGAGGATGAACTACACGCTGATGGGCGACAACGTCAACCTCGGCGCCCGCCTCGAGGGCACCAACAAAGAGTACGGGACGAACGTGATAATCAGCGAGTTCACCTACGGCCTGGTCAAGGACCACTTCCTGGTGCGCGAGCTCGACAATATCCGCGTCAAGGGCAAGAACAAGCCCGTCCTCATCTACGAGCTCGTGGACTGCTTTGAGGATATCGCCCCTCCGAAGCTGGACTTGGTCTCGGGACGGCACGCCAAGGGGTAGGGCAGGGAGAGACTTTTGGGTAGGCTTGGAACTCTTCTCGCCCTCGTCGTATCGAGCGTAGTAGTGATCCTCTCGCTGACTACCTGCGGGATAGAGACGGTCACGACGCTCCAGCCGCCATTGTTTACCAATCCAAGCAATAACTTACTGTCTCTAACGCACAACACCTCGAACAGCGACAGCAATAGCCTGAAAGGCTACGAGATCTATTATCGGGCCTTTCAAACGCAGACGAATGCCGACGCCGCACGTACTGCCATCGAACAAGCCACGGCCACGACGACCTCGTCGCCCGAAACGGTCCTTGCGCTCATGGTATCGAGCGGATTTACGCGAATGTACGATGCCAACGGCTATGATGGCGCTAACGGGACCAGGCCATTGTTTTATGTTTCTGCTTCTGAAATAACGACCGCCGTTACCTACCAGCTATATCTCGATAGTAGTTCCAGTTCATCTCCAAATGTCACGTTGACTTTGAGCGGTGGCTCTTCTCCATTATACAGTACCGGTTTTTCATCCTGGTATTTTACTCGATCTGTCGCCATACCAACGACATGGCATGTATCGATCAGTCGTTCGATTTCTACGTCCGGTTCACCAATGAGTTTTGAATCAATGTATGCCCCCACCGACGTTGATTACAATGGGCCTGGGCAAGGAGGGGGCAGTAGTTTGTATTTTGTTTTCTTCGCAGTCGCCTATGGCTTGGATACAAGCTCCGGCTCCTTTAGTTTCTTGTATAGTTTTCCAACGAGCCTATATACTTCAATCCAATACATCTTGTCATCGCCTGTGCAATAAGGATCATACATGATATCCTCTCAACTTCGCATAATAGGTATTCTGTCTACTGATAGTGGGAATGGTCAGCAATGCAAAAAATATCTCAATCGTCGTTTAAGATTTTTTCAATCGTCGTTGCAAATGTTTATAATAATGTTTAAAGACTCGCGCAATCGTGGCTGAAGATGTTTTCAAGTTTCGCCAGAGATGTTTTCAACTGTCGCAAAAGATGTTTTTAATCGTCAAAGAAGATGTTTTCAACTGTCGCGCAAGATCTTTTCAATCGTCGAAAAAGCTAGGCGCAATCGGCGCTTTTTATCTTCCATATAATAGGGGCCTCTCCAGTGCTCCAAGAAAGCTCTTGTACTATTTGAGCGGGAATATACGACTTTCAGCTCACCATTTCGTAGGCCCGGAAGAAGGATACGGGAATCCCATCGCCCGGATCCGCCAGTGCATCAGTTCTGGTGACGGCGAAGGCGCCCTGAATCGGCCTGGCATCCGTGCAGAGCTCCAGAAGGCGAAGCAGCGAGTATTCCTTTTTTTTCGGGAGGGGGAGTGAGATCGAGAGCGTATCCGCGTCCTGCCGCTCGAGCCGGGACTCGGGAATGGAAAGGTTCTGAATTATGGATATGACGCTATCCAATGCGATTTCGGTCCCAAGATGAGCCTTTTCATTGCGGCGTATCGTATATGTCGAGCCCCACTCGAGACTTCCGATCGTCCTCTGCTTTTTCCCAGCGACGATCGGATAATATGCGCTCGAAACGATATGGAGCCCGCCGGGTAGATGCAGATTAAGAGCGTGAAGGGCTTCAGCGGGATCGATGGGCGAGCAGAGGAGAATGGATGCGATTTCGCAGCGCGACGTCAGGGCAATCGGAAGAGGTTGCGCAGTCTCGAATCGAGGCATCGGGTTGAATCCCTCGGAATATGCGACATCCAGACCCGACATCAGGATTGCCCTGTCGAAGGCTTCGACAATCGACAAATGCTGAAGAAAGGTCGCCGAGGCCGTCTTCGTATACTGGAGCACGAGCCTTCCGGAAGGCCTTTTCGGCGCGGGATGCTCCTCGTTCGGGACGGCCGGCACTTCGTCCTGTATGATATTCTGAACGATTCTCGCGTCATCGCCGCAGGCTCCGCAGGGGTCCGAGCACTCATCTATACAGGCCGAAGTAGTCTCCTGGCGAAGGGAGCGCTCCAGCTCGCGCACTAGCGCCCGCTTGGAGACGCGAATGGAGATGTCATCCCAGGGTAGAGGGTCCGCCGTCCTCCTTTCGCCGCAGCAATCCTCGATGACGGGCCAACCCGCCGCATCGATGACGGAGCGCCAGAGCTCGCGATCGAAATGCTCTTCCCATGCGTCGAGCCTGGCGCCCTTCGCGTGAGCCGCGAGGACGAGTTCCCCTACCCTCTCGTCGCCTCGCGCGAGTATCCCCTCGAGCTGTGAGATGAAGGGAGAATGGCAGGATAGCTTCACGTTCTTGAACTGCCTGAGGCCGGAGCGGAGTGCGGTCATCGCTTCGAGGGCTTCGCTCTCGTTCAGTTGGGCTGCCCATTGGAAGGGCGTATGAGGCTTGGGTACGAAGGTTCCGACATTGACGTTTATCTGGAAGCCGGTTCGCGACCGGATCCGGGAGAGGAACTCGATGATGGCCTGCGCTTCGCCGATTCCCCGACCGGCGACCGGCAGGCCGATCATGAAATAGAACTTCGCCTGCCTGAACCCGGCAGCGCGAGCCTCTTCGAGGATGGCCAAGGTCCTTTCGAAGGACACGTCCTTGTTTATCGCGCGCTGCCATTCGTCCACGGGCGTCTCCACGGCGAAGGTCAGGCCCGACTTTCGGACCTCCGCGAGCTTGCGCACTATCGGGAGGGTGAAACTGTTGATCTTCAGGGAGGGAAGCTGGAAAGAGACTCTGCGCTTTCCCCATTCGGAATTCAACCTGTCGAGCAGACCCCCTATGCCGGGATAATCCCCCGAGGAGAGGGAGGCGAGGGTTATCTCGCGGTAGCCGCCGCGGTCGACCAGATTCTCGACCTCGGACCTGATGACATCGTATCCCTTGATCCGCTGTGGGCGATAGAAATACCCGGCATGGCAGAAACGGCATCCGTTGGGGCATCCCCGCATTATTTCGACCGTGCCGTGGTCCTGGACCGTCTTCAGCGTGGGCAGGGGCAGCGCAGTCATCGCCGGGGCGAGCGAAAAGCCGCCGAATACGGATCGGCGCGCCCGCTTTCCTCCGACGCCGTCGCGTTCCGGCATCCAGATCGCATCCTCTCGCCGCAGGCGATCGAGCATATCGGCCCGCCCGATTCCCCCGCGCTTCAGGCCCGCCAGCTCTTCTGCGAGGTCGAAGAAGCCGGCCTCGGCCTCTCCGATGTACGCCGCGTCGATGAAAGCCGCGAGGGGATGAGGATTGGTGGCGGCGGGCCCGCCCGCCAGGACGATCGGATCGCCCTCCCCCCTTTCCGACGCGCGTACCGGCACCAGGCCGGATTTCAGGACCGTGATGACGCTCGTGGCCGCGAGCTCGTAGCCCAGGGAAAAGCCCAGGATATCGACGTCATGGACGGCGATGCCCGTCTCGAGGGTATACAGGGGAAGACCTTTGCTTGCCAGCAATGACTCGAAATCGGGAGCGGGAGCGAAGATCCTTTCGGCCCTTACGCCGGGCATCGCGTTCAGGCCCGAATAGAGGATGCGGATGGCATTGTTGGACATCCCGATTTCGTACAGGTCGGGGAAGCAGAGGGCTATCGTCAGCAGGGAATCGTCGTCTTTACGGACGCAGCCCGATTCGCCGCCGAGGTAGCGCGAGGGCTTTTCGACGCGGAGGAGGTCGCCGCCTAATTCCGATAATGGATCGACTCGCCGATGGCCGGCTCGTCTCACGTCCGGAACCGCCTGGCGGATATGCCCAGGAGAAGGCCGATCGCGATCATGATCACCCAGAGCGAGGCGCCTCCATAGGACAGGAAGAACAGGGGTATCCCGGTTACCGGCATGATCCCCATCGCCATGCCGGCGTTGATCATGAAATGGAAGAAGATCATCCCCATTATCCCGGCGACGACGTAGGTCGCGTAGGAGTCCTTCACGGTCTTGAGGAGATTGGAGCAGCGCCTGAGCAGGACGTAATACAGGGAGAATACCACGAAGCCCCCGATGAAGCCCCACTCCTCCGCGATGATGGAGAAGATGAAGTCGGTGCTCTGCTGAGGCAGGTAGCGATAATGGCTCTGCGTGCCCTGGAGGAAGCCTTTGCCCAGCACCCCTCCGGAGCCAATGGCCGTGATGGACTGGAGAATGTTCCAACCCGATCCTCGCGGGTCTATGCTCGGGTCCAGGAACACGATGAGCCGCATTATCTGGTATTCCTTGAGCGACTTATGGGCGAGCACGGAGGCCGTCAGGGCTCCCACCGCCAGGAGGGCGATGTACGCGATCCAGAAATAGTACTTCTTCTTGAAGGAGACCCATCCCCAGGCGGACAGGCCGAGCACCAGGCAGGATGCGCCGATCAGTTCGAAGACGTACGGGGCCTTATAGAGAATATACAGGAAGCCGGTCGGGGATTTCAGGATGTACTGCTCCCAGAGCGGGAGGATGGTGAGTATCACGGTCGCGAGGATGGCCGCGAGGATGAAGAAGATATAGCGTCGGTCTATGCCCGCCATGTAGGCCATGAAGAGGAATATCGGGAAGAAGACCAGGGCCGTCCCCATGTCGGCCTGGGTGATTATTATCACGACGGGCACCAGGATGATCGCGAAGGCGACGAGGAGGCGCCGGAAGGAGGATTGGTGCTCGGATTCGGACAGGTATTGGGCGAGGAAGAGGATGACCGCGATCTTCATGAACTCGGACGGCTGGATGCCGAATTCCCCGAAGAGCCCTATCCAGGACTTCGCGCCGTTGACCTCATGCCCGAAGAAGCGGACATAGAGGATGAGGAGGAGGAAGAAGGCATAGACGATCGGCGAGTAGTCCTTCATCCTTTGATAGTCGATCAGGGACACGACGACCAGGATCGCGAGGCCCGAGACGGCCCAGATGATCTGCTTGAGGTACTCGTTGGAAACGTGGACGCCTTCGGCCGTCAGGCCGGAGGAGTAGATCGAGAGGATCCCGATTACGGTAAGCGCCGCCGTGGCGCCTAGGAGCGCGTAATCCATTTCCGAGATCGTCTTCCTGAAAGTGCTCATTCGATCCGCCCCTGCCTCGGCACGAGATAGCGCAGGCCGAGCGTGTCGACCGCCTGATCGTAGCTCTGGGAGGCGAACATCCCCTGGAAGATGATGTTCGTCGCGTAGGGCGCCCACCACTCCCATGGATTGGATGCCTCCACCATCACGACCACGACGACCTTGTCGGCGGGATCCGGAGCGTCGTAGGGGCCGAAGGCCACGAACCAGGAATGCCAATGGTCCTTGAGTCCCACCTCCGCCGTGCCGGTCTTCCCGGCCACCTGCACGGCTTTCGTGTTGACCGGGAATTTCGCGGTGCCTTCCGTAATGACGCCGCGCAGGTCCTCGCGGACGGCCGCGAAGGTTTCCTTGGAAATGCGCGAGCGGAGTATCTCCTTGGGAGGGGGGCTCTGCACGACCGCGCCGGACGACGTGTCGCGGATCTCCTTGAGGACATGAGGCTGGTAGACCACGCCGTCGTTCACGATCATCGCCATCATGTCGGCCATCTGGAGCGGCGTGACTAAGAGGTCGCCCTGGCCGATCGCGAGGTTCATCGTATCGCCGCCGAGCCATTTCTCATGGGTGCGGCGCTCCTTCCACTGAGGGGTCGGCACCAGGCCGTCGAGCTCGCCCGGAAGGTCGATGCCGGTCGCCTTGCCGTAGCCGAAGTCCTTGGCGTACGAGACGATGCGCTCTATGCCCAGGTAGTCCCTGCCGACGGTCCAGAAATAGACGTCGCAGGAATTCTCGAGGCCGCCCTTCAAGTCCAGCCAACCGTGCCCCGGCTTCTTCGTCCAGCAATCGAAGACCCGGTCGCCGTAGGATATCTCGCCGGTGCAGCGGATCTTCTTGTCCGTCGGAAAGGCTTTCTCCTCGATGATCCCGGCCGTCATTATGGCCTTGAAGGTCGAGGCGGGGGGGTAGCTCGACTGAACGGCCCTGTTGAGCAGGGGATTGTTGCGGTCGGCCAGGAGCTTCGCGTACTCGTTGCCCGCGTCGGAACCCGTGAATAGGTTCGGGTTGTACCAGGGATAGGAGACCATGGCCAGTATCTCCCCGGTCGCGGGCTTCATCACTATGACCGATCCCATCCTCGAGCCGAGCGCCTTCTCGGCGAGCTTCTGGATGGTATCGTCGATGGTGAGGACGATGCTCGAGCCCATTACCGGCGGATCGACGATGCCCTGCTCCGACGCTATGTTCTTGCCCTTGACGTCGACCGTCCTGAACTCCCGCCCATCCCGCCCTCGCAGCGCCATATCGTACTGCTTCTCTACGCCCGACTTGCCGATGACGTCGCCGGACTTGTAGCCTTGGTTGTACATGAGCTTCAGCTCGTCCTTGGTGATATCGCCGACGTAGCCGATCACGTGCGAGAGCGAGCCCGTCTCTACGTAGTTGCGCACCGGCTTCGAGTGCCAGTAGATGCCGGGGAATTCGTCGATCCTCTCGGCGAGGGAAGTGACCGTCTCGTAGGAGGCGGACCCGAGGATCTCGATGGGCTGGTAGAGGTGGTAGGTCGCCGGCGTTATCTTCTTGCGAATGTCGTCTATAGGCATATCGAGCGTGGCGGCGAGGCTCGAGAGCGCGGCTTCGCGCTTTTCGTCGGGCAGCTCCGCCGGCACGAGGTCGATGGCGAAGGAGTCCGTGTTCAGGACGAAGGGCACGGAATAGGTCCTGTCGTAAATCTCGCCTCGCTGGGACGGGATGATGTTGCTCTGCTGGGATATCATCGTGGCCCTGCTTCTGAGCTCGCTGCCTCGGATCGTCTGTATATAGAAGAGGTATCCCGAATAGAACGCGAAGAGGATCAGGCTGAGGACGGAGAGGCTGCGGATCCGGCCGGAGGCGGAGCTGCGGTAATCCTCGAACCGCTCGGGTATGGATGAACGGCTCATCCCCGTCGGCGCTCCGCGACCAGGAGTCGGCCGAAGGGGCCCAGGATGAGGAAGATGAAGGGGGCGAGGACGCCATTGTACGCGGCCTCGATCCATAGCGTCCGGCCGATCAATGAATACGCGTGGACCTTGGAGCCGAAAAGGATGAAGAGGGCTCCCGCCGCGACGGCTTTGACGATGGTGCCCGCGACGCCGAGTATTATCGGGAGGAGAATCTTGTCGATGTAGAACGAGCCGTGCAAAAGGGCCGCGGCCGCGGAGACGGCGGTCTTGATGAAGGCGTGGAAGCCGAGCGGCGAGGCCGAGAGGAAATCCTCTGCGAGGCCGGAGAGGAAGCCCGATACCGGCCCCGCGACCAGGCCGTTCATGTAGCTCAGCCAGATGAGCGCCACGAGGCCTATATCGGGCGTTACGCCGAATACCGCGATGCCGCCGAACCATGCCGATTGCGCGAGGGCGCAGGCGACGAGGAGGAGAGTCGAGAGCACGACGCTGCGGATCATCGCTTATTCTCCCCCGCCGGCGGTCTGCGGCTTGACGACGAATACGTACTCGATCCGGGAGAAATCCAGCACCGGGTCGAGCTCGATGTCGATCGAAGTCTGATAATCCAGCACCCTGACTTTCCTGACCCGCCCGACCGCGACGTCGGGCGGATACAGGGATTCATAGCCCGTGGTCGATACGAGATCGCCGAACTGAACCTCGTCCTTGGCGCGCTTCTTGACGAATCGCATGAGGAGGGGATCGTCCGGCGAGCCTTGCCCGCCGACCAGGCCTTCCGTCCGCGAGCCTCCCGACAGGCGGGACGCGACGAAGGACTTGGAGTCGTAGATGGGTACGATCTTGCTCGCGCCGCGGCCCACTTCGACCACGCGGCCGACCAGCCCTTCCATGCCGTCCTGGAAGGCGATGACGGGCATGTTCTTGCGGATGCCGTCGTCGAAGCCCTTGTCGACCGTAATGGTGGAATACAGGTTCTCGGGATCCTTGGCGACGATCCTGGCGGCGATGCGCTGGTACGCGACATCCTGGGAGAAGCCCAACTGCGCCTTGAGCCGCTGGTTCTCCTCCCGAAGGTCGGCGAGCCCCCGCTCCATATTCGTATAGCGCTCGAGCTTGGCGGACAGCTCCACGTAATTTTCCCGCAGCCTGCGCAGCTCGTTGATCGAGGCGACCGTATCGGAGGCGAATCCGCCGACGGCGGAGAACCCGCGCTGGAAGAACCCGAGGATCGTGAGGCCCAGGCTCTCGGGAACCCCTTCCAGGCTCCGCGTGGAGACCGTAAGGCAGAGGAGGCTGGCCGCGAGGAGGATCGGAGCGACCGCGCGGCTTCCGCGGACATCTGCTCTCGGCGGTTGATCGGACACGGTCGATTAAATGTTCAGGCTGTCGTAGACGCTCTGGGAGCCGTCCTGGCTCCGCATGGTCTCGAAGTATTTTCCGGCGCCCAAGGCGACGCACTCGAGAGGCCGCTCGGCGAGTATCACCGGCACTCCGGTCTCCTTCCCGACGAGCTTGGGCAGGCCCTTGAGGAGGGACCCGCCCCCCGCCATGACGATCCCGCGCTCGACGATATCGGCCGCGAGCTCGGGGGGCGTCTGCCCGAGAGTCTTCTTTATCTCCTCGACGATCTGCGTGATCGGCTCCTGCAGCGCCTCCCGGACCTCGACGGAGTCGATCTCCAGGCGGCGAGGCAGGCCGGTGATGGCGTCGGTACCTTTGATCTCGACCTTCTCGATGACTTTGTCGGGGCTCGCGTTGCCGATCTCGATCTTGAGCCTTTCGGCCGTCTGCTCCCCGATTATCAGATTGTGCACGTTGCGGATGTGCTTGATGATGGCCTCGTCGAATTCGTCGCCTCCGACCCGTATGGCGTTGGTCACGACCATTCCCTTCAGCGATATGACCGAAATCTCCGACGTGCCGCCGCCGATGTCGCATATCATGTGCCCTGCGGGCTCTGAGATCGGGATATCCGCGCCTATCGCCGCGGCGAGGGACTCGGGAATGACCTTCACGAATCTCGCGCCCGCCTTGTAGCCCGAATCCATGACTGCGTTCTCCTCTACCTTGGTGATGCACGAGGGAACGCCTATGACCATCCGCGGCTTGACGAACCAGCGAGTCGAGATGACTTTCTGGACGAAGTACTTGATCATTTTCTCGGTCATGTCCGGGTCGGCGATGACGCCGTCGCGAAGGGGCCTCTTGGCGATGATGTCCCCGGGCGTCTTCCAGAGCATGCGCTTCGCCTCGGAGCCGACCGCGACGACCTTGTTGGTGCCGCGCTCGACGGCGACGACGGAGGGCTCGTTGACGACGATGCCCTTCCCCCTCACGTAGATGAGCGTATTGCAGGTGCCGAGGTCTATTCCGATATCGAGCGAGAAAGAATCGAAGATGCTGCGAAAAGCCATTACGGACCTCCGGGCTTGACCTATAGTTTCTCAGATAGCTTTTGCCGGGACGCGGCATGCATCGGGTCTAGCGATACCGCCTTGCGCCATTCGGCGCGGGCCTTGATCGAGTCTCCGCTCGCCTGATAGACCAGTCCCAGGCGGTAGTGCGCCTCGGGAGAGGCCGGATCCTTCGCGAGGATGAGCGAGTACTGCTCCTCGGCCTTGGCGAGGTCGCTTCGGCCGCTGTAGATGTCCCCCAGGATGAATCGGCTGTTCTCCTTGGCCAGATCGTCCGTCCCTCTCGCCAGCACCTCGAGGAGGAGGGCCTCGGCCTTAACGGACTCGCCGGCGTCGACATAGGCCTTCGCGGCCGAGATGAGGAGGAGATCGGCCCTGCTCTTTTCGAGCGCAGCCTCGAAGTTCCTGATCGCCCCGGCTTTGTCCCCGAGCGAGACATACGCGAGAGCGAGATATTCCCTGCTGTCGGCGGCGAGATAGCCCGATCCGATGGACTCCTCCAAGTATTTCACCGATTCGTCGAAATAGGAATCGCCCTTGTCGTAATACGCCTTGCCGAGGACGTACTCGACTTGCGCCTTGGGGAGGCGCCCTCCGGCGGCGAGGGCCTTTCGGAGCGAGGCGATCGACTCGTCGATCAACGCCGCCCTATCCTCGCCTTCGGGAAGGTCCATCCCTTTGTAGAACGATGCGAATCCCCTGAACGACAGATAGAACGAGTCGAGGGGCCTGGCCTCGAGCGAGGCCAGGCACTCGCTGCGGACGTCGTCCCATTTCTTGGCTTTCCAATCGCCGATTATCTTCTGCTTCGATATCGGCCGGTTCGCGGCGAGCTTGTCGAAGGCGCCCGATTTCCCGAATCGGATGCCGATGCCGACGAGCAGCGCCGCGGACGCGACGAGAGTCAGGACGATAGTCGCGCGTTTGCGCCGGCGCTTTGCGAGGTAGCTTCCGGTGTAGGTTTCCAGGGTTCGGGAGAAGGATTCCATAGATGATGGTGCGCCTAGGCGCCCGCTCCCTTGTAGCACGAAAGGCCGAAGCTCGTCAATGAACCGAGCCGCGGCGACGGCCGAGGCGCCGCGATCCGCGGAGGCGAATAGAAAAAGGCGGGCCTGTAAGCCGGGTTCTGTACCCCTTTCGGGGCCGCCGCCATCCATCTCGTCCGGCGGTCTCCCGCCGGATCCGCGCGGCCAACCCATGGATTTCGTCTCGGCCTTCGGCCTCGACGTGGCAGTTGCCCTTACGGGCAACTGCTCGCGCCAAAACCTATGACCAAGGCGAGAGCGAGCTGCTCTCCATTGCTCGGCCTTGCTCGCAGCGAGGCTTGCCGTGCCGCCGCCGTTGCCGACGACGCGGTGGGCTCTTACCCCGCCTTTTCACCCTTACCCTCGGCGCTGGCCTCGGGCGGTATGTTCTCTGTGGCGCTGTCTGTCCCCCGCGAAGGCCTTCGCGCCCTAGGGCGCTCGGGTCTCCGCGAAAGCCCGGGAGTTACCCGGCGCTGCGCTCTCGTGAGCCCGGACTTTCCTCCGCGAGGCGCCGCGGGCCTTTCGGCCGACGGGCGTCTCGCGACGGCGGCGCGGCCCGCCCTAATTTACTCCTCGGAATCCTCCATCGACGAGTCCTTGTCTCCCTCGTCGGAATCCTCATCGTAGCCGTCATCCTCGCCTTCCTCGGAGTAGTCCTCGAGGTCGGAGAGCGATCCGGATTCGATGTCGGCGAACAATTGCTCGGTCTGCTCCTCGGTTTCCTGATAATACAGGACGCGCGAGCAGTAAGGGCAGAAGATGATCCGGTTCCCGGACCGCACTTCGTTGACGAATTGCGCGGGAAGGATCATGTAGCACCCCGTGCAGACGTAGCCCTTTACCGGGACTATCCCGAGTCCCTGCTTGGAGCGGATTATCCTCTCGAACTTGAAGAGGACATCCTTGTCGATGCCGCCCGAGGCCTTGTCCTCGCTCGACCTGAGCCTGCCGATCTCGGCCAGCTTCTGCTCTTTCTCGCCGTTGATCTTCGCGCTCTTCTCGGCGATCTCGCCCTCTTGGAGCTGGATCATGGACTCGTCCCGGCGCAGCGACTCCTCGATCTCGGCGAGCGAGCGCTCTTCGCGCTGAAGGTCCTTGCGGATGCCGTGCTCGCGGTCGGTGGCGTCGCGAATTTCCTTGTTGAGCGCCTCGTACTCGCGCTGGGTCGAGATGGAGTCCATCTGCTTCTCGGCCGATTCGCGCGAGCCCTCCGCCTCCGCGAGCTGCTGCCGGAGCTCGCGGACCTTGGTTTCCGAGGCCTGGAAGGCTTCGTTCTTCTCGAGGTAGGACTTCTTGACGCGCGCGAGCAGCTCCGTCTGCGCGTCGAGAGCCTTGGGTATCTCGTCGACTTCGCGCTCGATCCAGACGCGCTTGGTGAGGATCTCCTGGTACTCCCGGAGACGCTCGAAAACCTCTTCCATCAACATAGGGCACCTCTCGATAAAAGCTCGCGATCTGAAAGCTCCGCTAATGGTCCATGTAATCGCGCAATTTCTGGCTGCGCTTGAAATGGCGCAGCTTCTTGAGCGCCTTGGCCTCTATCTGCCGTATCCGCTCCCTCGTGACGTTGAAGTAGAGCCCGACTTCCTCGAGGGTGAGGGAGTATCCGTCGTCGAGGCCGAAGCGCATCCGGAGGACCTCCTGCTCGCGCGGCGGCAGGGTCGACAGCACCGCCCGGATCTGCTCCTGCAGGAGTTTGTAATCGGTCTGGACGGAGGGATTCTCGACTTCCTTGTCCTCGATGAAGTCGCCGAGGAGGGAGTCCTCGTCCTCGCCTATCGGAGTCTCGAGGGAGATCGGCTCGCGCGCGACGTTCTTGACGCTCTTGACTCGAGTGACGGGCCAGCCCAGCTGCTCCGCGATCTCCTCGTCCGTGGGCTCCCGCCCCAGCTTCTGCATGAGCTGGCGGGACTCGCGAACGACCTTGTTTATCTGCTCTATCATGTGGACGGGAACGCGGATGGTCCTCGCCTGGTCGGATATCGAGCGCGTGATAGCCTGCCTGATCCACCAGGTCGCGTAGGTCGAGAACTTGTATCCCTTCCGGTACTCGAATTTCTCCACGGCTTTGATGAGGCCGATGTTGCCTTCCTGCACCAGGTCGAAGAAGTGCAGCCCGCGATTGGTGTACTTCTTGGCGATGGACACGACGAGGCGGAGGTTGGCCTTTATGAGGCGGTCCTTCGCGTTCTTCATCATTATGCGGCCGCGGTTGATCTCCTTGGCCATCGCGATTATCGAGTCGGCGTCGGACTCGAACATCGTCTCGAGCTCCCGCATCTTCTTCTCGGTGACCTGGATCTGGCGGATCTTCTCCTTGATCTCGTCGGAGGAAAGCCCGAGCTCTTCCTCGATCGCCTCGCGCTTGTCCTTGACGGTCAGGTTGCGGCCCAAGGTGCGGAGCTCGCGCATGCTCGATATGCGCAATATGCGCTCTATCCGCTCCTGTTCCTTTCGGTATTTCCGGATCTTCTTCGCGGAGACGGTGAACTTCTCCGAGAAGGAGTTGATCTCCTCGGGGTGTATCTCCGCCTCCTTGAGGCGGGCGAGGAGGACATCGCGCTCGGCCGCCAGCTCGGTATCCGCGAATATGTCGCCGCCGCGGGAAAGGATATGGCGCTTGTGCTCGACGTATTCCTTGAGGTCCGCCAGGCAGTCGCGGATGATGTCGCGGTAAAACTGGTTGAGGCGCCGGCGCTCGGCGATTTTCTCGGTATTCTCCTTTCGCTGGAGGGAGGAGTCCTTGGCCTCGCGGCGCGTCGCCTTCACTCCGATCTGGAAGAATTCCGGGATGAGGACGCCCGAGCGCTTGATGATGCCCTTTATTATGTTCTCGCCCTCCTCCATCGACTTGGAGAGCTCGACCTCCTGCTCCGCGGTGAGCAGGTTCTCCTTGCCGATCTCGCGGAGATAAAGGCGGATCGGGTCGTCGACGGAGGATTCCTTGTCGTTGTAGACGAGGCGCTTCTTCTCGGCTTCCGCTTCCTTGGTCGCGACCTCGTCCTCGACCTGAATGTCCTCCTCCTCGAGCCGGATGTCGTTCGCCTCGAGGAGGGCGAGGATGCCGTCGATCTTATCGGAGTTCAGGACGTGCTCGGGAAGGAAATCCGAAAGCTCGTCGAAGCTGATGGATTTCTTGGTCTTGGCGTACTCGAGAAGCTTGGCGATCGCCGGGTCCAGCTCAAGGTCGTTCATTGCGCTCACCCTTCATAGCCTCCCATTCGGTATCCAGGCGCTTTTTCTCGTACAAAAGATCGTTGAGCGCGTCGGCCGAGGCGCCCGAGGACGAGCCGCCGATATCGGCGATCCTCGCCAGCAGCCTTTGCCGCCTCCGCTCGAGGCTGCGGCGCAGGACCTTCGCCTCGCCGTCGGATACGAAGCGGCCGGAATTGATCGCGACCTCGCCCGACGCCGAGACTTCGAGGATGAAGCGGCGTACCGACTCGTCCTCGATCCTCGCCAATACTGCCTCTACCCCCAGGTCATCGGCGCGGAAGCTCTCTTCCAGGGCGATGAAGATGTCGCGAGCCCTGAAATCGTCGAGGTCTTCTGCCTTTATCTCAGTACGTATCCCCGCGAAGCGATCGGCGTTGAGAGCTACGGCGGCCATGAACACGAGTTCGTCCGTACGCGCGCTGCCGCCGCCCGAGGCGCTCCGACTCTCGGAGGCCGCGGCCCGATCCCTGTAGGCGCGAGACGCGGCCCCTCGTTTAGCGGCCTCGTAATCCGTCCGTATTGAAATGGGGTTCGCCCCGAATTCCCTGGACGCGAGTTCCAGGAACGCGTACCGCTTGACCTCCGAGTCCAGCGCGTCGGCATAAGGGTACAAGAACGCCGATGCCCTCGCCTTGCCTTCCACCGTACCTATGTCAAAAAGCTCCTTGGCTCGCCGTACGAGAAAATCGCCTCCATTTATAGTGAAATCCCGCATCTTTTGCAATGTCCCCGTTCCATCTTTTTCCAGAATTTCCGAAGCGTCCTTGCCTCCCGGGAGCGTTACTACCCAAGCTTCCAGTCCCGCGGCCGCCGCGACGGCGCAGCCGCGCTCCGCGGCCTTCCTCCCCGCCTCGTCCGAGTCGAAGCAGAGGAACACCCTGTCGGCCCACCTCTTCAGCAACCTCGCCTGGCTGGCGGTGAAGGCCGTCCCGAGAGGGGCGACGGCTATGAGGATGCCCGCCGCATGAAAGGATAGCGCATCCATGTATCCTTCGCAGATCAGCGCCTCGCCCTGCTTCTTTATCGCCGGCGAGGCTCTCTCCACGGCGAAAAGGTTGTCCTGCTTCCTGAATAGCCGAGTATCCGGACTGTTTATGTATTTCGGGCCTTCGCCTTCCAGGAGGCGCCCTCCGAAGGCGATCACCCTCCCCTTGGGGTCGCTGATCGGGAATATCAGCCTGTCGCAGAAGATCGGATAGTCGTGGGACGATCCGGCGAACAATCCGGAACGAGCAAGGAAATCAGGTGAATAGCCTTTGCCTAAAAGGAAATGGTGCAACCACCCCTTGTCGCGCGGTGCATAGCCGAGAATGAAATCCTCGATGACCGTGTCCGGTATGCCGCGGGCGCGAAGACGATCCTTCGCCCGCGAGCCGGACGGGCTCTCGGTGAGGAACCAGTGGAAGGTGCCGCGAAGGCGCTCGTTCAGCTCGAGGAGGGCCCGCTTTTCCTTTTCGTCGTCGCTGGGAGCCTCCTCCTGCTCGAGGGCGATTCCGGCCTTTTTGGCGAGCTCTTCCATCGCCTCCGGGAAGCTCAGCTTCTCGAGCTCCATGAGGAACTGGACCGGCGAACCGCCCCTCTGGCATCCGAAGCAATAGTAGAGGCCTTTATCGGGGTCGACGTTGAAGGACGGACTCTTCTCCGGATGGAAGGGGCATAGCCCGACCCACCTGCCGCCTTTCTTGGCCAGGCGAACATGCTCGCCGATCACGGAAACGATGTCGGTCTTATCCAGCACTTCCTGGACGAGGCGGTCGGGTATCCTCCCCATCAGCCGCCGACCTTCTTGATGAAGAGAGTACGGGCGTCCAGGTGCTCCTCGAGGGTGGTCGAGAAGTGATGGGTCCCCGCCTCCGGGTCCACGAGGCGGAAATACAGGTATCGGCTCGCTTCGGGGTAGAATACGGCCCTCAGGGCCGTCATCCCGGGGTTGGAGATCGGGCCGGGAGGAAGACCGCGATGCTCGTAGGTGTTGTAGGGATCGACGAGCTTCAGGTCGCGGTCGTAGATGACGTCGGGATGGGGCCTGTCGAGGCGCTCGGTGATGACGTACACGACCGTCGCGCAGGATTGGAGGGCCATTCGTATCTTGAGCCGATTGTAGAAGACGCTCGCTATCATCGGCGCTTCCTCGGGGGCTTTGTACTCGCGCTCGACTATCGAAGCGAGCGTCAATCGATCGTAGAGCTCTCTCGGAGACAGGGCGGCGGACTCGGGAATCGCCGCGACTCGCTCGCGGAAGGCCCTGACCATGGTACGCACGATGCTCTCCGCCGAATACCCCAGGGGGAAGAAGTAGGTATCGGGGAAAAGGAAGCCTTCGGCCGAAACCGCCTGGATGCCTAAATCCGCGAGGAGGGCGGTGGACGTGGCGGCCTGGAGAAACGATGCCCGGTCGACTACGCCGAGGCGATCGAGCAGGCCGGCGATCTGCGAGAGCGTAAAGCCTTCGGGCACGGTGATCCTGGACAAGGCCTGCTTTCCGGAAACCAGCGCGTCCAGTATCTCCTTCGCTCCCATCCCCGGTCCGATCCTGTAGGTGCCCGCGCGCAACGAAGAGCCGACGCCCTCGGCCCTGGCGAGGAGCTTGAAGGCGAAGGCCGACCTGATGAAGCCTTTGCGCGCCAGCGCGGCGGCGACCGTCTGGGCGCTATCGCCCTTTTCGACGGTAACGAGGCCGCCTTGGCCGATGCCATCGGCGGGGCGCGACGCGAGGGCGAGGGTCGCCGATACGGCCGCGGCGGCCAGGACGAGCGCCGCCAGCGCGAGGCGCAGGGCGCGAGCGAGGCTTCGTCCAAGTGCTGCTTTCATCGCGGTAGGGCCTCCGTATCGGTCTCTAGCGGGCATCGAGCCTGGCGAGGAGGGTCTCCGGAGACTCCATTTCCTCGATGGAAAGGCGCTCGTAGAGATAGGACCTGAGCTCGGCGTAAAGCTCCGCGGCTCCTAGTTCCAGCTCGTCCTCCCTGGCTTCGAGGAAGACGTAGAGCCGCAGGGCGGCCTTCAGGTCCATGCGCGCTATGAAATCGTCCATGCGGCTAGACCTCGATATCGAGGCCCTCGCGCGCGAGGAACACCTCGATTCCCCTACTCTCGAGATGCTCTATGTACCATGAGGCGTTCTTGAAGATCGACTCGACCTTCAGGTCGGCATAGGAAGGCTCGTGATGGAAAAGCACGAGCCGCTTGATGCCCCAGGTCGCCGCGAAGTCCGAGGCGAGGCTGAACGAGGAATGGCCCCAATTGTACTTCTCGATCGCCTCGCCGAGAGTGTACTGCGTGTCCAGCACGAGGATGTCCGCGTCCTGGAAGTACGCCTTGTTCTCCGGAGTGCGCCGGAAGTCCTCTTCCCGGAGCTCGGTATCGGTCGAGTAGATCGCCCTGATGCCGCTCTCCTCTATCGCGTAGCTGTAGCAGCCCCCCGGATGATTCATCGCGCGATAGCTGATCTTCACTTTCCCCACGAAGACGGGATCGCCGCTCAGGATCCGGAAATCCTTGTCTGCGGCCATCACGTCCATCGTGATGGGGAAGTAGGGAGGCTTCATCTGGCCTTCCAGGATCGACCTGAACTCGGGAACCGGACTGTAGAAGGTGATCGAGTATCGCGGGTCGAAGGCGGGGCCGAAGAACGGCAGGCCCTGGATATGGTCCCAGTGGAAATGCGAGAAGAAGAGATGGCAGTCGGACGGCTTCTTGGTGGCGAGTATCTCGTTGCCGAGCTCGCGGATTCCCGTGCCGGCGTCGAAGATGAATCTGCACTGCTCCCCGGTGAGCACCTCGACGCAGGCGGTATTCCCGCCTACCGTCGAGAAGAGGTAGTCCGGCAGGGACGACAGGAAGAGCTCGCGGGCCTCCTGGCTCTCGATGTCCTTGGCCGCTATCCGCTGGACCGTCGACGAGATCTTGCTCTTAACCCTCGACGGCATGAGCGGGGTCGGCACCGAGCCCCTCACTCCCCAAAATCGAATCCTCATCAGAGCACTCCGGATCGACGCCGTAGCTCAGGACGATGGTCCCGGCCCGGCGCCGCTCTAGCAGGCGTTCCTCGATATATGCCTTCGATATCATCTTCCCCGAATCGATGCCGGGACAGGCTCGCGCTTCCCTCTGCCACGACGCCCTGGATTCCATGATCGACGACCAGAACGGATAGGTCGAGCATTGGATGGGCCGGTCCTCGTAGACCTTGCAGCCTTCGGCGCCCCAGAGCACGCAGTCGTTGGAGCCGTTCTCCCGCTTGACCTCCCGCAGGCTCAGGGCCATCCCGTTCCCCTCGTCGACCAGGCTACAATAGTCATGAAAAAAGCTCTTGAAATCAAGACCGAGGCGCGCGAGCAGCCTCGCGATATCCCCCCTCGCGAGGAACACGTAGCCGGGCTCTCCCCTGCAGCAGGCCGAGCAGCGCGTGCACGAGAAGCGGACTCCCTCCGCGTAGAACTCATCCGCCATCGACGGCCCTCCTATGCCTATCGGCCCCGGAGCCGGAATGCGCGCGAAAAAAAGCCCCTTCTCCGCGAGAAGGGGCTATGGGGAGAGAAGGATTTGAACCTTCGAAGGCGTAAGCCAACAGATTTACAGTCTGCCCCCTTTGACCACTCGGGAATCTCCCCAGGGGATCGAAGCGACTCAGGCCGGCCCGAGCCATCTCCCGGAATCGAACCGAGGACCTCGAGATTACAAGTCACGCGCTCTACCGACTGAGCTAAGATGGCTTCGACGATGGCCGCAAATATATCCGCAGGCCGCGCCTTAGTCAATACTGTCGGCTCCTTCATTTCAGCGGAGCGTAGTAGCCGAGCTCGTCCTTCCCGCTTCTCTTGTAGAGATAGGCCTCGACGCCGACGTCGAGATAGCCCCATCCGAAATTCGTCTCGGCCTTCGAGACGAAGGAAAAGCGGTATCGGCCCGTGGCGGCCGAGGAGATCTCCGCCGCCAGGTCGCCGAGGCCGCGCGGCCTCGAGGCCGAGAAGATGTCGCCGCCGGTGCGCTGGGCCAGATAGCGCAGCGCGGGATCGGGCTCGGCCAGGATCACCGCGAAGAATCGGATGCCGTTGTCTCGCATCAGAGCCGCCAGCTCGGACAGGGTCGTGCCCGAGAACGAGGCCTCGTCGACCGCGCCCGTGCCGAGATAGACGATCGCGTCCCTGTTGCCCGAAGGCAGGAGGCTGGTGGCCGCCAGGCGCAGCGCCAGGTCGAAGCGGCCCCGACCCGAGGCGGGCGACAGCGCGACCCGGAGCGCGGTCATGAGATCGCCCTTAGATTGCAGGGCCGGCGAAGGGCCCGCCGTGACGAGGAAGGGCCCTTCCCTGTCCCCGCCGGCGAGCTTCGAGTAGAGCTCGGCCAAGGCGGCCCTCTGCGATTCGCGGAGGGAATCCATGTCGGCCGAGCGCTCCAGCACGAGGACCGATCGGGATCCTTCGGCCTTGTCCCCCGACCCCAGGTATTCAGCGTCCGAGGCCGGCTCTATCGTCTCTTCGGTGCGGACGACCGCCTTCCCGCCTTCGTCCTCTTGAGTGGTCCTTCGGACGGTCTCGGTGAGATAGAAATTGCCCTCTCGCAGGCCGACGACGGGAGAGCCGTCGTGGTCGCGTACGATCACGTCCAGCGATACCTTCGGAAAGGCGCTCGAATCGACGCTCTGGATCTCGACGTCGTACCCCGACGCGAGGGAGGAGGCGTCCGAGAGCACCGAGATTGCGGAGGCATCGAAATCGCATGCCACGAGGTTGCCGTTGGAGTCGGGCGCCGCGCAGACGATGCGCGCCTTCTTGCCGGGCGCGCGGTACAGCTCGGAGACGGCCTCGGTCTCGAGGTCGACGGAAGCGATCCTGTCGGTATCCGCGACGAGGAGGGAGCGTCCGCCGTTCCAGGACGAGATGCCTTCGGGAAAATGCAGGGTCCCTTCCGCGAGGGCGCCGATGTAGTTGCCCGACTCGTCGAATTTGAATATCGACTTTGCGATCGAATCGGCCACGTAGACGATTCCGTCGGCGACGTAAATGCCCGTGGGGCTCTTGAAGCCGGGGAATCCGTCCTGCGCCTCGGAGCCGAAAGAGAGGACGAAGGCGCCTTGGTCGTCGAATTTGCTGACTTTGGAATTCCCGAAATCGACGACGTAGAGGTAGCCGTCGCCGTCCGTCGCGGCGTATTGGGGGCCGATGAGACCGTCCGATTCCCTTCCCTTCCTCCCGAAAGTCTTGGAGCTGCCGTCGGGCGATATGCGCGACACCCGATCGCCGCTGAACTCCGTCACGAAAAGCGTGCCGTCGGGCAGGAATGCCGCCCCGTAGGGCCTGTCGAAGCCCGCGAGGCCGCCCCGGTCGCGATGCCTCGCGACCCCCGAGGCGTCCAGGGTGACCAGCTCGTTGCTGCCGTGGGCTACGACGAGGAGGGAGCCGTCGGGCCTCGGGATCACCGTCGAAGGGCGGTCGAAGATCGTCTGACGGCCGACCTTCCCCTCGAAGCGCTCGACTTCGACGAAGTCGTAGTCGCCCGCGGCTGGGGCTATGGCCCTCGATCCGCGTATGGAGTCCGCCTTGGCTCTCAGGAAGAGCGGCACGCCTGGGGCCTCGAGAAGGGGGGACCACACGCGGAGGGCGGTCTCCTCGTAGCCATCCTTATAATAGGATCTGCCCAGCCAATACTCGATGAGGGGCTCGCCCGGCGCGTATGCGAGGGCCTTCTCGAAAAGGAGAATGGATTCGGCGTAGCGACCGCGGTGGTAGGATTGGACGCCCAGGCGGAGCTGCTCGGCGGCGCCCGGCGAGCTCAGGACGGGATTGAACTGGGCCCATGCGCCGCCTGCGCGCGGCGGCGCGAAGGCGAGAGCGAGCGCGAGGGGCGCAAGCCGCATCGCGGTTCGCCATCGATTCATTTCGGTTCTCCTCGTTCGATAGCCCGCGCATGTTCCCGGATCTCCGGCGCGCCCGGCATTTGCGAAAGGGCCCTCTCGATTTGGATCCTCGCCTCGTCGAGGAAGCCGAGCTTGAAGTAGGCCCAAGCCAGGGAATCGCGGTAGGCGGCGTTCTCCGGAACCTTGTCCACGGCCTTCCGGCAGAAGGTCAGGGCTCTCGCTCCCTCCCTTCCTTCGCAGGCGAGGAGATAGCCCATGCCGTTCAGCGCGTTGGCGTTCTCCGGATCGAGCTCCAGGGCCTTCCCGTACCATCGCAGGGCCTCTTCCGACCTGCTTTGGGCCCAGGCCGCGTAGCCCAGGAAGGAACACATCTGCACGGACTCGTAGCCCGAGTCCCGGAGCCGCGACAGCTCGTACTCGGCGAGCTTGTGCCTGCCGGTAAGGATGTATACATAGGCGAGCGCCATCCTGCATTGACGCTCGCGGGCCGAATCGAGTCCCCCGGTGACGACTTGCTCGAGATAGAGCAGGGCGTCGTCCCATTCGCCGAGCCTCGCGTGGCAGATGCCGAACAGGTACGCCGTCTCGAACTGGCTGCCTCCCTCCGTCTCGGCGCCGCGGAGGATGTCGAGCGCGCCGAGCCAATCGCGGGAGGCGACCAGTCGCGCGGCCTCTGAAATGGCCTCGGACATGGGCATAGCCTACAGGAACTCCCGCCCGGATTGGAAGCCCGCGGGCACCTGGGGTTGGACGAGGATCGGAGTGACCGATACCTTGCCCGAGCTCACGACGGAGTAGTCGCTCGCGGGATCGGATCGGGCGCCCGAATCGCTTCCGCCCAGGAAGCAATAGTCGAAGCCGTCCGGGCCGGGGAAGGACTTCAGCGCGTTCCCGTAGATCCGCGCGCAGGGAAGGCTCCACTCGGCGCCCCGCGAGGCCGCGTCTGCGCTGGGCGCGTTGACATTGATGAAGGCGTCGGCCGAGCACGCCGCCGCCAGCGCTTCCAGGTTATCGAGCACGAACAGGGCCGCGGCTCCGTAGCGCAGGCGCGGCGCGCGAGAGGCGCAGGATACGGCGATGCCGGGGATGCCCCCGAGCACGGCCTCCCTCGCCGCGGCGCAGGTGCCGGAATAGACTATATCGGTGCCCAGGTTGGGGCCGCGGTTGATTCCCGAGACGACTGCCTCGGGCTCGAAGCCGATCGCCCCGAGCATCGCGAGGAGGACGCAATCGGTGGGAGTCCCCGAGCCGGCATAGGTCCTTTCCCGGACCTTGCGCACCTTTTGCGCCTCGCCGAGGGTCAGGGCCTGGGAGACGCCGGAGCGTTCCCTGTCGGGGGCGAATACGCAGACCTCGTGCTTCCTCGAGAGGACTTCGGCGAGGACGACGAGGCCTTCGGCGTCGAGGCCGTCGTCATTTGTAACGAGGATCCTCATCGCGCTAGCCGACGACGCGCAAGCCGCCTGCGAGCCTCGTCTCGTGGATGGCAGGGCGGAACCCGAATATCCGCTCGTAATCTTCGAGCCTCTTCCTGTATTCGGGGAGGGAGGATTCGGCCATGACGGACACCGTGCAGCCCCCGAAGCCCTTCCCGGTGAGGCGCGAGCAGAGGACGCCGTCTATCTCCACCGCCCGCTTGGCGAGCCAATCGATCTCGGGACAGGAGACTTCGTAGAGATTTCGCAGCGAGGCGTGGGACTTGTTGACGGCTCGGCCGAACGCGGCCGCGTCGCCTTTTACGAGAGCCTCCTCGGCCTCGGCGACGCGGGCGATCTCCTCTACGACGTGGAGGCAGCGCCTCCGGACGCTCTCGGGAAGGCTGCCCATGAGCTCGTCCACCTCGTCGGGGCCGAATTCCCGCAGGGTCCTCTGCGAGCCGCGCGAGAGGACGGAAAGGCATTTCAGGCAATCGTCGGAACGCTGCTTGAGCTCCGCATCGACATTGATCCGCGGCACTTTCGAGTCGGTGAGCACGACGATGTACGCTCCGTCCAGGAAGGGCACGGCCCTCCGCCGATCGGTCCTCAGATCGATGATCGAGACCGTCCCTCCGGCGGGCGCGGCCCCCGTCAGATGGTCGTAGGAGGGCACCGGATGCCCGAGGAACTCCATCTCCGCCCTCCGCGCGAGCTCCGCGAGCTCCTCGCCGCGCTTGTTGAGGCCGAACAGCTCCTTCAACGCCAGCGCCGAGGCCAGGCCGAGGGCGGCGGACGAGGCCAGGCCGAGACCGACGGGAATGTCCCCGGTTATGGTGAAGTTTACTCCCTTCGGCGGCAAGCCTTCCCTCACCATGAGGTCAAGCACGCCTTTGGGATAATTCGCCCAGCGGTCCTCTCTCTTGAATTTCAGGTTCCCGACGCTCGTCCTCTTGCGCTCTCCCAGGTCGGCCGCGAAAAATCGGAGCGACGAATCCCGCCGCTGTGAAATGGCCACCTGGATCTCGAAGGAAAGAGCCGCCGAAAGAACCAGCCCGTCCGAGGCCTCGGTATGCTCCCCGAGGAACTTCACCACACCGGGCGCCGCCGCTACTATTTCCGGCGCGACGTCGTACTCAGCCCGGTGAAGCGCTGCGATGTCCTTCATTAGTACCTCATCGAGGAGGCGGGAGCTCGCTCGGCTCGCGAGAGCCCCCGCGCTTTCCAATTTATTGGCGCCATAATACAACGAAATGGGATGTCGTTCAATAAAAATCAGTTACCGCGATCCCGGCGCTTTTGACATTTATCCATATACGCTGTAGAATGATCCCATGCTTGGGTCCAGCCGAAGGGCTCCGTTGATTGTGGCCGCATTGGCCGCGGCGCTTCTCGTGGCGTCCTGCGCGGGCGCTCAGAAGCCCGCCGTCGAGCCGAAATCCGCGGTCGGGCCGTCGCCCGGATCCGCGAAGGCGCCGGAGGCGGTTCCGAGCCCGGCCTTCGACCCCTCGGCGGTCACGGAGGCGGTAAAGGACGCGACAATAGTCGACGTCCGCTCGTTCATCGATTCGCTGAACCAGATAATCCGACGCCAGGACTACGATGCATGGCTTTCCAACCTGACCGACGATTACATACGGCATTACTCGGATCCCGCGATACTCATGCAATACTCGGAATATCCCGTAATAAAGGGGAAGGGCATAAAATTGCAGACGCTCAAGGATTATTTCATCAACGTCGTGTATCCTTCCCGTCAGAACGATAAAGTAGACGACATCGAATTCGTCGACGAGAATCTCATCAAGGCGATCACCTTGAGCCCCAAAGGCGACCGGAATATCCTTTACATGCTCGAAAAGCATGGCGCTACCTGGAAAATAGGAATCGGGAGGTAATGATGAAACTTGCAGTCCGCGCGGCCCTGACGGCCGCGATCGCGCTCGCTTCGACCATGGGCGTCGCGGCGCAGGCGGCGGCGACGCCGGCGCAGGCCAAGCCGGCCCAGCCGCAAAGCGGCGAGAAGACGGTGGAAGAGGCATATCTTCAGGAATCGGCCGAGGCGCAGATGGTTCATGATTTGGCTCGCGGCGACGACTTGGAAGGGAAGCAACTCGCTCTCGATTTGGCCACGAGGGCATCCGATGCGGGCAGGAACAATGAAGAGATCCGCGGCTCGCTTCAATACCTCGCCCTCGAGAACAACGACATCGTGGCGCGCGCGGCGGGAGTGGGCGCCGCGACGAACAATTTCCCAAATATCAGGCGCCAGGCCTGCATATTGCTCGGCAGCTTCCCTTCGGTCGAGACCAAGGATACCCTGGTCGAAGTGCTTCACAACAGCCGAACCGAGGACCCGATGGTGCTCGCCGAGGCTATACGCTCTCTCGGGAAGATCGGGATAAACGATAACGACGAGGTCGTCCATGCGATCGCGGATTCGGTCAGTCACTTCGACAATGTCGGGATGTCCGAGGATAGACTCGCCGTATATACCATCTTCGCCTTCTCCGATCTCGCGAAGAAGTCCCCCGGCATCAGCGATTGGGGCGTAGTTTCGAACACTCTCATGAAATTCACCCGGGGAAGCTATGTCAGGAAAGTGCAGGAGCTGGCCAAGGACACCATGAAGGAGCTGTCCTCATACGAGGCGAAGAGCAATTCGGGGAAATAGCCCTTCGCCGGGGAAAGACGGGCCCGGTCTGACCCGTCTTTGGCGCGTAATTGTAAAACACCCGTGATGTCAGTACATTACTGGTAGGAGGCTGATATGGACACGAGCAGTGTCGGTTCGGTCGACGATTACTTCGTCCCGCCGGTTTCCCCTCAGCCGGCTCCCAGGGAGCCGGAACAGGAGAGCGAGGCAGCGCAGGCGCCGGAGCCTGCCGACGAATCCGGGAGGAACATCGATCTTTTCGCTTGAGGATTCGATGCCTATCCGGCTCGGACGAGCGCCCTCCCCTCCTTCGCCTGTATGTTTTTTTGTTCACTTCGAGGTCATGACCCAAACGCCGTTCCACATTCCTTCAGGTCTATTCGCGGCCAACTCCCGGCATCGCTCCGCGTAGCGCGCGGCGGGAGGATCCCGGTCGGCGATCGAGTCGAATAGGGCCTGCGCCGCCTCGAATCGGCCCTCGTAGTAGAGCGCGAGCCCTCGGGCGAAGTTATCCAGGATCGCTTTGCGCGTTTCGTACTCTTCGGGGTACATGGGCTCGAAGACGGTGACCGGCTCCTTGCGCCCCACGACGGCGATTCGCGAAAGCTCGCGGGAGGGGAATCCCGCCCCCATAAGCCGGAGCGTCGCTGCGGAGATCATGGTATAGGTGCCGAATTGCTTGTTGACCCCCTCGAGCCGCGCGGCGAGATTGACCGAGTCGCCGAGCATAGTGTAGTCGAAGCGCGTCCTCGATCCCATGTTCCCCACCACGGCCGGCCCGGAGTTCATGCCGACGCGCATGTACATCTCCTTGCCGATCTTCGCCTTGAAGATGGGGCGCAGTTCCGCGAGGGCCTTTTGGCATCGGAGCGAGGCGCGGACGCCCCGCAGCGCGTGATCGGGCAGATCGATGGGGGCGTTCCAAAAGGCGATAATGGCGTCGCCCTCGAATTTGTCGATCGTTCCTCCCTCGTCCTGGATAATGTCAACCATGGCAGTCAGGTATTCGTTGAGCAGAGCCGTAAGCTCCTCCGGGCTCAGCGCCTCGGAGATTCCCGTGAAGCCCTGGATGTCCGAGAAGAAGATAGTGAGGTCCCGCAGCTCGCCGCCCAGCTCGAGCTTGTCGGGGTGTGCGATAAGCTGCTCGATCACCGCAGGGCTGAGGTACTGCGTGAACGCGCTTTTGATGTAGCGCTTTTGTCGACCCTCGGTCGCGTAGTTCAGGAGGCTCGAGCCTACGAGCGAAGCCAGTACGGCCACCTCGGGGGCGACGATCGGCATCCAGAAGCCAAGCCCGAAAGCCGCGAACCCGAGGACCGGAGTCACCGGAATGAGGACGAGGTAGACGATGGCGTTGCCGCTCGCCCCCGAGACCATCGTGACGGCCAGGGCGGCGAGGGCCGACAGGACGACGATGATCGCCAGTTTCGCCGCATCCGGAACGGGTCGCTCGAAATCGGAGGAGAGCAGGTTGTCGAGCATCGTCGCATTGACCTCCACGCCCGGATACGACCCCGACATGGGGGTGGGCTTGAGGTCGAACAGTCCCGAGGCGGTGAACCCGAAAAAGACGTAGGCGCCCTTGAGCGAGGCCGGATCGAGGTTGACGCTTTTCCCTTCCAGCAGCTGCTGCTCCGACTGTAAGACGGATTGCGCGCTGAAGTTCCGGTAGGTGAGGCTCGGTCCGCGGAAGCGCAATATGGCCCGTCCGTCGGAGTCGATGGGGACGGTCTTTCCATCCAGCACGAAGGCTCCGGGCGAGATGCTCATGCGGTGCTCGCCCTGTTCGCCGAAAAGGTAGGCGCCGAGCGCCTCGGAAGGAAGGACCTGACCGTCGAAGCGGCTGAACAGCGGCGCGCGGCGGTACACGCCATCCACTTTGTCGGGCGGGATGTCGGTATTGGCGAGCATCCTGTCCGCCGCGGCGAGCTCGGGGATGGGAAATTGCGCTCGCGGAAAATCCAGGTCGCGGGGATGCGAGCGACCGATCCAGTCGTCCAGACCTTGAATGGACAGCCCGGGCCGGGGAATCGCCGCGGGCCAGGCTTCCGTATCGGCCATCTTGGAACCGAGGACCATCGCGCCGCACACGGCGCCATATGACCGGATCGCTTCGGAGAGCCGCTGATCGTCGGATACGCCATAAGACGAGGCTTCGGTAAAAAGGACGTCCATGACGAGGGCCTTGGCCCCTCCGCGGCGGCAGAAATCCACGACGGCGCCGTAGAGCTCGCGCGGCCAGGGCCAGCCGAGGCCATCTTCGCTCTTGACCCAGTCCAGACTCGCCTGGTCGAGGAGGATCGTCGCCACCTTCGGGTCGGCGCGGTCTTGGCGGGCGAAGAATCGCTCGCGCGCGTCCCATGTGCTTGCCTCAAAGCCGTCCAGGACGCCGAGCTGCCAAAGCGCGACGGAAAGCGCGATCCCCGCGAGTCCGGCGATGGAGGCCCGGAGAGGGCGCGACAGGGCTCGGGATTTCGCGCTCACGCTCAGATTCCCGACAGGGCGTCCTGGAAGCGAGCCTGGCGGGCCGCGAGCACGGCCTCCGGCGGCGTCGGGGACGTATAGCCCGCGAGCGCTTTCTCGATTTGCTTTATTCGATCGAGGGGGTCGGGATGGGTCTTCGCGAAATCGTTCCCTCCCGGCTTGAGCCTCACCTTCATGACCTTCAGCAGAGCCTCGAGAGCGCGTGGGTCGTAGCCGACGCGCTTCAGGATCACGAGCGCGGTCGCGTCGGCCTCGAACTCCGTTTTCCGCGAATAGCCGGAATTGACGATGGTGGAGGAGATGTCTCCGACCGAATCCTTGAAGGTGGCGGTCTGCTCCTGGAGTTCCTTGGGGCCGAGCACTTGGGCGGTCGCGTTCCCCACGCCGACCACAGCCTTCGTCAAGCGGTCTTTCTTAATAGCCTTGAGGCCGTGCTGCCGCGCGACGTGGGAAACCTCGTGCGCGAGTATGGCCGCGACCTCGTCCTCGCTCTGTGCGCAGCGCAGCAGCCCTCTCGTCACCAGCACGAGCCCGCCCGGCGAGGAAAAGGCGTTTATCTCGTCGGAGTCGATGGCGAGGAAGTGGTACCCTCCGAAGGTTTCGGGTCTGTCGGAGGCTTCGGCGAGGCTCGTGCCCAGGAGATTGAGATAATCGGTCACTTTCTGCACATCGTAGACCTTGCGCGACATGAGGAGGGTCGCGGCTACGGCGCGGCCGATATAATACTCCTGCTCCGGGGTGATGTCCTCAAAGCTCTTCCCGACGGCTTGGGCCCCCTGGTCGATCGCCTGCTTCTGGTTTTGGTCGATGACTCCGGCGCCCTGCAATGCGCCGGTCGCGGACTGACCGAGCTGGCCGAACAGGCCCTGCGCGCTAGCCCTCAGGAGGAACAGGCCGACCAGGAGGAGGAAGGGGAAAATATAGCGCGTGAGCTTCAGCCTTTTCATTGAGCGCCTCCGCTATTGAGCCCCCCGGCGGTGAGGAAGGCCAGGACGGCCTCCGGCGCGGGAGCCAGCTTGCCCATGGCATCCACCCATGTGTAGTCGAGCTTCCCGTCCTGCTTGTACTGCGTCTCGATCTGCTCGTTGAAGCCCTTGCCGGCGAGCGCGACTTCCCCGGAGGAGGCATTCTGGCCGACATTGCCCGATCCCGAGCTCAGAACGATGGTCTTTTCGGTCAGGGCGGCGAGGTTCGTCCAGCCGGATAGGCCGGTGGCGGCCAATTTGACGCGGGCCCAGTCATTCTGCTTTTCAAGCACGTCTACCCGGTCGCCGTAGGAGAGGGTCCCGAGCACGCCGCCCAGATAGCTCGGGGTCGATCGGACCTGGGTGGTCTTGACGACGACGCTCATCTGTTTCGGAGTCGCGGCATTGAGGCCGGCCGTCGTAAGGGCCAGCGCGACGACGACGCAGAGCCGTGATAAGGTCATAGCCTACCCTCCCTCTGTCGAATGTAATGCCGAAGGGAGCAGTTGTCATCGGTCGGAATGATCTATTGCAAAATGAGCGATACCCGATTCGAACGGGCGACCTTCGGCTTCGGAGGCCGACGCTCTATCCATCTGAGCTAATCGCTCGGTCGCGATACAGACTAGTACGCGTCCTCCGGCGCTGTCAAGCCGGACCGGTCTTCCTTGACGCTCCCTCGTCGCGCGAGCGATCATCCCAGCGATGGAAACCATTCTCCTGGCGTCTAACTCCGAGAGGCGCCGCGAGCTGCTCCGGAGGGCGCGAATCCCCTTCGAGCCATTTGCGCCCGACGTGGACGAAAGCATGTGGGACGGCCTTCCTCCCGCCGAGAGAGTAATCGCCCTCGCGGAGGAGAAGGCTCGCGCCGCGGGCCCCGCGCTCCCTCCGTCTCCCCGCTTCGTCCTCGCGGCCGATACCCTCGTATGCCTGCCCCGCGCCGAAGCCGAATTCGGGGAAATCGCGCTGGGCAAGCCCCTGGACGCCGAGGATGCCCGCCGGATGCTGCGCCTCCTCTCCGGCAGGACTCATTTCGTCCGCACGGGAATCGCCCTCCTCGACCGGGAGCGGGGATCGGTCAGGACTTCCCGCTCCGATTCCGCCATACGCTTCGCGGAGATGAGCGATGACGAGTTAGGGCTCTACCTCGATTCCGGCGAGTGGATGGGCGTGGCCGGGGCCTATCGCATCCAAGGCCTCGCGGCATTCTTCATAGATCGCATCGAGGGCTCCTGGACGGGGGTCGTGGGCTTGCCAATGCGCGAGCTTTATGTCATCCTCTTCGACGCGGGATTCCGCCTCCCCTCCTCGGCGAGCTAGCCTCGGCAGGAAGGGGATGAAGGCGCCGGGCGGCCTCTGGCCGCCGGCGCCGACCGGCGCGCGAGCGTCGGCATCTTCCGTCGGCCCATGCGAGGCCGTCGAGATACAGAGACGGAGGTCGGGCGAGGCGCCCGGCCGCGGGAGGAACTCTTGGCAGTCGTCACCATGAAGAATCTGCTCGAGTCGGGCGTCCACTTCGGGCACCAGGTCAAGCGCTGGGATCCTCGGATGAAGAAGTACATCTTCGCCGAGCGGAACGGCATCCACATCATCGATCTCCAGAAGACCATCCAGGCCATCAAGGAAGCCTACGACGCGGTCCAGAAGACCGTCGGGACGGGCAAGAGCGTGCTCTTCGTCGGGACGAAGAAGCAGGCTCAGACGGCCATCCAGAAAGAGGCGGAGCGCTGCGAGCAGTTCTACGTGAACAATCGCTGGCTGGGCGGCATGCTGACGAACTTCTCTACCATTAAGAAGTCCATCCAGCGCCTCAAGAAGATAGAGAAGATGGAGGTCGACGGGACCTTCGAGAGCCTTACCAAGAAAGAGATAGCCAGCCTTCAGAAAGAGAAGACCAAGCTCGAGAAGAACCTCGGCGGGATCAAGGAGATGAAGGACCTGCCCGGCGCGATCTTCGTGATCGATACGCG